>ERZ795043.51-NODE-51-length-165036-cov-7.607046_pt1 | contig 165036 bp, 117 predicted proteins | sample MGYA00375127_ERZ795043 | MGnify/ENA primary metagenome ERZ795043 (study PRJEB30172, sample SAMN05518447) | compost metagenome | isolation source: Feedstock adapted compost from Newby Island compost facility, Milpitas, CA | place: USA:Newby Island compost facility... | reverse complement strand
CATTGTAAATGGCCGAAGCAACCTAACACATCCCCACTTTTCCCGCGCCCACGGGGATGCGGATGTCCACACGGGCTCGCGTGGGAGCAAAATCCAACCCCGAGCACCTGCTCGTCAGGTCCACATTCTAGGTGTGGATAATTCGTTTCACCGGTCGGGCTTCACCTGCTCGGTTCGGCTGGTAGTTAAGCGGTAGGAACGATTCATGAATCGCCCCTACAACAAATGGATCCTGGCCAAATCGACTGGCTTCTGGTAGGGGCCATTCATGAATTGCCCCTACCAGTGAACCGTTTTTGTGTCCGATCGAATCAAACGGATCATCCATCCTGGAAAAGCGGACCCGACAAGCGGGTCCCTCCGGAAGAAGCGGACCCGTCAAGCGGGGTTCTCCGAAGACGGACTCTACCCCTTTTCATGTGGTCGCCGTTATCCGGAAAAAAACGAGCCTGGAGGAGTTACACTGGCAGGGCTCTTTCGTCCAACTTGGGCGCAGGTATAATGGCGGCGGCTTCAGGCGTGGGAGCGTTTTTCTCCCACATTGGCTTGTCCAGAGGGTGATGGTTCTTCATTGCGCAGTTGGGGAGGTGCCGTATGTCTGTCCTGTGGGGATTGCTTCTGGCAACTTGTTTGACGGGTGAAGTGCAGGCTCTGCCCGACACTTCACACATGAATGTCCTGCTGATCGACATCGAGGACTGCAACGCCGCGGCCCTGGGATGTTACGGGAATCCAATCTGCAAAACGCCGAACCTGGACCGATTCACCCAGACCGCGGTTCGTTTTGATCGGGCGTATGTCCAGGCGGTGTGCTGCAATCCCTCCCGCACGTCTTTTCTCACCGGCCTTCGTCCGCTGACGACCCGGGTGACCCGCAATGAACAGGAAATGGACGCGCATTTACCGGAAGGGGTTTTTACCCTGCCGGAGTATTTGAAAGCTAAAGGCTTCTATCTGGCAGTGATTGGCAAGTTATTCCACCGCACAGACTACGCGGAGAAGCAGCTCTCGGTGTTCGATCGCATCGAGATGTACACGCCGCCGCCAGGCTGGAAAGGTCCCGGACCGATTATCAAGTTTCCACCCGTCCCGCGTCCCGCCGATTGGCAGCCGCCGCCCAAGGACGAAAAGAGCCGTGAATATCGCGAGTGGCGCAGGAAGCAATCGGATCGGTACGGAGATTCCGGGCGAACGCGGGAACAGGAAGGCGATTACCGGATGGCTGCGACTGCGGCGGCCCTGTTGAAGGAGTTTGCAAAATCGAAGCAGCAGTTCTTCCTTGCGGTGGCACAGTCCCGACCGCACACTCCGCTCATCTGCCCGAAAAAGTACATCGACATGTACGACCCCGCTAAAATCCCCGATCCACCCGCCCCGCCGGAAAGTCTGGTCAATTTTCCCTATCCCAAACGGGCTTTTGGGGGTAACCCGGATATTTTCACACTCAAGCAACCCACACGGCAGCAAGCTAAAGAGGCCATCGCGGCCTATTACGCATGTCTGACATTTGTGGACGATAATATCGGGATGATTCTTGACACCCTAGAAGAAACGGGATTGGACAAAAACACGATCGTCATTTTCCTGGGCGATCACGGATTCCATTTGGGCGACCATGGATTCTGGTCGAAATACTCGATGCTGGAAGCGACGCATCGGGCACCGCTGATTGTCCGCGTTCCCGGTGCCCCGGCCAACGGGAAAACCTGTGACGAAATTGTCGAGTTTGTGGATCTCGTCCCCACGCTGGGAGAACTGCTCAAGCTGGACCTACCGAAAAACCTGGAAGGCATCAGCTTCGCGCCGCTGCTGGTGAATCCGCAACGTCCCTGGAAAAAGGCCGCCTTCATTGTGGAAGATGACGGTGACGCCTTCGGCGAGTGCGTGCGGACCAAGAAATACAGTTACATGGAGCTCAAAAAGGGCGCCATCCCGGCCGCTCTTTACGATTTGGAAAAAGACCCCTGGGAGACCCGGAACGTTGTGGATGATCCGGCCTACGAACAGGTCCGCAAAGAGATGGCGGATCTGCTCCACGCGGGTTGGAAGGCGGCTCTCCCGCCCGGCGTCACGGTGCCGTAAGCGAGTGTTCTGGCTTCCTTCTGACGGCCTGTGCCCTCTTGCGAACCGCCATTATCAAAGCGGTTCCTGAGGGGAAGCTGCTGGTGTTCGCACCAGGAGCTCACGAAGGACGGTGAGGTTGACCACGTCCCAGTCTTGGCCGTCGTCGGTTTTTCCCTTGGGCGTTTCCAGAAACATGGGGAGGTGATTGACGCGAGGGTCGTGGAGCAGGCGGCGAAAGGTTTCCAGCCCCACGTGGCCACGGCCAATATGCTCGTGGCGATCGACGCGGCTACCCCGGGGAGTTCGGCTGTCATTGAGGTGGATTGCTCGAAGGCGGTGCAGGCCGAGAACGCGGTCAAACCAGCGCACGGTCTTGTTCCAGCCATCGGGATGGTCGATGGGGTAGTCCGCCGCCAGCATGTGGCAGGTGTCCCAGCAGATGCCCACGCGGTGTGATTGTTCGGTTGCCTCCACGATAGTGGCGAGTTCTTCGAAGGAACTTCCCAGGTTGGTGCCCTGTCCGGCAGTGGTTTCCAGAAGGATGAGGGGTTTGGCCTCGGGGAAGCGATCGAGCACGCGGTTGAGGGCTTCGGCCACTCGGGCGGCTGCCCCATCGCGATCCTCTGACATGGCGGCTCCAGGGTGGAGGACGAGCCCTTCCAGCCCCAGTCGGTCGGCTCGGGAGTACTCCTCGGCCAGGCTCTCCACGGATTTTTTCCACAACGTCGGATCAGGGCTTGCCACATTGATGAGATAGGCCGTGTGACCGATAACCCGGCGAATTCCCGACCGCAACAGGGCCGTCTGAAATTGAGCCACCTGTTCGTCGGTCAGTGGCGGGCTTTCCCATCGGTTAGTGCTTTTGGTGAAGATTTGGAGACACTCGCAACCGGCGGCCACGGCCCGGTCAACCGCCCGATGGTATCCCCCGGCAATCGATTGATGAGCACCCAAAAGTGCCATGGCAGGGTCTCGTGCTGATCGAAGTCAAAGAGGCGGTAATGGCTTTTCTCCAGTAGTCACGCTAATGGGGGCTCTTTACTGTCGGCCCGCGAAGACTTTTCCTGCCGGGCGCGCCGGCGAAGCTCATGGAGGAAATCGGTGAGGTCCTTGGGCAACGGGATTTCGAACTTCATGGGCTGCTTGGTAATCGGATGGATGAAGCCCAGCTCGACGGCTGCCAGGGCGAGTCGCGGTGCGCCGCTGTGATCCGGAATGGGCTCCCCGAACAGGGGCCGGTTGTAAATTTTTTCCCCACACACGGGATGGCCCGCCTCCGCCAGATGGATGCGAATCTGATGGGTGCGTCCCGTTTCCAGGCGGCATTCAACGAGAGTGTAATTGCCGATCCGCTCCACCGGGCGAACATGCGTGATGGCGATCCGACCTTCGTTGGGGTTTTTGGTGCTGCCCCGTCGGCCGTCACCCCGATCGCGCACAAGGTAGGACTTGATGGTCTGCGCCGGCAGATAACCGTGAATAATCGCCAGATACTTCCGCTCCGTCGTGTGTTTCCGGAACTGTTCCATCAAGCCGCGTTCGGCCTCGCCGGTACGGGCAAAGACGATCAGCCCGCTTGTTTCGCGGTCCAGACGATGGACTGCCCGAACAGGTGGCGGCACACCCTTGTAGCGTTTCTTTTTGCCCTCAATCTTCGCAATGATATGGGGGAGAACTTCGTCCAGTGTCGGCTGGAGTTGACGCCGTCGGGCGGATGCCCGCAACTCGTCCCGGTGGCGGTTGGTCGTCATACCCGGTGGTTTGTCCACTACCACGAGGTGCTCGTCCAGGTAGATGACGGTTACATCATGGGGGGTGGGCGGGGCCTGGGCAGGCCGCGGAAGAATTTTGACGACATCCTGAAGTTTCAATCGGCGGGCGGGATCCAGGCAGAGGTTCCCGCTCACCTGGACATAGCGTCCGGCGATCAGCTTCTTGATGCGCGACCATGAAACCCCGGGCAGCCACTCACGGAGAGCGGCTGCCACCGTCTGGTCCACCTGCCGCGGCAGGACATGGAACACACGTTCACCAAACTCGTGCATTGTTCGCTTCCGAAGGATTTTTATTTCACAGGCAACTTGCAACAAGTCAAACGGAACAGGCGGGAAAGTGACATCGCGGGGGCTTGTCCTGCGGGCTGTTGCCTGACTGCCACAAGGTGATCTCCCGCCCGCCACCAAAGCACCCCGGGAAATGACCCTGTTGCTGCTCAGCGTGACACATCCTCTTCATCATCGCATTGTCGGGCTTTTCAGCAAAGAGGCAAGGTGCAACCTTCTGGACCGACTTTCTTTCGGCATTTGGGCAGCACCGCCGCTGGCTCCACCGGTTCGCCGTCGAACCAGACGGGGATGATTTTCTATCTTTCGCCCTGCCGGAAACGCCAGAGAGCCGCCTCGCAGCCACTCCACCTGCGTTTGCATCAATCTCCCCCAGTTTGCGGGATAAGCGCGCTCGCGGGAAACGGGTAGAATGAAAACGAACACCTGGGGGAACCGGAAACGTCCGCGTGGGGGCCAGAAAGTGTTCGCAGAACGGGCGACGGTTTGGGGAGTGCGGATGGTCTTATGAAGGGACCGTCGCCTGGTCCTTGCGAATGGGAGTCAGGTCTTCTGCCGTGAACGCACGCCTTTCCGATCGGATTCGGCCGGCCGCCGTTGCTGGGACATTCTACCCCGGCCGCCCTGACCGCCTCTCGGCTACCATTCAACAATATCTTGCCGGGGCTCCCCTCGTCGTGGATCCGCAGGTGCCCATTCGGGGGTTGGTTGTGCCCCATGCGGGCTATCCCTATTCGGGACCGGTGGCGGGGGTCGCCTACAAACAGATTGTCGGCCGAAAGTACGCCACGGTGGTCCTTCTCGGTCCCTCCCATTACGCCTATTTCGAGGGCGCCGCCATTCCCGATGTGGACGCTTTTCAAACACCGCTGGGAGAGGTACCGCTTTCCAACAAGGCCGCCATCCTCGCTCAGCATCCGCCGTTCGCCTTTGATCCGCCAGCGCGGGTCCGTCCACCGGGTGGTTGGGGGGCTTATGCCTCTGGCGCCACACCCCACACTTACGAGCACTCCCTGGAAGTCCAGCTCCCTTTTCTCCAGACCGTTCTGTCCGATTTCGAAATTGTCCCGATTGTCTTCGGAAAAGTGGATCCCCGCGAAGCGGCGGAGGCCCTGGCCACCATCCTCGACGATCAGACGCTCCTCGTGGTGAGCACTGATCTTTCCCATTATCAGCCGTATCGTCTCGCCTGCGACGTGGATCGCCGGACGCTGGATGCCATCGTCCGCTTCGATTTTGATTACCTGGAAGGCCTTCGCTACGAGCCGGAATTGAGCCCCTGTGGCAGCACAGGGGTGCTCGTGGCCCTCCATTTGGCGCGGGCCTACCACTGGAAGCCCGTCCTCCTCGACTATCGCAATAGTGGAGACACATCCGGGGACAAATCAGCCGTGGTCGGCTACGGGGCGATGGCATTTTGTGGAGGCGTTGCACCGCCCGGGCCGGAGGCAGAAGAAAAGACCGAGGAAACCGAGCCGGATGCGTCCCCTCAACAGGAGACAGAAATCGCAGGCGAGGGGACGGCGGAAGCCCCGTCGGGAGGATTGGCCCATCTCCCCAATCTCACAGCCGAGGAAAAACGTTTCCTGCTGGATCTGGCCTGGGCCACCTTGCGGCGCTTCGTGCAGGACGGTCGGCTCCCCGTCGTGGATAGCAAAGCGGTGCCGCCACGGCTTCGCGAACCCTGGGCGTGCTTCGTCACGTTGCGGCGGCGGGGTGCCCTGCGGGGTTGTATTGGAACCTTGACGGCGGATCAGCCGCTGTACCTCGCGGTGATGGAAAATGCCCGCAATGCCGCGCGGGATCCGCGGTTTTTGCCCCTGGAAGATTGGGAACTGGCGGACCTCACGGTGGAAATCAGCGTGCTTTCTCCGCCGCAACCGCTCGAATTCAGGTCTCCCGAGGAACTGCTGCAGAAGCTGCGGCCAGGCGTGGATGGCGTGATCTTTCAATGGCGGGGAGCACGAGCCACCTTTCTCCCCCAGGTCTGGGAAGAACTTCCCGATCCTGAAGAGTTTCTCGATCGGCTCTGCCAGAAGGCCGGTCTTCCCAGCAAGACGTGGCGCCAGCCGGATGCAAAAATTTGGGTCTATCAGGTGGAAAAATTTGGCGAGGTCGCCCATGGGGCCGGTTGATGTGCCATGGCCAGCTACGGAAGAGGCTCTTTTCCGGTTGTTTTCACGCCGGTTGACGAGGAGTGCCATCAACAACGGATGATGAGGAGACCCCTATGAGTCCACGGCGTCCCAGGCAGAAAGCCAACCCTGCAAAACAGAATGACACAACTCCCGCCGAAGGATCAACCACCTCGGTGCCAACCGGCACCAACGCGACAGACAGTTCCCCCGAGGCTCAAAGCCCGGGCGAGCCACCGGACCCCACAACGCCTCTCACGGTACCCGTTCCTGAATTACTCGCGGTGACGGAGCGCGAGCTTGATGCCGCCAAGCGTCGTGCCGCCGAGTGGCTTCTCACTTTTGCCCGGCAGAAACTGCTGACACAAGAGGAGGAACTCGCCTTGGCTGCCAAGGCGTTTCTGATAAGCGCCGGGGTAAAGTGGGAGAATGTGGGCCACTTGGCGATCGGCGTCATTGGATCGCTGGAGGAATGTTTCCAGGCTTATCGCAAGACAGGACGCAGCGACCGGCAGGCGCTGGAGTACTGGTTGAAGGATCGACGCCTTGAGAACAGCCTGATCGGTCCCATTCATAACGCGGCAGGCGAGCTGGTCACGTTGTGGGCCCGGCCGCTCCGACAGCTCACGCCCGGCTGGCTTTTCCGTCATCCCTGGCAGGAGACATTGGGCCTTTTCGGGGTGGAAGTGCTGGCGGGTGCCCGGCCGCCCCATGTCCTGGCGGTGGAGCGGCTTCTCGACGCGCTGGCCCTGCGGTCGCACGGCGTCCATCCGGTGGTGGCCTTCGGCGTCCACTTCGACCGCGTGCCGCCTGAACGGTGGAGCGAGCTTCTGCGGTGGGGTGTCGTCCAGGTGACTCTCCTTCCCACGGGGCCAGGGGCATCAAAGGAAGTGTTCCACAGCCTCAGAAAGCGGTTGCGGGGTCTGGGCCGCTGTCCCGAGTTGTGGATTCTTCCGCCCCAGCGCTTGACCCTCCCTCTCGGTCGATTTGTCGCTCAGGTCGGTGGCGAAGAGTTTCTCAATCTGGTGCGTGGGCGGCGGGTGGCTCTCGTCGGCCGAAAACAATTGTTCCTCGTTGGTTCCGTCTCAGGACCGCGCGATTGTCGGAGGGAGTCGCAAACCGCTGCAATGGCGGGCGATCACCCCGGGCCGCAAGAGGTTGCTCCCCAAGTGCGGGAAGCCTCCCTCGCGGATTTGAACCCCAACCCCCCGCCGCAGCAGCATTTCGAGGACACAAACCCATTCCACCGGCAAGGGCCCAAGCCGCCTTCGACGGCGGAGTGGCTGGACTTCGACTGAGCATGCCACCCGGCGTAAGAGCCCCCGACGCCTGGGCCAGAAAGCCTTTTCCCGGCATACGGTCCCGCCACATGGGCCGCTTGCAGGACAGCGATCGTTGCTTGTCGTGACGAGTCACCAGCCCGGCGTGTTGTTCCGGTCCATGCGATCGGCAAGCCAGTCGAAGATTTGCCGCTTCGCTACCGCCCCATCCAAAGTTTGGACCGTGATCCCGCGCTCCATTTTGATTCAAAAAGATAACCAGTTGGCAGCTTTTTGCCCCTCTGCACCGCCCAGACGTCGGCCAGCCCGGTGAAGGCTGAAGCCTTCACCGAAAAGCGGCGATGAATCGCCGCACTCCATGGAGTGCGGGGCTTTAGCCCCGCTTTCATCGCGGAACTTTAGTCCGCGGTAAAACACCGATCGATCATCGAACCTCACATCGCCGACCCAACAGGCGGGTCCCTCCGAAATCTTTTCGGGATGGCACGCTTGTCGTGCCCGACGAGAAGGGATGGATGATCCAGGCGGCTAAGCGGACCTGACAAGCAGGTCCCTCCGACAAATCGTTCGCAAACGCTTCTCGTGCTCCCGGCAAAACATCTGAAATTGCCAAGGTGGATGAAGGCTGAAGCCTTCACCGAAAAGCGGCGATGAATCGCCGCACTCCATGGAGTGCGGGGCTTCAGCCCCGCTTTCCACGCGGGACTTTAGTCCGCGGTAAAACACCGATCGATCATCGAACCTCAAATCGCCGACCCAACAGGTGGGTCCCTCCGAACTTTTTTCGGAGGGGCACGCTTGTCGTGCCCGATGAGCGGGAACGGATGATCCCACGTCAAACGCCGGACCTGACAAGCAGGTCCCTCCGGAGGGTCGGAGGGGCACGCTTGTCGTGCCCGGTGAAAAGGAATGGATGATCCAACATCGAGCGACGGACCTGACAAGCAGGTCCCTCCAAGAAATCGTTCGCAGGCGCACGCTTGTCGTGCTCCCGGCAAAACATCTGAAATTGCCAAGGTGGTGAAGGCTGAAGCCTTCACCGAAAAGCGGCGATGAATCGCCGCACTCCATGGAGTGCGGGGCTTCAGCCCCGCTTTCCACGCGGGACTTCAGTCCCCGGTAAACACCGATCGATCATCGAACGTCGAATCACCGACCCAACAGGCAGGTCCGTCCGAAATTCTTTCGGAGGGGCACGCTTGTCGTGCCCGGTGAGAAGGGATGGATGATCCAACATCGAGCGACGGACCTGACAAGCAGGTCCCTCCGACAATGTATGGGCAATTCATGAATTGCCCCTACCGTGAACTTGGAAGACGAGTTCGAATCGCGTTAAAACGGCAGGTTGGCCCAGAAAGACCGAGCGCCCGCCGGCCATGAATCTCTGCCCGACGTTATTCTTTCCCGGCCGCGATGCTTACCATTCGCTATTCACCATTCGCCATTCGCCCCTTTATTCGTTTCAATCCCAACTTGGTTCGATTAAGACTCGTCTCCCGCCCCCTCTGGGCAGAAGGCTATTGACACTGGTTTCAATCCCAACTTGGTTCGATTAAGACCCAACCCCAGCGTGCCGCCAGTGAGTCGTCATCTTCGTTTCAATCCCAACTTGGTTCGATTAAGACTCGTCTGAGTGCAGAACGCCTTGGATCAGATCGTCGCGTTTCAATCCCAACTTGGTTCGATTAAGACTCGGCTGTGGTCCGGGCGGCCAGTTAAAGTCCTCAACGACAGTTTCAATCCCAACTTGGTTCGATTAAGACGGGACCTACCGTGCCCCGCTCCGGCCGCGGCTGTGGTGTTTCAATCCCAACTTGGTTCGATTAAGACTCCAGCTTGGTACAGCGGCCCTGCGGTGCGAACACCCGTTTCAATCCCAACTTGGTTCGATTAAGACCTCCCGCACCACGTGGGCTTCGATCAGCCCAACCCGGTTTCAATCCCAACTTGGTTCGATTAAGACAGACATCATCCATGAGGCAATCCTGCAATATTCGCAAGGTTTCAATCCCAACTTGGTTCGATTAAGACAAGACGCCCCCTATGAGTGTCCGGAGATGGCGGGTTCTGTTTCAATCCCAACTTGGTTCGATTAAGACACAATTACGTGCAGATTCAGGTGTCCCAGAAACCCGCGTTTCAATCCCAACTTGGTTCGATTAAGACCAGTGGTGACAAGCTGGTGTTTCGCTGGGACGAGAAGTTTCAATCCCAACTTGGTTCGATTAAGACGTGAACACTTGCCTTTGAGTGCAATACGCAGTTTCAGTTTCAATCCCAACTTGGTTCGATTAAGACTGAACCGTGTTTCCTTCTCAAGTTCTCTCGCGATGTCGTTTCAATCCCAACTTGGTTCGATTAAGACAGTTTTTCCACCGTGACGGTCTTTGCCCGTGAAGGTGTTTCAATCCCAACTTGGTTCGATTAAGACGACCCCTCCCCCCCTTCCCACCGTTCGCTTTACCCAGTTTCAATCCCAACTTGGTTCGATTAAGACTAGACCAGATCACCACCGAAACGTGTGCCCGCTTTAGTTTCAATCCCAACTTGGTTCGATTAAGACGAGGGCCTCCCCGGGCACCCGCGGGTCGCCCGGCGTCGTTTCAATCCCAACTTGGTTCGATTAAGACGGCGCAAGACCAGGGACCGACACTGTTCGGGTTTTAGTAGTTTCAATCCCAACTTGGTTCGATTAAGACATGTGATCACGTGCCCCCTTGCGTGGACCGACAGCATCGAGTTTCAATCCCAACTTGGTTCGATTAAGACATCAGCTTATCATCGGGAACATCGCTCAGATCATCACCGCGTTTCAATCCCAACTTGGTTCGATTAAGACCGTCGTTTGAGTAGCCGTCGTAGAAGGTGGGGTTTTGGGTTTCAATCCCAACTTGGTTCGATTAAGACCGCTTTGCGACATGTGCTCCAGGCAGTCGATTTGCTGTTTCAATCCCAACTTGGTTCGATTAAGACGCCGCTAGGTACAAGTTCGCCGTGAGAAACGTCGATAGTTTCAATCCCAACTTGGTTCGATTAAGACGGGGCAAGTATCCATTGTGACATGGCTGCGTCCGCTGTTTCAATCCCAACTTGGTTCGATTAAGACGCCGTACGACAGTGTCAATAGCAAAAAGGCTTCTGTGTTTCAATCCCAACTTGGTTCGATTAAGACCGCGTTGCGTTACGGCAAGCGTCGATAGTTTGTGTTAGTTTCAATCCCAACTTGGTTCGATTAAGACCCCTCCCCGGAAAGCCGGTATTTTCCGGGGTTTCCGCCCTCCTCCCACCCCCTGTTTTGCAGTCGATCGCCGGTCGTGCGAAAATCCCTGGAGATCGACTGCAAGTAAGCGTACAAGAGCCCCAAAAATCTGTCAAGCCCGCTCCAAGGCTGGTAACGAATAACCAGCTGGTGGGGATGCTACGCTTGAGACACATTCCCCAGCATGTGGCCACGGCAAGCCCCCTGGGTAGGTATGGCCGCCCCGGCTCCCCACTTCAAGCGGAGCGGGTCACCAACAGGTTATCCCGGTGGATGATCTCCTCGTAGGGAAGCCAGCCAAGGACCTGGGCAATCTGTCGGGTCCGCAGGCCCCTGATCCGGCGGATGTCCTCGGCCGAGTAGTTGGTCAACCCTCGGGCGAATTCACATCCGTCACAATCACAGAGGGAGACCAGGTCGCCCTTGTGGAACTGGCCAACAACATCGACGACTCCGGCGGGCAAAAGGCTCTTGCCGCGTTTTTCGATGGCCTGGCGGGCTCCGGCGTCGACGATGATGCGGCCGCGGGGCTGGATGCTCAGCCCGAACCACCGTTTGCGGGCCTTGACGGTGGCGCCCTGGGCGAAAAAGAGCGTACCCACCGGTTCGCCGGCGATGATTTTTTTCAGTGCGCCGGGCTGCTTGCCGGAGGCGATGATGGCGTTAGCGCCGGCGGTGGTGACGATTTGCGCGGCCCGGAGCTTGCTTTCCATGCCTCCCTTGCTGAGGCCGGTTTTTTTGTCGCGGACGAGGGCGAACACCGAATCGTCGATTTTGCGGACGAGGGGGATGAGCTGAGATTGGGGGTCGTTGGGGTCGCCGGAGAAAAGGCCTTCCACATCGGAGAGGAGGACGAGGAGGTCGGCCTGGAGGAGGTTGGTGACGAGGGCTGCGAGTCGATCGTTATCGCCGAAGGTCATGCGCAACTCCTCCACGGCGACGGTGTCGTTTTCGTTGATGATGGGGACGGCATCGAAGCGATTGAGCAGGGCGAGGAGGGTGTTGCGGGCATTGAGATAGCTGGTGCGATTTTCGATGACGTCGGCGGTGAGGAGAATCTGGCCGACGATATCCCCATGGTTTCGGAAATGTTCGTCGTAGGCCTGCATGAGGAGGCTTTGGCCGATGGCGGCGACGGCCTGGAGGTCGGCCAGGTTGGTGGGTCGCCCGGGCAGCCCGAGCCGTCCCACGCCCGCCCCCACTGCGCCGGAACTGACGAGGGCGACTTTTCGGCCGGTGGCGCGAACGGCGTGAATTTCCTCGGCGAGCTGGGCGATGCGTTCCTGGTTGAGTCGCCCATCGGGGTGAGTGACGACGCGGGTCCCCACCTTGACGACGAGCAGTTTGGTTTCGGTGGCGATCTCGCGCCGGATGAGGTCCGGCGAGGCGGAAGGACTGGCGGTAGCGGATGTTTCTGAAGTTTTTTCCCCCACGGTGGATGACACCTCCCGATTCACTCTTCCATGAAAGCGGCTGTGCCGCGGTGGAATTCAGGATTTTTTGAGTTTTTCCAGACGGGCGATGCCCGCTGCACCGATGAATCCGGCGTTGCCGCCGAGCGTGGCGAAGTCGATTTCGGTGGTATCTCCGACAGCCGGGTAAGCACGGAGAAAGACCTCCTGTTTGACGCGTTCCAGGAAGATCCGGCCGATGCGGCTTTCTTTCCCGCCAAAGGTCATGGCGCCCCCGATGAGGATGCCGTTGGGGTCGATGGTGTGCATGAGGTTGACGATGCCGATGCCGAGGTATTCGGCGGTTTCGAGGATGAGCTGGCGGGAGAGTTCATCTCCGGCCTCGGCCATTTCGGCGATGAGTTTGGGTTCGAGCTTGGCACCTTCGGCGAGTCGGCGGGAAAGCATGCTGACGCGTCCTGCGGCGAGGGCCTCCTGGGCGCGTTTGGTCACGGCGGTGGCGCTGGCGTAGGCCTCGAAGTGTCCGCGACGGCCGCAGGAGCAACTCCGCGCGTCGGGGCGGCAGTCGATAACGGTGTGTCCGTATTCACCGCCGTGGCTGTGCTCGCCGTCCAGGAGGAGATCGCCGACAATGATCCCGCATCCGATTCCTGTGCCCAGGGTGAGGAGGATCAAGCTGTGGAAGCGTTGTCCCGCTCCCACCCATTTCTCACCGAAAGCGGCGGCGGTGGCATCGTTGGCGAAGGTGACGGGCATGCCACAGTGTTCGCTGACGCGGTCGCGGATGGGGAAGTATTCCCAGCCCTTGAGATTGGCGGGGACCATGAGGCGTCCACCGGGGATGTCCATGGTGCCGGGGGAGCCGAGGCCAACGCCGGCGACTTCCTCGGGTCGCAGGCCTGCCTCCTGGATGGCACGGCGGATGAGGGCGCCGATGCGGCGTGCTCCATCTTCCGGGCCGCGTTCAACGAGGGTGGGTTCCTGCCCGACCCACAGCACCTGTCCCCGGTCATCGGTGACGCCCGCCTTGATGTTTGTGCCCCCCAAATCGACTCCCACATAAAACGGTGGCTGGGCCTGTTGCTTTGTAATCAACTTAAGTTCCATACCTGTCACCTTTGTCGCGTTGCCAATCACTCCCGGGTGCCGGATGATCAATGCCAGGGGGAATCTGTCCTGACGTTATCTTTCTAAGAATAAACCCCGCGCGGGAGAAGTTTCCCGCTGGGGAATATCGATAACATGCCCCTCGCTATTTTCTCAGGATATCGAGGGGCGGCTCGGGTGCAAAGCACGACCGATTTTCTTCAGGGACGCACCGACCGGGGAAATGGGTCGGCATGATCCGCCGATTTACGCCCCGACTTTGTAGCCTTTGAGGCGAACATATTCGGGCAGGGGGCCCACCAGGGGACGTGCGTATTCGAGGAACGCTTCCGTGACGTAGTTGCCTTCGGCGTTGATGAACTCATCGGGCATTGGTTTGGCCTTGATGGCGACCTCGGCCAGCGGGACGGTATCCAGCCGATAGCGATAGGGTTGACTCGATTCCCGGCGGATGGAGACCATCATGCCGCTGACACCTTCGGAGGCCAGTCGCACCGCTTCCCTGCCGCAGGCATAGGCTTCCTCGAGATCGATTTCGCTGACGCGATCTGCCGCGCACATTTGGAGAGATTCGCACACCTGGAACTCGCCCCGCCAGCCGTAGGTCTGGCTGATCATGCGATGGAGCATCATGGCGGCACTGGTGCCCCCCATGGCGCCGAATTCAACGTTGGAGAACTGGTCAGTGACGGTGGCCTGGCTGACCGGGCGGCCATCGGGATAGGTGATTCCCTCCCCGCAGACGACGCTGCACCAACCGAATTTGTCGTAGACGCGCTTGACGTCGGCGAGGAATTTATCGCGATCGAAGGGGCGTTCCGGGACCAGGATGATGTGGGGGGCATCGTCTTCTGCCGATTTGGCGAGGGCAGAGGCCGCTGCCAGCCAGCCCGCGGAACGACCAACCGTCTGGAAAATGACGAACTGATCGACGCGGCGCATGTCCCGCGCCAGCATGCCCGCCTGCCGCACCGAGATGGCCACGTACCGTGCGGCGCTGCCGTAGCCGGGCGTGTGGTCGGTTCCAAACAGGTCATTATCGACCGTCTTGGGAATGCCCACGCCGAGCATCGGATAGTTCTGCTTGCGGCAGAACTCTTCCAGACGATGGATGGTGTCCATCGTGTCGTTCCCGCCGATGAGGAACACATACCGGATGTTGAAGCGCTGGAGTTGCTCCAGCAGGCGAGGGAAATCCTCATCCCGGAGTTTGTAGCGACAGCTTCCCAGGGCGGAGCTGGGTGTTTTTTTGAGGGCTTCGATTGTTTCAGGGGCTTCCTGATAGAGGTCGATGACGTCGCTTTCCAGAAAGCCCTGGATGCCGAATCGCATGCCCAGACAGCGTTCGATTTCCGGATACTGTCGGCAGGCTTCGATGACGCCGCAAAGACTGGCGTTGATGACGGCCGTGGGGCCACCGCTCTGACCGACAATCGCATTTCCCCGCATCATGGAGCGTCTCTCCTTTCTGGTGGATGCTGGTGGGAGCCGTCCCGCACAATCTGTCGGTACTCCCGGGCAAGGTCGCAACGTTTTGCCTGGCCAAAACCAGGATGGAACCAATCACAGAAAAAGAACCGCGGCTGTGGACCGTGTCAGCCACTCATTTGCCGGAGAACTCTTTTACTTTGCTCCCCGCAGATGCGGACGTCAAGCCCACGGGCCAATTGACCCGTCCCCACCTTGGCTCCGCCTTGGGAAAGTCGCTTGAACCTCGGCGAGGTCTTGAGAGGGGTGAACGCCAGCCGGGAGGGGCCTTTTGAAAGGACCCGCTTGTCGGGGCCGATCAACAAGGATCGATAACCCATTGGCCTTTCATCGGGCACGACAAGCGTGCCCCTCCGACCCTCCGGAGGGACGTGCTTGTCAGGTCCGTCGTTTGGCGTTGGATCAACCATTGGTGTTTACCGGGGACTGAAGTTCCGCGTAGAGAGCGGGGCTAAAGCCCCGCACTCCATGGAGTGCGGTGACGCGGAGTGGACAATCCAAGCTTGGACGGCGGACCCGACAGGCGGGTCCCTCCGATGTTGTGGGGGCCATTCTTGAATTGCCCGGACCGATGGCTTGGTCAGACGTCATTTTTCTTTCAAGGCCTGGGCGAGAAGGTCCCGAAAAACACGGGCGTTGTTCACGGCGTGGGCATCGTAATCGTTGTTGAAGAAGGCGTACACGGTGCGGACGGAGGAAGTCCTGATCGCCGCAACGACGCGTTCGACCCACGGTTGCAGCTCCTCGGGCGAGTAGTCATAACGATAAAGCTGGCGCCCCAGCCCGTGGAACCGCAGATAAAGGAAATCCGTGGTGGAAATGATGCTGTCCGGCAAGCGGGGATGGCTCACAGCGACAAAGGGGATTTGATGGTGGCGGAGGAGCTTTTCGGCTTCCGCATCCCACCACGAGGCATGGCGGAATTCCATCGCATGCCGGACATGGGGTATCGCGGCGGCTTCATCTCTGAGAAGAGCGAAAAAACTTTCCAAACAAGGCAAATCTGGCCGAAACGAGGGGGGAAGCTGCCAGAGAATCACCCTCAGTTGCTGGAGAGGTGCCACCCGCCCGATGAATTCCCGCAGTTCAGCCTGGCAATCCTGCAGCCGCTTCAGATGCGTGATGCGTCGGGATCCCTTCACAGCCACATGGAAGTCGGGGGGCATCCGACGGTTCCAGCCGGTGACCATCGAGGCGGTGGGGAGGCGATAGAAGGTGGCGTTGATTTCCACCGCGTTAAACTGGGTGGCGTAAAATTCCAGTCGGGCCGGACCTTTTATATCCTCGGGGTAGAACTTGCCGCTCCAATCATCGTAAGTCCAGCCGGACGTCCCGATTCTCAGATCGATTTGAACGTTCTGTTGAGCCGATTGACGCTTGCCCATTGCTGCGGCCTGATAATGGAAAATCGATCCCGACGCATCGCGCGATGCGTCACCCAGTGCGCGGGACGATTCTATTTTGGTCGTGTCGGCAAGCGTCAGGAACAGGCCACGGGACTCGTCCGGTCCGCCAGAGAACAACGCAGTCAGGACGCGGTGCTATTGCCCGTTGGCCTTGATTGTGCCAAGCACAGGGACCTTGAGTTGTTCGTAGCCCGACAGGTTCGTCTCGATGACGATTTCCCCGCGGATGGGGCCCGCCGTTTGATCGGCCGTAAAGGTCACGGGAATGACCTGGACGCTCTTTTCCGTGTCGGGTAGGACAAAGCTGAATCGTTTGTCGGGAACCTGAAGTCCCACCACTCGGAAGGGAATCCGCGCTTGAACGACGAGGTTTTTCGCGACCGTTTGTCCAGGCGACAGCGTTCCCAGGGCGAGCTGGGCCGGCTGAACGGTGACCTGGGGCACGACCGAACCCTCCACCGGCAGCACGAGCCGTCTGGCTTCTTCCAGAGTGTCGTTGGTCAAAAGTTCGATTTGTTCCTGGAGATATCCCGCCGGCGCATTCGGTTTGAGCGTGACCACTAACTGGTAACTCACCTCACCGGCACCACGTCCCGTCTGATTGATTTGCACATCGAGGAAATCGGCGCTGGGGACAGCCTTGACAATCTGCCAGTCACTCCGCCCTGCGTAGAGGAGCTTGACGGTGCGCTCGGCAGCGGAGCCCTGCGGCACGGCATTGAAGAGGACGACTCCCGGATCAAACACGACGTCGCTGCGGATGTACACGTAAGTGTGCAATTGCACCTCGGCCGGAAAGGGCTTGTCGAACGTCACCGTGATGGTGGCGTCTTTTCGGCCCAGAAAACCCCGTGTATCCACCGTGGCAACGATGGCGCCGGTTTCAAACGTCTTGAGCGTGTCTTTGGTGATGCGGGGCTGAGTGCATCCGCAGGAGGTGCGCACGGAAGCGATGTGGACATCCTCCACATAGATGTTCTTGAGGGGAAAAACGTGTTCGACCTTGGCACCCCGGGCGACCATTCCAAAATTGTGGCTGGTGTGGTCAAACATGGCCTCCGCCCACTTTTGTGCCCAGGCGAAGTTTGATGCGAAGAGAAACAGAGTGGCGAAAGCCGCGGGCAATGTCATCCGTGTCACGGTGGGCATGGTGGTGGTCACTCCTTTTTTCGATTCCCCGAAGGATGGATTGGGAACATCCTGGAAAGCCCCAGAAGAAGCACAAGGGTTGTACTTTCTGAAGCCGAATCGAAGCAGACAGCAGGAAACACGCCGTCCTGCAGGGCGAGCGGTACGGTCGTTCACCGCCGATTTCTGCGTAAAGGATAGCGACTTTTCCGGTAGGAAACAACGGCAATCCCGCTGAGTGGTTAGGCCAGCGCAATCATTTCGCGGGGCGGACATAGCCGGTTCAGAAAGCCGGCCAAGCCGTTCAGCGGCACTCAGTTGGTCGGGTGGGAGAGGACACTATTTGCCGCAGTAGTCGATAATGCGGGCGAGTTCGGACTTGAGCTCCGGCCGACGTACAATCCGATCGATAAAGCCGTGCTCCAGGAGAAACTCACTGGTTTGGAAGCCCTTTGGCAACTCGATGCGGATGGTGGCCATGATCGTGCGAGGACCGGCGAACCCGATGAGGGCCTTCGGTTCGGCAATGACGACGTCGCCCAGTGACGCGAAGCTGGCGGCCACCCCACCCATGGTGGGATTTGTAAGAACGGAGATATACAATCCGCCTGCTGCGTCAAATCGGGCCAGGGCCGCTGAGACCTTCGCCATCTGCATGAGGGAGAAGACCCCCTCCTGCATGCGGGCTCCCCCGCCAGAACCCGATACGATAATGAGGGGAAGCTGTTCGGATTGGGCCCGTTCGATCAGCCGCGTGAGTTTCTCCCCCACCACGGAGCCCATGCTTCCCATCATGAAGGCGGAGTCCGTCACCCCGATGGCCACCCGGCGTGCCCGAATCATCCCCGTGCCGACGACCGCCGCGTCGCGCAGTCCGGTGCGTTCTTGCTCGCGGCGAAGCCGTTCCCGATAGGGCATTTTGTCCACGAATTCGATGGGATCGCACGGCTCGAGATCGGCAAACCATTCCTCGAACGTGCCTTCGTCGAGAAGCTGGCGAATGCGTTCCCGGGCAGAGACATACCAGTGGTAATCGCACTCGGGACAGACGCCGAGAAGCTTCTCCACATCTTTTCGGAAGACCGTGGCACCGCAACCAGGGCACCGCAGCCAGAGACCGGCAGGTACCCCCCGTTTGGGACGCTTGGTCAAATTTTCCCAGCTATTCGCGCCCTGCGCCTGAGAAACTGCTGATGCGGACGGATTCTCCGACATGGCCCTTCTGTATTCCTTCTTGTGTTGTCGTTGCCTGGCTTGTGACCCTCCCGCCCGTCTGACGCATCCGGGAACGTGTTCCTTCCACTGCTTGCCCAGATGGAACGCCCCACTTCACCTTCAAATCGGCCGCGATCGCTTGCCCCAATTAGCCAAATCCTGCCCACAACCACAAAAGTATCCCTGCTCGGGCGATGAAACTCAACCCCCCATTGTGGTTTATGCCGGAAATACTCTAGCGGGACAGGGCGGCTGATGCAAGACGGAAAATCGTTACAATCTTAACATCGTCGGAGCTGCATGCCGTGTTGCAGTCGAAGGGTACGGCATGGCCTTCAGAGCTGAGACCGGAATGCAGCCCGGGCGGCCAGTCTCGTGTTCGACTTGGTGAATCGCGTGGGGTGGGAATCTCGATTTCACAATCGTCAGGAATTCCCTGGACCTTTCCCGCAGAGGAATGCAGCCATGATCAAATGCATGCGAATTGCGGCGATCGCGTTTTTTGTGTGGGGATGCATTCTCGGCAATGGCAGTCTCTGGGCGGAGTCGAAAGGGCGTCCCAACGTGGTTGTCATTCTGGCGGATGATTTGGGCTGGGGTGATCTGGGGTGCTTTGGGGCCCCGGACCTGGAAACGCCTCACGTGGACCGCCTTGCACGGGAAGGCATGCGGATGATCAATTTTTACGCCAATTGCCCTGTGTGTTCGCCCACCCGGGCTTCGCTGCTGACTGGCTGCTATCCCGATGCGGTGGGCGTGCCGGGGGTCGTCCGCACGCACAGCAACAATTCGTGGGGTTATCTCAATCCGCAGGTGGAACTGCTTCCGGCGTTTCTCGCGCAGGCTGGGTATCACACGGCGCTGGTGGGAAAGTGGCATTTGGGCTTGGATCGTCCCAACATCCCTACTGCCCGGGGATTCGCCTGATTTCACGGCTTCCTGGGCGACATGATGGACGACTATTTCAACCATCGCCGTCACGGAATCAACTACATGCGGGAAAACGAAACTGAGATCGATCCGGCCGGGCATGCCACGGACCTTTTTACCCGCTGGGCCTGTGAGTACATCGATTCCCGCGCGGATTCAGCTCGGCGGGGCCAACCGTTCTTCCTCTACCTTGCCTACAATGCCCCCCATGTGCCGATCCAGCCGCCGGACGAGTGGCTCCAGCGTTACCGTCAACGACATCCTGATGCTCCAGAACGACGGGCCAAATTAGCAGCCCTCATTGAACACATGGACTGGGGTATTGGCGAGGTGCTGAATACTTTGGACAGATCCGGTCTTGCCGAGGAAACGCTTGTCATTTTCACCAGCGACAACGGCGGCCAGCTTGATGTGGGTGCTCGTAACGGCCCCTATCGCTCCGGCAAAGGGACGATGTATGAAGGCGGTATTCGAGTGCCGATGGTGGTTCGCTGGCCCGGCCGGATAGCGCCGGGGAGCCAGAGTGACGCGGTGGCCCTCACCATGGACCTGTTCGCCAGCATTCTCGATGCCGCCGGTGCGGTTGTGCCGGAAGGACGCACCGGTGTGACGCTGCTGCCGATCTGGAAAGGAGAGAAGAATCGCCTGCCATCGCGGGACCTGTTTTGGGTTCGCCTGGAGGGAGGTGTCTTTAGCTACGCCGCCCGGCGCGGGGATTACAAGCTCATCCGGCCTGCACCGCAAAAGGGTAAGCAGCCGCCGGATGAACTCTATGACCTGGCAGCGGATCCCTACGAGAAACAGGATTTGCGGGCAACCCGACCTGAACTGTACGAGGAGATGGTGCGATTACTGGAGGAGCACATCCAATCGGTTAAGGACATCCCATGGCGGGACGAACGCGGCCTGGGCCCCGGGGAAATTCCTCCTGCAACGACGTCGACCCGTTAGGAAAAAGCCGGCTATTCGAGGCCGTTTGCCTTTGCAACAGTTGATTAATCTGTCAACTCAAGCACACCGAGATCATGCCGGCCCGATTGCGGGATCGTACATTCTAAAGGTGTCGTGTTAGGGTTAGAATATTTTGCCGGAATTGCCGCTGGGGCGGGCTTGGCCAAGGATTGCTCTTTTGTGATGTCCGGCATTTCTGCAGCATCGGCGGCGGCCTCAACGGCAGCGGCTTTGGTAATTACGATTTTATATTTTCCCGGCATCGCTCCGTCTCTGGGGTTCATGGTTGTCAGCTCAAATCGGCCTTGGGCATCAGTTTTTCCCACGGCTGCCCGCTGCCCTTCCAGCGGAGAAAGCATGACAGAAGCATCCGCGACAGGCTGCCCCTTATATACAAGCCGGCCGGTCGTTTTAACCAGCGGGAAGTGAGACTTTTTACCGCACCCTGGCAGATTTGCAAATGCGATCAGCAGGCCTAGCAGAATGGCAGTCGTTTTAACCGATCGGATGGACATGTTCCATGCTCCCTCTTGCGATCAAAATCCCGGGTTTCTTTCCGTGGTCGCGCGGGCGTGACGATCAGCACGGGTTTCGCACTGAGATCAAGCCGCCGGAATCAATGTAACCCGGTGTGAACCCGGCACACCTGTCTGAGTCATGCAACCACCTGCTGAAGTCTGAAATGATGGAGCGGGCACTTGTTGTGCTCAGTGTTTCGGGCTCGGTCGCGGGCGATCGCCACGAGCTGATTAGAAACTGGGAATGGTCTCCCCAGATGCCATGGACCCCAGGGCACCCCATACGCCATAAGGGCTTTTCATTTGCACGAATCCGTTGATGCCATCGGGTTCCGGGGCCGCAAGGTTTCCCGTATCAATCGTATCACTCACGAATCGCACGGAGGCATCGCACATCAACACATTAACCCCGCCGGGATGATTGCTGTTTGGCGGGTAGACGCCCCAGTAGCAATACTGCGCTTCGCCACAAGCGCAAGAGGGGGCATTGGGAGGCAGCACCGTGGTGATGCCCTGAACATGGGCATGACCTTCAGCCCAATAACGGCCCCGTGTCGCCCATACCGTTCCAGTAAGGAGGCTTCGATCATTGGGGTCAACTCGCGTGTAACATGTGATTGGACTTTGGCTTAGACCGCTTTGGTTCGCTGCCACGCCACCTTTGACAAACCGTTGACGGTTGGCTACAGCTCCCACCAGTGCCTCGGAAGCTGCGATCGTGTTGGAAGAACCATCGGTGATATCCTGAAACCCCTTCCAGGTAAGGCGTCCGAAAGGCGACCGGGGGTTTGTAGCCAAATAGTTGTTATAGATCTTATCCCCGAAGCTCAAATGGTAATTGGTAAAACCCTGGCGGGTTGGGGCGGGTAACTGGTGCGCGGGCCCATCGGAGGGGCATAACAATAGGGATATCTGTCCTTGAATTGGCGGCCAACCACGGCCGGAGTCTTCATAAGCATAAGGGCCAAAGGCCGGATAGTACTGCCCATTCACCGTCATCGGAGACGATACTTGTTGCCAGCGCGCCGTTTCCTCGTAGTACGGAAGAAGCGAGACCCACCCTACCATATAACCGTAATTGCAGTCGTAGTGGTTTGGCCATGCGCACCCTGTCGTTCCGGCATTGAACGCGCAGAAAACCTTGTGCACATCGTGGTAATTATGCAGGGCTAGACCGAGTTGTTTGAGATGATTCGAGCAGTCGCTTCGTCGCGCGGCCTCCCGCGCAGCTTGGACTGCAGGAAGCAGAAGGGCGATCAAGATACCGATGATCGCAATTACCACGAGCAACTCGACGAGAGTAAAGGCCTTACGCTGCATCGCACACCTCCTCGACTCACATGACTAGAGAATGCAACGCGGAAACTTGGACCCACCTACCTTCCTGGCTTCGGACTTCCCACGCCCCGACCATATTACAGACAGCAAATCCTTCTGTCAAGCGCTATGTGTCTTGTTTCCGAGATAAAAACGTTGCCTTTGACGGTATCATTCATCTTCGTCAAGTCTTTTCTAAACGCGTTTTGTGCGGGTGCCGCCAGAATCGAGAATTGGCTGTCTGCGGTGGACTCCGAAAGAATGGGCTGAAACAATTAATCTTAATTCGACGAGGAAACGGACATTGGCGTCCTGTGCTCAGAAGGGTTTATTTGTCCAAGAACGTTCGGCATGCCCCGGAACTCCCTCTGACTGGCCCTGTCTTGTAAAGTAGGACGGTGACTGTGAAAAAAGCGGCGTGAGTTGTGATTGCAATGAAGTGCGACCCGTCCTGGGGTAATTCCCCTCCGCCACCCCGTTTGGGCTTCCCGCTGCCATGTCGTTTCTGAATCTCCTTTATCCCCCGTTGTGTGCGGCGTGTGGTCAGCCGGTCTTCTGGGATGGGGATCCTCCAGGCTGGGATCGGGTTTTCGAGGGGCATGTCCGTGCCTATCCGGATCGCCTTTATGAGGCGCTTTGGGAAGGCGGACGGCCACCGCGGCGGGGAGCGAGCAATCTGCTTTGCCCGGCCTGTCTTGCCCAGTTGTCTTTTCCGGCATGGAAGGCATGTCCACGATGCGGAGGGAAGGCCGACACGGAGAACTTGCTTCCTAACGGCTGCTCCTGGTGTCACCGCGAGAAGTTTGCCTTTTCAAGGACTGTGTCACTGGGACCATACTGGGGCCCGCTCCGCAACGTCATCACGGCGATGAAACTGCCTCAGGGAGAACGTCTCGCCCGAGCCATGGCCCGTGTGTTCTGGTGCCAGAGAGGAGCACAACTCCGCGCGTTGGCACCGGACTGTGTTGTTCCCATTCCCATGCACAGGCGTCGCAAACGGCATCGACACATGAACAGCCCAGAGGTGCTCGCCGACGTCCTGGCGACTTTTCTGAGGCTTCCTTGCGAGAAACATCTTCTCCGCCGCACGCGGCCGACCCTTCCGCAATCCTCTCTCAAACCGGCCCAGCGATGGAAAAACGTTCGCGGGGCGTTCTCAGTGGTGTCCACGTTCTGGGACCGGATTGTGGCGAAGCGCACGCGCGACCGGCGTTCCGGTTGGGTGACGTTCCGTCAAAAAAGAGACCCGCTCAAAGAGGAATCCACCCCCGAGCGGACAGCAAAACAAGGAGCTCGTTCGCGGGCCATTCATCCCCGGTTGGCGGGCCGCCGGGTTCTGTTGGTGGATGATGTTCTCACGACGGGCGCCACCTGTCACGAAGCGGCGAAAGTCCTTCTCGAAGCGGGTGCCCAGGAGGTGTTCGTCGCTGTCCTTGGTCGCGGACAGACCCCCGCCACGGTTGACTTTGAACCGGAAAACCCATGGTAAAAGGAAGCCCCCATCCACCGCGGACTGCGGATTGGCGAGGCGAATCGATCACAGCGGGAAAACTCGTCTTCGGATCACGCGCCGTGAGTGATTCCCCGGAACATGAAGAACGCCGCGACCACCAGGCAGACCCCTGCGATCGCGTAGTTCCAGTTGACAGGTTGCCGCATATAGAAGGTGGAAAAGGCCGCGAAAACGGCCATCGTGATCACCTCCTGCATGACTTTCAGTTCCGGTAGCGAATAATACCGGCTTCCGATGCGATTCGCCGGCACTTGCAGACAGTACTCGAAGAATGCCACCGCCCAGCTCGCAACTATGGCCAGGAAAATGGGGGCATTCTTGAGATCTTTAAGGTGTCCGTACCAGGCGTACGTCATGAAGATGTTGGAACCGATCAACATGAGGATGGGCAAAAGTTTTTCCATAGCCGTGCGTTACCCTCCAAAAAACAACCCCAGATGGAGATGTACAGAGTGCCACCGCGCTTCGGAAAGTTCGAATCGAAGGCTCAGGGCAACTCGCCCTTCTCGGCAGGATGGAGAGAGAAGGCACCTGCGGGAAGGAAGTTTAACGCAATCCTACTTTCCGGATCGAATGGAATCAAGGCCGAAATCAGTCGGATGGATCTTGTTACTTTGACGTGACTTACGGCATGAATCGGCCGCCGGTGGACGCCACCTGCGATAGCCCGGTCGTTTTGGGATTTACTTACTGGCGGGGATGATGCCGTGGGTTTTCAGGTAGTCGAGGACGATGTCGGCCAGTTCCTCCGGGGAATGTCGGGCGGCATCGAGATGGATTTCGGGGTTGAGCGGCGGTTCGTAGGGATCGTCGATGCCGGTGAAGCCCTTGATCTCGCCAGCCCGCGCTTTTTTGTAGAGCCCTTTGGGGTCTCGCGCTTCGCACACCTCAAGAGGAGCATCCACGAAGATCTCGATGAAATCTCCCGGTTTCATGGTAGCCCGGACGCGGTCGCGGTCGATGCGGTAGGGACTGATAAAAGCGGTGATGGCGATGATGCCCGCCTCGCAGAAGAGCTTGGCCACGGCTCCAATCCGGCGAATGTTCTCCTCGCGATCCTGGGGCGAAAATCCCAGCCCGAAGCGCTTGGCGAATTCTTCCCCATGCCGTTCCCGCAGCATGGCGGGGCTGGCGTTCAGACCGTGGCGGATGTTATCGCCGTCAAGGACAAAACTGTGGTATCCCAGCGAGTAGAGTCGATGGTCGACGAGGTTAGCGAGCGTGCTTTTTCCGGAGCCGCTCAGGCCGGTAAACCAGAGAACGCAACCCTTGTGGCCGTTCAATCTTTCCCGCTCTTCGCGCGTGACGGCATGTTCGTGCCAGAAGACCTTGGCCTCGCCTGTGCTCATGGCTTTCCTCTTAATGTTCCAACAAATATTCGTTGGGTTGAAACCTCAAGAACTTCGTTGGGTGTCTGATTCAAACCCGCTTCCGGCTTGGGTGGGCGGACATCGAAGACCGCAGCTTTCTTGTTTTCCAATCTTTCCTGGATCACTCAGACTACCGAAAGAGTCCACCGGACGGCAAGCAGAAAAATCCATTATGAGGGAATCGATCATTTTAGGAAAGATACCAGAGAGCCGACCGCACCCCGGCACGATGTGACAGCCAACTGGCTCGGCGGACGGTAGGGGCCATTCAAGAATTGCCCCTACAACGTCGGAGGGACGTGCTTGTCGCGTCCGCCTTTCGGAGGGACCTGCTTGTCGGGTCCGCCGATTAACGTTTGATCGTCCATCGCTTATCACCGGGCACGACGAGCGTGCCCCTCCGATTCCTTTTTGCCGGAGGGACCCGCCTGTCGGGTCCGCCGTCCAAGTTGGATCGTCCATTCCGCCTCACCGGGCACGACAGGCGTGCCCCTCCGAATCATGTTTTTCGTTAACGGGAAGGACAATGGTTCACCGGTAGGGGCAATTCATGAATTGCCCATACCAAACATATCGCGTATGCCATCTCAGGTTTTTGCAAAATGGGGATGTCGGAATGAGTTGATCTTGCCTGCCGAGGGGACTTTGAGATAGCATATCAATCACTCGACGGCATGGGCGACAGGCCCCGGCAGACAACGATTCGACCCGAGTAAAAAACGGAAAGGACGCCGTATGCCGACCACCCTGGGTGAACTTAGCGCCCTCGTTGGAGGGGATCTCGTCGGGCCGGCAGATCTGGTCATTGAAGGAGCTGCCCCGCTTGGGGAGGCCGGTCCGCGCCAGATCACCCTCATCGATCGTCCGGAACGGTTATCCAAGGTCTCCGCGAGCGAAATCGCCGCAGCCGTGGTTCCCCGCAAGGTCGAGGCCGCGCCTTTCCCGATCATTCGGGTGGAGGACGTCCACCGGGCCTTCAGCCTCATCGTCCGATTCTTTCGACCCCCTCGGGAAAACGAGCGGAAGGGAATTCATCCCCAAGCCATTGTCAGCCCCACCGCGCGGCTTGGTCCAGACGTGGAAGTCCATCCCTTCGCCTTCATCGGCGATGATGTGGAGATTGGGGAAGGTTCCACAATTCATTCCGGCGTGCGGATTCTACCCGGCTGTAAGATTGGACGTCAGGTCACGATCTTTCCCAACGCGGTCTTGTACGAAAATACCATCGTCGGAGACCGCTGCATCATCCACGCGGGGGCCGTGCTGGGGGCTTACGGGTTCGGATACTGCTGCGAAGATGGCAGGCACGTCCTTGCCAGCCAGTACGGGAATGTCGTCCTGGGCGACGATGTGGAGATCGGGGCCAACACCACAATCGATCGCGGTACCTACGGTTCCACGACCATCGGCGAGGGAACGAAAATCGATAATCTCGTGATGATCGGTCATAACTGCCGCATTGGCCGTCACAATCTGATTTGCGCCCAGGTGGGCATCGCCGGCAGTACAACGACCGGCGACTACGTGGTGATGGCCGGCCAGGTCGGTGTCCGTGACCATGTGCATATTGGAGAAGGAGCCGTGCTGGGGGCCATGGCGGGCGTCATCAATGACGTGCCTCCCCACGCGCGATTCGTGGGGATTCCTGCCACCCCGGAACGCGAACAGATGCTCAAACAGGCTGCCTTCGCCAAATTGCCCGAAATGCGGCGGCAGCTTAAAGAAATTCAGGAGACTCTTCGTCAACTGGTGGCCCGTCTGGATCAATCCAAGGAAGCGGCGTGAAGGAGACGTCACCCATGGAGGGCGGACCCGCCACCATCCGCCGTATCGCCGACGGGCACGGCATGGCCGTTTCCCAGACGCGGTCCATGCGGGTCGGACTCATTGCGGGATGGGGACGGTATCCCCTCATTCTCGCGCAGCATTTGCAGGCCCACGGGCACGAAGTGTGCTGCCTGGCAGTGCGAGACCATGCCGATCCGGCCCTGGCCCAATGGTGTACACGATTTGCGTGGATCGGACTCGGGCAGGTGGGCCGGTCTTTACAACTGCTCCGCACCTGGGGTGTGCGAGAGGCCACGCTGGCCGGGAAAATCCACAAGGTGACGCTCTTTCGACCCTGGATGTGGCTCCACCATTTTCCGGATTGGGGCGGCGTGCGTGCGTTCGGGCCACATTTTCTGTTTCGTTCTCGCGATAATCGGGACGATACGCTCCTGGCCACCGTGTGCCACGAAATCGAGCGGGTCGGAATTACCGTCCGACCGGCCACGGCGTACTTGCCCGATGTCCTCGTGGAAAGAGGGCCGCTGACGCCGGGCACTCTCACGCGGGCGGAATGGAAGGATATCGCTTTTGGTTGGCGGGTCGCCAAGGAAATGGGGCGTCTCGACATCGGCCAAACGGTGGTCGTCAAGAATCAGGCGGTTCTGGCGGTTGAGGCCATCGAAGGGACTGACGCCTGCATACGCCGGGCAGGGGAGTTGTGCAGCTCGGGGGGATTCACGGTCGTCAAGGTGGCCAAACCCCAGCAGGACATGCGCTTCGACGTTCCCACGGTGGGCACGAACACACTGGAGGTCATGGCCGCGGCCAGGGGGGCTGTTCTGGCCATCGAGGCGGAAAAGACGATCCTTCTGGACCCCGATCGCGTGCTGGACCTGGCGCTCCGCAATCGAATTCACGTGCTGGCCATCACGGAACAGGACATCGCAGCGGTCGATTAGGTGCCACAGGGAGCCGGCGCGGCGCGATGAGTTCCGACACATGGCCGGTTTGTTGGCTGGGATTCCACCCCGACTGGTCGTCCTGGTTCTGTCCTGCCCGTCGGCAAGGTGGTGAAGGCTGAAGCCTTCACCAAAAAGCGGCGATAAATCGCCGCACTCCATGGAGTGCGGGGCTTTAGCCCCGCTTTCGGCGCGGGACTTTAGTCCCCGCTGAAAGGCAATGGATGATCGAACGTTGACAAACGGACCCGACAAGCGAGTCCCTCCGGAAGATCGGCGGGGCACGCTTGCCGTACCCGGTGATTGGGGGATGAACGATCAGACATTAAGCGACGGACCTGACAAGCGGATACCTCCGAGAGGCGGACGTGACGAGCACGTCCCTCCGACGTTGTAAGGGCAATTCATGAATTGCCCCTACCAGTTCCGCCGCCCAGGTGGAATCCGGGTTTTTCAAGGGACACATTCCACGGCGTCTATTGAACTCTACCCCCTCGTCTCGATCACCCTTTTGACGTCTCTGTGCTACCTGTGGCCGTCTCCGGGTTTCCTTTTTCCGGCCGGGCAAGCTGATCGGGAGATACCGGCTGGAGTGCTGGCAGCCGTTTGCTCCAAGTTCGTGGGGGCATTCCGCCGAGATCGCACAAGAGGGCGGTGTGTTGGCGATTTCTGGCCGTCCGGGAAAGGCCCCGAAAGGACGTGACGGCCTGTCGACTTAAGGTAGCCAGTCGCGCAGGGAGGTAGCGGCTCGCTCGCCACATCCCGGGCGAGAAGCGCACCATGCGTTGGAGAGAGAAATCACCTGTTCATTGTTTTGCAGTTTTGCTGGCAATCCTGCTGCTGGGTTCGCTAGTGGCGACCCATCCGTTTGGTGTGCCCTGCGCATGGGCCTCCGACGGTGGGCCGATCCTCTTTGCCCCTAGCGAAGCCGATCTGGAAGCGGGAAATTCATCTACCGATGCCCGCAAAGATTCTTTCCGGACTTTCCAGTCCGCGGAGGTTCAACCCAGAGTCGGAGACAATCGCAGCGGGTCGGCGTCGTCCAGTGCCGGTTCCGATGGCTGGTTTGCCAAGGGTCAGGCCACAGGCCGAACATCATCCGCTGCAGCGGGCCAGTCACGGCCCGGGACAGCTTCCTCGGCAAGCGTGGAGCTGCCGCCGGCCATGATCACGGCCCCTCAGAATGCTGTGCCTCTTTCCTCGGGCGTTTCCCCGTCGTCCATGCCGCCGGGAACGGTGCATTCCCCCTCGGTCGTTCCCTATCCCTACGGAACGCCGGCCCCAGTGCCTCCCCTTCAGGAGCAGTCCCGACCGTTCCTGGGGACCTCGCTGCCCCGCCTCTTCGGCCGCAACCGAACTGCCGAGTACTCACCGCTTGCGCGATGGTGGAATTCGCTGTGGGGGAAAACGTCGGCAAGCGTGCCCAGCGGGGTCGGCAACACCCCCGTGCCGCCGGGCACGATCATCGCCGGGTCGGGTTCGCCGGGGATGCCTTCCGTTTGGAGTGGGGGTGGATCTGCCGCGCTGGCACCCACTCCTAGTTTGAGAGGATCGTCCGCGATGTCCAGTGGCGGGTCTCAAAGCGCTCAGGGATGGTCGGCCTATGCCGTGCCTTATGCCCTGCCGCCATCCGGAAGTTCGCCGACGCTCGTGCCGCCCCCGCATACCGCGACGCCCGCTCTCCAGACACCAGCGGTAGGAGCCCCAAGTGGCGTGGCGACAGGTGTACCAAACGTTTCCTCTGGAACGGTGGGGAGTCCCTCTCCGATTTCGCAAAACACATTCTCCGACGGTTGGGCGGCCTCAACGACGAATCCACCGGCCACCGCCTCGGGGACGGCGATTCCGAGGCCGTCAGGTCAGATCGCCACTCCTAGGTGGCCTTCTGCAACAGCGCCGGGTGCGCCATCACCTCCCTATCCTGGGACGACCGCCTGGGGCACGGCGACTCCAGGAACTCAGCCCTCGCTGTGGGAGCGGATCAGGAACTGGTGGGCGGATGTGACGGCCCCCAAAGGTGTGCAGGGCCGCGCAGCCCTTTTGCCGTCGGCGGGGCAGGCTCGCCAAGGCATCTTGCGTCCGTCCCCGCCCCCTGCTTCTGATCCATTCACATCGCGCACCGTCCCGGTTCCATCCTCTTCCAATACTCAGGGGAGTGTCCTGCCGGGCGGCTCTCCGGCGGTGCTACCTCCCCCTGCCCCGCAACTGCCTTTGCGGCAGGCATGGTGATGGTGGCTTTTCCGGACTTGTTAACTCATCTTGCTGCGAGAAATGGCTGCTCTTATCACGGTTGGCCGGGGTTCTTTTTTTGTCAAGCGAAAACGGCTTAGAATGAAACATGCCGGAGCGCGGTTGCGCCGGATAGGGGAGATACCTGATTTTGTCCCCATGGGGCGGCAGGTGACCGTGTATCACAAAACCCAACACATCCTGGTGGTCGCCCTCAGGGCCACCTTCCATTTCCAACAAAGGTAACGACCATGGCCTTGGTGACACTTCGTATCGTGGACGGAGTGGATCGCGGCCGGGTGTATGAAGACTTGCCAACCCCCATCACCGTGGGGCGAGAGGAAGGAAACGTGGTGCGGCTCAGCGACGAGCGGGTGAGCCGCTTTCATCTCAAAATTCAGGAAGACCGCAATCGGATTGTCCTCACCGATCTGGCCAGCACGAATGGCACGCGGGTCAACGGGGAACCTGTCCAGGTAGCGGAGATTCGGCCGGGCGATCTCATCACTCTCGGCAAAACGGTCATTCTGGTCGGATCCCGGCAGCAAATTGCCCAGCGGCTGGCCGAACTTCGCAAACGCTTGGAAGCGGAGCGTCAGAAGAAGGGCAAGGTGTCGCCGGAGGAAGCGGTTTCCAGTTCCGAGTGGAGTTCTTCCTGGTATTCCCCGTCGCTTGATTCTGAACTCCACTGGGAGGAAGAAGCGGAGAGCCTGCGGCCCATCGCCGAGCTCATCCCGCCGGAACTCCCCGCCGATCTCTCTCCCGCTCAACTGGCCCAGCTGGCCGAGCTTTTGCAGTTTTTCCACCTGCGGTTGCGGCGGGTCATTCGCACGGGGACGGTCCATCAGGCCTCCGAGGACGAGCATGTGACGCTCGACCAGCGGCAGTGGCAGAGTCTGCTGGACCTGTATGCCCGGCTGGCAGAGTATCTCCGCGCGATTGGCGAGCCGCCTCTGTGAGTTGAATTGGGCATACACCCGGCAAGGTCTTTGTGTAGAGCGGACCCGCGGGGCTTCAGGCAGGCGGGCGCAAATTGTGGAAAGTGGCGTGCGCTCACTCCCAGCGGAGGACGGCCCCCTGGTCGGCACTGGTAGCCATCCGCGCGTATTTGGCGAGATAGCCCTTGGTGAACCGCGGTGGCGGCGGTGACCAGCGTTTTCGGCGTTCGGCGAGGACTTCCTCGCTGACCAGCACGTTAAGCTTGCGTGCGGGGATATCAATTTCGATAAGATCCCCGGGTTCCAAAAGAGCGATGGGGCCTCCCGCGGCGGCCTCCGGGCTGATGTGTCCGATGCAGGCCCCGGCCGTCCCACCGCTGAAACGTCCGTCCGTGATGAGGGCCACCTTGTCGTCGAGCTTGACACCTTTAATGGCCGTGGTGGGGGCCAGCATCTCCTGCATTCCGGGCCCGCCTTTTGGTCCTTCATAGCGGATGACCACCACGTCACCGGCCTTCACCTTCCCGTTGATAATGCCCTGATAGGCCTCGGTTTCGGATTCAAAGATGACCGCCGGCCCGGTGAAGCGGAGCATGTGGGGGAGCACGCCTGCCGTTTTGACCACCGCCCCCCGCGGCGCCAGGTTACCGTACAGGATGGCCAGCCCACCTTCCTGACTGTAGGCGTTTTCCACCTCACGGATGCAGTCGTAGGGATCGAAGCCGAGTTGTTCGGGTGTGAGTTCCCGAATCGACCGGGCCTTGCGCGGCACGCTCAATCCCGGGACATTTCGCTGCCCTCCCGCTGTGACTGCCGCAAGTTCAAGGGCCTCTTCGCTGGCGGTCTGCGCGCGGATGTCGTACTCAGCGATGTTCTCGCCGAGTGTCTTTCCCGTCACGGTCATGCAATCCAGGTGCAACAGACCAGGCCGTCCCCGGGCAATGGCCCCCAGGATGGTGTGAACACCCCCGGCATTGTGAACGTCCTCCACGTGGTAGTGGCTGCTGGGTGCGACACGGCAGATGTTGGGAGTCTTCCGGCTCAATTCATCGATGCGTCGCAGGTCGTAGTCGATCTCCGCTTCTTTGGCCACCGCCATGATGTGGAGCACCGTGTTCGTACTTCCACCCATCGCCATATCGAGCACCATGGCGTTGTCGATGGATTCCGCGGTGATGATCTCCCGGGGCAACAGGCCGTGGCCAGGGCCCAGCTTTTCAAATTCCCACACCATTTCCACAATCCGCTGGGCCGCGCGTCGGTAGAGACGCTTCCGCTCGGCACTGGTGGCCAGGAGCGTGCCATTGGTGGGAAGTGCGATACCCAGGGCCTCACACAGGCAGTTCATACTGTTGGCGGTAAACATCCCGGAGCACGAGCCACAGGTGGGACAGCCGAGTCGCTCCAATTCCGCGAGCTCTTCCTCACTCAGTTTGCCATCCTGCCGCGCGGCTGCCGCGATGAAGACGTCGATGAGATCCACCTTTCGACCGTCCGGAGTTCGTCCGGCCTCCATGGGGCCGCCGCTCACAAAGATCGTGGGGATGTTGCATCGCACCGCCGCCATGAGCATCCCGGGCACAATCTTGTCGCAGTTGGGGATGCAGATCATCCCGTCGAAACAGTGCGCCTGGAGCATTGTCTCCACCGAGTCGGCGATGAGTTCCCGGCTGGGCAGCGAATACTTCATCCCCGTATGGCCCATCGCGATGCCGTCGTCAACGCCGATCGTGTTGAAGACGAAGGGCACGCCGCCGGCCTCGCGAACGCACTCCTTGATGAACTCGCCCACGGCATTCAGATGCACATGACCAGGAATGATGTCGGTGTAGCTGTTGCAGATGGCAATAAAAGGTTTGCGGAAATCGTCATCCTGGACGCCGGTGGCGCGGAGCAAACTCCGATGGGGTGCCCGAGCGGCGCCGAGTTTGATCTGATCCGAGCGCATGGCTGACCTCGCTGGTACGAAACATGGGGGGAACGAATGAGTCCGCGTGTGGGTCAGTTCCCACAGGCGCTGGAATCTCTTTCGCGAAACGAACCGCGCCATTCTACGCACGGTTCCGGGGCAAAACCAGCCCCGACCCGGGGCTTAATCACACCCATCTTCTCAAGAATATCGAGAGAAGCGAAACGCTCGATGGAGGAGAGTCACAATACCATGAATTGCCCCACACCGAAAGAGAAACCGAGCCCAGCGGACGCAGTCTCGTGGAAGGGAATGCGCGATCCCACCTTGAACGGGGCCCTCACGAGGAGGTTTCTTCGAGAGGTTGCAGGAGGATGCCTGTTGTGGCCCGTGCAACCCGGGCAGCCACCCACCTTGAACACCTTCGGCCGCGGAATGCGGGCGTGGCCGATGGCGGAATGGCCTTGGCGGCAGAATGCATTCATCAAAAACGACCACCGGCCTTGTCGTGCAACGGCGAGGCCGGTGGGTCCGTAGGATCGGGAGGTGTCGGCGTCTCAACCGGTTTTCAAACCTGGTGATGGCTGGGGTGAATACCCCAATCGACGTTTTCCCAAGGACTTCTGTTCGAGATCCAGCGGCTCACTTGCAACACCCCGATCACGGGCTAGCCGGACCTTCCTCGTGTTCGGCGACGGCGACGGGGACAGCAATCGCTGTGGCGATGGCACCGCCAACGATCCAGGGATTTCGCATCCACTGACCGATTCGGGAAAGGGCCTGACCGCGGTTGATGTCCTGACCTGCCACCAGCAAGGTCGCCTGCTGGGCACCCGGTGGGGCGGTGCGGGGGTTCCACAGACGGTAGGTACCTGTCCCGTTAGCCGCGGACAACCGATAGACTCCTCCAGAGAGGCCCTTGATGGCAAAACGCCCGTTCTCGTCCGTTTTTACCACCCCCAGAAGCTGCTGCTGTCCGTTTTCCACGGTGACTGTGGTTTGAGGAACCGGCCGACCCTCGGGTGTCACCACCTGGCCCAGCAGAATTCCGCCGTCCTGGAGGGCCACGTCAATGACCCGGGGTGCCGGTGCCGATGCCGTCTCCCCTGCCCAAACAGAACCACTCAGAAGTGCCGCGATCGCACAGCCGAAAAAGACGCACCAGTGTCTCATTGTCTACACTCCGTATCCGTACAGGTCCGTGCTCTCCTTGCCCGCCGTTATGGCCCGGTCGGCAACGCAAAAGCGAAATGAACCGGATAGCCGACAAAATTACTTTCGTCCACATAGAGCGTATCGGAACGCTCTGTCCCGCTCTTCAGTCTTTTTGCTGCAACCGGACAATCTCCGGCGAGGCAAAAGCCCGAAGCGGCACATCAGCGGTACGTTTTTTTGATTCAACGGACACGATATTGGCATCAGCGTGTGCTATCAGTCGGGCGAATTTCCTCTATCAGGGTTGAAAGCCCGGCGACGGCGGGATATGCTTTTTCAGAGAAAGGAAATTCTCGCAAAAAGGGATTGGCGCGTGGCGAAGCGCGGGAATCACTATGAGGCGGCGTTTGAGGCCTTCCTCCGCGAGTCGGGTATTCCCTACATCGCGGTGGACGAGGCCCGCCGAGCCCTCATGGCCGACGGCCGTTCCCTGAAAAGCCTCGATTTCCTGGTGGCCCCCCGCGGCCGAACAACCTGGCTCGTCGATGTCAAGGGACGCCGTTTTCCCTCCGGCGAGGAGCACCTCCAGTACTGGAAAAACTGGTCCACACAAGATGATCTGGAGAGCCTGGCCGAATGGGAAACCCTTTTTGGAGACGGGTTTCGCGGGCTATTTGTGTTTGCCTTCCACATTGTGGGGGGGAGATTGCCGGTCCAGGAGCCGCTCGTGGTTTCCTTCCGTGGGGAGCGGTACGCATTCCTGGGAGTGGAGCTAGGAGAATATCGCCGGTTGTGCCGGGTTATCTCGCCCCAGTGGCAGACGGTGGCAGTCGCGGCGCGAGATTTTCGAACGGTCGCCAGACCGGTTCAGGAATTGTTCGGACTCGCAGAAAGCCAACCTTTCCCTGCTCCGCAAACGGTGCTGGCACCGGTGCACGCCGAAACGCCCACCGTCTCCGGCTCCACGCTGGTTGGCACTGCCCGCCGATGATCGATCATCGGGCGAGGATTTCGCTGATCGCTTCCGTCAGGGCCTTCAACTCGAGAGGCACTTCCTTCTGGGCGCCCGCCCGAAGATCTTTGACCTGGCACACCTGTTTTTCAAATTCACTCTCGCCGATCACCAGGGCCACGCGGTGCCCACGGCGATCGGCGTATTTTAGTTGCTGGCTGATTTTTTTGGGTTCCGGATAGAACTCCACATTGAACCCGGCGGAGCGAAGCTGGGCTGCCAGCCGCAGGTAATCATCACGACGGCCGGGGTCAAAAAACACAAGAAGGATGGGGGCAGGGGTGCTGACGGCCTCCAGCATGCCGAGCTCTTCCATGGCCGCCAGCAGCCGGTCGAGTCCCAGAGAAGCCCCGACTCCAGGAAGGGACTGTGTGGTGAAGAGTTCCGCCAGGTTATCGTACCGGCCACCAGAGCAAACACTGCCAATTCCTGGAAGGGCCGTCAGATAGGTCTCGTAAATCGTGCCGGTGTAATAGTCGAGACCTCGGGCGATGGCCAGATCGAGCACGAGGTATGTTGGGGCCACACCGCCTGCCGCAGCCCCGCGAAGGACTTCCCGCAGTTCGTGGACTCCCTCTTCGCCCACCGCACTGCCCTGGACGAGCTTCTCCGCCTGGGAGAGGACCTCATCGTGGTCGCCGTGGATCTGGGTCAATTCCAGCACTGCCGTGGCCTGATCAGGGGTCAACCCCACGATCTGCTCGAGCTCCTGTTTGACTCCTTCGGTGCCGATTTTGCCCCATTTATCCAGTGCCCGCAGCACGCCCGCCGCACGATCCGCCAGCCCGTGGCGTTCCAGAAGACCGTTGAGGAGCTTGCGGTTGTTGATGCGGATGACAAACTCCTGAAAACCGATGGCACGAAGCAGATCGTGGATGACGAGAGTTGTTTCGATGTCCGCCGTTAGTGAACGCGTCCCGATCGTGTCAAAGTCGCACTGCACAAATTCCCGATAACGTCCGCGCTGGGTGTTTTCTCCCCGCCACACAGGAGCGATGTGGTAACGCTTGAACGGAATGCCCAACTCATTGAGGTGCTGAGCGGTGAAACGGGCCACCGGAACGGTAAGGTCGAAGCGGAGCGCCACCCACCGCCCGCCGTGATCCTGAAAGCGGTACATCTGTTTGTCGGTTTCCTCGCCCCCTTTGCCCGCCAGGATTTCCAGATATTCCAAGGCCGGAGTGTCGATCGGGGCAAAACCGTAGGAACGATACACCCGCCGGGCGATCTCCATGATGCGTTCCCGGGGGATCATCACCTGCGGCAAATAATCGCGAAAACCTTTCAGTGTGCGAGGGGGAATCAATTTCTCGGCCATGGTGGTAAAACCCCACAATAGAAATGCGCGGTGCAGCCCTCCCGGCATTCCGGTCTTCTCCACCCCATATCCAGCAACGGCGGCTGGGGCGAGGAAGGGGCGGCGACTCCCTCAGGGGAGGACGGGCAGAAGTTCCGGCCGGGGAGATCGCAGCGATCCGCCCTCCCGCGGACCGAGGAGCGCCTCCGCGTATTCTTCCAATTGCTCCGGAAGTTCGAAGAACTGGTCGTACACCGCGTTCTCTTCAAACTCGCAGATTTCTGTATCGTAGTCGCGACAGATTTTCGGGCGGATGGGATAAATCCCGCAGCGGCCGTCCGGCTGGAGTTTCGTGCAGGTGAGAAACACTAGGAGGTACCACTGCCCGTTGTCCACAAAAACCGCTGTCCGCTCATGAAGGAGGAACCAGCGGACCGTGTCGAACTCTTCCCAGGTTCGGGGACGATCAATCGTCAAAGCGATGTAATGGCAACACTTGGCAGGGCAGTAAAAGCACAGCGTTTCCCCCGCGGGGATGTCCTTCCGCCGAAGCCGGCCGTTGCCCGTGACAGGGGCCGACCGGCGGGTCAGCCAGTAATTTTTCTGCCGATTCCGCGAGTTCATCCGCGATCCTGTGTTTTATGAGGTGGCGCTCCCACAATCAGCTTCTACTCCCCGAAAGACTTGCAAGACATTGGCCCGTCCTTTCGTCGGAGTGCCCTCTCAACTTGGTTTTAACCCACCAGCGCCCGCTGGATAAGGGGTGCCCGGCAGTGAGCGACGCTGCCGAATCACTCGTCAAAGCTTCCGAGCCTTCGATCATCCACTCGCGCTTCACCGGGCACGACAAGCGCGCCCCTCCGAAGGATTTTCCGGAGGGACGTGCTTGTCACGTCCGCTCCTGAACGTTCGATCATGCATTCCTTTTTTTCTCACCGTCACGTTGACTTGATTGAAAACCATTGATCCGCCCCACTCCGTAGAGTTACCATAAACGGGGTCGAAGACGGTTTCCAGCTTCCGTAACCTGCGTGTTGGGCACGCAGGTGTCAAGGCCAGGTATGACGGCTTCGCCGGTGGCGTTTCCACACGGGGGCGCGAATCGTTGGAAGGCCGTATGGTTGGGTCGAGTCAGGCCACCATCCCGGGCGGGATGATCCTGGAGAATAGATGGGGAACATGGGGGAACGCGCATTGACTGGGAATGGAGAAAGTCGGCGGGAAATGATGCCTTTACGGCAAAAAGAACAGGCGGAGGTGGAGCGAGTGCTATCCGGGTTGAGCCGGCGAGCCGCCTCGTCTGGGGGGCCTCCGATTGCCAATGTCCTGATGGCCAGGGTCCTCGCCCAGCCGGACCTCATTTCCCTCGCGGCTGGCTTTGTGGAGCACCTCTCCCTCCCGGTGGAGCTTGTGGAAAGAGCAATCGAAAAACTTTTTTCCAGTCGGACAGTGGCCCTCGAATCGCTCCAGTACGGGACCACCCTGGGGCATCCCCGTCTTCGCCGGGCCATCTGGGAACGCCTCTGTCAGGAGGACGCGGCGGTGGGCCTGCGCCACGCCGGTCCAGAGCAGATCGTCATTACGGCGGGGAGCAATCAGTTGCTTTATCTTGTGGCTGAGGCGCTCCTGGATCCGGGCGATATTATCCTCTGCGCAGCGCCGAGTTATTTCGTGTTCTTGGGAATGATCAAAAGCTTCGGGGCCCGCAGCGTCGGTGTGGCCTGCGACCATCACGGCATGATTCCCGACGCCCTGGAGGACCGGCTGGCGTGGTTGGAACGACGTGGCGAGCTGGACCGCGTCAAGGCCATCTACGTGGCCTCCTATTTCGACAATCCGACGGGGCTCAGCCTTGCGTCGGAAAGGCGTCCGGCCCTCGTCGAAGTGGCCCAACGCTGGTCGCGGAAACATCGCCTCTACATCATTGAGGACTGCGCGTATCGCGATCTCTCGTATTACGAAGAGGAGTGGCCCTCCCTCCGCAGTTATGACGCCACCGGTCAGTACGTCGTGATGCTCGGCTCGTTTTCAAAATCGTTTTCTCCGGGACTCCGAGTGGGTTGGGGACTGCTTCCCCCTGCGCTCCTGGACCCGGTGCTCTCCCTCAAAGGACATCACGATTTCGGCTCGCCCAACTTCAACCAGATGGTCATGGCCACGATCCTCGAGGAAGGCTGGCTGGAAGAACACTTGGCGCGGCTGCGCTCGATCTACCGACGCAAACTGGAAGCCACTCTCAAGGCTGTGGAGGGCATGCTCCGGCCGGTCGTGGCGTTGGAATACGTGCCGCCCCGGGGCGGTCTGTACGTGTGGCTGCAACTGCCCGAAGAATGGGACACCGGTGTGGAAGGGCCGCTCTTCCAGTCAGCCGTGGAGGAAGGTGTCGTGTATGTGCCGGGGGAATACTGCTTTCCCGAGGAAGGGGAACCGCCACGGCGCTGTTGTCTCCGCGTGAGCTTCGCCATGCCAGATGACGTCAGCCTGGAGAAGGGGATGGCACGCCTGGCACGGGCCATCACGCGATGTGGGAATACCGCCCCACGTTAAGTGGAATGACGGACCGGCCGAGATGTCACGGAGGAAACCGGTATGTTTTTCAACACCATCATTGATCGCTACATCGCCCGGCACTTCTTCCAGTCTTTCTTCGTCTGCTTTTTCAGTCTCGTGTGCATCTTTGTGGTCTTCGACTTTTTTACCAACCTCGATGAGTTTCTCCGCGCCGCCGACGCGGGGGGCGGGCTGCTGAAACTGACACTCCTCTATTACGGTCCGCAGTCGCTGGCTTTTCTGGACCGTATGCTCGGGCTGCTGGTGCTGACGGCCGCCATGTTCACCACGGCCTGGCTGCAGCGGCAGCAGGAGATGGTGGCACTTCTGGCGGCGGGGATTTCGCGTGCCCGGGTGACCGCCCCCGTCGTGGTCGGCTCGGTTGTGCTCATCCTGCTTGGGGTCTGCAATCGAGAAATGATTCTTCCCCGCATGATTCACCTCCTTGCCCGAACCAACACTGATCTGCTGGGCGAGAAAGGCTGGCCGATTCAGGCCCGGTATGATAACGAGACGGATATCCTGCTTCGCGGTCGTGCCGCCTACCGAAAAGACTACCGGATTGCCGAGCCCAACTTCCTCCTGCCGCCCGGCCTGGACCAGTACGGCGCGCAGCTGCAGGCCGAGAATGCGTATTATCTTCCCGCCACCAAAGACCATCCCAGCGGCTATCTTTTGGACAAGATGGTCCGCCCCAAGGATTTGAAGGATAAACCCTCGCTCTCCCTCCGGGGACGCCCGCTCATCCTCACTCCGCACGATCATCCCTGGCTTAAGGACGATCAGTGTTTTGTGGTCAGTAACATCGATTTTGAACAGTTAACAGGGGGAAGGGCGTGGCGGGAATATTCCTCCACGCTGGGTCTGATTCGCGGATTGCATAATCCGAGTCTGGATCTGGGCGCGGACGTGCGGGTGCGGATCCATGCCCGGATTGTGCAGCCTCTTCGCGATCTCAACCTGCTGTTTTTAGGGTTGCCTTTGGTGGTGCGGCGGGAGCAGAGAAACGTCTTCATCGCGCTGGGGTTGGGCATTCTTGTCGTGGGCCTTTTCACAGCCGTCGTCCTCACCTGCGAATATCTGGGCAACATCTACCTACTATCCCCGGCGTTTGCGGTATGGCTGCCATTTTTCATCTCCATCCCCGCCGCCGTAGCGCAGTTGGATTGGCTTTGGGAATAACTTTCCTCACGATCTAAAAACACCAGCGTCTCAGTAGATAATTGCCCAGGTCGGTCCCCGCTCGGTGCTGAGCCATCCCCAACTCGTATTGGGGAGCTAAAGGTTCGACGCGAAGTAGGGGCAATTCGTGAATTGCCCCTACCGAATTGGGGTACGTATGGTCGTGTGCCTTGGCCCGGGTGGAAGCCGCGTTTATTGGAGGGACGTTGTCCACGGCGTCTGGTAAACTTCGGAGGGGCAGGCTGGTCGTGCCCGGTGAGGCGGAATGGACGATCGAAGGTTGAACGGCGGACCCGACAAGCGGGTCCCTCCGACGTAGGTTGGGGCAATTCATGAATTGCCCCTACCGAATCGCGGTCCGTATGATGGTGCCGCGAGCCCGCGCGGACCCGCGCATTCCCGTCGCCAGAGGGAAAGTGGGAATGTATCAGCAAATCGCTGCATTGACATAGGGGGCTGGAAATGAAAGAATTAAGAGTGACAAAATTGATATCCTCAAATGGGAAAGTTTGCCGATGGTTTGCTTAGTGAAGGGGCGGGAGGGCATCAATTCCCTGCAGATTACGGGGAAATGGCCGGGAAGCGCGAGCCTCACGGGGACGGCGTGCCCATGTGGGGGACCGAAAGGGCACCGGATCCGGGGTAAAACACCGGCCAGCGGATTACAAGTGTGAGTTGCGTGAAAGACTTTTGCTTTGTCGGGTCACTCTCCAGGGATGGAGCAGCGGTAAGGGTGGCTCGTCGCGCCATTCCGGAACCAAGGCCATGGCGTCTCTTTTGAACACCTTCAACATCTCGCGTGAGCCCGTGGCACGGCTGGCCACGTCTCCTGTTGTTTCTGTGGCGCGTGGCGTTCCCCTGAGAACTGTTCTGGAGCTAATGCGGGATCAGAAGCTGGGCGCTGTGACCGTCTGCGATCGCGGTCAAACCGTGGGGATCTTCACAGAGAGAGACGCCCTCCGCTGTTTGGCGGAGGCCACGGATTTGGAGACCCCAATAGGAGACGTGGCATCTCCCAACCCGGTGACTGTGGAAAAGAAAGACAGTCTGGCAGAAGCTATTTCGCGCATGTCCTACCGTGGCTATCGGCATCTGCCCCTGGTGGATGACGATGGACAGGTTGTGGGGATGGTCGATGCGATCAACATCATTCAGTGGCTTGTGGAACATTTTCCGCGTGCGGTGTACACATTACCTCCAACTCCTGACGTTTTGATCGAGCGTGAAGGGCCCTGAAAGGTAACAATCCCATGGAACCTCCGATTTCCGCAACTTCCAACAATCCTGCCCCGGGCGGCATTCAGAAGGGCCAGGGCGTTATGGAAAAACGGGTGATAGAGCTGGAAGAGGCCACGGTACGCTTTTCGGGAGACTCGGGAGATGGGATGCAACTGGCCGGGACCCAGTTCACCCATACCTCGGCGGTGGCGGGTAACGACGTCGTCACGTTTCCCGACTTTCCGGCGGAAATCCGCGCGCCTCGGGGTACCAAGGCCGGAGTGAGTGGCTTCCAGGTGCACTTCGGTGCCAAGCGGGTGTACACGCCCGGTGATAAGGTGGACGCCCTGGTGGCGATGAACCCTGCGGCCCTGGCCACGAGTCTTCCCGATCTGGTGCCGGGCGGTTTGCTGATTGTGGACGTGGACTCGTTTTCCCCACGGGACCTGGAGCTTGCGGGATACAAATCCAACCCCCTGGAAGACGGCACGGTGGCCAATTATCAGCTTGTCACCGTGGAAATCACGCGGCTGACTCGCGAAGCCGTCAAGGATCTCGGCCTGACAACGAAGGAAGCGGATCGTTGCCGTAACTTCTTCGCGATGGGCCTGGTGTACTGGATCTTCGATCGGCCGCTGGAACCCACCCTCCGCTTCATTGAGGCCAAGTTCGGCAAGAAGCCTATCATCGCGGAGGCCAACCGCCGGGCCCTCATGGCCGGTTACCACTATGGGGAGACCACCGAACTTATTCACCATCGCTACGTGGTTCCGCCCGTCAAACTCCCGCCGGGAACGTATCGCAACATCATGGGAAATCAGGCATTGGCGTGGGGACTGATGGCGGCGTCCCGGCTCAGTGGCTGTGATCTCTTTTTTGCTGGTTATCCGATCACACCCGCCAGCGACATTCTCCACGAACTGGCCCTCCGTCGCGAGTTTGGGGTTCGTGTGTTTCAGGCAGAAGATGAGATTGCCGCCGTCGCAGCGGCCATTGGAGCCTCCTTCGGGGGAGCCATGGCGGTCACTGCAAGCAGTGGTCCGGGGATTTCGCTCAAGCTCGAGGGCATCGGTCTGGCCGTGATGCTGGAATTGCCGCTCTTGGTGATTGATGTGCAGCGTGCAGGACCGAGTACGGGAATGCCCACCAAGACGGAACAGGCCGATCTCCTCCAGGCCATGTTCGGGCGGCATGGGGAATGCCCCGTGGCTATCGTCGCTCCGCGGAGCCCTGCCGACTGCTTCGACATCGCCATCGAGGCCTGGCGGATCGCCGTCAAACATATGACGCCCGTCATCATTCTCAGCGACGCCTACGTGGCCAACGGCTCCGAGCCGTGGCGGATCCCCAACATGTCTTCACTCCCCAGGATACCCGTCGAGCATCCGCAACCCGTCGAGGGACAGCCGTTCCTCCCCTATGCCCGTAACGAGTGGCTGGCACGTCCCTGGGCGATTCCGGGAACACCGCAGCTCATGCACCGGATCGGCGGCCTGGAAAAACAGGATGGAACCGGAGCGGTAAGTTACGACGGTGACAATCACCAGCGGATGGTGGAACTGCGGGCCAAAAAGGTGGCCCTCATCGCCAAGGATTATCCGCCGCAGGTCGTGGAAGGCCCCAAGTCGGGAAAGCTTCTCATCGTAAGCTGGGGAAGCACGTATGGCTCGGTGTATTCGGCGGTGCAGGAACTGTGGGCGACCGGCCAGGACGTCGCCTTCACGCACCTCCGCTACCTCAATCCCCTGCCTCTCGATCTGGAGGATATTCTGTCCCGATATGAGCACGTCATGGTGCCGGAGTTGAATCTCGGACAACTCGCCCTGTTATTGCAGGCGAAATATCTCCGGCCGGTGCATCGGGTAAATAAGGTGCAAGGCCGCCCGTTCACTGTGAGTGAACTTGTGGAGGCCGCCCTGGCCATCCTTGAAACCGGAGAGAAAACCTCGCAACCCTCGGAAAATGTTGTCGTGGAATACGTCAAGTAACAAAGCGCGTGAAAACTGAAAAAGAATCCGCGCTCGCAGGAAAACACCTCCCTGAAAATCATTGTGCGTGAGGATTGACCGATGTCCGTCGATGCCCTTGTGGAAGCTGCGAAACTGACTCCGAATGATTATGCCAGCGGGCAGGAAGTGCGATGGTGCCCCGGTTGCGGCGACTACGCCATCCTCGCCCAGGTCAAGAAAACTCTCGCCAGTCTGGGCCTGCCTCGGGAAAAGACGGTATTCATCTCGGGCATTGGATGTTCCAGCCGTTTTCCCTACTACGTCAATACGTACGGAATCCACGGGATTCACGGTCGGGCCCCGGCCATCGCCACCGGGCTCAAGTGCACCCGCCCGGACCTTCATGTGTGGGTGATTACCGGGGATGGCGATGGGCTGAGCATCGGCGGGAATCACCTCATGCACGTCATCCGGCGGAATGTCGATCTGACTATCCTGTTGTTTAACAACCGAATCTATGGACTCACCAAGGGCCAGTCATCGCCGACCACTCCCCTCGGCCATCCCACGAAGAGCAATCCCTTCGGCACACTGGAGCATCCGGTCAATGCCATCTCCCTTGCGATTGGGGCGGAGGCCACATTCGTCGCGCGGAGTATCGACGTTTACCAAAAGCATTTGGCGATGGTGCTGGAGCGGGCGGCCGCCCATAAAGGCACCTCTTTCGTGGAAATCTACCAGAATTGTGTCGTTTTCTACGACGGGGCCTGGGAATACGCCACCGATCGCCAGGTGAAGGAGGATCATATTCTCGAACTGGAGCATGGCAAGCCGATGCTCTTCGGCAAGAATCGGAACAAAGGCATTCGATTCCGTGGATGTCTCCCCGAGATCGTGGAACTGGGAGACGGCGTGACCGAGGCGGACATCGCCGTCCATGATGAAAAGGCTGCCGATCCGACTCTCGCCTACGTCCTCAGCCGGATGCGATATCCCGATTTTCCTGAGCCGATCGGTGTTTTCCGGGCGGTGGAACAACCCACCTATGACGGGCTGCTCAACGAGCAGCTCGCCAAGGCAATTGCGGCCCGCGGGGGGCCTCGGTCCCTGGATGACCTCTTTCACGAAGGCGACACCTGGGTGGTGCCGGAAGACGGAACTCCGGCGAGGTAACACCTCGACTTCACTGTTTGCACAACACGTAGAGGACAGTATGACGCGGATTATCTGTCCCGATTGTGGCCACGAAAACCTGGCGGGGGCCGACGAGTGTGTCCGCTGTCATCAGTCGCTCACCCAGGAAGAGGCGTTTGTTCCCCAGAATGAGCTGGAAAGAAGCGTTGCCTACGATCGCATCGGCCGGCTCGACATCCGCGATCCCGTTTGCGTGTCACCGGAAACGCCGGTGGGAGAAGTCCTGCGGCGGATGGTCGCCGCGCGGACCGGTTGTGCCCTGGTCATGGAAGCGTCGCAGCTCGTGGGTATCTTCACGGAACGCGATGCGCTGCTTCGGCTCAGCCTCGATCGGGCGGAATGGGAAAACCGTGCTGTGCGAGATTTCATGACCTCGCCGGTCGAGACGCTCGAACTGGAAGACCGCTTGGCGTTTGCCATCCATCGTATGGCGGTCGGTGGTTATCGGCACATCCCTATTCTCAGCGACGGCCAGCTTGTTGGGGTGGTCTCTGTGCGCGAGGTCTTTCGCCACCTCACACGTCTTCTCGAGGCGGGGTGAACACAGCCCGAGAACGCGTTCGCGAGGTTCCCGTCATTCTCTCGTAGTAGGCACCAGGACTCGGTAAACCCGGTGCAGGGCCTAGCGAACGGTCGATTCCATCCCCGCGGCACGACGAGTCAAATTGGGGGACTGGGTGGTGCCGGCCAGGAAATTATCAATCGTGGCGGCCGCCCGCAACTTATCAAAATAGTCCGCCATGGCAAGACGCAGTTTCTTTTCCCGGATATCCTCCGTGAGGATGTCTTTGACGGAAGCAAAATCCACATCCACGGGTTTGGTGAAGCCCAGGCAGTAGAGAATGGCGTAGGTTTCCGGTCCTACCTGGATAATCCCCGAGATTTCCCCAGGTTTGAGCGAGAAAGCTTCCTCTTCCAGATTGGGCTGACCACCGTGTTTTTGGATGGGGGCCACTTCGCCACGGAGGGCCCGCGTGGCGGGATCGATGGAGTACTGTTCGGCGAGGTCGGCAAAGTTCTCTTCCGTGGGATTGGCACGTGCCTTCTCCCACACCTGCTGGGCCCGCCGAAGATTATTGAGCACGATGGCCCGGCACCGCACCCGGGGACCATAATTCGCCTCGAAGGCCTTCTTCAGGTCTTCATCGGTTACCTGGACGTCGGCATTGACCAGTTTCTTGAGCGCAACGGTGGGCCAGACGAGGTCGTGCCGATAGATCTCAGGCGTGATCTTCTGTTGCTCACAGATCATATCCACCCATCTTTCCACATCGGGCTTGCCATCCGCTCGCGGAGGCAGATTCTGAGAGGCCAACCGCGCGATTTCCGCTTCCACATCGGCATCGGTAATCGTGATACCTCTTTTCTTGCACGCCTGTTCGATGAGTTTGCGGTTGATAGTCAATTCCAGGACCTCCTCCCCGTGGCGGTCGATACAGATCTCACCGAGATCTTCCAGCCGGATCGGCCGACCGTTAATGAGAGCAGCCACGCCGGGCATCTGCTGACGCTTTTGAGGATCGTTGAGGACGTTGACCACCTGGGCCCGCTTCTGAAGCTCCTGAAAGATTTCCTGGGCAACCGTCCGCAGTTTGGCGTCGCGGGCCATTTCTTCCAGCTCCGCCCGCACGTCTTCCAGGCGGACTTTCACAGCGGGAAGCTGGTCCTCGCACTTCAAAATGACAAATTGATTGGCCACGGGAATGACCGGGGAAATTTCTCCCGGCTTGAGGCCGAACGCCACGTCTTCAATTTCTTTCTGCCCGACATGTTTGCGGATCGGCTGGATGAGTCCCTTAAGGCTTGCGCTGGCCGCGTCTTCCGAATACTGCTTGGCCAGGTCGCCGAACTGGTCTGGATGGGCAACCGCCTCGTTCCGCAGGCGTTCCGCCAGGTCCCGCCGACTGACGACAATCATCCGTGCTTTGACGGCCGGGCCATAGCGACTCTCAAATTCCCGTTGCAGTTCCTCCGGCGTTACGAGGAGTTTTTGTCCAGCCAGTTTTCTCAGGGCCAGCATCGGCCAGATGATATCGCGGCGATATTGCTCGGGCTTGATGCCCCGCTCGTCCTTGAGGAGTTTCAGCCAGGCTTCGACGGGCATGCCGAATCGGGTGGCCATCCGCGTGATCTCGGCGTCGATTTCTTCGGCCGTCACGGTGATTCCGCGGCGCTGGCACTCCTCCATGATGAGATACTTGTTCACCACGCTTTCCAGAACTTCTTCGCCATACCGGCGGAGGCATTCCCGACGCAGTTCGTCGCGGGTGATGGGTTCCCCATTAACCACCGCCACGATCTGCGGCTGGCTCGGTTGTGAGGTGACAGCGCCGGAGGCACCTGGTGCCTGGGACGCGCCTGAATTTCCGCGCGGAGCGGGAGCAGGAATGGCCTCGGGGGTTGAACGTGCGGTGCTTGCGGAACCGGGGCCGGGAGCCTGCGCTGTCGCCCGTTCACTTCCCCAGAACCATCGAATGGCTACTGCCGCGCCGACAATTCCGAGAACCCCCAGTACGAGTTTCCATCGAATGTGACGCTTCCCTGCGAATTGGAATTCCTTTCCTTGCATGTCGGTCCCTCCTGTAACCGAGCGCATGGGGAACAGAGTGGGTCAAGAAACACGCCTCTCCGGCGAGACGCCGCAATATAGCACCCACTGGAGAAGACGGTCAAGGCGAATTTTCGGCGAAATTCACCCGCACGTTAACCGTTGGTAATCTCGGGTGGTAAGGACAATTGTTCAATCGCACGGACTGCACCTCGAACGCGGACGAGTCGATCAAAGCTCGAAGAGGGGCCATTTGAGAATCGCCCCGACTGGCGGATCAATCATTCGACCAGCGAATCGGGCGTAATTCCGGAAGTTCAAGACTCGCCCACAGCAGCGGCAGTCAGCGGCGACCCGGTTCAGCTCAGGGACGTGAGATGACAGGGTGGGTCGAGGGGCTGGGACACGCTATCGCCGGGTGTGGGAATGGTGATTAGGTCCAGGGCCTGAGCCATGCGTTGAAGCGTGGTGCGGGAGAGATAGTCGTGCACCTCGCGGTGGACCATGTTGACCAAATCGCCCAGCATGCAGTTCGCTGCTCCATTTCGGCAGATCGGTTCTCCCAGGAGACAACCCGCCGTGGGAAGCGGACCCTCGATGGCCTGATAAATCTCAGCAAGGGTGATCTCTTCAGGGGGTCGTGTCAATTCAAAACCGCCATGAGGCCCCCGCACGGAACGCAACAGCCCCGCCTTGACAAGACGCTGCATGACCTTGGCAAGATGATGCGTTGAAGCACGGAGAACCTCCGCGAGGCGCTCCGTGGTCCACCGCTGCGGGGAACGCGCCATCACCCCCAGTGCATGAAGCGCCAGAGACGCGGCTTCAGAAATGCGAACCAAACCGGTCATGGGACTACCTCTCTCGCCAGTGGAAACAGCAGGAAGCGGGAAAATCAACCGCCGGTGTGAGCAGAACAAACCAGGACCGCTTTCTAACTAGCCTCAAAAAACATTTCTTACAAATCCAGAGTATTTCGCACCGTTGATACCTAAATTATACGGCCGCGAACCCGAAAGGCCAAACGGCGCGGCTCATCGCGGTCACCAAAAAAGCTGAAAAGACGAGTCGTGACCCGATAGGAAAGATCAGCCGGACTCCGCTGGCGGGCCAGACATTTCTTCCAGAATGGCTTTCAGACGCTGGAAGATCATCTCCGGCTCGGCCATCCTACCCGGGCCGGTCATGCCACAACTGAGGTAGCCCTCCTCCGGGTCGATGAGAATGAAACCATCCTCTCGCAGCCGCTGAACATTTCGCTGAACGGCGGGTTTCTGCCACATTCGGGTGTTCATGGCGGGGGCGATCACAACGGGACCGGCGAACGCCAGAACCGTCGTGGAGAGCAAATCGTCGGCGAGTCCGCAGGCAGCCTTGGCCAGAAAGTTGGCCGTCGCCGGTGCCACACAGAGAATCTCGGCCTTTTCTGCCAGGTCGATATGGGGATGGGCGCTCAGGGGAGCCCACATATCGAGCGCCACGGGCCGACCTGTCAGCGCCTCGAATGTTTTCGGCGCAACGAGCTGGGTCGCGGCCTGCGTCATGATAACCGTGACACCGGCGCCGGCCTGCACGAGACGGCTCACCAGGGCCGCCGTCTTATAGGCCGCGATCCCCCCTGTTACGCCGATGACAATCTCACGCCCTTTCATAAGGAGCTCAAGCTGGGTGGCGGTTGATCGGATCGGTCGGCGACAGTGCGCACGTTGCCGCCCAAGTCGAGATAGATCTTATCCTCCATAATTTCGCGAAGCACAATCTGGATGCGATCTTTGGTGTCCAGATCGACAAGCGGCGGGGCCCCTTTCATCAGCGCCACCAGCCGCTTTTGAATGAGGGTGGAGAGCTTGAAACGGCCTCCCACCTTGTCGATCAGGGCATCATCTTTCAGTTCCTCGTACATGGCGCTCGCCTCCTGTTTCCGACTGAGAGAGTACTGGCTGACCGGATTCACCCACGTCTGCGGTGATTCCTGCTTCTTTCCTCAGGATGTCACAAATGGCACGAACGGTGTCTTCCAGTCGATCGTTCACCACGCGGTAACGGTACCGCTCGGAAAGTCGCAACTCCTCGGCCGCCCTTTCCAATCGCAGTCGCACAACTTCTTCCGGTTCCGTACCCCGTCCGCGCAGGCGTTGTTCCAGCTCTTCCCAACTGGTGGGGAGCAGAAAGATGCTCACGGCATCAGGGAATTGCTCCTGAACAGTCAGTGCCCCACGGACATCAATGACCAGCAGCACCCATTTACCCGATTGTAATGCGGAAAGGATTGGTTCTTTCAAGGTGCCGTACCAGTGGCCGTCATCGAACACCTGGAAGCACTCCAGAAAGGCCCCGGCCTGGCGGAGCCGCTCGAATTCTTCCGGGGTGAAGAAGCGGTAATGAACTCCGTCGATTTCCTCCGGGCGACGAGGCCGCGTGGTGGCCGACACACTTCTCACGAGAGGCACCGGGGATTCTGCCAGCAGCCGATTGGCCACCGTGGTCTTACCCACCCCCGATGGCCCGGAAAGGATGACAATGCGTCCGGGTCGGTTTTCCGGCCCTTGTGAAGGACGGTCATTCGACATTTTGGACCATTTCCCGCAGCCGTTCCACCTGGGTCTTCATATCCACCACACAACGACTGATTTCGGCATCATTGGCCTTGGCGCCCATGGTATTGATTTCGCGGAACATCTCCTGGGTAAGGAATTCCAGACGTCGGCCGGGGGGTTCTTCCCCGGGACTCTCCAACACGGAGAGGAACTGCTGAACGTGGCTGCGCAGGCGAACGATCTCTTCCGAGATGTCCGCCCGTTCCGCGAAAAGTCCCGCTTCCTTCAAAATGTCTTCCGTCTTCAGAACCTCTGCTGCTTCCCCCAGCAATCGGGTCATCCTCTCCTGGAGCCGCTGCCGATAATTTTCCACGACCATGGGCGCCCGCTGCTCCACCTCTTCGCTGAGGGAGTAGATCCGCAGGCACGTTGCCCGCATATCCGCAGCCATCGCGTGGCCCTCGCGAATGCGCATCGCCTGGAGTTGCTCCAGGGCCTGTGTGATCACCGTGAGGAGTGAGGGAAGAATTTCCGCAACATAGGCGGAGGGATCAACCATCTCACTCACAATGCCGGGAAGCACCAGAAACGGCTCGATGCCGGAAGGCGGCGTTAAACCGGCATCCAAGGCGGCAGCTTCCACCTGACGGTAATACCCCAGCAAAACCTGGGTATTGATCCGATAGTCTCCAGGCCGCGGTTGCCGATCCAGGAACAGCGCTACCTGCACCGTGCCGCGACGAATGTACTTCCGAACCAGATTTTCGATCTCATTCTCCGCGGCCGCGGGCAGATCTTCGTTGCAGCGAATCGATATTTTCAGGAATCGATTGTTGACCGCGCGGATTTCCACCCGAAAGGACGTCTCGTCCTTCTGCAATCGGGCTTCGCCGAAACCGGTCATGCTGCAAAGCAACGGGGATGCCTCCGCATTCCGAATCAATGCCCGCTTTGCGGCGGTCACTTCCCTCCACGATCGCTCATTCTAGCCCCGGAGTTGCGAAGCGGCACAGCCTTCTGCGTTGGGCAACTCAAAAGAACACGATAACATGGCTTAAAAAGGAAGTCCGAGCGGGAAAGACCCGCTGCGCCAGTGACGATCTACTGCGGCGTCGGAGCGACCGGAGCGCTGCTCGTGGGATTGCCCGTAGCCCCTCCTGTCCCCTGCCCGGACGGCTCGGGAAGTGTTGTGGGCTCCAGAGGGGCCGAATTCGTGACCGTCGGAGCCGTGGGTCCCAAATCAAGCCGGGACCGATGCGTCCATCGGAAATACAGGTGACTGAGGATGCAAAGGCAGATCCAGAAGGCGGCCACCCCAATCGTAATGCGTGTGAAGGTATCCCCCGCCTTGGCACCAAATGCGCTCTGGCCGCCGAGGCCCCCAAAGGCACCAGCCAGTCCACCGCCGCGCCCCCGCTGAATGAGCACCAGCAGGATCATGAAAATGGCCGTCAGGACCAGTAATATCAGAATAAGAAACTTCATATCCTCACCGCGTTTCTCGCCACATCAGGTCCCCACTTTGACCTTTTGGGCGGCCGCAACAATCCCCAGAAACTCATCGGCCTTGAGGCTTGCACCGCCGATCAGGCCACCGTCCACATTGGGCTGCCGGAATATATCTCCTGCAATCGCCGCCTTCACACTTCCACCGTACTGAATTCGCACCGAATCTGCAACGTCCTTCCCGAATCGCTCCGCAAGAAGGCGGCGGATTTCGGACTGGACCTCCTCGGCCTGCTCGGGAGTGGCATTCTCCCCCGTTCCGATGGCCCATACTGGCTCGTAGGCGATGACACACTGCCGCATCTGGTCCGCAGTGAGCCCGGAGAGGCTGCCATCAATTTGACGCCGGACCACCGCGAGGGTCTTGCCTTCTTTTCTCTGCCGGAGAGTTTCCCCCACACAGATGATGGGCTGCAGCCCACACTCCAGGGCGGCAAACACCTTTTCGTTCACGAATTCGCTCGACTCGCCCATCGCCCGGCGTTCGCTGTGCCCGAGGATCACATACCGGCAACCCATGTCTTTGAGCATGGGCCCGCTGATCTCGCCGGTGTAGGCGCCCTTGGGTTCGGGATAAAGGTTCTGCGCTCCGAGGGCGACCGGGCTTCCCACCAGGGCCTGCGCCACCGCCTCGAGATAGACGAACGGAGGACAAACCGCGACATCCACGCCAGGGTAGGCCCCGGCCCCTTCCGCCACGGCTTCAGCCAGCGCGACGGCAGAAGCTCGGTCCATATGCATCTTCCAGTTGCCTGCAACAAATGGACGGCGCATGGTAGTCGGTCTCCTTTGTCCTGCTCCGGAGTGCCCAACCGCGAAGCCTCTCTCTAAAGACTCATTGGGCAATCACTCGTGGCGTGAGGGGAGATGCCTCGCACATGGTTGGCCGAAAACCCTTATCTTCGCCGGTTTGGCCCACTCTGACAAGTGGGCAGGAGGTTGCCTCATTTCCACTTTTCGGATGGCACGGGGCCATTGTGTCGGTAGAAGCAATTCATGAATTGCCCGTGCCGGTGAGCCCTTATCGTGTTCGCTAAGCGGGGAACGTCCTTCGGAGGGGCACGCTTGTCGTGCCCGGCGAAAGCGAATGGATGATCGAACGTGCGCGAGCGGACCCGACAAGCGGGTCCCTCCGGAAGATGGACCTGACAACACATGAATGGACGCCCTGGAACGTGTCCTTCCATTGGATGGATTGGAGGCTCGGGTTCCGCCCCGACCGCTACTTCGTTTCCATCCGGATCAACGCCAATGTTGCGAAGGCTAAAGCCTTCACCAGAAAGCGGCGATAAATCGCCGCACTCCATGGAGTGCGGGGCTTTAGCCCCGCTTTCGGCGCGGAACTTCAGTCCCCGGTGAAAGGCAATGGATGATCCAACGTCGAAAAGCGGACCCGACGAGCGGGTCCCTCCGAGATAAACGGACCCGACGGGCGGGTCCCTCCGGCAGGCGGACGTGACAAGGACGTCCGCTGGGCGGCAACTTTCACCTTGTGAAATCCCGCCCCCAATGCTACGATTTCACGGAATTCGGCGGGTTTTGGGCGCGATATCCGCAAATTATCGCCCGGTCTGCCGGGACAGACTTCGGCGGGCTATCAAGGGGGATGAGCCACTCACAATCGCGGTAAAGAGGCACCCCAACGCGGCCTTTCACCGTCCTGCCGCTGTGTTTTTTACACTCCCCCGATTGGATCAACCGGGTTAAAATTAGGTCAGCTAAGGTGTATTGTTGATGAGTGGACAGTTGGTCGGGCTAACGCATACGCCGGACCGGATGGTAAAGCTTCCCCTTTTGTTTTGGATTCCAGCGATGAGATTGTCCCAACGCTCTTACTCGAGGGTGCCCCTCATCCTTCTTTGGACTGGACTTCTTGTCCTTGTCAGCAGCATTTCCGCCTGTGGAGACCCCGCCGGGCCACGTGCCCAGGACCGCTACATCGCACGGACGATTGCCATCCGGCTTCCCCAGGGGCATCTCACCAAACATCCTCTGGACGAGGAAATTTCGCGGCGGGCGTTCAAATTGTTCCTCAAGTCCCTCGACCCCATGAAACTCTATTTCTATCAATCTGATGTGGATCGCTTCGCCGAGAAACAGGACCAGTGGGCAACGCTGCTTAAGAGTGGAGACATCAGCCCGGCTTATGAAATCTTTTCCGTATTCCTCAAACGGGTGGACGAGCGGGTGGCCACCGCCCTGGAAATCCTCCAGCAGCCTCTCGATTTCACCCAGGACGAGGAGATCATCCGCGATCCCGATCTTCTGACCTATCCCAAAACGCCCGCGGAGGCCCATGACCGCTGGCGGAAACGGATCAAGCTTGATTTGCTCGTTCTCAAGGCGGACAAAGAGACGAGCGGGCCGGCAGCCATCGAAAAGCTTCAGCGCCGTTACACGAGCTTCGCCAAGCGAATCCACCAGACTGACGAGGACGAACTCCTCGAGACCTATCTGTCGGCCATCTGCGAGGCTTATGATCCCCACACCAGTTACATGTCCCCCGAGACGCTGGAAAACTTCGACATCACCATGAAACTCGAGCTGGAAGGGATCGGGGCGGCCCTCCAGTCGGAAGACGGCTACGTTGTGGTGAAACGCATCATCCCGGGAGGAGCTGCAGCAAAAGACGGTCGCCTCAAAGTCGATGACAAAATCATTGGCGTGGGACAGGGCGAAGACGGCGAAATTGTCGACGTCGTCGATATGAAGCTTTCGGATGTCGTCAAACTCATCCGCGGGAAACGGGGTACGGTCGTTCGGCTCGAAGTGCTCCCCGCCGACGGCGGCCCCAAACGGGTCATCACCATCACCCGTGAAAAAATCGAACTCACCGACAGCGAAGCCAAAGGACAGGTCTTTGAAGTGGGGCAAAAACCCGATGGCAAACCGTATCGTATCGGCGTCATCGACCTGCCCAGCTTTTATATGGACATGACGGGTGCCCGGCTGGGTATTCCTGAATTCCGCAGCACGACACGCGATGTGCGGCGAATTCTGGAATCCTTCACCCAGCAGGGTGTGGATGGCGTCATTCTGGATCTCCGGCGAAACGGCGGCGGCTCCCTCCAGGAAGCCATCAACCTCACCGGTCTGTTCATCGAAAGTGGCCCTATCGTCCAGGTGAAGGATTCAGCAGGTCGGGTCATGGTTTACGACGACGAGGACACCAGCGTCGCCTGGCGAGGGCCCCTCATCGTCCTCATCAGCAAATTCAGTGCGAGTGCCAGCGAAATCCTCGCCGGTGCCATCCAGGATTACCGTCGCGGACTCATCGTCGGTGACCACAGCACCCATGGAAAAGGGACCGTGCAAAGCCTCATTGACCTTGGACAGGAACTCTTCCGGCTGCCCAATGCCCCCAAACTGGGAGCCCTCAAACTGACCATCCAGCAGTTCTATCGACCAGACGGCGACAGCACCCAAAACCGCGGCGTGCTGGCCGATATCGAACTCCCCTCACTCACCAACCATCTGGAAGGCATCGCCGAGTCGGACCTCGATTACGCCCTTCCATTTGACCGCATCCAGCCGGCCAAATATCAGGTCTACCCGGATGTCAACAGCGCCGTGGTGGATTTCCTGAAGAAGCGGTCCGAAGAACGGGTCAACAACTCCCCCGACTTCCAGAAAGTGAAGCAAGATATCGAACGCTACCTCGCGCAACGTCAAAAGAAAACGGTGCCGCTCCAGGAAGAGAAATTCATGGCCCAGGTGAAGGAACTCAATGCCGACAAGGAAGAGGAGAAACGCCTCCGTGCCCTCGACGAGGGCAGCGAGGAAGGCATCAAACGCGATTACTACCTGGAAGAAGTGTTCCAGATCATGACCGACTACCTCCAGCAGCGGGTGGTGGCACAGGCCCGGTGAACCTTCGCAAAACCAGGCCGCCGACCGTCCGCTCAGCAGGATGATGAACGCCATCCCAGAGACAAGAGCCCAAGCCAGGCGCAACCAGTCGGTTTCGGAACCATTCCAGGTGCAGATGGAGAGCATCACTGCCGCGGAGGGCCACAGTTTTCGCCCCCATTGAAAGGGCGAGTATCACCCGAAGAGTGCTTGACAGAATAACAAACCAGCCAATGAGTCGCACAGCGGGCTTCTGCTTTTTTATCTTGCTCAGCATCGCAATTTTGCCGCGTCCACTCTGGGCGCAGTTCAAGGAAGACCAGGGCAAGGGCTGGCGGCTGGGTGAGGCCGTCGTGTCCAAATGGCAGGCCGGGATCGTCGTCAAGGCGGTGGCCGGTGCCTGTCGGAATATGGTGGGAACAGCCCCCCTTCCCCGCGACTGGCCCGAACAACAGGTGGAAATCGTCGAGGAAGATTTCTCCCCAGGCGTCACCGTCCAGTACCGCACCGTGGACAATCTCGTCGATCAAATGGTGGTGAAAATCCCCAGCCTCCCCAATGGACGCGAAGCCCACGCCCTCGTGACGGTGGAGGTCCGCCGCCATGTCCAGCTCCCCCCACCTGACACAACGATCTTTCGGATCACCGACAAACTGCCCGCCGATGTCCGCGTGTTCCTCGGTCCCAGTCCCAAGATCGAATCCCGGGACCCCAAAATCATGGAACAGGCGAAAACCCTCATCGCCCAGGGAAGCACCGACTGGGAAAAGCTCCGTTCCATCTATAACTTCGTTCGGGAACACGTTAAGTATAAGAGTGGGGCACCGCTAAGAGGTGCCGTGTACGCCTTGAAAGAGGGCGTCGGCGACTGCGAGGATATGACGTCCCTGTTCGTCGCCCTCTGTCGGGCCGCAGGCGTCCCGGCCCGCACAGTCTGGGTGCCCGGTCACTGCTACGGAGAGTTCTACCTCGTTGATGACGAGGGTCGAGGCTACTGGTTCCCCTGCCAGCTCGCCGGAAGCGAAGCCTTCGGCGAAATGCCGGACCCTCGCCCCATCCTCCAGAAAGGCGACAACTTCCGCTCCCCGGTCAACTCCCGAGAACGTGTTCGTTATCTTGCCGAAAGCCTCACCGGCGGCGGCCTCGGCGGAGAACCTCAGGTCCAGTTCATACGCAAACAACTCGCCAACTGATTCGCCCGCAGCTTAACCCACCCGATCAAATCACTCTACCGCGGCAAAAAGCAACAGAACCTCTCCCCATGAGTTATTACACGCCCTCTCCGGCGACCGCCCCCTGAAGTGCTCACATCAACGGCTTGGGACGTCGCATCGAGAAAAACATCTCTTGACAGCTTCCCTGACGAGAGGCTACTTTCCGCGCCCCGGCCGTTGGCGGTAAGGTCATTCTCCCTTCTGCCGACCTGGAGATGTTCGATACTCGGTCTGCCTCGGAGAAACTTTTAACGTTATCACCGTAACTTTTTCCGACCTACGGAAATCTGTTGGAGGATCAGCAATGACGTGCGGAAGTTGGCCTCGTACCACCGGAATTCGCGGTATCCTCGCGTTGGCAATCCTCTTATGCCTGGCGGTCGGTCAGGCCCAGGCGGGCAACCCCGAATCGCAGCAAGCCACGGGCGACCGGCCTCGTATCCCCGACATTCGCCTGGTTGGCCGAAATACCCTCCAGGGCACGGTTGTTTCTCCCCAGGGAGCCCCACTCGCGAACGTCTTGTTGACCCTCTATCGGCCTGATTCCCCCAAAGCCCTGACCCACGCGAGAAGCGACCGCCACGGCCGGTTTCAAATCGTGGGCATCACTCCGGGAATCTATCACCTCCGCGTGGAGCCCGACAGCTTGGCTACCGTGCGCGTCTGGGATGCTACAACGGCCCCGCCCTCTGCCCGCGATCAACTCCTCGTGGTGGTGGGCACTCAGACGATTCGTGGCCAGCGGCGGGTCGATGAACTGCTGACAATCGATGACAAACTGGTCGTGGGAGGAATGGTCGCCGCTGCTATCGCCATCCCCATCGCCATCGCCAATTCGGATAAAGACGTGACCCCCATCAGCCCCTGAGGGAACCTCCTTCCCGGCGGAGTTCCTTCGGTCGGCCTTTTGATGGCCGCCGGAACCATTAGCTCAAACTAGCCCGGTTCCCGGTCTCCTCGACCAGCATGGACGCACAAAGGCAGATCGATCGGGCCCCAACCACCGGCATCCTCACCAGTTTGGACCGATTCAGCAAGAGGATAGTCCTTCCATCTGTCGGCTTCTCGCACATCCACCAATCGCTGAGGTGAAGGAAACCAATCCCAGCCTCGATATACTCCATTGCCGATCGGCGAGCCCTGCCCGTTCCGCCGCCGGCGACGTCATCTCCGACGATCGGGGCCCTGGCTAATCCAGACGAGCCGGTTAAAATTAGGAAAAGAAGCCAGACCGCTGCTGCGCGAATGCCCGACATGGATGCTGCCGAGGAGCATACCGGCTGGTCCGCCCATGGCCCAGTGGCTGGGACGAGTGTGATAAGTTCCTGTTGATCACACCTCGGAGAACCGGGCGGGGTGAGGTTAGCAACTCCGTGGAGAGTGCGGGAGGCCTCAAAGCGGGCTGGACATTTCAATAATGGGGTGGTTGGCGAGATCGGGTGTTCGAGGAAAACGGTCGGAGGCCGTCAAGGGCCGGAGATACCTGGCGGTGCACGGTAAAATTGGGCGCCTAAGCGGGTGAGAGCCGATCCGAAAACTAAAGGACGCTTGCGAACTCAAGCGTCCTAACAAGTTTTCGGGCGTGGGAAATGATATAAACAAGTTAGTTGGGGCTGTAGCTCAGGTGGTAGAGCAACGGACTTTTAATCCGTAGGTCTCGGGTTCGAGTCCCGACAGCCTCAATCCACAGTAGATATCCAAAACCCCGTGATTTCCCACGTAAGTGACGGATTTCACGGGGTTTTTGATTTCGCCACAATGTTCTGGCAGAAAAACCTTGCATGCCGGATAGAAGGGAAAACCTCGAAAACCTCGCATAGAACCTGGAATGGACCTGACAAGCAGGTCCCTTCGAAACATGGAGGGGCACGCTTGTCGTGCCCGGTGAAGCGGCATGGTATATCAGACGTCGGAATAGCGGGCCGCGTAAGGCGTGCTTCTATTGCATGGATTGGAGGAACGGGTTCCACCCCGACCGGTACTCCGTTTTCATCCGGATCAATGGTGAGATTGTGAAGGCTAAAGCCTTCACAAAAAAGCGGCGATAAATCGCCGCACTCCATGGAGTGCGGGGCTTTAGCCCCGCTTTCCGCGCGGGACTTCAGTCCCCGCTGAAACGGAATTCATGATCGAACGTTGATAAACGGACCCGACGAGCGGGTCCCTCCGACGTTGGTAGGGGCGATTCATGAATCGCGCCCAAAATACGTTCATCAGGGCAAAACGGCATGTCGATAGGGGCAATTCATGAATTGCAAGTACAGCACATTCAGATCCAGGAAGGGCCAATTCATGAATTGCCCCTACCGGTGAACGCTGAGAGTGCTTGTTCCGTGTAGAGAAAGACGTCCCTCCCCAGTCCCAATACACGGACGTGACAAGCACGTCCCTCCAATCGCAGAAGCGGACCTGACGAGCAGGTCCCTCCGAAAAATGATTCGGAGGGGCACGCTTGTCGTGCCCGGTGAAAGGAAGCGGATCATCCATCATAGAAAAACGGCCCCGACGAGCGGGTCCCTCTGAGCTGAATTTCGCTTCCGCCCAAGCCCGTGCCCACGTCCGCATGCCCGTCGCAGAGCCAAAACATCACGAGTGGGCCATACCAAACATCTTCGCTGTTTAAAAGGCCATTGAACCAAGGTGCTCGGCATTGCCACAAGAGAGGCTTTTCCGGCCGAGAGCTACAGAGACATCCGTGAACGCGATTGAAGGCCCGCCCTCGGTAGCTCTCGCGATGTTCCCGATCCGGACACCGTTCCTGAGACTCAGGCCGATCCCCCCTCCGTTCCTCTCGCAAGAAGAATCTGGGTTGTCCTCGCACAAATCATCCACGGTGAGCTGACCAGTATTGACGATATTCGGCAAGCTCTGCGGGAATATCCACTCAGCCAGCATTTTTTAGGTCCGGTCCACCGTCGTGTGAGCGGCTGGGCCATTGGTCTCGCTACAGCCACCGTGTTATTGACCCTAGGCGCTTTAATATTCGCAATATGGCTTATTCTCGGAGCGCCAGATCATCAGGCAAGTGATCTGTCCCAGTCTCAATCGCCGCAAGGAACGGGCACCAGCGAAGACCTGGCCGCTCCGCAGACCGCCCCTGCTCCAACGGATTCCCACAATTTTCCGGTAAGTGCAACGCTGGCCGATTTAGAAAAGAGTTTTACCGAGATTGTCACACAATACAGGGATGATCCGACCCCCGTTCAGTGGGAAGAAACAAATAAGCGGCTCCGGCAATTGCGGGAACAGTTACGTAATTCTTCTGGGGCACAGGCAGAAGCTCTTAGGAGCAAAGTGGAGAGGTTCCTTGAGCTGGAGTTCCCCCATGATTAGCCGATCATCACAGGGCCTGGTTCATCTGGTTGTGGCGCTGATGCTCCTCGGCCTGGCGCCCACGGCAGCCCGTCCAGCCGAGTCAGCTTCGACCGAGAGTGCCGCTCGATCCGCTGACGCCCAGTCCCTCCTGCTTCTTGTGCGGGCAAATCCGGAAACGACGTCAGATCGAATCAAGGCAACGCTCCTGGCGGGAATCAAGCAGGCAGGTTGCACCTGTACCTCTATCCAGATCCGAGAAGTTGATCCTCGCGTTATTGATCAACTGGAAGCAACCCTGCGCATGCTCGAGCCAACGAGCAAGGGATGGGTTAATCGGCTGACCAGTAAACTCGAACTGAGAAAAACCGAACTTCAGACGTGGGAAATTCGTCTCCCCGCCCCCACAACCGATTGGATCGAAAAGCTTGAAGTGTGGTATGAACGCGCCCAGGAGTGGGTCTCGTACGAACCTGTCCCACCGGAAAAGGCTCAATTTCCGGGACTTATTGTTATTTCCGTCCGTAATGGCCTCTATGAATTTCGCCCAGATGAGCAAAAAGGTCGTCCAGCAAAATACAGAGTTCATTACTCCGGACCAAATTCTCCCAAGGTCGATGAAGGCGACTTTCCACTCATCGATAAATGCTACGTGATCAATCTCCTCGACTTTGTGGGGGATAAAACGCAGCTTTTCGAGGTAGTTAAAGATAAAGATAAAGTGGCGAATCCATTCACGGATATTCGCGAGCGGACCAACGTCACATTGGTGTTCGGAAGCATCGATGCCCGCAGTGCAGCGACGGGGGAAACGGTCGTTGGCACCGACCTGTTTGTGAGTGTGAGCGGTGTTGCTGGGCGGAGTCCCTCCCGCGCTTGGATGCTGTTTCCCTTGACCCAGGAAGAGGCGCAGCGGACCGCCGCCATGATCGATAAGCTGCCTGATCCTTCGGTGGCACTGCCAGAGTTTATCCGGAAGAATGCCGCTTCGCCTGACCAGGCCGTTTTGGAATTGCCAGGCCCCCGCTGGTTCGAATTGGCCCCAAGTGGTTCAGGATTTGAAGGGCGCATCAAACTGGCGCGACGAATCGAAGATCTTGGATCGCTCGTTCAGAAATATCCTAGAATGTATCGCATACTCGTATGGGAATTCGAATATCCGAACAATTCCTCGCGAGAAGCCATTTATGTGGAAGCGCCAGGGGGTGATCGTCTCTATATCATGGAAGAAATGAGTTCTTGGGATCGAATCCTGAGGCAGGCACTCCAGGCAAATCCGTGACTATGTTCTTGGACAAGATTGTTTGCATCGGTTAACGATCAGCGAATGGGAATCATCGAAATGGAGGAAGCCGGGCATGAACGGTGAGCTGCGCCAACTTGTGGAAGAGGCATGTCCGCTCGTTCCTGTTGGCCATCGCGCTCGGCTGGTTCAGCAGTTCAATTTGGCCCGGGACCTAGCTGAAATCGTTTGTCAGTCCTATCCCGAAGGTCACCTGCCGGAATCGATCAACAAGGCCCTCAGTGCACTGACCCGATTAGGGGAACAGCTCTCCCGGAGAACATATTGCGTCGGCTTTTTGGGGCCATTTCAGGCTGGCAAATCGAGCACCTTCAATAATGTGCTCAATGCGACCGATACCGAGGAGGAACCGGCCAAGGTGGGCCAGGGATTTCCCACCACGGCCGTCATCACCCGGCTGGTCAAGTCCGCCTCGGGAAAGCATTGCGTTCGTCCGGTTTTCCTTTCCACGACCGAATTTGAGGAAAAACGCCAGTTTCTTCTTCGTCTCGTCGGATTTAAAGGTAATGAAAAGGATGAGGTTGTACTTCAACAAATTCCGGATATTCTGAGAAATTGGACTAAGGAAGTCCGCACCCGGACGGATGCATCGGGCAATGAAATACCGGTACGGCGAAAGGATGTCGAGTATCTCGCGTTATTTCTGAGAAGTTATGCGCGGTTTCGCTCTAGCATTGCCGATAGCCGTATCGTCCTTAATAATGTGCCCTTTGCAGAACGTGCTCGGTATCTGCAACATCCGCCCGATCCGTGGGATCAACAAGATGCCCACGTTACTCCTTTGCTGCGCGAGGTGATTATTGAATACAGCACAGAGGCCATCCCGCCTACCCTTGAACTTCTGGATCTTCCCGGCTATGACGGTGATTGCAGTGTCGATGCCTTTCTAACCGACCAGTTCCTCAAGACGCTTCAGGCGGCCTTTGTCTTTTGCCGAGCTACCGACTTCGGCGGAATCGTAGAAACCATTGTGACTAATCTGCGGCACGTGCTGGGACACGACCTTCGCGGTCGCGTCTGGCTGGTCATCACCCGCTGTGATGATATTAATATCCGAAACGGTGCAACGCGTGAAGACCGCAACATTTTCGATCAAATAAAGAATTTCGCCAAAAACAAAGGTATTCCCCAAAGCCAGATCATCTTCGTGACCAATGATCTGGCGGGATTTCGTCGCCGGATGGAGGACGGGACTTTTCGGAAGCGGGTGAATGAACTGATTGATGCTGTCTCCGATGACTGGCCAGAGCTGAGGCAACAATGGGACAGCCTCAGTGAGGACGGTGGAATTGGCGCCTTGCGACGATTGATTGTTGATCAGGTCGCCAAGCAGGTCGGCGAGTCCATCGCGCGTCAGGCCAGCAACCGACTGCCAGAGCTTTGTGAAATATTCTACAGCCATCTCCGGGAGTTGGATAACGAGAAACGGCTCGGTGAGCTGCCCGAGCGGATCAGCAAATGGCGACATCGACTCCTGCAGGCCGCCATCATCACACCCTCTCAAATTCGGACTTTCGCTAACCAGTTCTTCAACGACCTTTCAGCCACATGGGACTCTCTCGAGCTTCGTTCGGAGTTGGTTGATCATATCGCCAGGGAGGGCGGCAACACTCGCTTGCGCGAAGAATTCATGATGCATGCTTATCGGCTGGACAACGCCATCCAAACCTTTTTGCGAACAGAATGGACTACGACAGCCTACCGTCCTCTGGTGGAACAGCTGCGTCAGCATGAACATGCCGATGGGAGCTTGTCACTGCCCGGCGTTTGCGATTCCGGCATTGCAGACTACTTGGAGGATTGCGCAACTCGCGATCAACGGGACCTGTCCTGGATAAATGGAAAACTTCCCTCATTCAAGGCGCACAATCCTTTCGAGGATTTACCCGAGCATTCGGCACCCATTTACACGGGCGAGGAATATCTGGAGGTTATGACTCGAAAAATGCAGGTTGTTTCACAACAGATAGCAATTCTTCTCACTCTGCGAGTTTACGACAAAGTTAGAGAATTACTGGAACTGATCCGCCAGTATGCGCTGGATTTGTTTAATCGTGGAGACATTTCTTTGCCCCACGAATGGTCGCAAATGATGGCTGAGTTTGATAGACGTATGTCCGAAATCGTTCGCACTTGATAAATCATTGTTGTATCATTGTTGTTTTGCGCGAAAATTGTGTGACATGGAAGAAGATATCCAACTCAACATTTCCGACGTGTACTGGGGAACCGGGCCGGTCTACTACGAGTTTTCCACTCCCCGGTTGGAAGAATGGTTTTCGGATCCCATACGCGGCTCTTTTTCTGGCAGTCAAAACGGGGTTCTGACGCTCGCCTGGTCCACTGCCGTGCCTTACCTCAATATCAGAAGCGCTGAGGTGATCCATCCAGCGGATCGGCAGGGGAAGTCACCTTCCAAAACCGAATTTGTAAGAGACCGAAACAAAGTTCTTGAGTTACTTCGTAACTACACGGGGTCAAGCCCCAAGCTGGGTAGCAGCGCGCCGCTTATTGGCGCGATTGTGCGGCCCGAGGATTCCGTGAAGATGGCTTTCGTTATCGATACCAACCATCCCACAATATTGAACTACTTGAATCGCCAAGATGAAAACTCGCCTGATCTGTCTCCTATTGTTCACTGTTATCTGATTCTTCGCAGCACCGATGAACAGAAAAAAGAACCGATCGTATTTAGAAAACGTATTCGCCTCACGCTGAAGCCGACGGAGTACGCGCGGCCGTTCGGCGGAGTTGTCGCCGTTGATCTCGGCAATACCAATACGACGTTGGCGGCCGTGAGTGTCGATCAAGAACCTCAGGCGAGCCGTGTCCTGATCTGCCCGGAAATCATGTTTGGGGAAGATAATCCCCAATCATACTCCTTTTCAAGGTCCGCCGATTTTATACCCTCCGTCCTGCGAATTTACAGTGTTACCGATACAACCAGTCCGGAGGCCCAAAAGTGGGCGGAACAATTAGGGCTCGCGGATCCTGCGGAACTGCACGGGATGGTCGAGGGGTATACATTTGCCATTGGAAAGGCCGCGCAACCGTTGGCGCGCCCTTCGGATGGATTGATTGTCAGCCCGAAGCGGCAGCTCACAATAGACAAAACGGTAGCGGCTATCTCGGTAAGAACGCGACTTGATGATTCTGTTCCTCCACAGGCGAATTTGCAGAGGCCAGCCGACTACCAGGCCGAGTTGCCGCCGGAACGACCGGCCGAGCTTTTTATCTGCCGACTATTCCAGATTTTCAAGAATCTCCAGCGTGCCTACCCCAGGCGGGTCGTTGTCACCTACCCCACGAGCTACATGAAGTCGGAGCTCATTCGCGTTGTCAACACGATCTACAACGCCTGGCGGCTCGCCGAACGATTCAACCCGGCCGGGCACGCAAGCCGGGAGGAAGTGATTCCCCTGGCACTGGACGAAGCAACCGCCGCGGCGTTTTTCTATCTGGCACATTTTGTTCTCGAGGGGCCGGGGGGACTTCACACATTTCGCTGGCTCTACCCGGAAGGGTTTTACTTGCTCGTCTACGATTGTGGCGGGGCTACGACCGACATTTCCCTGGTCCGTGCCGCCTCTCCCGAAAGAGGGAGCTTGACCTTCGAGGTTCTCGGACGCACGGGACTCCGTGATTTCGGTGGTGACGATATCACCATCGCCGTGTTTTTGTTACTAAAGACCAAACTCGCCCAGCAATTGGCTAGCCGCTCGGGACGAGCACTGAAAGCTTTGCCAACCGTGGGAGCCGGATCTCTAAATGCATCAAAAGCTGCTGAGCTTCGCCTCTGCCTCCAGGATGAGGTATTCCTGCGGGAATGCGACAGGTTCGTCCCCACGGATTTCGACCCTCAATCCGTAAGTTCCGATGTGGATGCCCGCAAAGCACTCACATTGCACCTGTGGAATTATGCACAAGCAGTGAAACACGGTGATAGAGACGCCCCCGCACTGACAGAGTCCCTCGCGAAGGCACTTGCAAGTGTCGCTTCTGTCCCAGAAAGCGATCTTAAGAAAATCGTCGATGGCGTGTCCGTTACGGCGGCTGAAATTGATGCGTTAGTGCGGCCGTATATTCAAAAAAGCGTGAAAGTATGCAAGGCCTTACTGCAATCCAAACTCCATTTTCGCGGGGGACTTGTGGACGATGTGTTCATCATCGGTAATGGTTCCCGCTATCCCCTGGTGACAAACCTCGTTCGCGAATCCGTTCTGGGTGACAGCTCGACCAGCGGTTTAGCAACCGACGCCATCGGCGGGTCCGTGAATTTGGATCCTGTCGATATCAAACATGCCGTTGCCAAGGGAGCGGCCCTCGCCCTGGCGATGAAAGAGTCCGCCCTCGGAATTCGGATTCAGTTCGATGAAGGCCTCAGCAACCGTTTGCCGTTTACCGTTGCCTGGTTTAACGCCGCCACCCGCACTCACGTGATCCTCTTTGAGGAAGGCGAGTCATACGACACCCTCGAGCCCCGAACCATTCATGTCCAGCCTTCCCCCGACGGGAAGCCTCAGCAATGGATCCGTCTCGAAAACCAGTGGCCGGGCGGTGAATACGAACCGTTCCTGCTGTTTCATTTTCCTCACGGTGTGAAAGGCGAAGTGGTTATTTCCATAGATCCCGATCAGCACCAGTTTATCGCCCAATGTCAGGACACTGGCGAGCGTGCTGTTGGCCAGCGGGATATCGATCGAGCGGTTTATTTCGCGCCAGTCCAGCGTGGCCGGATCCGATTGCCAAAGGCAAGGGACTAACGCATTTCGGACTGGGCACTCGCAAATTCAATTTGGTCACACCGAAACCATCAACGTCGAGTTAAAACTTCAGGCGGACTATGAGCGAGATCAAATCTGACCAGTCCCGTTTGCAACAAATACAAAATGATATCAACACATTAGTCAATCAATTATCCCAATTGAAGGACATCATTGCTCGGCGCCAGGCCTTCGCACGCCTCAAGCTATTCCTGCTTTTGGACTTCTGGGATATCCAATTTCTTGGCACTCTATCCCAACACTTCACGGATCTGGACAAAACGTTAAAGGCTTGTGCGGAATATATTGAAGAGCAGATTAATAATGCTCCTACAGAACAGGCATACCTGGATCTGATTCGGAACGCCGAATCGCTCGCCACGCAACTCGATGCCTTAACCAAACTAGGTCTGGCAAAAATCCCGAGAGAACTCCTGCCTGCGCTCCGTCTTGCCAGCATTGATCCTGACGAGCCAAGCGATGTCATGCGGCTGGCCAACATCTGGTTGACAACGCAAACCAGAGATTCCGCAGTTTGGGAATCAGTTAAGGAATTTCTTCGCGTAACCGGCCTTCGTGCCGAATTTATTCCAGCAGGCAAGCTGAATGTGGAACGTTTTAACGAACGTTGGCCTGCTGTCTTAACCGACCAGCGTGACAAACTCACAATCTTCCTGGTCACACTGAAACGCGCTTCTTCGAATGGTCCTTCTCGAGGCTCGGTTCCGAAACAGTGGTCCTACATCATTGTGGCCGGGAACGAACAACAAACAAGTATCCTCCGCAACCTTCTTGAAGCGCTCGGACAAACCTGGCCTGATGAGTGCAGGAGCCTCGCTTCCGAATTGCAACCACTTGTGCTTGAAGCCTTAAACACCAACTTCCGCGATCCTTCAGCCGAAAGGTTACTCACGGCTCTTGACAAGATCTACCACGCCTGCCAGGACCACGGGAGAAGGCATCCAGAATTACGCAACTTGTTTAAGTGGTGGCATAAATTTATTAAGACTTTCTTCTGCCTGGAAATCCTTCCACAGGTCAAGGACTATCCCAAACTCGAATTATACCTGTCCGAGGACGAAATTCGGTCACTGCCAGAAGACAAAGTTCATGCAAAACCCGTTAGTAACCCGCCTCAGCCCGCCGGAACCGTCCTCCAACTGGACCGCTTTTGGTGTGACAAAATCACCTTCAGTAAACCCATCACCTGGACAGTTTCCACAGGCAAGTGTCCCCGGAACATCTTAAAAGTCGCGGAGCTACCTGTGGATAAGTCATGGATGTGTGATGAGCTCATCCAATGGGTCACCACCGCGAAACAGCTTCGTTTCATCGAGACGCATCGTGAGCGGCGTTTCGACGAAGCCTGCCTAAGACTCCGGGACACTATCAAGCAAGCAAAACACGATTCAAAAATCTCGGACAATCTCAACGAGCTGTTCCGGTGCGCTTCGCGCAACACACAGGCCCTGAGGATGCCCCCCGATAAGGCACAAGCTTGGCTCGATCTTCTTCGGGAGTGTGCTCAGATCGACCTTGACCCGAGGATTGAGACAGGCGAGGAGGCACGATGCAACACCGACTTGTGGAAAAACACCCAATCTCGTGAACTCCCCCCAGCCGTCGAGGTCACTTTCAACGATTTACCAGCCGGCTATATCATCTCGAGCGAGTTCGCGAGTGTCGATCCGCACTACTCTCGCTACACCGTCAGCCTTGGACCTCAAGAAAAGGCCCCCGAGTCGCTTCAACGATCCTGGGCGCTCTACGACAAATCGAAACAAACTCAAACGACTTCGCCTGGCGACCTTGCCGCCCTATGCGGGAAGCTATTCCGCCGAGAATGCTACGCGTTTCTCACCGGTGATAATGAGAACCCCCTTACAGACCAGGACGTCAAAAACATCCTTAACCATATAATCAATTTGAGGCGCAACAATTCGTCCCTCGCTACGGACTTATTTTCTCTCTTTCGTGACTATGGCCGGACTCGCGGCTGGACCATCCAGCCAGAAGATTACGATCTCACCGCGTTTTTCGCTGATCTTTCAGAGAACGCCAGGAAGGGTATTGAGAAATACGAATTTGACGAAGCCTACCCCGAGGGCTACATTACGCCGCTTATCGATTCCATCGACAATACCAACCGAATTGTCACCTTAAAATTTCGAGTATCTGTTGGAAAACCGCCCGAGGATTTCGCGGCCATCCGCGAAATCGTCAATACAACTCCCGCCCTTGGTTTTCTCCAGGATCTCGTCAGGGACGCACCGGAACGCTTTAAACAAATCCAGTCCAGCGAACATCAGGACCCTCGTGATATTTGGATAGATTGGTTTGTTGAGCTTTATCAGAAGTTCACCGAGGAGTTTCCGGAAGATGGCCCCCAACCGACAAAAAGTCACCTGGATGAGAATCTTCTGAAAAAGTTAGACAGTCTACGGGAGCACCTTAATAAGCTCGCCAAATCTTTGGAGCTCACTTTCTGGGAGCCAGGCACTATGAGTGAGGCCGACGAGCGTCGCACTTGGGTCAGGATCGAAAATGAGAATGATATACCCATCGGTGCAAATAACTTTTATGTTCGCCGTCGTGCCGTTAAACATGGCGAAAAAACCTTGCTGGCGTGCAAGATTTGGAAGTATCGAAGGGATTAATGGATCGGGCGGCCAAAGATATGGCAAATCATCTCCCGCACGATATGACAAATGATAAGACTTCCGCCACGAGGCCCTTTCTCTTTGTGACGCTCGTGTGGCTCATGGTGGCCCTTTGCCTGCTGTGTGCCGGCTGGATGTTTTTCTCTGCCGGCCCGATCGTGGACGACTATTTCCTCATCTTCCTTGCAACCATCGTGCTGGGCATCGCTCCGCCCGTTTTCATGGTCGTTGCCATCTGTGTCGAATTCTTTACACACGATCGGTCAACCGCGTCACGGATTATCTCAATCTTAAACGACCAGCTTGACCGCGCACTCCGCAATCGCGAGGGCCGTGAACTTACAATCCGTCGTCTCGCGGGATCATATTTCTGGTCCCTGGCTCGCAGTCACATCCTTAGCTACTATCTTCCCCTGTGTTTTCTCACAATCGCCATCTGGCTGATTCAGATGAAGCGCCTGAATAACTACTATCCACACTCTGTCCCGTCACTGGCAACTTTATCGTGGCCCATTTGGTCCCTGACCGCGTTGAGCTTGGGTGTAGCGGTGCTGGCCAACACGCTAATACTTCCCATCCACGTGAGACTGGTCCAAACATGGCAAAGGAGCTCTTTGCTCTCTTCCGGTGAGGAGGAGGCCCAGATCGAATCCGACGAGCACCTGCCCTCGCAGTCTCCCATGGAACACCGAACGGAAACGGCAGTTGATCCAGCCGGCACTCCCGAACCAACACCCGAAAGCTCCCCTGAGCGTAGTTTTCCCGAGGAGGCCCCAGCGCTGGATGAAGGGACCCAATCCGCTGACGAGAAAAAAACACGGCAAGATGAATACAAGCCTCCCTATCACGACGATGCCGACAATTTATTCATTTGGGAAAACTGAATTGCGCTCGCGCATCTGTGGCAACGGACGGGGATAGCAGACATGAAACGGAGCTCTTTCAACGGCATAAATGCCATACTTCTGCTTCCACCGTTATTAACACTTGCTTTAATTGGCGCTGTCAATATCGTTTGGCTCAGTCAGGTCCGGTATCGGCAGTCTCTGGAGTGGAAGGTCGTCTGTCCGACGGGAGTACAGGTCACGGTTTCAGAATCGGCAAAAACCCTCCGATTGCCCGTCAAACTCACCGGCGAGGCCATCAATCTTCCCGTGTCCTTGGAAGTTTCTGCTAAGGATGGCTCCGCCCGAGCCAACCGTGAATTCAATTTACTTACCCCCACGATCAATTTTGTACCAGGTCAGACCGAGGCCACAATTGATCTCGACATTCTTGACGACGCTATCATCGACATTCCAGTTGCGAAGCATTTTGAGATCGCTCTAAAAGCGCCCCCGGGAATAGTACTAGAAAGTGATCATATTGCGGTTACAATTGCGGACAATGAGTCATTACAATTTATCGTGGATACACCCAAAGTCATCGTCAATTCGCCCATGGAGTTGTTCTTGGGGGTCAGCTTATCGCGGCAGTGCGAGGGAAATCTGAGCGCTGAGTTTTCCACAAGTAATGGAACAGCTATTGCGGGAAGCGACTTCGAAGCCGGTGAGGGCACTACGGAACTGAAGGCCGGGCAGAACCATTTTACAATTCCCATCCGGATTCTCAGAATTCCCCTGGTGGCGGCGGAGAAGGATTTCTGGCTCAATCTTCGGGCGTGGTCCGCAGACAACACGCTGCGTGTCGAACAACGCCTGCGCGTCGTGGTGCAGTTTCCGGGCGGCAGTACGAAACTTCTCGTGGAATCTTCCGATGTGAATCTCGCCCCCCAGGGGACCGAAGCCGCTGTGGTTACATTCAAGCTTTCACAGCCGGTCATGTCACCTGTGATAGTCCACGTACAAACTCGCGATGGGACGGCCCTCGCGGGACGTCACTATGTGCCCATCGATACGAAGCTGACATTTCCGCCCGGGCAAACCGAGGTCCAGCTTCCCATCCGGTTACTCCCGGCGCAGGATGCGGATTATGAACAAACGCGTTTTTTTCAGGTGGTGGTCACAGAGGTTGACGGTGTTGCCCAGGACCGAATTGAAAAGTCGATTAAACTTATTTATCCCCCTCGGCCTCCGCAGCTAGTAGTACGGCCTCTCTCCGTTTGTCCGCCGCCTTTGGCGAAGCAGGAAATTTCATTGCCCGTCCAGATCAGCAAAACCTATCCCTGGCCGGTCACGGTCCAGTTTCACACCGAGGATGGAACGGCCAGGGCGGGCAGGCACTACGTCGGGCCAATCGAAGGTCGGCTGGTTTTTGATAATACCACAAATAATGTGATCAAACTCACCGTCTATGGCTTACAATTGTCTGAGAAAAACGATCTTTCATTTCGTGTGGTCTTCCATGATCCCACGAATGTCCGCCTGCCGAGCGATCCTGCGGTAACGGTCACCATTCAGGCCCAGCCCACCCTGGAGGGCAATGTGCTGGTTCTGATTCCCGTGACGAGTATTCCCGGCGACTCATGGGCATTCGCCAGGGCCATCCAGCAGCAACTTCCGCCACAGACTTCCTTGCTCGGCAAGGCTATCTGGTTGGTGGATGCCAACCGCCAACCGCTACCGGCCAGCCAAAACCAGGGCGCGACGAACCCCTTGTTGCCATTTCGCGAGAAAGAGGATTTTCAAGACGCTTTCGAAACTGCGTTTCAGACAGCACAGGCTTTCGCGCAGCGCTGCACCGAGCCGCTTCGGGCGGTTTTTGTGGTTTGGTGCAGTGATAGCAATCCCGATTACGATGCCCCCACGGCTATTCTGAAGGTCCCCGACGATTTACCGCTCCACTGCATCTGGGTCTGCAAACCCATCGAGGGTGTTCCGCAACGACGCTCTCGAAAACTTACCGCGTTCTTTAATCAAAAGGCCTATGTCATCGAGTTACAGAATGCCGACCGGCTGGACGCCGACACGGCCACTGCCGTGGCGCGAACGATTATTGACAAACTAACACAATGATGCCTGAGAAAGGAGGTAACGCATGCCTTCCCAAAAAAACGAGCAATCAAAGTCACGCCGATGGCCCGTCTTCCTTTCGCTAGCGGGAGTGATTCTGTTCTTACTGACCATTATTCTGATAACGGTGCTCCTTGTGCTGATTGCACTGAGAGTCACAGAGACAAATAAGGAATTAGCTACTTTAAAGGCCACGATAGACAAGTTACAGCATGACACATTCAATAAGATAGAAAACATAGCCACCTCCGAGCAGATAACGAATCTTAGCCATCAGTTGATCCAAACATTTACCGAGCAAGCGAACGAACTCGGAAAGACACTCCGCACTATAGACGGCAAGGTTGACGAACTTGATAAGCGTGGCAAGGAACAATCCGAAAACCTTTTCTCTGCGCTAGATAAGCTCACTACATCTGTTCAAGAGCTATCTGATTTGGTGATGTTCATGTCACAGATCAGCGCTGGAAAACGAAAAGCGCTCATTTGGTTTGTCCATTCCAAAAACTTACAGGAATCCCAGTACCATCCACATTGGTCAGAATTGGAAAAGCGTCTGAGCAATTGTCTGTTCCCCTTTGATTTCGAGTGTTATGTTCAGGAGCAAGATAAATGTGAACTAGTTTATAAGTCCGGACAGCAACTTTTGGCCCGTCAGACTCCTGCCTCCAATGCTACCGGCAGAATCCAGTGGAATTTGCTTCAAGAAGTTCTACGACAAGCTCGTCAGGTCGATCAAGCTGGTCGGGTCGATGTTGTGATCATCATTTGCCCGGCCAGCCAGGAATTCAATGAACAGGACCTCAAGGAAATCGGATCAATGAACGTGCCTGTCCACGTGGTGCTGGTCGGGGAAGAGTCGTTCGTGCAGGTGCGGAAACTTGCCAACGCGCAGAGCATGCATCTTGTTCCTAATTTTCCCGACGCGGTTCCGAACACTCTCCTTGAAATACTGCAAAAAGAGGCCGCCTATTTTATTGTCAAGAATAACACAAACCAACCACGTTAACCTGTACAGCATAAGAAAATCTCTGTTTACCGAAACAGCCAACGGTGATCGTTTGACAAGGAGGACCACCTATGCGTATTCCTTGGTGCTGGCCAGTACTTTTAGTCCTGTTGGCTGGTGAAGCGGCACAGGGGGAAGTGGCAATCCCTCAGGCGGTACAATCTCGGCGTTCGTTTGAATGGTCATCTATTTATAACCAGTATGTGTTTACTTTGTATGAAGGTTTAAAACCGCGTTCCCAACCCGACGACAATGCTGATGAAATCAATACTCCTCTCAAGTATCTGGGCCGGTATTTTTATGTTTATCGGCAAAGTGCGACGGTATCCAGCTCAAAAACCTCCGGCGAAGAGTGGTTCCTTCTGGCCAGACTGGACGATGAAAGCGGCAATAGTCGGGTGGTAACGGTGAAGGAGTATTTGGGGTGGGTCCCGCGAAAATATGTGGCTCCCCAAGGGGAGGCCCTTCAAGATCCGGTGACAGGAGTCCACCTCAAGGCCTTTTTGCGGCCCTCTATAGCAGAACTTGAGGAAGCCATCGATAAAACCGGGAGACTCAGGCAAATCGCCGCGCGGACACAGCCCAAAATGGATGCCCAGACCGCGATGGAACTCAAGTTTTTCAATTTTTACTTCGTCATGGCAAAGACGGGGGACAACTCAGAGCGCGATTGGGCCTATTTGGCAATGCAGTACGAATTGGGGCAGGACGAATCACATGCACAGACCGTGGGCATAGGCTGGGTGGAGCTGAAATATTTCCAGCTTTGGACAACCCGCGAGGCCATTCAGTGGAGCACAGCGCCAGGCCGCCCCATGCATCCTGGCAAAATTTGGGCGAGCCCCGACGAGGCGCTGGCGGCCGGTCCAGAAGCCAACACAGACAGCCGTCAGTACCTCTTCCGTGAACCGTTCGACAACGGGCCCGTTCCGCAACCGCCCGACTGGCCGCGGTTTCCCATTCTTCGCTGGGAGGATGCGGAGAGATATCGAGAAAAGATCCAGAACCAGTATCCGGGCTGGAAGCTCCTCAGAGTCTGTGTTCCTGGGGGGCTCGTGAACGAGCAGGGTATTCCCGTGGCGTCGGAAGCAGATATTGCCAATTTGCAGAGTAGGTTGGCGATTATTCAACAGCGGTTGGAAACGCTGGAACTCATGTTCGTCATTGACGATACGGAGAGCATGGTCGACCTGTTCCCGCACGCGGCTCGTGCGGTTGAACAGATTGTTGACTCCCTTCGAGAGCTGCCCATGCGTCCTCAACTTCGAGTTGGGGTCACCTTTTATAATGACAAAACGAGCACACACTTCGTTCCCGTCGAGGTGACTCCCCTCCAACCGCCCGATCAATTGCCAAGGCTCATTGACAAAATCCGCACCCATCAGGTCTCGGCAGGGGGTGATCCACGGGAAATGGTCTTCGATGGCATTAAACAGGCGATTGATCAAGCGGGATTCAGCTCCGATCGGCTCAAAATGCTCATCGTTATTGGTGACGATGGCGATAAATCTGACGAGAATGATCCCCAGCATCCGCAGGAAAAACAGATTGTGAGTCGACTGCTCCACAATTACACAACGCCCATCAGCTTCATCGCCATCCAGGTCTATCCTCCCGAGAGGCTCGACGGACGGCCTCCAGCAAAGGCCTTCTGGAAACAAATGAATACGATCAAACAACTTTATAACAGCGGAATAGCACAACGTGCCGACGGCGACCCATCAATCATACCTGCTCAAGTTTATAATGTTCGCCAGGCAAGTCAGGTAGGTAGTGTCATTACTCAGGCGGTCAAGTCTCTCCTTGACCAACAGCAGAAACTTCAAACAGATATTAGAAAAATGCGGCTCGGAAATTTTTCGGCCGTCACTACAGATGCCACGATAAAACAGTTGCTAAAAGAGCTGGGACTTGACCCAAACACTATTGACAGAATACGAAACGCCAAAGGATTCCAGATAGTTTTGGACGGCTTTGTCTGGATGCCAGAGGACAATTTCCTGGCCGCCATGCAGAATAAATGCTGCACTGAATACGTGCTTTTGTTGTCCGCCGGCGAGTTGGAGAGCGTATATTCGGCACTGCGTGTTTTCTGGGCAAAAATAGGTACTCAATGGGACACTGAGAAGATCAAGTCCATAATCGAACATGCACTTGGTGAAGAGGATAGAACCACTATTGAAAATCTGGTTATTAAAATGACGGCTCTGGAAGGGGCCAAAGCTCGCCTGGAAAGAATTCTTCGCGGAGACGTCTCCTTGGAAGACCTGAAAGAGATTCAGGTTCGCATGCTAAGACTGAACGACATTCTGAACGAGGAGCAATGCGATTACCGGTGGCGGGACGGTCAGTGGGTTCGGACGAGTCGGCAACCGACGTCGCGATCGTTTTCTCTCCCGGACGGATTGCTCAAGTATTACTGGGTCAGGGTGCGCGATGAATGGCCGTGAAACATCCCCTCTGTTTGATATTCAGGATCTTTCCGTAGGCTATGGTAATGGGATCTATATTTTTCGCGGGCTTACGGTCCAGGTGCCCCTGGGGAAAAAAGTGGCCGTCGTCGGGCGAAGCGGCGTGGGCAAATCCACGTTTCTCCATCTCCTGGGCCTTATTTCCGAAGAAGCAGTCAAATCAGGGTTGATCACGTACCGATGCCCGAGAACCGGCGAGGCCGTGGAATACACGCGCCTGGCCGATCGTTCGGCAAAAGACAGGCTCCGTCTTCGCGATTTCGGGTTCGTTTTTCAGACTGCTTGTCTTTTTCCGCATCTTACATGCCGTGAGAATATCGCCCTCCCGCTCGTACTCCAGGGATACTCAAAACAGCAATGGTGGCGAAAGGTGGAAAAACTCCTCACAATGGTGGAAGCCATCGATGGCGAGTTAATGGCCCTGGCCGATCGCCTCGGCCCGTTCTCGGGGGGCCAGCGCCAGCGGATTGCCGTTCTTCGTGCGATCATCCATGATCCACTGGTCGTGTTTGCTGACGAGCCCCTGAGCAATCTTGATCCACGGAGCACCGAGGCAGTGCTCGCCATCCTTCGGAATTGGCATGACGGTCACTTACATGATCAAACGATTGATATTCCACGCACACTACTCATAGCAACCCACGACCTTCAAGAAGCCTGGGACTTTTGTGACACTTTTATGGTGTTCAACTGTGTGGGGCGGCTTCTTCAGAATCGCGTGGTTTCCAAATCCGAGCTGGAAGCGGCAGGGGGAATCACGGCCATCACCCAGTGGATGGCTTCTTCCGACTGAAAGCCGACGGTGCAGGCCATGAATATACTGAGGATTATTTTTTGGATGGTTTGGCGTGGCATGGTTCGGCCGAGGGTGCGGCTCATCACGTTCGTTTGCGTTTTCGCTGTCGCACTCATGGTCTTTCTTCCATTAGAAGTGTACGGAGTTCTCTTTGGACTCTATGCCGTGCAGCGGCAAATCGTTCTCGAAGACCCGTTGACGCTCTGTCTCTGGGTCGGGCTTCCCGGACTTAAAGAACAGGTATTTACACCGGAACGTAAAAAAGAACTGAGTCGACTATTAACTAATGAGCCGGGACTATCTGGCTGGTATTTTTTCCATGAAATTGACATATTCTTCGGCTTATTATCAGATCCTTCGGCGGGAAGCCTGGCAGTGACAGGCCGAACGCGCGATCCAGAGGACCCCGTTCTCAGAAACCGGACGACCCAGAAAACTGACAAACCCACCTCAGGTCTGTACGTCAGCCGCAAACTACTTGAACAACTCGGCTGGCGTCCCAGCGAACCCGAACCGCGGGAACTGTTTATTGAGGCTCCAAACCGTGAACTTGTGTCCGTACCAGTTGCCGCGATTTACGATGAGCTTCCCTGGGGCCACAAATTCGTCGTGGATAAAAATTGGTATGCGGACTTTCTCCAGGAACACGCCGATGTGCGTTGCGCTATCCTGGTCACCGGGCCGATTCCCGCGGACTGGCCTCCGCCCGCCCAGTTGCCGAAGCTGGTTCGGACCGCTTTTGATACCTATCGCATGTTCGTCCCGCAAAAAGCCGGCAGCACCTGGAGGATTGAAACCTGGCGCGACAATGGTTACCACATTCGAGACTGGACCACGTTCCTGCAAAAAATCAACTCGTTGATGATCACTGCCGGTTTTTCATCGGCGAGCGAGAAATTCTGGAAGGACGCCCGTCCCATCAATCAACAAGTCAATCCCCAGTCGCTTCCGGCTGAAAACATGGGGGCTATCTATGTGAAGGACGTCAGCCATCTCCGCTCACTGAAACAAAAGCTGGAACAGAACGGTTTCTATGTCCGCGATACAAATGACACAATCAACAGATTAGAACAGCTCAATCGATCTAATTTGATTCAGGCAGGATTTGTTACGGCGTTTCTTGTACTCATCTTTACAGGATTAATGCTCGTCCTTACAGCGGTGCAAACTCTGCGCACCGAGGCAAAGATGGCTCAAATCGGTTTACTCAAAGCCATCGGGATGTCAGAAAGATTTCTCAGGTGGATGTTTATTACGGAGTCGCTAATTATTTGGTTGCTGGGAACAATTGTCGCCGTTATTACAAGTTTCCTATTGGGAAAGTACCTAGTGGCACCGGCCCTTATTCCTGAAGCGTCGCGCTACGCGAGCCTGGCCTTTCAGTTCAGTCCTGCGATGGTCTCGATGATCGCCTGTTCCGTGGCTGCGTGCTGGATCGTCATGACAGTGCTGACCACGAGAAAAGCCATTGGCACGTCACCAGCCGGTCTGTTGCAAACGCTCTAAATCTGAATCCCCCTTCTCAGTCGGCACATTTTCCGTGCTGGCCCGACCCGGTGATGATCGCCAACCCGGATATGGGGTGCTACACGCTCTCAAAGGCCTTTTTTCTGGCTGAGGTGTAGGCTGCGTCTACAAGTTTGGCCATTCTCAGGATCTCGGCGGGGCCGTTGATTTCCGGGGCACGGCCATCCAGAACGCACTGCGCGAAATACTCCCATTCCGCCTGATACGGATTGATCTTTTTGAATGGAAGCGGCTGGAACTTGCGGACCACGTCTTTGCTCTGTGCCGCGTCGTAGCCGGCCGACCCGAGCCCAAAGATCCCCTCCGCCTTTCCGCCCACACTCTGCCCAACAGTGCCTTCCGTATAAATGGCACCTGCCGAACCGTAGAGCTCCAATCTTGTGCGACTGGCCTCATCCGGAATGCACCAGAAGCAATCGATTGTGGCGTGCGTTCCCGCCTTGAACTCGGCGAGAATCGTGGAGGCATCCTCCGAACGGTACGAATGGACCAGGTTCCCCGTCAAAGCCACCAGCCGCCGAATCGGTCCGGCGAAAAACTCGAGGAGATTCAAAAGATGCGTCGCCATATCGATGAGCGCACCCCCACCCCCGGTCCGCGGATCCTGCCGCCAGGCGCCGGGGATCGGCGGATACCAGCAGGAAAGCTGCGCCCGAATATACACGAGTTTCCCCAGTCGGCCTTCGTCGATCAATCCTTTGATCATCTGATGCGCACCGTGAAATTTCATCATATAGCCTTCCTGGAGAAACACCTTTTTTCGCCGACAAATATCCACGGCCTTTTTCGTTTCTGCCAGATTCCGCGCCAGCGGTTTCTCGCACAGAATATGCTTTCCCGCCTGTGCGGCTGCTTCTATCTGCTTCAGATGACAATGAACAGGAGAAGCAATATAGACGGCTTCTACATCCGGGTCCTCCAAAAGCGGTTCTATTTCTGAGTAGTATCGACGGATGCGAAATGTCTTCGCGACTTTCTCCACATCCACGGGATCCATCACCGCCACGACCCGCACGTTTTTTGTTTTCAGCATCGCGGGGATCGTCCTGCGAAAAGCGATCCCGCCTGCACCGATGACGCCCACGCCGAGCTTCTCTGGCATTGTACGTATCCTCCACACTGACGAGCCAGGATAACAGAACAAAACTCTCCGCGACGCCAGATCGTATTTCGCGTTTTATCTCATCAACTGTATGCTTTAATCACTTTGACGAGGGCGGCCGCAATCTGTCGCATGTCCTCTTCCGAATATGTCGGATAGGCGAAACAGGTGAAGGTATGCCTTTCGTGCCACCGGGCATTGGGGACTTCTACCTTGGAATAATCGACACTTTCCGGATCAGTATATTCCTTAGAGGTGAATGGAAATCCTGTCCGGCCGAAACCCCGGTGTTCCCTGTAGGCCCGCTCCGTATGACATTGCGGCCAAAAGACCTTCCACACCGGCGCGCCCTCAGCAATCGCGGCATTGACAAATTGCTGAATATCGCAGCCCATATTCTCAATATCCAGTGAAAATGCGCACACATAGAAACCGTTGCGGCGCTCCTCGGTATCGATGGGTCCGTATTTCACCTGCGGCAATGGCATGAGGGCGTCCATCAGAATATGCGCATTGCGGCGTCGGCGGGGCAAATTCCACGTGTCGATGCGGTCGAGCTCGGCCAGCCCGATGGCGGACTGCATTTCCGTCATCCGATAGTTCCACCCCAGCCGCGTGTGGATATATGGCAGCTTTTGTTCAAGTTCCAGGAGATTAAGACGTTCCTTGACGTCATAGCCGTGATCGCGGAAACTGCGAGCCTCCCATGCGAGGTCCTCATCGTCGGTGGTCACCATGCCGCCCTCTCCGCCCGTGGTAAAGGTCTTGTTCTGACAGAAGCTGCAGGCCGCAATGTGGCCGAGCGTTCCCGTCTTTTTGCCCTTGTATTCTCCCCCATAAGCTTCGGCATTATCCTCGATAACATAGAGGTTATATTTCTTTGCGAAGGCATTAATTTTGTCCATATCGCAGACATTGCCGTAAAGGTGGACAGGAATAATCGCTTTTGTCCGCTTGTTGACGAGTTTCTCCGCCGATTCCACACTGATGCAGTGGTCCTCGAGGTTGACGTCGGCGAATCGAGGGATAGCCCCTGCCTGAAGAACAGCAAAACTTGTGGCGATGAACGTATAGCTGGGCACGATGACTTCATCGCCGGGACCGATCCCGAGGGCAGACAGCGCCACGTGGAGAGCCGCTGTGCCTGAGGAGACGGCCACTGCAAACCGGCTTCCCTGCCACTGGGCAAAACGACGTTCGAACTCCATCCCCAGCGGGCCAGTCCAGTAGTTGACACGGCCCGAGCGGAGAACCCTCTCCACGGCCTGGATTGCTTCCTCCGTGAACTGAGGCCAGCCGGGCAACTTATTGGTCACCGCCCTGGGTCCCCCATCAATCGCCAGTTTCTGCGAGACAATTGTGTCAAAGGACATGACTCCACCTCCTTCTGCCGTATTCAACATCTCTTTCCTCAACTCATTTTTGCCTTTGAATTGGCTGCCAAAGTTTTAGCGGATTTTATTCCCTCATACAAGTCAGGGACGTCACGCGGGGTTCTGGGAAGCTGGAAAGGGCGCAACGGGCGTGGCCCTCCGAATCCTTTTTCGGAGGGACCCGCTTGTCGGGTCCGTTTCTTCGGAGGGACGTGCTTGTCACGTCCGCCGCGCAGCGTTGGATCACCCATCCCGTTTCACCGGGGACTGAAGTCCCGCGCCAAAAGCGGGGCTAAAGCCCCGCACTCCATATGGAGTGCGGCGATTTATCGCCGCTTTCTGGTGAAGGCTTTAGCCTTCACCAATTTTGCCGTTGGCCCTGGCGGAACGGAGCCGACCGGTCGGCGTGGAACCCGATCCCCCAATCCATGCAATGGACAGACGCGTTCCACGGCCTCCATTCATGACGTGTTCCTTTTTTTCGGGCACGACGAGCGTGCCCCTCCGACCTTTTTCGGAGGGACGTGCTTGTCACGTCCGCTGTGCAACGTTCGATGATCAATTCCCTTTGCCCGGGCACGGCAAGCGTGCCCCTCCAGCGATCGCGCGGGGAGCTGCTTCTCAGCGCTGCCTTTGACGTGCTGGTGGAATGCTGCCGTTCGCCAACGTACACTGATGGGGTTGCTAGCCTCGGGCCGACTGTCACTCCCGAGTGCTGGCCTGTCCGCTTTCTGCCGCAGACTGTAACCCCGGCAATTAAAATATAGACGGTTTGCCTGTGAGCCCGTTGCGAAGTGTTTCGGCGGGATTTCACAGGGTTGGTGGCCCGGTTTAATGGAGAGATTTGCGAGAGGTTTCAGGAAACTTGGATCACCGATTATCGTATGCGAGGGGAGGAATCACCATGTATGAACATCTGACAAGGACCCAACTTGGCTGCGTGGCCATCGTCTTGGCGGGAATCGCCTTGGTCTGGGGCGCGCCTGCCTGTCTTGGGGAATCCTCCGCGGTTGCCAAGCGGGTGGTGTTCATTGCCGGCCGACCCAGCCACGGCTTCGGCAGCCACGAGCACAATGCGGGATGCCTGCTGCTGGCCAAAAAGCTCAAGGAGGCCCTGCCTGCAATTGAGACCGTCGTGTACACGAACGGCTGGCCGGAAAAGAAGGACGCCCTGTCCGGTGCGAGCACGATCGTGATCTTTGCCGACGGTGGCGGGGGAAACATCATCGCCCAACATCTTGCGGAGCTTGAGGCGGCCATCAAAGAGGGAGCAGGGTTGGTGGTGTTGCACTACGCCCTGGACGTGGCCTCGCCCGAAGCCCGAGAAAAGCTGAAATCCTGGATTGGCGGTTACTACGAAACGTTCTGGTCGGTCAATCCGACCTGGTTGGCGGAATTCAAGGAGCTTCCAGATCATCCCGTCACTCGCGGGGTCAAGCCTTTCAGCATCAACGACGAATGGTACTACCACATGCGTTTTGTAGACGATATGAAAGGCGTGACGCCGATTCTTACGGCGATTCCGCCGGACCGCACCCGGATGGGTCCCGACGGTCCGCACAGCGGGAACCCGGCCGTTCGGGCGAGAAAGGGCATGCCCGAGCATGTCGCCTGGGCCTACGAACGGCCGGATGGTGGACGAGGATTCGGATTTACCGGTGGACACTTCCACTGGAATTGGGCTCACGATCAGTATCGGATGGTGGTGCTGAACGCCATTGCCTGGACAGCGCATCTTGACATCCCGCCCGAGGGATTGAAAACCAAAACACCAACCATCGACGAGCTTTTGGAAAATCTCGACGAACCGATGCCCAACAATTTCGATCGCCAGGCTTTGCAAAGACAGATCGAGCAGTGGAACCAGCCCTGAGAGACTCCCAATCTTGGCAGGGTGGCTGGCTCCGGTGATGACTGGAATCTCCTGCAATTCTGTGAGCGAATGGCCGCGTGAAAAAGTCGTTTCTGGTTTGTACATCCCTGGCGGTTCTTATTCTTGGCGCTTCCTATCCGCGGGGAGACGCTGCGGAAGATGGACCATCGACGGCCTCGGCCGCCCAACCGCCATTCCGCCTGGCCTTCCTGGGAGATCCCGACTGGAGTGCGGGAACCGTCCGCCACGCGCTTCAGGCCCTTGGGGCCGTGAATGGCGTCGCACTGGAAGTGCGTGAAATCCCTGCCAAAGGCCGACCCCTTGAGGAGATTCTCACTGGGCTCGTCGCACCCGATGAGAAAGGTGAGCAACCCGGCTATCAATATGAAGCCGTGGTGGTTTACGACCAGGCGGCTCGACTCCTCGTGCATCGGAAGCCCGGCGTGCTGGCGGACAACCTTCACATCCTCAGCGGTCTGGCTCCGCAAGTGCTGTGGGTGCTCTCGCCCATGCCTCGCATTAACGCAGCCCTGGAGGCCGAGCGCGTGGAGGTTCTCAAGCGGGCCGGAGACTTCCCGACGCTCCGTCCGCTATCCGGGCTTGCAGCGCTGGATATGCTTAAAAAACGCGGTGGTTCTGCGCCGTGGATGAATGATCTGACCTCCGACCGCGCCACGAGTCTTGGCGACTATGTGACGGCCATCCTCATCGGGGCGTCCCTCTGGGAGATCAAGCAACTGCCCACCGAGATTCGCCTGGGTTCAGGAGCCACCCTCACCATTCCCCAGGAAGCCCTGCCCGTCTTGACCGAACTGGCCCACGCCGTGCACACGGGCACGGTGCCACTCCCCGAGATCAACTGGGACTATGCCCCGGAGCTTGCCGAACCAGTCCAATTGCGGACGGAGAAGGATGCCGTTTCCTACGAAGGTACGGGTATTGTGCCAGGACTCTTTGACTGGCAGGGTGACGGCCGACCGGAGTTGGTTCTCAGTGCCCGGGGAACCGGCGAATGCCAGGTCTGGAGCTTGGACGGCAGTAAACTGGGGCCTAGCCCCCTAATAAGCTGGAAAATGGGTGCACCCAACTGCCCGTGGAATGCCCTCTCCGGCAACGAGGTGACGGTTTTACAGGTTCTGGATTTTGATCAGGACCGTCGTCCCGATTTTCTGGTGGGAACGAGCACGGGCGAGCTCGTCCTGATTCGAGGCCGGGCTGATGGTACTTTCGGTAGAGTGGAAAAGTTGGTCAACGAAAAGGGAGAAGCGCTTCGCGTCCCCTACCTTTTCTCAGCCCAGGTGGGCCACCTCCAAAAAGAGCTGGCCTGGACACTTGTGGCTGGAGATCAAGCGGGAAACGTCTTCCTTTCATTCCAGCAGGGGTCAATTGAAAAACCGGTTTGGACGGTCCCGACGGCGCTGCAGATCGGTCGGTGGGAACTTCAGCTCGAAGGAGCGGCAGCCCCCGCCTTTGCTGACTGGGACCGCGACGGCCGGATGGACCTGGTCATCGGTTCCCGTTCCGGTAGCGTTGTCTGGGTGCGGAATGTGGGCACGGAAGAAAAGCCGGCTTGGGACTTTCCACTCACGCTGGTGACTGCTGTTGCGGAGGAGAGCGTTTTGCCGATTCCACACCGCAACAAAGGGCGACGGGAATTATGGCGGCCGTGCCCGGGCTGGAGTCCCTGCCCCATTGCCGCCGATATCAACGGAGACCATCTCCCCGACCTGATTTTGGGGGATGTCAACCGCCGGGTGGTGCAATTCCGGGATTTGACGCCGGAGGAACGGGCTGAGGTGGACGGCCTCGTCAAGCGGCGGGAAGAACTGTGGCAAAAGCTGGAGCACGCCGGCCCAGGAGAGGAGTCGGCACTTCGGGCGGCACTTTGGGAAGTGACGCTGGCCCTCCTGGAGAAATCTCGCGATCGCCGGTACGAACGGTGCGGCTGGGTGTGGTACCTGGAACGGAAAGCCCTGGCAGCTCCGCGACCGTAAAAAATTGCGCATGAGGTGGGTATTTTTTATCGTGTTCGTCAAAACCGCTTGACACTGCATTTTCGGCAGTTAAAAATGCAGTCGGCTGACAATGCAGGCATGCAGGTGGCCAAGCAGCCGTACGCGTTGAGGTCACACCGACTCCCGCTTGGTCGTAATTACAACCTTCGCCGTATGAGTACAACGATTTTGAATAACGCGTTCAATAGGCGTGAGTGAACGTGATCTCAAAAAAAGGAGATCGACCATGGCCGACAAAAACGATCGGCGAGAGTTTTTGACACGAACGGTCCTGGGGACAGCAGGCGCCGCGGCGGCACTGAGTCTGGAAGAACGAATCCTTCTGGCTGCCCTTCAGGAGGGAGCTCGTCAGGGGGCGCAAGCTCCGGCGGATGACCGGCCCATGCCGTATGGTCAAATTGGCAAGCTCAAGATCAGCCGCATGATCATCGGAGGGAACCTGATCGGCGGCTGGGCCCACAGCCGGGATCTCCTCTATGTCTCCCGGTTGTTCAAGGCGTATAACACCGACGAAAAGGTCTTTGAGACACTGGCCCTGTGCGAATCGCACGGCATCAACACCGTCCAGCTCGATCCTGCCTGTATCAACGTTTTCCACCGCTATCTCACCGAGCGCGGGGGCAAGATGCAGGCCCTCGTTTGCATTCACCCTGATGCAGACGCAGGCAAGGTTAAGAACCAGATCGAAGATCTTTTGAGCAAAGGCGCCACTTTTCTCTACACACACGGGGAAGCCACCGACCGGCAAACGATGGCTGGTCGGGTGGATATCCTCGCCAAGACAATCGAACTCATCAAACAGGCGGGGGTACCGGCGGGAATCGGCAGCCACTCCCTGGAAACCCCCATGCAGTGCGAAGCTCAGAACGTGGGCGCTGACTTTTATGTGAAGACCTTCCATCACGATCAATACTGGTCGGCCACCACGCCGGAGAATCGCCAGGAATGGTGCTGGTATTTGCCGCAGGGTCAGCAGGCGGGCACTTACCGTGATAATATGTGGTGCCTGGACTGGAAAAAGACGGCAGAATTCTTCAAGAACGTCAAGAAACCGTGGTTTGCGTTCAAAGTGCTGGCCGCTGGCGCCATCCATCCGCGGATGGGGTTCCCGTTCGCTCTCCGCAATGGCGCGGACTTCGTCATCGTGGGGATGTTCGACTTCCAGGTGGCGGAAGACGTTGCCATGTTCAAAGACGCTTACTACAAGGTTGGCAATCAGCGCGAGCGCGAATGGTACGCATGAGCGGATAATTCCCGGGCCGTGAGCCGGCTAATCAATCCCGCTGGAGTTCTGGCCAGTCCAGACAGATGAACCTTCCCCGCTAAGATCAAAACGCAGAGTTGGGTGTTGAGCCGCTTTACTCGTTTTGCTTTTATGCGGCGGTCGCTCCGGCCATCCGGCGATGACATCCCGCTCCGCAAGGTATTGAATAATCCACGCGGCTTCGCGATCTCTGACTTCTCCTAATGACGAGCCAAGATTGGCGGCGATAACACTTTGGGGTGGCATTATATCCGACGTATGGGGCACCCATTGACAGGCTTCCCGGCCTGCGGAAAGTCTGTGGACAACCGGGATCGGGTTGGTAAGATAGAAATTGGGAGTGTAGGGGGACAAACGCACAGTCGCGCGGGAAATTACACGGGAATTAATTCGTTCGGCCTCTTCTCTGTTCCGGCCCCGTCGTTTCGCCCATGGTTGCGAGCGGCGGGGGTTTTTATCAACCCTTTTTGTCGTTCATCCCATAGATGACACCGCCACTCCGCCAATTCCCTGGCCTGGCCCCGGTTGTTCTCTGCGATGAGAAAGGGATCGCGAGCCGCGGCACGGGGTTCGATCAGAAAGTAATTTAGGCCCGAGGAAATTAGCGGGCTCGGTTCCACCCCGGCCAATGACATGGGATGGAATACATTCTCCACCGGACGCCGTAGGGGCAATTCATGAATTGCCCCTACCCGACGACATGCGCGCCTCCGGAGGGACGTGCTGGTCACGTCCTCTTCCCCTCGGAGGGACCTGCTTGTCAGGTCCGTTTTTTCGGAGGGACGTGCTTGTCACGTCCGCCGCGCAGCGTTGGATCACCCATCCCGTTTTACCGGGGACTAAAGTCCCGCGCAAAAAGCGGTGCTAAAGCACCGCACTCCATATGTCGCGTCCACATTCCGCTGGTTAATCGGTAGGGGCAATTCATGAATTGCCCCCTACAACACGTTCAGTCCCCCGTTCAACGTTCGATGATCCAATTCCCCTCACCGGGCACAACAAGCACGTCAAACCGCTGCCTTTTCGGTAGATCGTATGTAGAATTGGGAAACGCGGGAGGCGGATTTTTCATGAGGGAAAAAAAGAGGCACGCGGGATTCGGGGCAGGCAAGAGCTCATCCGGGGCTGCTTGCCCGGTGCCGGCTTCCGCCGTTAAGACGTTCTTTCTGCGACAAAAGGGAGGGTACCCATGACCAGCGACAAAGGGTTGCCAAGGAAAACAAAACGCATCGTTCGTCGGCCTGCAACGCGCTATGCCCATCTCATGAAACGGATGCGGCAGCGGATGCTTCAGCGACCCCGCAAAGGTCGCCCGGTTTGATGCCCGTCGAGCATTCTCGGGGACGACCATCGGTACGGCAGCGCGGATTCGGGGAGGGAGTAACTCAGGCACATGAGGAGACAGCATGGGCTACCGAACACTCCGCCAGTGCGTGAATGACCTCCTGGCCACCGGTCAGATGATTCGGATCGACGTGCCGGTGGATCCGGACCTGGAAATGGCGGCCATTCAACGGCGGGTCTTCAAGGCGGGCGGTCCCGCTCTCTATTTCGCTTCGGTTCGCGGATGCCGCTTCCCCATGGTCAGCAATCTGTTCGGGACGATGGACCGCATCCGCTATATTTTTCGCGATACTTTGGATCATCTTGCGAAGCTGATTTCGCTGGGAATTGATCCGGCCGACTGGCTGCGGCGCCCGCGACTGCTCATGAAACTGCCGTGGTGGGGCTGGCGTGCCTGGCCGAAACTCGTTCGCCGCGGACCCGCCACCGCCCATGAAATCAGCCTCCGGCAGCTACCCAAGCTGCGTTCATGGCCCAACGACGGCGGCGCGTACATCACGCTTCCCCTGGTTTATACAGAGGATCCCGCCCGGCCCGGCTTTGCCCATTCCAACCTGGGCATGTATCGCGTCCAAATCACCGGAGGAAAGTACGACCCAGAGTGCGAAGTGGGACTCCACTATCAAATCCATCGCGGGATTGGCGTCCACCATGCCAAAGCCATCGAGATGAAGCAGAAGCTGCGGGTCAACGTGTTTGTCGGGGGTGCACCTGCGATGACGGTGGCCGCCGTCATGCCGCTCCCTGAGGGCATGAGTGAACTTTTCTTCGCCGGGGTTTTAGGGGGACACCGCATTCCGATGATCAGGCAGCCGGAAGGGTTACCCATCTACGCTGAAGCGGATTTCGTCCTTACGGGATACATTGAACCCAAGAAGCTTTTGCCCGAAGGTCCGTTCGGAGATCACCTCGGCTATTACAGCCTGGCGCATGATTTTCCCGTGATGCGGGTGGAGCATGTGTATCATCGACCGCAGCCGATCTGGCCGTTCACGGTGGTGGGGCGACCACCCCAGGAAGATTCCATGTTTGGCAAGCTCATTCACGAACTCGTGGGGCCGGTGATCCCGAAAACGATTCCCGGCATCCGTGCGGTGCACGCGGTGGATGCCGCAGGCGTGCACCCACTCCTCCTCGCCATCGGCAGCGAACGTTACACCCCCTACGACGAGCGAAAGCGGCCCCAGGAGCTTCTGACGCTGGCCAATGCCCTCCTCGGCCATGGGCAACTCTCTCTCGCCAAGTACCTGTTCATCGCGGCTGGCGAGGACAATCCCGAGTTGAGTGTCTACGAGGTCGATGATTTTCTGCGACACATTCTGGAGCGCGTCGATTGGCGGCGGGATGTCCATTTTCAAACCTGCACGACGGCAGATACTCTCGACTACACAGGGGGGGCCCTCAATCAGGGTTCCAAAGTCGTGATTGCAGCGGTGGGGAAACCGCGACGAACGTTGCCCGTCGCCCTCGATTCCCGGATTCGGATTCCGGAAGATCTGGGGTTTTCCGATCCGCGGGTGATGTTGCCCGGCATTCTCGTGGTCCAGGGCCCGCCGTTTTCCCGCAATGAACAGGGGGAAGATGAAAACATCAAGAAATTCTGCGCCTTCTACAAGCGGCAGGATGCGATCAACCTCTTTCCGCTTATCGTTGTGGTGGACGACAGCGAGTTCACCGCGCGGACTCTCGACAATTTCCTGTGGACCACGTTCACCCGCAGCGATCCAGCGGGAGATATTCACGGGATTGAGGAATTCATTCACAAGAAGCACTGGGGGTGTCACGGCTCGTTGGTCATCGATGCCCGGGCCAAGCCGGAACATCCGCCGCCCCTTGTGGAAGACCCGGAGATTGTGCGGCGGGTGGAAGCGCTGGCCGCCCCGGGCCAGCCCCTCCACGGCATCATTTAAGTTGGCCGTCACTCCAACCGATGGCGGAACAGCTCCGGAGAGGCACGCTTCTCGTGCCCGGCGAAGGAAATGGATGATCCAACGTCGAACGCCGGACCTGACAAGCAGGTCCCTCCGAAAAAGGATTCGGAGGGGCACGCTTGTCGTGCCCGCTGAAAGGCAATGCGTGGTCTGTCGTTAAACTGCGGACGTGACAAGCACATCCCGCCGGAAAACGGACCTCCCAAGGCACGAATGGAGGCCGGGGAACGTTCCCTCCATTGCATGGATTGGGGGATCGGGTTCCACGCCGAGCGGTCAGCTCCGTTCCGCCAGGGCCAACGGCAAAACCGGTGAAGGCTAAAGCCTTCACCAGAAAGCGGCGATAAATCGCCGCACTCCATGATAAATCGCCGCACTCCATATGGAGTGCGGTGCTTTAGCACCGCTTTTCGCGCGGGATTTTAGTCCCCGCTGAAAGGAAATCGATGATCGAACGTTGAACGGCGGACCCGACAAGCGGGTCCCTCCGAAGAAACGGACCTGACAAGCAGGTCCCTCCGAAAAAGGTCGGAGGGGCACGCTTGTCGTGCCCGCTGAGCAGGGATGGGTCATCAATCGGTGTTCATTGGACCCGACAAGCGGGTCCCTCCGAGGGGAAGAGGACGTGACAAGCACGTGCCTCCGGAGGCGGACCGAATGCGGACTGTGCCGTCACTCCAACCGATGGCGGAACAGCCACGCGGCGCTGACCAGCGTGAAGACGGCAATCGGGATCAGCGGCCAAACGTAGGGCAGAACGACATCGGGGGTTGGATTCTCCAGGAACATCATCCGATTGATGGCCACCATGTAGCGAAGGGGATCGATGTCGGAAATCCAGCGAATAGCCGGGTGGATGTTTTCCACGGGCGTGGCGAATCCCGAAAGTAACACCGCGGGCACCATGTAGGTGAAGCTCCCCAGAAGTGCCTGCTGTTGCGTCGCCGCAAGGGAAGAGATCCACAGGCCAATTCCCACGATGGCGAGAAGAAACACAAACAGCGCAGCCGCCAGGAGCAAGAGCGACCCTCGAAAAGGAATGCCAAAGATGGTCACCGCAACCGCCACCATGAGACCCCCCTCCACGTAGGCGACCACGAAGGCGGGCACAGCCTTTCCCACAAGGATTTCCCCGGGACGGAGCGGTGAAACGAGGAGTTGGTCGAACGTGCCCAGTTCGCGTTCCCGCGCCACGGAAAGGCTCGTCACCAGCAGGGCCACCAGGTTGGTGAGAATACCCAGCAGCGCCGGGACCGAGCTCCACAAAGGATGCAGGTTTTCGTTAAACCACACCCGGGTGACCGACACAAGTTGCAGCGACCGGGTGCGGCGATTCTCATTGGTCGTCATGCGTTCCTGTGCAAACTGAGCGATAATCCGCCCGATGTAGCCCTGCACCACCATCGCGGCATTGGATCGTCGGCCGTCGAGCAGTACCTGCACCGTCGGCGTCTGTCCCGACTGCAATTCCCGGCTGAAATCCTGGGGGACATGAACCACGGCCAGCACCCGCTGGGTATCCAGAGCCTCCCGGACGTCGTCCAGACTTTCACAGGGAACGATTCGCGAAAAGGTGACGGGCACGGAGCAAAATCGCGCCACCAATTCGCGACCGAGAAGCCCGCCGTCCTCATTGTAGATTCCCAGGCCTGCGTTGCGGACTTCCAGGGTAGCGGCGAAACTGAAGACCAAAAGCTGAACGAGCGGTGGAATTGTCACCACCATGCGGCTGGCCGGATCGCGAAAAATCGCGAGAAACTCCTTGATCACCAGACGACGGATCCGCTCGAACATAATCCCCCCAAAATCACTCCAGTGTCAGCCGGGTCTTACGAATGGTCAGATTCCACAAGACTGCGGCAAAGATACAGAGAATGAGCGTGTCTGGGATGATCACATCCCAGATATTCCCCGCCAGAAACAGCGTTCGCAGGGCAGAGACAAAATAGCGCGGCGGCAAAACGTGCGTCAAAACCCGAATGGGGAGTGGCATACTGTCGATCTCAAAGACCAAACCCGAGAGGATGAACGACGGCAAATAGCCCACGATGAGGGCGGCCTGCGTGGCGACGAACTGGTCCCGCGTGGCGGTGGAGATGAAAAGCCCCAGGCCCAGTGCTACCGTCAGATAAACCGCCGAGACACCCACCAGCACCGCCCAGGAACCGCGAAATGGCACGGCGAAAACCACCACCGATACGATGGCCACCAGCATCATGGCGGTCAGCCCGAGCGCGAAATACGGAATGAATTTTCCCAGCAGGAACTCCGCTCGAGTGATGGAACTGGCCAGCAGGGCCTCCATGGTGCCGCGCTCCCATTCCCGGGCGACCACCAGTGAGGTGAGAATCGTCCCGATGAGCGTCATGATGACGGCAATTGAGCCCGGCAGAATCGCCGAGCGCGAATCCATGTTCGGGTTGTACCAGACGCGGCCTTCGATGTTGATGATTCCAGATCGGAGCGGCCGACCCTCTTCTTCCGCCCAATGCAAACGATCTTTCTGGAGGACCGTCTCCATGTATGCGACGATCAGCTCCGCCGTGTTGGCATCGCTGCCAGCCACGAGAACCTGGACCGGGGCACTGCCCACATTCAGTCGGGCGCTCAGATCCTGCGAGAGCACGACCAGTCCTTTAATCCGCCCGCCAACCAGCAGGGATTCCAGTTCCTTGCGATGCTCGGCCTCGCGCACCATGAAATAGGGACTTCCTCTCAAAGCGGCAACGATCCGGTTTGTATCCGCGGAGCGATTTTCCACCACCACGCCGATGGGGATATAGCCCAGGTCCAGGGAAATACCCCAACCAAAAAGGAGAAGCAGAATATTGGGTAATACAAAGGCGATGATCAAACTGCTGGGATCACGGAAAATCTGGTAGGCTTCTTTTCGGGTGAGGGCGAGCACACAGCGGAGCCGGATTCTTCCTCGCGTCCGCCGGCTTTGGTAAGCAGCGTCGGTTTGCAATGAAACGGAGTGGTCCTGGTCCACTGTGTTATCCTCCTTCACGCGGCAGTGTTGCCAGCTTGTCCGGCGCGAACGAGAAGCTCGATGAAAGCGTCCTCGAGGGTGGGGTTCGGGCGATCCGGGGTTTGCACCATCGCCCTGATTCCGTCCGGCGTATCCATCGCGATGATCTGCCCACGATTGATCAGCGCCACACGATCGCAGTACTCCGCCTCGTCCATGAAATGCGTGGTCACGATGACGGCCGCACCTCCTTCCACAAGCTGGTCGATCCGCAACCAGAATTCGCGGCGGGCCAGTGGATCGACGCCACTCGTCGGTTCGTCGAGGAACACCACCGCCGGTCGGTGGAGAATGGCGGTGGCCAGAGCCAGCCGTTGCTTGAATCCCAGAGGGAGGAGCGCGGACTTCTGGTTAGCAAAGGGCCCCAGTTCAAATTCCTCGAGGGCCCGCTCAATGGCACGCCGAAGCCGTTCCCCACGCAGGCCGTACACCCCACCAAAAAACTCCAGGTTCTGTTTCACCGTCAGATTGCCGTAGAGGCTGAATTTTTGGGCCATGTAACCGATGTGCTGTCTGGCCTCGGCGCGTGCGGTACGGAGGTCTCTGCCTGCCACGGCGGCATGACCGGCGGTGGGGGCGAGGAGTCCGCACAGCATGCGAAAAGTCGTACTTTTTCCTGCCCCGTTCGGCCCGAGAAGCCCAAACACCTCGCCGCGACGCACGCGGAAAGAGACGTGATCCACCGCCGTAAAGGTTCCAAAACGTTTGACAAGATTCTCCGCGACGATCACCTCCTCCCGCGAGTCTTGGGTGACCTTTGCCCCATTCGCGCCAAAAACGACGTATTCCTTGGGAATGCCCCCCAACGCGTCGATGAATGCGTCTTCAAATCGTGGTTCGGTAGGCAAAAGGGTGACGTTCGGAAACCGGTGTGCCAGGGCCTCTGCCCCATTCCGCGTCACCACCCGCACTCGCTGCCCCTGAATCCGCGTGTCTACAATGTCGGGATCCACCAGCCATTCCCGGGTGACTCGTCGCCGCTGTTCTGGCGAGACCTCCGCCAGGAACGTCCGACCTTTAACCCGCTCGGTGAACTCGGCCGCCCGACCAAAGAACAGAATCCGTCCCTCATAGAGCACGAGCACGTAATCGCAGCGTTCGGCCTCGTCGAGATAGGGCGTGCTCCAAATAATCCCCACGCCCCGATCGCGCTCATCACAAACGATCTTCCACAATTCCCGGCGAGAAATAGGATCCACGCCCACCCCCGGCTCATCGAGGAGCATGATCTTTGGACGAAGCAGCATCGAACAGGCCAGGCCCAGTTTCTGCTTCATGCCGCCAGAAAGATGCCCCGCCAACCGTCGGGTGAACGGTGCCAAACCGGTGAAGGCGAGAAGTCGCTCGATGCTCGCTTTTTCCTCTCCCCGGGGAATGCCTCGCAGCCGGGCATAAAGGTGAAGATTCTCGATGACGGTAAGATCCTCGTACAAACCAAACTTCTGTGGCATGTACGCCAGATGGTCACGAAAACCCAAATCTTTTTGCGTATCCTGCCCCAGCACCAGAATGCGACCGCTCGTGGGAACGAGCAATCCTGCTGCCAGCCGGAGAAAGGTGGTCTTGCCCGCGCCGTCCGGCCCGACCAAACCTGTAATGGCTCCGGCAGGAATGTCCACCGTGACCTCATGGAGGGCCGGATGCTGGCTTCGCGGAAAGGTTTTGGTTACCTGTTCGAACCGAATCACGATTGTTTCCCCGTTTGCTCACCGGCAGTGGAGTTTTCGGCGGAAATCCGCACGCGGACCGGCATTCCCTGCCGCAGCTTGCACTCGGGATCGTTGACCAGTACCCTCACGCGATACACCAGATTCGTTCGCACTTCGCGGGTTTCCACGGTTTTGGGCGTGAATTCTGCCACCGAGGAAATGAATCCCACCTGCCCCAGGAATTGGTTCCCACCGTCGGTGAGCACCACCACCTGCATCCCTGGCCGAATGCGATCGAGGTCTTCCTCCGCCACGTATGTCCGCACCCAAACTTCTTCCTGTCTTGCGATGGAGAAGACCGGCTCGCCGGTGTTGACAAAATCACCCGCCTCGTGCACGCGGACCTGCACCACTCCCGAAACGGGCGAGAGCAGCTTCGTGTCGCCCAGCCGTCGCTGGGCATCCTTAAGCACGGCCTCCGCCTGGCGGACCAATCCCCGGGCACGGTCGATGTCTTCCTGACGTGGCCCAACTTCCACCAGCCGCTGCGCAGCGACTGCTGCCTGGTAGTTGGCGACTGCCTGATCGTAGGCGGCCTGGGCATTGTCCAGCATTTCCTGCGAGACGGCCCCTTTGGGTGCCAGTTCTTTTGCGCGACGGAGTGCGATTTCCGCGTTTCGCACAGCCACGCGTGCAGCCTCCGTCAACGCCCGCGCTTTCTCGATCTCCTCCGGTCGGGAACCATTTTCGAGGGCCGCCAGCTCAGCCCGCCGGGCTTCCAGGGCAGCCTCGGCCTGGCGCACAGCGTCGAGAAACTCTGCCTGATCCAGCTCCGCCAGAAGCTGCCCCGGCTTCACCGTATCGCCTTCGTCTACATGCAGACGCACAATTCGCCCGGGCACCTTAAAACCCAGTCGAACTTCGCGAATTTCCACATTCCCGTGGAGTTCCCACACCTTACCAGAGACTTCCTCCAGCCAGATCTTCCACCACGGCTGGGCCGACGAGACCCGTGCCACCCGCGAAACCCGGTAATGCTGCGCGCTCCACAAGGAGAGCCCAACAACAACCGCCACGATCACCATCAAAATGATGCGCTTCTTCATGGGAGCAATGTCCTACTGCGACTGTGTTCTGATTCCGCCGGCGAATCCGAAGAGAAGAGCCGCGCCACCATTCCCTCCACGGTGTCGGCAATGCGGTCCACCCATTCCTGCGATAATCGACGCCCGCGCCACTTCAAACGGCGGCGCAGCACATGAAAGCCAAGCCGAAAGATGGCCGCCTGTCCCCACAGAGTATGGGCCAGCAGGACGGCCTGCGGGTCGTCAGGCTGCGTGCCCATTGCCGCTGCCGTCAACCTTGTGATCACCTCGTGGACAGGGCGAATCATCCGTTCATACACAATGGAAAACCCGCTCGACGGCCGGAGAAGCTCGCGCCAGATGATAGCCGCCGCGGCCTCCGCGTAGGGTTTGGTGAGCACAACCGTTACCAGCGTTCGCATGAACTGGCACAGGAGCTGACAAGCACTGGCCGAATCGGGCTGCCGACGAAGCGACTTTTCCGCCGCTTCCGCGGCCTCCCGAATCGATCGCCCCACCGTATTGATGAGAAAGCGCAGAACCGCCCGGTAGTATCCCTCTTTCCCGCCAAAGTAGTACGACAGCGCCGCGCTGTTGACCCCTGCAGCGGCGGCCAGACGGCGAATCCCCACTTCTTCCGGTCCAAACTGCGCAAAGGCCTCGATCCCGGCTTCCAGAAGCCGCTGACGGGTTTGATCTCCCCGCGGAACCGACTTGCCTCGGTGCTTTGTTGTGCGAGCCTTCACGACTGTCTCCTGCGGCGGATACGTTTCTGGTCCTCTTTAAGCTATCCTATCTTGGTTTTCGCAAAAGTCAATCAAATGATTAAATCACTCGATTGATTGACGTGAATCCTCGAGGGGGACGACAGGCGGCTGCACCACATCCTCTACGTACGGGCAATCCGTGAATTGCCCCTACGAGTGCGCTTTCGTGGTCGCGGCAAAGCACCGTAAACGGCAAGGTGGCGAAGGCTAAAGCCTTCACCAGAAAGCGGCGATAAATCGCCGCACTCCATGGAGTGCGGGGCTTTAGCCCCGCTTTTGGCGCGGGACTTCAGTCCCCGGTGAAAGCGAATGGATGATCCAACTTTGACTGACGGACCTGACAAGCAGGTCCCTCCGAAAAAGGATTCGGAGGGGCACGCTTGTCGTGCCCGGGAAAAGGGAATTGATCATCGAACGTTGCACAGCGGACGTGACAAGCACGTCCCTCCGAAAAAACGGACTGGCAATGAAAAGAAGCCTGAGAAAGAGGTCTCTCGGATGCTCCATGTGGAGACAATTCATAAACTGCCCCGACCAACTTTCGGACCTACCAGCCACAGGGGCTCGCTGTCCAAGATTAACTTCGGCCGCAGCGCCACCTCCGCCTGTGCCGAAATTTACGCCCTTATGGGAGGCATGACGGAGCACCGCAAAAAGTCGGGCGAAGCCAACTACACGTCCAGATGCTGAACTTCCAGGGCGTGCTTTTCGATGAATTCCCGCCGCGGCAGGACCTTCTCGCCCATGAGGACACGGAACATCTCGTCGGCGGCTCCCGCATCGTCCATCGTCACCTGGATGAGCGTGCGGTGGGCTGGATCGAGAGTCGTCTCCCGCAACTCTTCGGCGTTCATCTCGCCGAGACCTTTAAAGCGGGTGATCTGAAGACCTCGCTCACCCGCTGAGCGGAGCGCCGTCAGCAGCCCGCGCAAATCTTCCAGACCCTGCACCGACTCTCCTCGCCGCAGAATGTAGCGCGGTTTCTCCTCCCCCGTTCTTTCAATGGGGAAGAGTGCGTCGATGTCGAATCCCATCTCGCGCAGGGTCTGCAAATGGGCGTTGATGGTGCGTACTTCGTGAAGCTCGATGATATGAAGCCGTCGCTGGGGTTGGGATGCTGTTTCTTTGTCTGATGCTTCCTGTGTTTCCGCCTCGCCGTTGTGGTCGCCCTCCACGACGAGCGTTTCCCCGGTCTCGGCCTCCTCCTTTTCCAGAAACTCGTCCAGTTCCTGACGGGTGGTGAACCAGTATTCATTCTGATCGAGGAATACATGGTAAACGGGCAGGCGTCCGGTGGCTGGATCCCGTCGGGCGGCATGCTCGCGGAGACTGATCCCACGACGCTCCAGGGCGATGACCGCCGCTTCAATCGCCGCCAGCGTTCGGCACAGACGCTGGAGTTCTTCCCCGGAAATGGTCCGGCCGTCGCCCGGCTCGAACACCGCATCGGCCAGCCCGGCTTCCAGAAGCTGGTTCTTCATCTCTTCTTCCGTCTGGACGTAATAGACCTCCTTTTTGCGGCGCACCCGGTACAGCGGCGGCTGGGCGATATACACCATCCCCGCTTTGATCAGGTCGTACATCTGCCGGTAAAAGAAGGTCAGAAGCAGCGTGCGGATGTGCGAGCCATCCACGTCGGCGTCGGTCATGATGATGATCTTTCCATATCGCCGCTTGGAAAGATCGATTTCATCCCCTACACCCACGCCAATGGCCGAAATGATGCTGCGAATTTCCTCATTGGCGAGTACTTTGTCCTCGCGGGCCTTGTAGGCGTTGATGATCTTTCCGCGAAGGGGCAGAATCGCCTGAAATTCGCGGATTCGCCCTCCCTCCGCACTGCCACCGGCGGAATCCCCCTCCACCAGATAGAGTTCGCACTTGTCCACCTCACGGCTGGTGCAATCACGGAGCTTGCCGGGGAGCCCCGCACCACTGAGGGCCCCTTTCCGCTCGCGGACCAGTTGCCGGGCCTTGCGGGCACTCTCCCGCGCTTCCGCCGCCAGGAGGGCCTTCTGGATGATTGCCCGAGCGGTTTTGGGATTCTCCTCCAAATACCGCGATAAAAAGTCTCCCACCGCAGAACTGACAATGCCCTCTACCTCGCTGTTGCCCAGCTTTGTCTTGGTTTGACCTTCAAACTGGGGATGCGGGACGCGCACCGCCAGGACCCCCGTCAGGCCTTCACGGAAGTCGTCTCCCGTGGGAATGAGATCCTTGAAAAGCCCTTCCTGCCGGCCGTACTGGTTGAACGTCCTGGTGAGGGCCGTGCGGAAACCCGAGACGTGCGTGCCACCTTCCGTCGTGCAGATGTTGTTCACGTAAGAGTGAAAATTCTCCGTGTACTCAGAAGAATACTGCATCGCCAGTTCGATGGTCACTCCCTCCACCTCCGTGGACATGTAGATGACCTCGGGGTGGATCGGCTCACTGGCGCGATTGAGATACTCCACAAATTCCACGATGCCCCGTTGATAGCAGAAGGTTTCGCCTTCGTTGGTCCTCAGATCCTTGAAATGGATCTTGACGCCCTTGTTGAGGAATGCCAATTCCTGGAGGCGACGGTAGATGATGTTGTAATTGAACTCCGTGTTGGGAAAGATCAGCGGGTCGGGCTTGAAGGTCGTTTTCGTTCCCGTGCGATGGGTGGTGCCGATGCGCCGCACTGGGCCAGTTGGTTTTCCTCGCTCGTATTCCTGCCGGTACACCGCGCCGCCGCGGTACACTTCGACCACGCACCACTCGGAAAGGAAATTGACGACCGTCACTCCCACACCGTGGAGCCCACCCGATGTATAGTACGCACCCTTGCTGAACTTCCCTCCGAATTTCAGCAGGGTCATAACGCCTTCCAGGGTGGACACGCCAATGACGGGGTGGACCTCCACAGGGATACCCCGGCCGTTGTCCTCGACGGTCACCGAGCCGTCGCCATTGATGGTGACCCAAATCTGTGTGGCGTACCCCGCCATTGCTTCGTCGATGGAGTTATCCACGACCTCGAACACCAGGTGGTGCAGGCCGCGCGGGCCGGTATCGCCGATGTACATGCTCGGCCGCTTGCGAACATGTTCCTGGTCGCTGAGGTGTTCGAGCTTGTCCGCGGTGTATTCCTTCTGCCCCTGAATAGCCCGAATGTTCGTTTCTTCTCCTGACGGAGATTCAGACGCCGTTGTGGGTTCCGGCACTGGGGGGCTCGCCTCCGGGAGAGAAGGCTGATTATTGAGATTGTCTTCGTTCATAGCCAGCTTTAACCACCTCAGTAATGAAAGAATCCGTTTTTTGCCGTGAAGCTTCTGTCGTCCGTGAAGATATGTTCTGTGCTTACTCTATCGGCCCGACGCGGAAGCGGATGTCGCGGATGACTTTCTGGGGCCAGCGTTCCTGCAGGCGACGGAGGATCTCACGCTTGCGGAAGGTCAACTCCTGGACGGCTGCCGAATGAGTCACCACGACTTCCAGCTTTCCCCGGGATAGCCTGACCGCCCGACTCAACTCGTTCAGGGGAGCGCCCACGATCTCATGCCAGGCGGCCTGCAGCTCGCGGGCTGACTGGGTCTCCGCAACCCCGGACCGTGCCAGGATCTCCGCCACCACCTCGGAAATATGCCGCGGCTCCTGCGACCGACCTGAGCGTTGTGGGTGTTTTCGCGCCACTCCTTGATCTCTCCCCGTTGGAGGCCCAGTCAATTGCTGCCGAGGACGAGCGGCATCATCAGGTAGGCGTAGCCGTCAGCAGTCTCGGCAAGCACGGGACTCTCCTCGGACCAGATTTTGAGTGTAAACGTTCCCTCATCACCGAGAACTTTCAGAAAGTCCAGAATGAAACGCTGGTTTAAGCGGACCATCGCCTCCTCCCCGTCGTAGCCGATGGGAAGTTCCACCCGGGATTCGCCCTGAGACGCACCCCGGCCGGAAAGGACCAACTTCCCCGAGGTAAATGTGTACAGAATCCCAGGATTTTTATCGTCCACGACGATAGATGCCTGCCGCGTCGCCGAGGCAAACTCTCTGACCGGCAGATCCACACGGACCTTCTCCGGGGCCTTGGGGAAGACCTCGCGCCACTTGGGAAACCGGGCGTCCACCAGCCGACCGGAAACAACCGCCGAAGACGTGATGACGAAGATCTTGCCGTCCTCCACCGCCAACTTGACTTCCTGATCATCGGATTCCCGAGACAGGATCCGCTGGATGATTTCCACCACCCGCCGCGGAATGATCACGTCTTCACTGGGACGATGCCCGCCAACCCGCCGCGCCTGACCTTCCTGACAGGCGAGCCGGCGTCCATCTGTGCCCACGGCCGTCACCTTCTCGTCGCCCAGCTCCAAATAGACTCCTCCCAGATTGAATCGCGTGCCTTCCGTCTCGACCGCGTATTCGGTGCGGCGGAGCATCTCCGAAAGATTTCGCGCCGTGAAGGCATGATAGGACTCGGCCTGGTAGTCGGGGACCTCAGGAAACTCCATCGCATCAGGCGTAGGAAACTGAAATTCACTCTTTTCACCCAACACGAGCAACCGATCGCCCTGGCTCTCCAGCCGGATCTCTTCATCGGTGAGTTCTCGCAGGAGGGCGAGCATCGTGCGGGCAGGGAGGAGCGTGGTGCCCGGCACCTCCACCTCCAGCTGCGGGACGTGGAGCCGCAACCCAACTTCGAGATCGGTGGCCATCAGCACGCCACCACTGTCACGGCACTCGAGCAACAGGTTTTCCAGGATTGGTCTAGCCGATCGGCCGGGACAGACGGCCTGGGCCAACTGCACCATTTCCGCCAAACTCTCTCGCTGTGCGACTACCTTCATTGCAAATTTCCTAACAGCCTCACCACGGTTGATGCCTGACACATGAGAGATGACCAATCCCGTCGCCGCCCCAAAGCCCCAACCTCCCAGTTGTCACTCGCGCACTGCCGCCATTTTTCTTTCTTTGGCCGACCGAGTTTCAATCCCTTCATTATCCCATAAATCCGGTCGTTCTGGGAGTAATGCGGCCGCTAGCCCATCCCCACTTTTGGAACCCCCAATGTCATCCCGATGGCACGGTGAGTTCTCGGGGCAAGTCATGAATTGCCCCCTTCCGCTCAGCCAGCAAGTGAACCGAGTAGTTGGAGCCGGCCGGGTGAAATAGGTGATCGAAACGTTAATACGGCGACTTAGCAAGCCGGTTCCTGCACGAGTTCCTTCGGAGGGGCATACTCGTCGTGCCCGCCAAAATGCCATGCAGGGTCTGGCCCTGGAAAGGCGAGTCCGCTTGCGCGCTCTGCCCACTGAAGAGAATCACCGCGTTCCATTTTGTTACTGCACATTAGCGTTGTTTCCTATTTGAGATATTTTATTCATCCTTTGCGGTTTCTCTGGCGATAAAGCAGATAAGAGACGCCGGGATTGTGAGCCCCATTGACTTGCGGGCACTCCGGGTTTGGCGGCTGACACGTGATATCATGATCTAAGAAGTTACTAAACCGCTATTACTCTAGATACCCACTGCCTGGGCTGTTTGAGCACCGCATGTTGGTCCGCAACACATTTGCGGATAATCACTTGTGCTGTACCGCGTGTTGAGGAAAAGGTGTTGGATTGGTGTTGAGGAAGTGTTGGTCGCGCGTCGTGTTTGTCGATCGGTCAGCACTCGAACCCTATGCGATGTCAATGGTGTTGATCTGTAAGGGGTCCGGCTGACACCGTACAGACAGATGTGGACGTAGGAGAATGGGTCAACTGGGACGGTAAAGACGCTGCTAATCACGCGATTCCCAGCATTTCTTCGATCATCAGGAGAGCTTCGCGGACCGTCAGATCTGTTGCGGCCAGTTCTTCGATTTTGCGGCATCCGTGGCCAACCGTGGTGTGGTCTCGCCCCCCGAAATAACGCCCGATTTCCTTGAGCGTCCGTCTGGCCAGCTTTTGACTGAGGTACATTGCGACATCCCGGGCAAGCACTTCCTCTCGTTCCCGGCCGGGGCCCCGCAATCGCTTCAGCGGGATGTGGAAATACCGGGCGGTTGCCCGGGCGATTTGCTCCATGCTCACAAGCGCTTTCCTGTTGTGCTTTCGCACCAGTGACTGCGCGACTGCGTAGTCCACGTGCCGTTCGGCAAGGCTATGGGCGGCCTCCTGCGCAAGCCCCAGTATTTGCCGCGGAGAAAGGGGCAATTCGCGCGCTAAGAGGTCCGTCGCGGCCTCGGTGAGCAAAAACCCGTGCCGTCCAAAGGCCGCCCGGAAAAGGGCTTTTCTCACGGATACACCCGGCAGGGCCAGGGGGGCCGTCAGGCCACCGACGAGGATTTCGCCAATTCGACGGTCGAGGCCCATGATATGCCACGGGCGAACCCGACTGGCTACGGCAACGAGCGGGGAGCCCCGTTCCGCCGCCTGAAGCATCACGACGCATTCTTCCTGTCCGGCGGGGTATTCCGCTAGGAACTGGAGGTCGTCGAGGATGACAAGGTCAGCCGTATGCCATCTTTTTCGAAACGCCCGGTGACGTCGTTTTGCCAGGGCCTCCGCGACGGCGTGTCCGAACTCCGCCGCATTTTGCCGCAAAATAAGGGCCTCGGGGTACCGCCGTTGAAATTCCCGTTCGAGCAGGTCGAGGAGGTGGGTCTTTCCGGTCCCGGGCGGGCCGAAGAGGGCGAGCGTCCCCGGCGGATTGGCCTCGAGGAAGCGCTCCACGGCGGCGACCGCAAGCCAGTTTTCCTGGGCGACGAAAAACTCCCCGGCGTGAGCCGGTGGCGGCGTCCCACCCTCACCGTCCAGGTAAGTCACGCCGGGCAGAGAAAACTGCAAATCCAGCGAAGGCACAACCGCGGGGCCCTCCAAAAGACAATCATGGGGACCACACCAACGCCAAATTTGTTACCCTGATGACACTTTCTATTGTAGTGGTCCTGAGGGGACCCCGCGAGGGGGAGGAATGCAAAGCAACAAGGGCGAATCGGGCTATTGTGACATAGTTACCGTCACTGCCCGGCCAGAATCCGCGCATTCTTGGCCTGAAGCGTGTACTTCTTTACCCGATTGAGGTAGATTCGCCGTGTTACCTTGCTGCTGACGGTCTTGGCCAGTCGCGCGTACTTTTCCGCCAGCTTTTCTTTCACCTGGGCAATTCGCAAAAGCTGACGCTGTTTGATATTGGGAGGAGTTCCAACTGCGTTCATGGCAAGAATTCACTCCTGATATCGCGGCAAACAAAACGCACGACTTCCGACTGTCCAATCCGCAGACTCTCACCGCTCGCGGGATATCGGCCGAAGGTTGCCACAGTTCCACCCTGGGCTCCCCGCGAGTGGTAGATGGGCCAGCTCGGCCCGCGCCACTGCACGGAGCCAAATGGGAACGGCAAAACTTTAGTAAATCACCTGATTGAAAGGCCGTCAAGGACGACAGTCCCTAAGCCATGCCCAATTTGTCCCCTCTCCTGAACGGGCGTGTGAACCTCGTGAGGTCCTGAGAGGGATGAGACTCGCCCCGGAGGGACCAGTTCCACCCGGGCCAGGGCAGTTTGTGGTGTTTTGCCGTAACCACGAAAGCTGACCACTGGTAGGGGCAATTCATGAATTGCCCCTACACATCATGCGTATCTTTGAAGGGACGTGCCTGTCACGTCCGTCTTGCGGAGGGCCCTTTTCGGAGGGACCTGCTTGTCAGGTCCGATGAACACCGATTGATAACCCGCTCTTCCTCTCCGGGCACGACGAGCGTGCCCCTCCGGACGATTTCTCGGAGGGACCCGCTTGTCGGGTCCGCCGTTTGACGTTGGATTGTCCATTGCGCGTTCTCCGGGCACGACGAGCGTGCCCCTCCGGACGATTTCTCGGAGGGACCCGCTTGTCGGGTCCGCCGTTTGACGTTGGATTATCCATTGCGCGTTCTCCGGGCACGACGAGCGTGCCCCTCCGAAGAACTTCCGGAGGGACCTGCTTGTCAGGTCCGATGAACACTTTCACAACACCCGTCAATCAAACGAGACACCGACTTCCTGGGCCACCTGGCGGAGGTATTTCTGGGAGTTGCGGTACTCCTCGGCGCTCCGCATGTGTTCCATCATGAGGGGCACATCACCCGGCAGTGTGGCCAGACGCGTGAGGTACGTCCGATAGTCGAGTTCTCCCTGGCCCAACGGTACTTCCACAAAGTGGACGTTCATCTCCACTTCCCATTTGAGGTCCTTGGCGTGACAACTGACGATCCAGGGACCGAGTTTGTCGAAGCACTCGTTGAGCAGGGCAGTGTTGTTGTAAAAACGCTCCGGACAATTGATGAGATTACAGGGGTCGAGGTGCACGCCAAAGGCGTCGCGATCCACGGCCTTGATCATGCGAAGATAGGAGTCCGGGCTGTCGGGCAGGGCCCAGCCCATCATCTCGTAGCAGAACTTGGCCCGTTTCGGCTTCACCGCATCAATGATCTTCCGCGCATTCTCCACGACGGCGTCGAAGAATTCCTGAGACAGATTCTTGGGATGCGGACCAAACCAAACATCGGGGTTGAATGAGCCGGCGATGTTGACGCAGCATCGGGCATTCACTTCTTCGGCAATGGCCAGGCCGTCAATGACGCGCTGGAGATTCTGGGCTTGGACGTTGGGTCGGGCGTCCAGGAGATTGCACCACACTCCGACTTCCGCAACGACCACGTCGTTTTTTGCGAACGCTTCCCGAATGGCACGGAGCCGTTCGCGATCATCCAGCTTGACCCCGGGACAGTACGCCGCGCGATAGCCTTCAGCCCGATGCTGCCGGGCAAGCTCTTCCGGGTCTGAAGAACCGCCGAAAATCGGCCCGCCGAGCCGGATGGGATGTCTGGGGGCGGACGCCTGTGGAGCACTGGATTCCGCCACGATCACCGAGGGAACGGCCATGGCGCGGCAGAAGGTTCCTGCCGTAAGGGCAACTCCTGTGGAGCGAAGAAACGTGCGTCGCGAGAATCCTGAAGAAGCCATGCGATAACTCCGCGGTTGCGAGTCATAAACGGAACACATCCTGCGGCCAGAGCCGGCACATTTTTCTTGCTGCCCGGACGCGGATCATTGTAATCGGTAGCGCTGCCTTTGCCACGACCTGCCTTGCCCGCTGAAGCGGAATGGTATCATCAGGGATGAGGCTGTGGACGTGACAAGCACGTCCCTCCGAGAGAGGTTGGCAGTGAGGCCTGTCATGCCCGTGCCGCGATTTGTCGTTTCGTGCGCCTTGCATGGCAAGCGTCTGTGATTATGATGGCCGGGACGGTCCACCGATGGAACGCATGAGGGAGAGAAATGTATGAAGCCCGACGTTTCGAGACGTGTTTTTCTCAAAGTGTCTCTGATAACATTGCTGGGTCCGCGAGCGGCAGGTGATGTAGCCGCGGCCAGGGAGGTGCCGAAGTCTCCGGAAGGGTTGACGGCCTACCAGGAAGGTCCCCAGATCTGGATCCGCTGGAATAACGAGGTGCTGACCAGTTACCGTGCCCATCCCAGTCAAAAATATCCTTACTTTTACCCGCTGGCCGGGCCTCGCACCGGTCTCTCCCTGACTACCGAGACGTCGCTCCCCTGGCCGCACCATCGCTCGCTTCTTTTTGGATGCGACCGCGTCAACGGAGCGAACTACTGGCAGGGGCCGGTCAGTGCGGGGCAGATTGTCTCTTTGGGACCTCAAATTGGCACAACGACGGAGGATTCTGTAGAAATCCTTGACAGTTGTCGTTGGGCCGTGCCGGGACAGCAGCCCGTGCTGTCTGATGAGCGACGGTTCATTTGGCGGATGGTGAGTCCTGAGGTTCGCTTTCTGGATGCGGACGTTGTATGGAAGGCTGAGCAGGACGTCACGGTGGAGAAAACCAATCACTCTCTGTTTGCGATCCGAGTGGCGCCCGACATTGCGCCGGTGAATGGAGGGAATCTTGTGAACGCGGAAGGGAGGCAGGGGGAGAAAGGGACGTTTGGGCAGCCCTCTGGCTGGTGTGCGTTTTGGGGAGCCCGCCGCGGGCACGGACCCGTCGAAGGGGTTGCCCTCTTTGATCATCCGTCGAACCCCTGGGCCCCGACGCCGTGGTTTACCCGTGATTACGGCTTCATGTCGCCCACGCCGTTCCAGTTCCAGAACCAACCGTGGCACCTGCCGAAAGGTGAATCGGTGCGGCTGCGTTACCGCGTCGTCATGTTTGCGGGTAGTCCCGAAGATGTGAAGCTCCCAACGCTTTACGAAGCCTGGAGCAAAGAGTGAACGCTGGACCGCTCGCCGATAAGTTTCCTTTTGGAAGTAGCCAGATGGCCGGCAATAGCCACCTAATCATTTGATGGCCGGCAAAAACATCGTCACAAAATCGCGAATGCGAAGCGACCGGACGCTGTTTGCGCGAGGGGCAGAGCTCGTTAACTGGGGAGGTGTCCGATGGTGGCGGCCGCTTCGTCCGGATTGATCCCACCCACGGCGGCAGAGGCGGGAGCATCGGCAGCCCCTGAAAGCACCTCTGGGGTCAGAGCGGATCCGTTCTCTAGGCCCACTGTGAGAACACCGGGTGTGGTTGAGTCCCTTTCCTGGCTTGGGGGGTTGTGGGCTGAAGTCGCTGAGGCAACTCCGCTGAGAGCCGTGAGCCTGACCGCAGTCTGCTGCGTGGAGGAATGGTCTGACGTCGGGTGGTTGCGAAACACTTTGGCCCGTTGCAACCAAACGAAAACTGCATCAAAGATGAGGACGCTGAGACAGACCGTCACGAACATGGCAGAGTATCGTGGCAGGCCGAAATCTCCGGCGAACCTGAGCACTGCTCCCGCCATGGGCCCTCCCACCAGGAGTCCCGCGTCGAAGGTGGCCATCATGAGTGTGGTGGCCAGGCCGCGGTGCCGTTTCGGATAGGCAGCGCTACCCAAACCGACAATGGCGGGGAAGAGCACCGCATGAGCCAGCCCGAACACCAGGCCGGGGATCACCAGTTCCCAGGGCTGGCGAACAGTTAAAAAGAGGAGTTGGCTGATGGCGAGGATCACCAATCCCGCAGCGATCACGCGTTCCAGGCCCCAGCGCTGCAGGGGACGCAAAATGAGGGACCGCACCGTGATCGCTATTATCGCATAGAGCACAAAGAAGCCGCTGACATCGTGGACGCCCATTTCCGCCACAAACCGCGGAAGAAAGGTGGGTGGAATAAAAAGGGCGGCTCCCGCCACAATTCCGGCAGCCACCACCGGCCCCGGCCAGTAGTGGCAGAGGATGCGAAACGTGGAGGGTCGCCATCTTTGTGCAGAGTGTCGTCGGGAACCAATCCGCACGTTGGTCTGGGGGCGGTGCATGCGATGGTTTGTGGCTCGTTCGGGAACCAACCATGCCAGCGGATAGCTGGCCAGACACAATCCAGCAGCCATCAGGAAGAGGTAGTCCGCCGACCATCGATCGGGGATTCCGTGCGGAAAGAGCAAATCGGCAAGAGGCGCTCCCAACACGACTCCGGCAAAGCCGGCTGAACCGAAGATCCCGATGACTTCCGCCAGGCGTTCCTTGGTCACCCGAGCCGTCATGAGCGTCATCGAAGCACTGAATACCCCCGCCAGCATGAGGATGTAGAGAACCCGGGCGATGTAGATGAGCGGGCTACGATAGTCGAAGATGACGAGATGGAGCAAGCAGGAGGCCACCGTTCCCAAAATGGTGATGAGCCACAACCGCCGGGCACCGAAGCGGTCAATGCTATCGCCGAGCGCGAATCGGCCGAGCAAACTTCCCACCATCCCTATGCCGACAATCCAGCCAAGGTGGTATTCTGTTCCACCAAGGAAGTCCACGAAGTCAGCATAGCGGCAGAGAAGTGTGTTGGCTGCCGATACAAGCGCGTTGGACAAATAAGCCAACCAGAAAGTGAAGTCGTACACCCGTCCGTCATCAAGAGCGCCCGGGAGATGCTGTAGTCGACCGGGCAGACCCTTTTTGTCGGATGGAGACATTCGAGGTGAGCGAAGCGAAAGCCGTGCACGGAGGGCGGTGAGCATAAAGGACGAAGCCGAAATGAGTCTTTGCTGGCGCGCGGAAGTTCCCGAGTCAAAGCAGTTCGCAGACCTACTGAAGAATGGACCCGTCCGGAAAAGACTGTCTTCCGAACGGCGGTCCCAACAGGACTACCCTCTCCAAAGAGGCCATTGTTGGCTCAATGGTTCGTAGAACGTCAATTTTATCTTGCCCGCCGGGCGAAGACAAAGACCAAAAAGTGGCGGGTCCACGCGGAGAAAATGCGTAGTCCCGAAAAAAGAAAAATGTGGGGCGGGCATTGTTGATGCTCCGAAGAACCTTGCCGAAGAGACAGAGTCATCTCCGGAAAGGCCCAGGTGCATCAACCCAGGTCTCAGAGTGCCGGCCCCTCCGCACAACCCTGGACCTGGCCCACCCCACAGGGGCCTGTTTCAGGAAGTGATTCCCTCGCTAGCTGGTCCATCCATGGAACCACCGAAGCGGATCAGGTCTTGACCGGGATCCGTTTCGGCTGGGCGGACTCGTCCTTGGGCAGCGTGATCCGGAGGACACCGTCCTTGTATTCAGCCTCGATCTTCTCCGGATTCACGGCCGCCGGCAGCGGGATCACCCGTTGGAACCGGCCGTATTGCCGTTCCACACGGTGATAAGTCTTGCCTTTTTCCTCGGTTTCCTGCCGCCGTTCGCCCGTGATCCAGAGGTGCCCTTCCTTGAGCTCGACGGAGAAGTCCTCGGGCTTCATGCCGGGCAGATCGACCGAGACTTCGAAGGCGGTGTCAGTCTCCGCCACGTTGACCCTCGGAGCGAACCAGAGGCCCAATTCGGTCCCGTTATCGCTGCCGAAGAATTGATCCATCAATTCGTTCATTTCACGACGGAGCGTTTCAAACAGCCGAGTCGGGCTCGCAGTCCAGGGTACCAGTGTCCGGGTCATCGCCACACCTCCTCTTCCCACTCAGAACACGCCACCGAGCCACCCTCCCCTCGACCCAGCCGGTGGCATCCCGGGCCGAGGTCGCCAGCCACTTGGAGGGGAAATCTTTTGCCCCTCCGCCCTCTCTTTAATGGCAAACACCGTGCCAATTGGCTGGAACAGGCGCCTCATGTGGCAAGAAAGATTGATTCACAACTCTTTTTCAAATAATAACTTGCGCTGCGATCTGGTTTGCCGTGTGGCTTTCTGAAAGAGAGGCGCGCAAAAAGAGCCGCAACAAAAAGACCAAACTGCCAATCTGGCAGTCTGTGCCGGAAGGTCTTCATTAGCCAATACTTATGTGACGAGCTTATCGTCCTCGGGTGATTTCCGAATTATCGGGGCGTGGTCGAGGAAGCACCCTCCGCGCGGGCGGTTCTGGAGAGCGCTTCCCGCATCGTCTTGAGATTGGAGTTCGGCACGGTCAGTGCCGACTCGGGCAAGCGTCGCGCCGCCACCGCCTTCTCCATCAGTTGGACACCTTTTTCGGTGAGCTGGACTGCCCTCTCTTTCTGGCCTGTCTCCCAGTAGGAAACGCCCATGCTGACATAGGTTTCACCCAACCGGCCGGTGGTAGCGTCATCAAGCTGGCCTGCGGCGGCCTCCAGGTGCTCCAGGGCTTTGTCGTAATATGGTGTGGCCTCTGCGTGTTTTTTCTGCTGGATGGCGAAAATGGCGCCCATCCGGAAGTAGAGACGACCGATCAGGTAGTGATCCATGGGGTTGGGAGTATGCCCCGCCAAACCCGCCTCCAGGGCTTCGATGGCCTTTTGGCCGTATTGCAGGGCCAGATCATGCTGCTCCCGGGCCTGGTAATGCTGGACGGCGTCGTACAGCGCGGCTCCGTATTCCCATTGGAACTGCGCCTTGCGAACGGGACTGACGTCCTGCACGAGGAGCTGATATGCCTGATCGAGTTTTTCCAGCCAGGGTTGGGGATCAACCGCCGTGGGGAGGGCCACACTCACCGCCAGCGCGGTCGCGGCCACTTTGAACAGGGCACGCGGAGATTGCCGCTCGTTCTGGACAAGGTCCTCAGCCAGCTCCAAGGCCCGCTGCAACCATCGTCCTACCACAGCCTCTTTTTGCTCCCAGACCCCCCAGGCGATATCCCGGGCGGCGCCCAGATGGGCGTCCACCAGGACTTCCTTGGCTGCCACGCGATAAGCAGGATACGGGTCGGTACGGAGCGCCTGGGCCAACTTGATGGCCTCATAGTGATTCTCCAGGGCCTTTTTGAAATCCGGCGGATCGGCCGCGTGATAGACATCCCCGAGCAGGCAAAGTGCCCGGGCTTTTAAGTGTGGCCGCTGGTCCGCCACAGCCACCACCTGTTCAAGCTGCGAAGTCGCGGCGGCCGTCTGGCGATTCTCGATGAGAATTTGGGCCAAATCCAGACGGTACTGCACTTCCTGGGGATTGAGTTGAACGGCTCGCTGAATACTTTGGAGAGCTTCTGCCGAACGGCCCATGAGGCGTTGGACGCGGGCCTGGAGCCACCACGCGCGATCGGCCTGCGGGTCGAGTTTCAGAGCATGGGATAAATCCCGGAGGGCCACTTCCGGTTCGCTTTCCCAGAAGGTCTCCGCGCGAAGAATGAACGCATCCGCGTTCAGTTCTTCCAGAATGATGTCCGTCACCATATTCGACGCTTTACCGGGCTGGTCTGCCGGGGCAAAGGCGAAAATGACGCCGCGCTCAGGAAACGTCTGCCCGAGGATCTCTCCCTGCGGGTTGGAAATGTACACCGGGCGGATGGCCGCCAGTTCAAGGTGCTGGGCCACCAGATTGGCCGGATAGCTCTTCTCCAACCGCACAACAATCGACCGCACCTTGTCATCGCGGACAAGCACCTCGACCTGCTGGAAAGGCGGCATCTGAAAGAGATACCGGCTTTCCTGATTAAACTGCTTCAGATCGGTGGGTTGGCCCCACTGCTTCAATAGTTCCGCCGCCGTCGTTTGCCCGGGTGTCACTCCGTTGAAAGCGGCGGGCTCAGGCGAGATGTCCACCGGGGTGGTGCGCGGATCCACCTGGGCGTGGGGCTGGTCTTCGGCCGGGGAGTCTCCGCCAGACCCGCTGCTTGGTGGACCACTTGTGACGAGGGGCTCACTGCGAACCCGCAATTCTGGTTGATTGGCGGTTGGATCGGAGGGGGGATTGTCAGTTCCCAATTCGAGCTGGATTCGCTGGGAGCCGCTTCCCGCAGTTTGCCTTTCGTCTGGAGGCTCCCTGCTGAAGTTCTTCTCGGCAGGAGCCAACTCGGTTGCGGCGGTCGGTCCCGGCTGTCCGACGGCGGGCGTGGGTGTTCCAGGGGCCACAGCCGGGGTGGGAACAGCCGGTGTGGGAGCCGGTTCATCCGCAGCGAAGCAGGGAATCCACCCAAAGAGGGCCACACACCACACAACGATCAAGAGCCGTACGGCACGCAACATCGCGAAAGTCCTCCTTGAATTTCGCATGCGCGAGAAATTTGCCGGCAAAAACTGGCGGTGCAATTTACCGGCAGGTCCGGGCCGTGTCCAGGGCAATTTTCAACGGGCACAAGACGCGGACGAGAGTCGAGAAATGCGTGCGACGGCGTGCACCGTGTCCCACGGCGGGGATGGAATTTGTTTTTATTGGAGTGTCGCGTGCCAACCGGGCTGACGGCACGGTTGTGAAGGCTAAAGCCTTCACCAGAAAGCGGCGATAAATCGCCGCACTCCATGGAGTGCGGGGCTTTAGCCCCGCTTTCCCCGCGGGACTTCAGTCCCCGGCAAAACGGAATGGACGATCCAGCGTTGAACGGCGGACCCGACAGGCGGGTCCCTCCGGAATACGGCCCTGACAGGCAGGTCTCTCCGGAGGCACGCATAACGTGGGGTAGGGCCAATTCATGAATTGCCCCTACTGGGAATGCGCTTCACGGCGTCCCAGCGGAGAATGTATTCCATCGCGTGTCATTGGCCCGGGTGGAACAGGGCCCTCCAGGAGGCATCTGACCGGCGGAACGGCCCCTCTTATTTGATCCACGAGGCCACGTTCTTCATCGTCCACGGTTCTCGCTGCTTTCGGGTGAGCATGCTGTTGGCCTCTTCGTCATCGACGAAGCGTTCCTCGGCGGGATTCCAGCGAAGTTTTCGCCCAAGCATCATGGCGATGTTCCCAATATGAGCGATGGTGATGGTGCGATGGCCGATTTCGGCGGGGGCGTAGCAGGGCTGGCGGGTTTTAATGCAGTCGAAGAAATTACGATGTTCGCCCCCTTTGCCTCCGTCCTCGCGTTTGACGACTTCGCTGGGGACATAAAGACCCACGGCCTTGGGATCGACGTCCACGTCCAGGAATTCCTGCCGGCTGGCGCGGAGCGCACCACGCCAGTTGTGCGATTCGATCCAACCGTCCGAACCTTCAAAACGAATACCGGGGGAAGAGGTACGTCCCACGAGGGGCGTTGTGCGGTCGGCCTTGGCAGGGTCCAGGTCGCCTGTTCCTGCCGATACCCGCATCGTCACGCCGTCGGCGTAGCGGTAATGAATGTCGAAGGTGGGTGCCGTGTTGTAAACGGCATCCCGCGGGGGAAAGTCACCCCGACCTTGGACTTCCACGGGTCCGGTGTGTTCCGTGTTGTGGCCCCACTGGGCGAGGTCGATCATGTGGGCGCCCCAGTCGGTCAGCACGCCGCCGGAGAAGGCCAGATTCCAGCGGAAATTTCCGTGCACGCGGGCGGCGATGTAGGGCATCCACGGGGCCTGGCCCAGCCACATTTCGTAATTGAGATAGGGCGGCGGTTCTTCGACGGTGTCTTTTCCGAAGGTTTCTTTCGCTTCTCCCACCACCCGCATGTTCGTGTTGCCAATCGGCAGGCGGACTTCGATATGTTGGAGCTTTCCAATGACCCCGGCGCGAACGAGGCTGATGAGACGAATATAGACATCGATGGAACGATTCTCGGAGGCCGTTTGGAAGACCGTCTTATGCTTGGCCACGGTGCGACAGAGCACCTGCCCTTCTTCCACAAACAGTGTGAGCGGCTTCTCGCACAGAACATCTTTCCCCGCCATCGAGGCCATCATGGCGGGAAGGACGTGCCAGTGATCGGGCGTGCAGTTCATAATCGCCACGATGTCTCGCCGATTGATCAGGTCTCGAAAGTCCCCGTAAGCAGCGCACTCTTTATACTCTGTGCCCAGGAGCTCGCCGTAGAACTTGTCCACGCGCTCTTTCCCTGCGGCGAGATGTCGCTGATCGACGTCGCATACGGCGATGACCTGTGCATCCTTATGGCGAAAGACCTGAGCAAGATTCCAGCCCACACCGTGACCTCCGCAGCCGATGAGCCCGAGGGTGATCCGTTCACTGGCCGGACTCAGGCCAGCAAGCCCCAGCGCCGAGGCCTTTACGAAGGTCGGCAAGGCGAGACTGGAGAGCAGTCCTCCCAACACCTGACGGCGGCTCAACTTGTGGTGCAACATGAGAGACCTCCCGGCACATTGAGGAATTCAAGGCTGATTGGCCGACAATTTGTGACTGTGACGACGGCGAGCGCGATTGAATATCCTTTTTGCCAAATTGCGTGACCTTCAGGTCGGAGAATGGTCGGCGGCGGGTGAAGGCATGTTTCCAACCAATCCGTTGCCCAAAGTATTGTCATCGCTCACCCACGGGAACGCAAGCTCTTGTCGGGCGCGTCTGAGTCGCAGCATGCGCAGAATGGCGAAAGGCAAAAAAGCGGCAGATCCCGCGGCCAGCGCCATCAGGATGGGTACGTGGATGCGGACGGCTGACTGAATGGTTTCCAGTTCGGGTGGTGTGCTGACCTCGGCCAGCAGTCTATTGGCTGCTTGGAAAGCCGTTTGCCATTTGGCGATGGCCAGCGTTACCTTGTTCAATTCTTCGTTGAGAGCCTGGACCTCTGCGGCGGCCTGGCTCAGCTCCGCTGCATGCTTGCGCTGGTCCGTGCTTTGCTGGTGAAGCTCATCGCGCCGCTCCTGCAAGCGACGAATTTCACCGGAGAGACTTTCCACAAGCAGGGAGGCCTCCTGTTTTTTGAGGGCGGCCAGCTCCTGCCGGACAATTGACCTGATGACTTCGAGCTTACTCTGCGCCAACTCCCCCGTGTTCCCGCCGCTCGGCGCGGAATCGGCAGGCGGCGGAGCCGATGTGCTCGGGGGTGATTGGGCATTTTGGGAAGATGGACCATTGGCCTCTGCGCTCGAAGCCGCTTCGCCCTCTGAGAGGGAACCCGGACCTTCAGCCAAGCGTTTGGCAACGGCCGCGTTGAGTTCCTCCTCGGAGATTGCACGTGCTGGGTCGTTGAAAACTGACTGCGCTTCGCGGAGTTTTGCCTGATGGGCCTCGATCTCGGCGGCAAGCTGCGTCCATTCCTGCTCGGCTAGACTTGCGGACTGGAGCAGCTCCCGAGATCTCTTCTCCAGCGTGCGGAGATCGGCCGTCCCAAATTGCTGATTGACCGTATCCAAACGCTGCTGGAGGTTTTTCTGTTGTTCGGTCAGTTGGTTCAATTCCTGCTGGGTCATGGAAAGACATTGTGCGCTCAGGCTTTTGCCCGCCGCACACAATTCATCGAAATACACCTTCTGCCACTGCTCGAGAACGATCCGGGCGGACTGCGCGTCCGGACCAATCAGTTGCCACGTGATATAGGGCAATCCCTCCGTGCGACCAATTTTCACAGTGTCCAGAACCCAGTCGATTCCGTTTTTCTTAACCAACGGACAATCGGTCAGGGTGGTGTCGTGACGAAGTTTTTCCACAATTGCCGGACTGTCCGGCCAGAGGGAAGCGCGATTGTGAGTCAGCTCGGGTGGGAAACCGTCGGGTAATTGGCCATCTCGAACGGCCAGAAGAGACGGCTTTTCGAACAGTGACAAGCGATGGAGCGTGCTGTAGGTCCGGGGGTAGAACCACCCGACGGCCGCCATCACCAGGAGTGCTGCCGTTGCCCCGAGCAAAAGCTCCCAGGGCAACTCTTTCCAGCGACGTCGCCGCGGGGGAATATTCACCACTCGCCAGGGACGAGAGCCAGGGGCCGGGGCTGGAATTTCCGCACGGGCCACGCTCGGTCCATGCGCCGCTGGGCCGACCTGCGGGAGCTCGGCAACGGGCGACGCCTCTTCCTGGGTGACGTTCGCAGGCTCTGCTTGGGGAGGAAGCACGGCGCTCTGCTGTTCTCGCAGGAGCAGTTCCTGTTCTCGCGCGGCCAACCGGGCTTCCTGCTGACGGAGTTGCGACTCCCACCCGAGAAGGCGCTCCTGCAACGCGTGCAGGTCGGCGAGGCGCTGGGCCAGCGATTTCTCCTGCTCCACCAGGTACGCCTCGCGATCCTGCAGGGCCGTCGTCAGCCGTCGATATTCCTCGTGGGTGGCGGCCAGCTTGGCACGATCGGCTTCCAATTCGGCACGCGTCTGTTGAAGTCGGCGTTCTTCTTCGGCCAGAAGTGCCAGTTGCTGGTCGATGGCTCGCTCCCGTTCATCGAGAAGCGATTGCCGTTGCTCGAGCTGCCGGAGAAGGGCCTGATGTTTCTCTCGGAGGTCGGCTAAGTGCTGACGTTCCTCGGCGAGTGCAGTTTCCTGCTGGGAGAGCTGCTCCTCTTTAGCCGCAAGGATCTCTTTCTCTTCCTCGAGCTGTTTCTCTCGATGGGCAAGGGAAGATTCCCAATCCCGAAGGCGTGCCGCAGTGGTCTCGTATTCTTCCCACGCTCGGGCAAGCTCGGACTGCGCCTGGCGCACGTCTTCCTTTTCTTTGGCGAAACGGTCCTCCTCCGCCACAAGCTCTTCCTGAAGCCGCAGGAGGCTTTCGGACATTTCGTCGAGGGAACGGGCCCATTCCTGGAGGAGGGCCTCCTTGTAAGCGAGCTCCTGGACTTTCGAGTTCCAGGAACCTGGCTGGGTATTGGCATCCGGCGGAGGCAGGTGATCGGGGAGCGCTGTCCACTCGGGCGAAGCGCTTATCAGATTCCCGGCCGGATCGTAAGAAGAGGCCCGACGATTGGTCTCCACGGGTCGGAGGGCTTCCAGATTCTCTGACGCGAGAAGCGAGAGGACCAGGTCCTTGGCCCAGGCTGAAGTGCGATCTCCCTGCATGGTTTCCTCAATGAGAATTTCCGTACATGCTCCGTCATGGCCCACGGCTGGCCCTGCCGCGACCACTTCCCACACAGCGGTCTGCTGCCAAGCATCCGTATGATTCTGCGGTTCCGGCCCGCCTTGCAGGGAATCACCTTCAAGCTGCCCACCGCCTTCGGTGTCCGGCACCGGGGCCTCAACTTCCGCGGCCGGCGCCGGTTCGTTCATTGCAAACTCCCTCATTGTGGTGAGTTTTTGAGGAATCGCAACAGGGGTCTTTGACCCAGTGTCGGTTTCCTCTCGTTCCTGCGCGGCCACTGGGCGATCATGAAGATTCTCTGGGAATTCCTCCAGGACAAGGGACACTCGGCCAAGCGTGAGCGTGCTTCCGTTCGACCAGCGAGCGGCATCGATTGGTTGCCCGTCCAGCATGCTCGTGTTGCCGCTGCACAAATCGACCACCCAAACATCTTCGTTGTCGCAGATGATCACGCAATGGCAGCTCGAAACAGTTCGCGAAGTGAAAACCACATGACAGGGTGGTCGGCGTCCCACGAGCGTCAGAGCGCGGGTGAGACGCATCTGACCGTAGGGGCGATCGTCCACGAGGATCTTCGCCATGCGCTCCACGGTGGCGGTGCCTCTGGCCGTTGGCTCAGGAGGAAAGCCGTCGGGCGAGGACGCTTGCTGACCCGCCGACTGGCCGGACCACTCCCATGAAATGCGATAAGGCCCAACGGCGAAGCGTCCCGACAGGGGAAACCACCCCGAGGGCAGGGGAGCGAAGCGGTCGCGGGGTACAAGCGGCAGGGCGAAGATGCCGTCCTTTGTGACGTGCAAATAGAGGAGCCGCTTTGGCATTCCTGGGCCGCCGAGAGAAAGCTCACACCCCTGCAGGGTGCCGAAGCGCGCGAACGGCTGGCACACCACGACGGTGCGGGTCTGGCCGAAGCCCTCGGCCACCAGCCGGAGCTCGCCTTCGCACCAGAGTGAAGTATGGGAGCGCGCGGAGTTCATGGATTCTGATAACCGGGGTACCCATGCGTGCTGAAGATACCCCCTGTGCCTGCCCGGAGGGTGACGACCGCTCGAAGTTCGCTCGCCTCACAACCGATTTTGGGACCCACAGCCGCGGGGATTGCCGACGCCGACCCAGCGGCTCGCACATGGCCCTTCTGTTTGTCGCAATGCCCCCCTTTACCTCACTTTGTTCGGATTGTGCCTGAACTGCAACTCTTGTGGGGGTTTCCGAGCCCGATTGTCTGGCAGTCGGTGGAATCTCCCCTAGCAGAGGGAGTGCCCGTCCAGAACCTCTTGACACTTTGAGCGTTCAATATGGGGAGGATCAAAGTGAGAAACGTTCGGAAAACACCTCAGTCCTGTAAAGCTGGTTGAATGGAAAGAATACAGGGTCCCCAGACTTGCGGCCTTCCCCCAGACCGGTGTTCAAGCTGCGAGAGGTGCGATTTATGTGAGCGTGCTGCGTCGTAACCGGCCGGGGTTGTGGAATCTGGCCGCGGTTGATGCCATCATTTAGAGTGAAATGTGTAGAAGCTGTTGGATGCGGCAACATAATGATACACGCGGCATCAACCCAGGTGGGATTCCACGAGGATGATCCTTGGCTGAGAAGGACTCCACTGCCCAACAGACAGCCCTCTGCGACCCCGACGTGCGTTTGATGCTCGAGGTTCGCGATGGAAGCGCCAGCGCTTTTGAAGAGCTGGTGCTGCGCTACCAGTCCCGCATCATTGCGGTACTGGAACATCTGGTGGGGAACCGGGATCAGGCCGAGGACCTGGCACAGGAGGTGTTTCTTCGGGTCTATCGGGCAAGGCACACGTATGAGCCCAATGCCAAGTTTGCCACCTGGTTGTTTCGCATCGTCAATAATGTGGCCATGAATGCCCTGCGGAGTCGAGCCCGCCGACGCGAACAGACGGTGCCGTTTCGGCCCGGCGATTCCCAGCATTTCGAGGCCCTCGACGATGCCATTCAGGTGCCCAGCGGCCAGATCCCTGCCAGACGACTGGATAAATTGGAGATGCGGGAGGTGGTTCGTCTGGCTATGGAGTCCCTCAACGAACGGCAACGCATGGCGGTGCTCCTCTGCAAATTCGAAGGGATGAGTTACGCGGATATCGCGGCGGCCATGAAGTTGTCGCCCAAAGCGGTGAAATCGCTTTTATCACGGGCGAGGACGAAACTGCGTGAAATCCTGGAGCCATATCTTCAAAGCGGTCAGATGCCACCGCTGGTGGGGAGCCCGCCTGCTGTGGTCTCCGAATCGGGAGAACAAAGAGCGGAAACAGCGGGAGAGGATAACTCTCCTCCCGAAAGCGACGATCGATGAAAAGAGTTGAGAGCAAAGTTTTTTCTACATGGCGATCGACTGCCGACAATGAAAAGACGCTGTGAGATTCGGGTGGATGGTTTAGATGTGGAAGTAGTGATCCCATGACGCGCCCCGCGCCAGATCCCACGGATGCCGCAATGCGGCTGGAAGCGTTACGCGAAGATCTCGTCGCGTATCTGGACGGCGAACTTTCCGCCGAGGAGGCGGCGCGCATCGAACGGCTGATCAACGAAGACCCTCAGGTCCGCACCGAATTACAGCGACTGGCCGAAACGTGGGATTGGCTGGATGCGCTGGATCGGCCCACCGTGGACGAAGACTTCACGCGGACAACCATCGAAATGGTAGCCCGCTCGGCCGTTTCCGAAATCCAGGAGAAGACCGAGTCCCGGCGTAAATCTTTCGCGCTCGTTGCGGCGGTCGGCGTCTTGGGAACAATCGTCTGCGCTGTGGTGGGATACGCGATCGCCTTTTCCCTCTGGACAAATCCCAACCAGTGGCTCCTCGAGCATTATGCGGTCATCCAAAATCAGGACCTTTATCGGCACGTGGAAAGCGTCGCCTTCCTGCGGATGCTCAAGGAAAACGGACTGTTTGCGGAGGATGAAGACCTGCCGGGTAATGAACCGGAAGAGTCTGCCCGGCAGTTTAGCAACCGGTCATCCTCCGCGGGTGAGAACCGCGCTCCTGGGGTGACAGCAGCGACGCTTCCACAAAAAGAGGTTGCCGCGGCCTCTCATGCTCCGCAGGAAGGACCCCCTGTTTCCCCGCGCGGCTCCGGCCCGCCGGGAGTTCCGAAGTCGGATCAGAGCCCAGCGGAATTGCGGGAAGCTGTAACGAATAGTGCGCCTTCCGTGGAAATGCCGCGACTGGTGATGATTTCCGATCCTGCCGAGGCTCGACGCCAGATTGAGGCAATGACGGATGCGGAGAAGTACGAACTCCAGCAGAAAGTCGAACGATTCAAGAAGCTTCCGGCCACAGAACAGGAGCGCATGATCCGGTTGCATGGGGAACTTATGGCAGCGCCCGATGCGACCGAATTGGCGACCATCCTCGTGCGGTATTACCAGTGGTTCAAACTTCTCACACCGGTCCAGCGCGCGGAGCTTGAGGCCCTCCGCCCCGAGGAGCGGATTGCCTGGATCAGTCGCACGCGGAGTGAAATGCTGGCGGCCGCCGTCAACCGCACGTTGTTCAACTTCCCGCCTGAACGGATCCGTCAGCTCCTGGAGGCCTCGATGACGTCACGACCGGAGGACCGACCGGCACCCGAGGACGTCTTTGTGCTTCTGCGGTTCGTCGAGGAAACGGCGTCCAAGCGGGGGGAGGAGCTGCTGGAAAGGCTCAGTCCCCAGGAGCGGCAGAACCTCGTCAGCAAGCTGAATCAGTTGCGCGATCCTCAGCAGAAAAAGGAGTTCCTGGCGATCACGTGGCTTCAGTGGCAATTGGATCATCCCGATCAGAGTTCGATGATAACCCCCCAGGAGCTGGACGAACTGCTCACCAAATTTTCGCCCGTCACGCGGTCGCGATTGGCGGCGTTGCCGCGAGAGGAACAACTCAAGCGGGTGTCGCAGTGGATTCGTGGGTCAGTATTCTTCCGGTACGTCATGCCGCGGGTATGGGCGGATATGCGGCGTCCGGTGAGCGAGCAGGAACTGAGCCGTTTTGTGGAGGAGCACCTCTCCCAGGAGGAGCGTGCTGAGTTGCTGAGTCTCCCACCTGAAGAGATGCAGCGTGAACTCACCCGCCGCTATCTCCGGTGGCGCTATCCAGGGGTGGGCATGGGATGGCATTTCCGAGGTCGGGGTGGAGATCGCAAGCCCTTGCCCGGACCCGAGGGCGCACCAGAGCCGGGAAAGGAAACGTCCGGCTTCAAGCCCGTGGGTCCCGGATTTGGACCGCCCCGTCAACAGCCGCCATTTACCCCTCCAGCTTTCGAGTATGGACCACCCGGCCAGCAATCACCTCCGAGTTCACCCCCGCCGTCACGCGACTCCTCGCCGCCGCCTCTGTCATCAGGGTCGGGTTCTCCGCCATAATGAAAAAATGGTGGTTTGAGGTTGGCTTCACCAGAATTCATCCAGTTTCCGGGTGGTGTGATTCTTCACACTTCCGGAATCTTCGTTGCGGCGGTCGCTGGATCTCGGTCCCCGGGTACAACTCTGGACGGGAACAGATGTTATGAAGATCGGTTTGGTGGGCTATCAGGGCTGCGGCAAGAGCACGCTTTTTGAATGGCTGACGGGCGTGGCGCCCGATCCTGCGCTGGCGCACACCGGTCAGTCGGCCATGGCCACCATTCCCGATCCGCGGCTGGAGGAACTCCAGCGGATTTACAACGCCAAGAAAGTGACACCGGCCGCCCTGGAGATCATTGATACTCCGGGGTTGAACCGCTCGCATGCGGGCAACGCGGCGAAGCTCGCAATCCTGCGCGATGTGGGGTGTCTGGTGATCGTGGTCCCGGCGTTCAGTGGATATGATCCCTCGGCTGAATTCCAGTCATTCCAGGAGGACCTGATTCTGGCGGACCTGGAGATTGTGACCGGCCGCATCGAACGCGTGGAAGCCTCGCTCAAAAAGCCCCATTCTAAACCGGAACGTGAACAGCTTGAGGAAGAGTTGCAGGTGCTTCAGTTGGTGAAGGAGCGGCTGGAAGCGGGGAATCCGCTGAAGGAGTCGGAGATGACTCCCGAGCAACTCAAGCACACCCGGTCGTTCCGCCTGCTGTGCGAAAAGCCTCAGATGGCCGTGATCAATACGGCCGACGATGAACAGGATTTTGCCCGGTATCGGAACATGCTGCCGGCGCAAATCCCGATTTTTGCGGCTCCTTTGGCGCTGGAATTGGAGCTGGCCAAGATGTCACCGGAGGAGCGGGCGGAATTCCAGGCTGAGCTCCACGTGGGAGGTGCCGACCGCGGGGCACTGCTGCGGATGATGATGGAGGTCGCCGGCCAGCAGGTGTTTCTCACGGCGGGACCGAAGGAAGTCCGGGCGTGGCTGATGCGGCGTGGAGGGACCGCCCTGGAAGCGGCAGAAACAATTCACACCGATCTCGCCCGGGGATTCATCCGCGCCGAAGTGATGTCGTGTCAGGACCTCATTCGGTTGGGCTCGGAGCGGGAAGTAAAGGCCCACAACCTGGTCCGCCACGAACACCGCGATTACGTCGTCCAGGAAGACGACATCGTGCTCATCCGATTCAGTGTGGATAAGTAAGAGCCGGATTTAACGGTGCAAACTTCGGCGGCGAGGATGCCAAAACATCAGTCCTGAAGATCGAACTTGAAGTCATTTTCACCGCTGGGGTTAACTGTTGCGCGCAGCCCCGAGGAATTAGGATCGGCATATTTCGCCGGAAGAAGATGGCGGGCGCCGGTGTTCTGCAGTGGCGGGGCCCCTCCCTGCACCGGATTTGCGGGCATCGCGCCGATTTCTGTAGAAGGGGTCTGGAGGCTTTGTTCGCTTCCCACCATTTTGACCACCGTGACTACATAGTCACCCGGCAAAGCGCCGTCGTTCGGATCAAAAGTTGTCAGAGAGGCGCGGCCCTGAGCATCGGTTCGCCCAAAGGCAGGCTTGCCGTCCGGATTTGCGGGATGAAACGTAACAGTGGCGCCCTCTACAGGAGCACCGCGGTAAGTGACCGTCACCGTCACGGGGACCCGCTTCGGGCGATTATCGGCTGCCTTGTTGCATCCGCAAAGGGAGAGCGTCGAAATAAACAATGCACCGATGACGAATAGGGAGTACTTCATTTGCTGTCCCTCATTGTGGAATGGTCGGGGAAGTAAACTCAAACGGTGAAAAACTGGGCGCGAGCCGTCACGAGGCAAGCGACCACCATCATCACGTTAAACGAATCGGGCGTGGACGCTGCGAGTGTTTCGGCTGGACGCGTCACGGAGCACTGACAGGTTCACCACCGGCCATCGAACCGAGCGCACCCCAGACGCCATAGGGACTGGGACCACCGCCATTACCAGGTTGCGGGGCGGCAAGGTTTCCGGTGTCGATTGTCTCGCTGATAAATCGGACGGATCCGTCCATGAACAACGCGTTGACCCCGCCCGGGTGATAGCTGGAGGGCGAGAAAATACCCCATTCCCAGCTATTGGCGGTGCCGAGGCAGCTTGGGCTATTGGGGGGCAGGACGGTCGTGACACCATTCCAGTACGGGCGACCATCAGCCCAGCGGCGCCCCACCGCTTTTTCGGAGTGCAGGGTGTAGCCGCTGGCGTACATGCCATTCTGGCCTTTGGTGGCCAGGCACAATGTGGGATTTTGGTCGATGCCCGCGAGGTTCGCCACCCCGTCGCCGCGAATCGCCCCTGTCTTGGTGTAGATACTGCGCTCGATCATGCCGAAGGTGTTGCTGGAGCCGTCAGTGATGTCGGAGAAACTGGCCCAGTAAAAGTGGGCGAAGGGACCGCGGTTTGGCCGATCGTAGGCGTTGCGATTGATGTGGTCGCCGACATTGAAATGATAATTGTTGAAGCCCTGCTCGCCCGAACTCTTCTTGCCATACGCAGGGTCAGAGGGGCACAGGAGGGTGGGGACCTGCTGGCGGAAGGGCCAGTAGTCTGTTCGCCAGGCTGCTGGGCCAAACGGTTTGGTCGGCGTACCGTTGTCAAGGGTTCCGCCAGCCGTGATAGCGTCCCACAACGCGCGCTGTTCGAGGAACGGCGTCAGAGGAATCAGCCCGCAAAGCTGGCCATTATTATTGTCATTCCACGGTGATGCGCCGGTTGTTCCCGCCTTGAGAGGCACAAATCGGTTGTGAACATCGTGATAGTTGTGAAGGGCAAGCCCCAGTTGTTTGAGATTGTTTGTGCACTGCGAGCGGCGGGCGGCCTCGCGCGCCGCCTGCACCGCCGGAAGAAGCAGCGCAATCAAAATGCCAATAATGGCGATGACCACGAGCAGTTCCACGAGGGTAAAACCCCTACCTCTAAAGCAAGACACTCGCTTCTTCATCGCGCACCTCCTGAGGCTTTGCTCGAAGGAAAAACGTTGGGCGGGGAAACGATCTGTAACAGGTGGGCTCGCTAACAGGCGGGTCAACAAGCCAGACGGCTCAATTTTAGTTCACCGTGTTGAAAAAGCAACAAGCAGGCCGGGGGGAGCCGGGGTTCTGCCCGCGGAAAAAGAGACTTGGCAAAACCAAGATAATGTCTAAGACGGCGGATTTTCGTAGGAGGTGTCACGGAAAACGGCTGTCGCCAGGACAAGCGCTCCATGAGCCACCGGAAGTCCAACCGCTGTTGGAGTAAAAGGGCCGCGAAGGGATTGAAGAAAGGCCGGTTTTTGCGGGATAGGGCGGGAGGAAGTAGATGACCGTTTGGAACAAGCGTCGTAGCGTTCCTCTGTGCCGGGAGTACACGGTAGGGGCAATTCATGAATTGCCCCTACCGCAATACATTCCGTTTGCCCATGATTAGTTGCAGAGGCTATCCATGATTCGCCCCTGCCAACAGGCTTCCCCCTGTTTCGCCCCTTACGGCCTCAGGGCGTCAGTTGGATATCAAACGTGTTGGCTTTTGGTTCCACCGTGAAGCTCAGACCGGAGGTATTTTCGTTGGCGTACTTCTCCGGGAGCAGATTCTTGGGGGCCGGTGGCGGAGGCGCGTTTTCCTCGGGTGGCTGGTACTCCTCTTCGCTTCCACCTGTTCCTGTCTGTACCGTGGGTTTGGGGTACTTGAAGACCTTCACCAGGTACTCTCCGGGAATGGCCCCGTCTCCCTTGGCGAAGGTGCCCAACTCGTAGCGACCCTGGGCGTCGGTTTCTCCAGTTGCCACCTGAGGACCTTGGGCCTGCGCGCCACCCGCGGAACTCGAGGCACCCGTTGCCACAGCCTTCGGCACGAACACCACCCTGGCTCCCTCCACCGGTTGTCCGTTCATGGTCACGGTGCCGCTGACGGGATACGTTTTGGGGCGGCTCGGTCCGCGGGAACACCCCAGAACGAGGGCCAGAGCGACCGTGGCTGCTATCCAAAGCTGGAAGATTCGCGCGGTCATCGATTTCTCCTTCCTCTTAAACACCCTCCCGATTGCACGGATTGCAACGCTCACCGGTAGGCGGTGCAAAAGTGAACGTTATGCCGGCCGGGCTGAGAGCGCGGCCGGTCAAGATAACGATTTTCAAGCCGGCCGACCGATCACGGTGCGGTGACTGATTCGCCGCCGTCCTTGGAGCCGAGGGCTCCCCACACGCCATAGACGCTCGGCCCGTTAAATGGCTGATAAGCCCCGAGATTGCCCGTGTCGATGGTGTTGGAAATGAACCGCACCGAACCGTCGGCGAACAGGCAATTGACCCCGCCAGGATGCCGGCTGCTGGGGGGCAGGACCACGCTCACCTGGTCGGCCCAATCCTGCCCATAGGCTGGATCGGAGCAGGATGGCGAATTCGGCGGTAACACCGTGGTGAAACCGACCCGTGCCGGCTGTCCATCGGTCCACCGACCACCCCAATAGGTGTGGATGGTGGTGCCCGCGACGAAATACCGCCCGTCAGTTACCGCACGGCAGAGCCCCGGGCTGCTCACCAGACCGCTCACGTTCTTGGCGATCCCCAGCACATGCTCCACGCTCTGCGCCGGCACCACTCCACCGGTTTGGCTCTGATAGTTGTTTGTCGTCAGCTTGGCCGCGCAAAGGCGCTCACTCATCGCGATCGTGTTGCTCGTTCCGTCGATGATATCGGCTGTGGAGTACGTGGTGTTTGTGGCGAACATCCCGCGCACCTGGCTAGCGTCACGGATGTTTTCCACCTGGTCCCCGATGCAAAAAGCATAGGAGTTGTACGGCCCCGTTCGGTTGGGGATGCCATTATCCGAAGGGCAGAACAGGTTGTCCGGAGAATCGTCCCAAACCGGCCAACCTTCCCAACCGGCCGGCCCATCAGGGCGAATGCCGTTGGTTGGTTCACCCGCGCGAATCCGGTCGAACATCGCGACCTGTTCTAGATATGCCAGAACCGGGATGAATCCACTTTTTCTTGTACAATTCCCGTCCCGACGATTGCCGTAACTCGTGCTCACCGTATTGCAACTCGATGAGCCTCCTTTTCGATAAGGAAACACTTTTTGGGAGTCGTGATAGTTGTGTAGAGCAAGACCCAACTGCTTAAGGTTGTTGGTGCACTGGGAACGGCGAGCCGCCTCACGTGCCGCCTGCACGGCGGGTAACAATAGGGCAATCAAGATTCCGATGATTGCGATGACAACGAGCAGTTCCACGAGGGTGAACCCTCGTTTGAAAAAAGACTTTGTCATAGCACACCTCCAGAGCCTGTTAGAGGCCATCGAAAATCGAAGCGCTTACAATCACGCATGACCGCACACCAGGAGTTCCACGCAAGCTTCAATATAAATGCGGAAAGACGGATCGTCAATGAATTTGCTAGTCAAATTGAAAATCTCGGCTATATTCTGGTACGCAAGATCCAAAATTATGATTCTAGAATTCCTCCCACGTCCAAAGGACACCGAAATTAAGAACACGACGATTCGTGTTCGCGGCTTGCGACGACCGCTCCCGCAACGTTCATGCCGAATAAGGCGGAACTGCCCGAATGGGAAGGACCAATAGTTCTCTCCCTCAGTACGATATGGCCCTCACTGGGTGATTGTGTCCAGCCGAATTTGGATTCCAGCGCCAAGCGCGCGAAAATGATTGAAGGGGGCTAACCTGCCATCGCGTGCCAGGGAATATCCGCACGTCGAGACCCCGCCGCGGCAGCGTGATTGCCCTAGCCGCGGACTGGCACAGCTCACGGTGCGGTGACTGATTCGCTACCGTCCTTGGAGCCGAGGGCTCCCCACACACCGTAAACGCTCGGCCCATTAAAGGGCTGATAGGCGCCAAGATTCCCGGTGTTGATGGTGTTAGAGATGAATCGCACCGAACCGTCGGCGAACAAGCAGTTGACGCCCCCTGGGTGGCGACTGGCAGGAGGAATGACAAGGTGGTGCGCATCGCCATATTGAGCCGCATCATCAGAACAGGCTGGCGCGTTTGGCGGCAACACGGTATTGAAGCCCACGTACATGGGCTGCCCGTCAGTCCAGCGAACACCAAAGCGTGCCTGAATTGCAACGCCTTGATTGAAATAACGGCCGTCGGACACCGTCATGCACAAAGCTGGAGAATTGATGACCCCCGAAACGCCAATGGCCACGCCGAGTACGTGCTCGATGCTCCTGGCAGGAACGGCCACCGGATACTGTCCGCGGTAAGAACCAAGTTTCTGCTGGCACAGCCGTTCGCTCATGGCGATCGTATTGCTGGTACCATCGGTGATGTCCGCTATCGAGTAGGTGCGTCGGCGGCTGAAAAGCCCACGAACGTTGTCACCACTGACACCGTTTTGAATACCCTCTACCTGGTCGCCCACGCAGAACGCGTAGGAGTTGTAGGCACCGCTACGATCCGGATAGCCGTTATCCGAGGGGCACAGGAGTAGATCAGGGGAGTCGTTCCACACGGACCAGCTCTGCCAACCGGCGGGGCCGTCCGGCGGAACCACGTTGCCGCCACTTGTGGCGCCGGTGGGATCCCCTGCGCGGATTCGTTCATAAAGGGCGTTTTGCTCGATATAAGGCAGGAGAGGGACGAATCCACTCTTTCGGCCCTGATTGGAGCACCACGCGTCAGTGCTGCACCCTTCGGATCCTCCCTTTCGGTAAGGGAATACTTTGTTGACGTCGTGATAATTCTGCAAACCCAACCCCAGTTGTTTGAGGTTGTTTGTGCACTGCGAGCGACGGGCAGCCTCACGCGCTGCCTGGACTGCGGGAAGAAGTAGCGCAATCAAAATGCCAATGATAGCGATTACAACGAGAAGTTCCACGAGGGTGAAACCCCTCCCTTTCAGATAACGCACACGCCTGTTCATCGCGCACCTCCTAGGGCTTGCTCTGGAGTTAAACCGCGGGCAACGAAACAATTTGTTACAGGCGGGCTGGTTAACTGTCTGAATTCTACTTCGACCGTATTTAAAAAGCAACAATCAGGTTGCCGGGCGCGTCGCTAGTTTTGCTCGCCGGAAAGAAATTTGGCGAGACGGCGGCAATGTTTGAGGGGGAGTGCCTTGCGGAGAACCTGTTAAAGAGAAACGCCCTTCCCTTGACAACCGCGCTGTGAACTGCGGGACGTTCAGCCGCTGTGGGGGACAAAAAGACTGGAAAGGGATCCGAAGAAGATCCGTATTTTTGGAATAGGACGGGAAAGTAACGGGCCGTTTGCTATGAGCGCCGTTGCGTTACCGCGTACCAGTGTTGAATTGTAGGGGCAATTCATGAATTGCCGCTACCACAGCACATTCCGTTTGCCCATGGTTACTTGGAGGAGCGCGCATGAATAACCCCCGTCGACCAGATTCGCCGTGCTTCGCCAATTGCAGTTTTAGGGTGTAAGTTGAATCTTAAACGTGTTGGCTTTAGGTTCCACAGTGAAGCTCAATCCGGAAGTATTCTTATTGGCATATTTTTCCGGGAGCAGGTTTTTGGCAGCTGGGGGCGGGGCCGCGCCTTCCTCCGGTGGCCGGTAGTCCTCGTCACCGCCACCTGTTCCTGTCTGAACCGTGGGAGTGGGGTATTTGAACACCTTGACCAAATACTCTCCAGGAATTGCGCCGTCTCCCTTGGCGAAAGTGCCCAACTGATAACGACCCTGGGCATCGGTTTCCCCGGTTGCCACCTGCGGGCCCTGTGGCTGCGCCCCACCTGCGGAGCCAGGCGCACCAGCCGCCGCAGACTTGGGTACAAACACCACCCTGGCCCCTTCCACCGGTTGGCCGTTCATGGTCACGGTGCCGCTGACGGGATACGTTTTGGGGCGGCTCGGCCCGCGAGAACACCCCAGAACGAGGACGAGAGCCACCGTGGCTGCCACGGAAAAATGGGAAATGGGAAACTGGGGCAGTCTTGGTTCCCAAAAGAAAAACGGGCGCCGGAAAGGCGGCCGCGTTCAGAAAATTCTCATCCTGGCGATCGCAAAAAGGGAGCTGCGGAAAATTTAAAAATTGGCGGACTGTTAAAAACACCCGCCTTTGGAATTCATCGACCTTTTTCGGTCATTCGTACTTGATTGTGCAGCCAAAGGCCTTGGTTTCCGCAACGGGCGGAGTTTTCCCCTGTAGGAGCGCATCCAGCGCGTCCCGGAGGTAATGCTTTTTCACCTTAGCCGGGTCCATGTTGTCGTCGATCGCGCCGATGTAGGCGATCTTACGCTCGGAGTCCAGAACGAACACGTGGGGCGTTACCCGGGCACCGTAATCATGGCCCATCTTCTGGCTGGAATCATAGATGTAGGGGAAGTTGAATCCCTTTTCTTTGGCTCGCTCTTTCATGCGATCGAGACGATCTTCCGGAATGTTGTTCACATTGACGGCGATCACCTGGACGCCTTTGTCCTTGTAATCTTTCTGAAGGGCAATGAGACGATCTTCATACGCCTTTGCGACTGGGCAATGGTTGCACGTGAAGACAAGGACGATGAGCTTGGCGTCCTTGTAGTCGGAGAGGGAATGCTGCTTGTCATCCACTCCGATAATTCCCTTCCAATCCGGGGCAGGATCACCCACCTTGACACCCTTCTGCTCCGCCACGGCACAGGACCCCACGCCCAATGCCAGCATCAAACAGCCGAGCCCCAGCAAGCCACTGATGACGCGCTTCATAGGTTCACCTCCACACGAGCCAAAGGAACCAACAGCTTCTTTACCAGCTTCGTTTGCCGGTCACGTTTCATCATCCATAATGCGGCAACCTACCACCGGTTACCGCCCCCGGGGCATTAAAGATCATACCGAGGAAAGCTTCGAAGGCAAGTCGGAATCGAGGGCGAAAACGGAAGCGGATTCGCCTGGTAACAGGAAAACGGTGCGTGAAATTTGCTGAGAAAGAATTGTGTCAAGGCTTTTGGGGTTTTTGGCTCCGTTAGATGGACGCCTTCTCCGGCGTCCCCTCGCTCTTCCCGCGATTTCTTTTTGGGCCATGCGCGCGTCGCGTCGGCAACTGCGCTACCGCCGTGGGGTGTGAATTTGCTCTTTCCAGCCTTTGAAAAATTTGCTATTTACCAGACCCGCGCAGGTTTCCAGCGGGTCGCCGGTCTTGCTCGGCTTTCAGGTGCGACGACTACAAAGACCTGACATGCGCGCAAGGCCGCCCGGAAGCGCCTGTTGGCATCGAAAGCGCTTCCCCGGGTCAAAGTCCCGTCGCGCAAATACCAAGAGAGGTGGAACGGAACATGCTTCGTCAGCATGGAGGATCTCCCATGCCTGCATGGGTGCAATGGCTCAAGATGCATGTGGTCACACGGCCGGGTCGATGGCTGATTCTCGCGACGGTCCTGGTGGTGGTACCGGTTGCGGCCATCACGATCAAGATGTTCTGGAACGGGCATGGGATGTCGGTCCAGGCTGAGGAACTGAACCAGACCGCTGTCCCCCAGCCGGCCGTTGCTCCTCAACCGCAGCCGTTCGTCCCCAGCAACAGTGTTCATCCGCTCGAGAAGTCTGACTCTCGCTCTGGGGTGAATACACCGGTGGCATCCGGTCCGCCACTGAACCCGCCGGAGAATCCTCTTCGCAGCGGGTCGCGGCCGTTGCCCACTGAAAAGCGGCAACTTTCGTCACCCGTGATACCCACAAAGGTCGATGGTCAGGAACCTCCCGACAACGAGCCGGGTGATCGCGTTGGTGGGGCGCCAGGGGCGGCATCCCGGGAAATCCCTGCCCTGCTCGAATCGCAACCCACGAAATCGCCGCGAGTATTGCCGCCACCGCCGCAAACGTCGGCCGCGTCATCATTGGGTGATGTTTCGAGCCCGGCGGGGGCCGGCTGGATTGTTCCCGACACACCGACTACGGAGAGCGACTCATCCTCAGCGCGGACAAATTCGCCCAAGGATGCGAATTCTGCATCGCCGGAAAACTCTGGCGTCGGGACGACCGAGGCCGCATCCACGGGCATTCCCGATGCCGCTCAGGTGCTTCCGCCTGGCGGCATGCCCGTCCAGATGCCATCGCAGCCCTCGGCATCGCGAGCGGCACAGGCAACACCACCGGCTTTTAACCCGGGACCCACCGGACTCCCCACGCGGCAGGTCGATACCTCTGCTGACACCGGTGTAACGGGATCAGTTCCTGGGAATCCCAGTCCCTTGACGGCAAGTTCCCAATCCTCGAACTCGCCCAGTGCGGGGAACGCCGCGGAGTCCGGTCCGGTCGCACGTCCTGCCTCACCGGTGGCCAGTCCGTTTGACACTCTCCCACCACCCCCCAACGGTCAAACACCGGCGATTATTACCCCCCCGCCGACGCGGGTCTTGCCGCTCCAGTCGGGCTCGGGAGGCTCAGGCGGTTTTGTGTCGGGAACGGAAGCAGCGTCGGATGCGGGCGGGGCATCCCTGCCGACGGGGTCAGAGGGAGATGCCCGGCCGGGCGACGCCGGTTTGGAAGGCCCGCAAACACCGCAAATCACCATTCAGAAGATTCTTCCCAGCGAGGTTCAGGTGGGAAAGCCCGCCACCGCACGAATCGTGATCCGCAACAGTGGGGCAATCCCCATCAATAAGGTGGAAGTCCAGGATCCGATCCCCTGGGGCGTCCGCGTGCTGCGGACCAATCCGCAGGCCAGTCAGCAAATGCAGGGAACTCTTGTGTGGACGCTCGGCCCTATGAAGCCCGGCGATGAAATCGCGCTGGAAGCGGAGTTCATGCCGTTGCAGGAGGGTGAGTTGGGGAGCGTCGTGACGGTCCTCGTCCATGCCCAGGCCTCGGCCAGGACGCGTTCCACCCGACCGCAGCTCACGTTAAAGGCCGAGTTTCCGCCTCAGGCCCTCATCGGCGATGAAATTACGGCAACGATCACCGTGAGCAACAGCGGCTCGGGCGTGGCGACGAATGTGGTGCTGGAGGAACACGTTCCGCAGGAGATGCAACATCCCGCCGGCAGCGAGCTGGAGAACGTATTGGGAGACATCCGCCCTGGGGAATCTCGACAGGTCCAGTTGCGCTTGCGTGCCGTTCGGCCGGGAACGGCCGTCAATCGGCTGATCGCCCGGGCAGACGGCAACGTTCGGGTGGAGAATCAGAGTACCATCAACGTGCTGGCGCCGCAACTCAAACTGGCGATTGAAGGGCCCGCCAAGCGATTCCTGGATCGCGAAACAACTTACCAGATTTCCTTGAGCAACACGGGCACGGCCAGCTCGCGGATGGTCCGTTTGACGGCCGCGTTGCCGCCGGGACTGCAATTTGTACGGGCGAACAATGCCGGCACGTATGATCCGACCACGCACAGCGTCCAGTGGTTGCTCCAGGAGTTGCCTGTCGGCCAAACCGGACAGGTGGAACTTGTGGTGCGGCCGATTGCTGCCGGAGAGCAGCCGCTTACTTGCACAGTCCGCGATGAACTCGGTCTGGGAGACGATCAGCGGTTGACCATCCAGGTGGAGGGCATCTCCGCGCTCCACTTCCAGGTGGCGGACACGCGAGATCCGGTGGCCGTGGGCACGGAAACCACCTACGAAATCCGCGTCGTCAACCAGGGAACCAAGGAGGCCACGAACGTGCAAGTGATGGTGATCCTGCCGGAAGGTCTGCGCCCCCTGGCCGGCGAAGGTCCCACCACCAACACGATCAATGGGTCAGAGGTCCTCTTCGGCAAATTGCCCCGTCTGCCAGCCAAGGCAGAGGCGCTGTTCCGGGTGCGTGCTCAGGCAATCGCCCCAGGAGATCAGCGCGTCCGCGTCCAGATCCTTAGTGACGACATCCGGCTGCCCATCACCAAGGAAGAAAGCACCCAGGTGTACTCCGATACACAATAAAAACTGGAGTATCGCCACGGGCTGAGCGGTAGACAGCGCTAAACCGAAAGGTAAAGACCTGGAGGCAGTGCCCCAGTGATGACCGGGCGGCCAGAACCGCGACGACAGCGGGACATGTTTCCGCCGTGTGAGTTATCCGCGGTGTGCCACACGCGACTATTCGGTGTGCACATCCCACCCGGCCCCGAAAATGAGATCATAGGGCAGCGGGGTCTTCACCGTCGCCTGATCCTGCCCACCTGCACTATCGCGGATTTTGACGAATTCAAATCCCCGAAGGATGAGCATTGGGCGGGGCGCTTCGGCCAGAAGGCGAGCAAAAACCAATTCCTCTGGCGTAGCCGTGATCAGTTCATTGAAAACGGTATCCCACAAGGCGGCCTTGTCCCTATCCAGGGGTGATGTGGCCTCGGCTTCAATGAGAGGAAATCCCCGCACCGTCACGCGATAGACGTTGCCACCTGTGGACTGGTCGAAAAGCTCCGTTTTATGAGGTTTGAACTGCAATTCGTCTTTGAGGACGGAATCCAGGAGTCTTGCCCGATCTGTCCCCGTCTGAGAATACGCCACCACGGTTGGAAATCCGTGCGCGCGGACGTCGTAGCCCGGCCCGGTGCGGCGGCTCAGCCCCCACTGCCCTTCAAAGAGTTCGTCGCCGGGACCGTCGAAGAAAGTCGCACGATCGTTATTCCCGTTGGCGAGGACATCCACCAGTTCGAAGAACTTGATTCGCAGATAAGACTGAGGGGTGATCCATTTCACGTGGCCCAGGGCCGGTTCAAACTTCATCCGGGCTGCGGTATCGGCACCATTTTGCCAGAGGGTGCCGGAAAGCCAGGCGGTATCATGGCCTCCCTGTGTGCCGTAGATGTGAATCTCTTCGAATCCGGTGCTTGTGACGGCTGTGACTGACCCAGGGAAATTCACACCAGGCGAGTTGAGGACGCCCCGATGGAAGACGATTCGGTCCGGCCAGGCTTCCACGTGATCGTCGCCGGTTGAATCCGTCACGATCAATACATCGTGGCCGGGACCTGCCTGGATGGCGATTGATTGGCCGCTCTCCGCGGTGGCCGGCAGGTCGAAGGAAACTCCCCGGATGCTGATCACCGTGCCGGGGTTACTCGTATCTCCGGTAAACGCGACTTGCACCGTGTCATCGTCCGACGTGTCGAAAACGGTGATCGCGCCTGTCATTGGGTCTCGATCCACAAGATTGGCGATCGTCCAAATAACTTCGCCAATCTCGGAGCCGGGAGCCACGTCCAGAACGAGGTAATACACGGCGCCGGGTTGAACGCGGGCGAGCTCAAGCTGGACGGTGCCATTCGCAACCTGTGAGATTGCCAACGGCACAAGTTGTGAATCCGCAAGGGGATCACTGTCATAGAGGGTGAAATGGATGCTTTCGGGGTTTGCCGGTGCAGAAGCCCTTATGGAAACTCCCGCCAGGTGCGTGAAGAGCAGGCGGTAGAAGATTTTCCCGGCTTCAGGCTCAGTTTCCACGATGCGTCGCAGATCGATGGTTCCCAGATCAACCCGCTTGGTATAAAGGACATCGGTGGCCACGGGATCGCTTGCCAGACCTGTGTTATCCCGCGCCATCGCGAAAAATCGATAGCGCCCCAACGGCCAGGCGTCGAGAGTGGTCGCGCCCACTTCCCAAATCGCCTCGCCCTCTGCGGTTAAACCGGTTGCTCCCAGGAGCAGATCATCATCGTCCCAGTTTTCGTTTCCATTGGTATCGAGGTAAAACTCCACGGAGTTGACGGTATCGAGGCCATTGGGGTCGGCGATGCCGTGAGCACGCAGGAGAAGCGGTTCGTCTCTCAGGACGATCGGAGAGTCAGCAAACAATTCAGCGATCACAGGTGGTTGCGCGAGGGATAGAACGGCTACAAAAACATCCTGGTCCCCTGGCTCGCCGAGGAGCGCGGTCGTCGGCCAAGCGGGAGTGGAATAGGTGTTTCCCACCACGTGAAATCCTGAATTTGGCGTCGGCACAAGTGTCACGACCGAATCGTCTGCCTCTCCGCCCAGGACATCGCTGGTGAGGAGTTGGCCAGTGGTGCTGAGCCGGAGGAGGAATCCTTCGCTACCCCCGCCGGAGGATCCGAGGATTCGCCCTCCCGCCCAATCCGCCAGCGCTGTTTGGCCACCCGCCAGGATTGTACCGTCGTTCCCCACCGCAATACTCGTAGCGCTGTCATCGCCGGTCCCTCCCAGATACGTGTACCAGAGGGTTTGACCATCCGGTCGCATGGCCAGGATAAAGGCATCCTGGCTTCCCTGAGGTCCAATGAGAGGAGATTGGCTTGACCAATCGCTGGATGCGGTCCGACCTGCCACGTAAATGGCATTTTGCGAAGCGGCGACAGCGAGGGCCGCGTCCTCCGCACTTCCACCGAGGTACGTGGACCAGACACGCTGCCCGGTGGAAGACAACCGGACTAGAAAGCCGTCGTAAGAACCGCCGTAGGTGAGGTCTTCTCCAGCGACCATCCAGTCGGGGGATGATGTCCGTCCTGCGACGTAAACGGCCCCCTCGGCAAACGCCAGGGCGAACGCATAGTCCCGCTGCGAGCCGCCCAAGTAGGTGGACCAGACGAATTGCCCGGTGGTTGTGAGCTTGGCGGCAAAAGCGTCGAAGGTTCCACCATTGTAGCTCGAGTCGAAGCCACCTCGGATCCATCCCGAGGAACTGGTCGTGCCGGCGACATAAATATTCCCGTTTTCGTCCAGCGCGATGGCCGAAATCGCGTCCCAGTCGCTTCCACCAACATAGGTTCCCCACAGGTAGGCCCCGGTGGGGCTCAGCTTGACCACAAAACCATCGCCGAATCCAGCGTAGGTGGTGTCGTACCCGCCGGATATCCAGCCCGTCGAACGCGTCCATCCCGCGACATAAATATTTCCGTCCGCATCGACGGCCACACCGGCGGCGCCATCGTCGAGAGTTCCCCCCAGATACGTCGACCAGAGCGGGGCGCCCTCCGGTGAGATCTTCACCACGAAGGCGTCACCGTCACCGCCCCAGGTGGTGTCGTGGCCACCGGCGACCCAGCCGCTGGAAAAACTTGTGCCCACCAGAATAAGGTTCCCGTCGGGATCCGCAGCGGCGGCCCGGACTTCGTCGTACTGAGTCCCGCCGAGAGAGCCGGTCCAGGAGACGGTGGATAAATCCGCGAGCGAGGCGGCCGCCAGCAACAGCCGAGACTCCAGCGGTTCGAGGGTCAACGTTCTCCGACCGGGCGAACAACGATAGTCCAGTCGCGCGGAGCGAGTCCGGAACCATCGCGTTGACCAGTCAGGGCGAGCAGTTCTACCGAACAAAAGAGGGCTTTTCCCATAAGGCCATCGTCTCCCGATGTACCACCGCATGGAGGCGATCTCCTAATTCGTTTCTTGCCTTCCTTCCTTTACGAGTTTGCGACCGGAGATCGCCGACTGTCATTGGAGTGTGGACATGCCGGGACGGGACTTAGCGGTTGTGTCCGGCGCTGTCTTTCGGTAAAGAGGTGCAGTCGGGAGCACCGGCTCAACGTGCCCACAAGCTAACGGAGGAGAGAATCATGTGCAAGCTCCCCCGGCTGAGCCATCGTCACCTGTTGAATGAGTCTGAGACCGCAAAGGCAAAACGTGCTGTAGCGGCAAGGCATGAATTCCGCCTTCCGTCGAATATTCGCCATGGTGTTACAGGACGGGCTCTGTCGCGCTATCCGGAGGGACGTGTCGGGCAGGCGCCGTTTTTTCGAGCGTTCGGAGGGACCCGCTCGTCGGGTCCGCCGTGCAACGTAGGATCATCCATCTCCTTCCCCGGGCACGACAAGCGTGTCCCTCCGGCCTTTCTCGGAGGGACCTGATTGTCAGGTCCACCTGTGAGGATTGGACGATCGATTCCGTATCCACGGGTACGACAGGTGTGCCATTCCGACTATTTGCGAGTGGTTCAGGCCAAGTCACCTTGCCGCCAGTGACGTGACGGAACACGCTTGATCGAGGACTTCTGCTCCCAAAATGCGCGGGTACACTGCGTGAGAAAATTTGTGCGTCAAGGGTACGGAATATGGAGAGGCTAAATGGTCGAGAGCCGGGGCCAGATCTTGTGTAAAATGACCTTCCGGTTGTCCAGCGAGTGGGGATGGATCGGAGGTGAAGCAAAAATATGATTCGGCTCATTGAGGCCCTCCATTACCGGTGTCTTCGCTATGTGCGTCAGCCCTTGCAATCGTTCCACGTCCTGGTGGGACCGAATGCAAGTGGCAAGACGACGTTTCTGGATGTTGTCGGTTTTCTGGGACGGCTTGTGGCGGACGGGCTGCAGGCAGCACTGGAAGAACGCACCGCTAATTTTCAGGACCTGGTTTGGAAAAGGGGTGTCGGCCCGTTTGAGCTGGCCGTGGAAGCGAGAATCCCGGATGCGATCAGGGGCCGGGCACCCGAAATGGCATGGGATACGATTCGCTACGAGGTCTGCATAGGAATACACCCTGAGACCGAGGTCGTTTCCATCCTGGAAGAGTCGGTCATTCTTAAGCGGTGGCGGGAACCCCGGCCAGTTTCGAGGGAACTCTTCCCAATGGAGCACACGGCTCCCAAGTCGATCATGACGCATCGCGTGGGGGGAGGAGATCGCCGAGTCGTGCGGAAAGCTGCGAGCGGTCTCGATCATTTTTACAGCGAAGTGGGAAAAGAATCAGGGAAAGGATGGTTTCCTTCGATTCGGCTGGGACCTCAAAAAAGCGCGTTTGGCAATTTACCGGAAGACCAATCGACGTTTCCCGCAGCCACGTGGTTCAAAACGCTGTTGAGTGAGGGAGTCCAGCCGATTGTCCTTAACAGTTTGTTGATGAAGAGACCCAGTCCCCCTGGTCAGCCCCGAACATTCAAGCCTGACGGATCAAATCTTCCCTGGATCGTCACGGAACTTCGCAAAAACCCCACCCGGTGGCGACAATGGATCGACCACGTTCGGACAGCTCTTCCCGAGGTCCGGGACATTACAACCGTTGAACGCGAAGAGGATCGACACCGCTACCTCGTCATTGAATACGAAAACGGCTTGAAAATTCCTTCGTGGATGGTTTCCGACGGAACACTGCGACTGCTGGCTTTGACGATCCTCGCTTATCTTCCCTCCCTTGAGGGTGTCTATTTGATCGAGGAACCGGAGAACGGGATTCACCCCCTTGCTGTGGCCACTGTTATTGAGTCCCTCAGGTCGCTGTATGAGGCTCAGGTTCTGGTAGCGACCCATTCCCCGGTCATTTTGAGTTTGGTGGAAGCCGGCCAATTACTGTGCTTCAAAAAAACACCTGACGGGGCCACGGATGTGGTGACGGGCTCGGAACACCCCAAGCTTCGCGACTGGAAAAAAGAAACGGACCTGGGGACGCTTTTTGCATCAGGCATTTTGGGATGAGCAGAGAAATGAAAGATCTCATCGTTCTGACAGGCGACCCAACAATGAGAATCGCTGTAATGGCGCTCCTCAGGCGGCATCAAGCCCTTCAAATCCGCCCGATTGTCCCGGATGCAGCGGCGGACGTTTATGAACATCCCAAGCGGGATCCAGGTGTGTATCGGGAAGCTGATGTATTTCTGCGGCCGTTTGTGACCCAGTATCGCTATGCCTTGGTCATGTTCGATCGTGAGGGATGTGGCGCGGAAAAGACGCAGGGGCGAGAGGAGATCGAAAGAGAGGTGGAAGCAAAGCTCAGCAAAAACGGCTGGCAAAACCGGTGTTCGGCCATCGTTATAGACCCTGAATTGGAAGCATGGGTGTGGGCAGATTCGCCTCATGTGGCAAGGGTGCTCGGGTGGGGATCCGACCTTAAAAAACTCCGGAAATGGTTGGAGAAAGAGGGTTATCTGGATCCCGGGGAAGCAAAACCTCGGCGCCCCAAAGAGGCCATGCAACAGGCGCTGCGGCTCACGCGAACGCCGCGCTCGGCGTCTCTTTGCGAAGAGCTTGCTAAAAAGGTGGGTCTATCCCGGTGCACAGATAACGCCTTCAGAAGGCTTTGCACCGTCCTCAGGACGTGGTTTCCGCCTGATTGATTCGAGCCCGGGGAAGCAACATGACAACGCGCAAATTTGGGATCGGCGTGGGTTGAGGATGATAAATTGCCTTCACGGAGAAAACTACGGCGCGGCGCGCGAAAAATGCTCCACCACCCAACTGTGGGGAAAGAGCTATTGACGCCATTAAAGAAAGGCTTAAAATCCCTAGCGCTTGGGGGATGGTCATTGCAACCAGAGGTACTCTTGCCGGGGCGGACGTCGAATGCAAGTCCAACGCTGGCACACATCGTGGGTCGTTCATGCCCCAGCGAAATTGAACCTTTTCTTCGAGGTGTTGGGGCGCCGCGAAGACGGCTATCACCTCATCGAGACCCTGGTCGTTCCTATCAACCTCTATGATACCCTGGTGTTCGAGGAAATCCCGGGAAGTGACATCGTCCTGGACGTAAAATGGGTGTGGAAAGGGGACTGGGCCGAGTTCTGTGGAAAACATTCCGTACCGGCGGATGAAACGAATCTTGTGTATCGGGCGGCACGCCTGATTCAGCAAGAAACACGAATCAACCGCGGAGTACGTATCCAGCTTTGGAAACGTATTCCCACCGGTGCCGGATTAGGTGGGGGATCTTCGGACGCAGCGGCTACGCTGGTGGCTTTGTGCCAGTTGTGGAACGTCGCGGTGTCCTCGCAGATCCTGCGTGAATGGGGGGCGCGGCTGGGGAGTGACGTTCCCCTCTTCCTCCACAAAGGACCCAGCGTATGTCGCGGACGAGGAGAAATTGTGGAACCCGTCCGAGCGGGGCCGCCGCTTCATGCAGTGGTGGTCAAGCCACCGGTAAGCCTGGCGACGCGGGAGGTATATGGAGCTTGCCGGGTGCCGGAAACGCCGCAGGCGGTCACGCCGCTGCTCGAAGCATGGCAGAAGGGTGATTGGGCCTCGTTCGGAAAGCGGGTGTTCAATCGACTGGAAGAACCCGCGCAGCGGCTGGCGCCGGGGCTGGCCCACCTGAAACGGTCCTTGGCTCAGACAGGTGGGTTGGCGATCAGTTTGACGGGGAGCGGTTCCTGCTACTTCGCGGTGTACAGCCACCGCAAACAGGCCTTGGCCGCAGCGCGGCGGATCCAGTCAACCCGGCTCGGTGCTGCATTCGTCGTGCACTCGGTCATGTGAAGAGTCCTCAGGGAAAGGAGGTCGGCCGTGGAAATCACCGAGGTACGCATCAAGCTCATGGACGAGCCCGGAGAGCGGCTGAAAGCCTTCTGCTCGATCACCTTCGATGATTGCTTCGTGGTCCGAGACCTGAAGATCATCGAAGGGGCGAACGGGCCGTTCGTCGCCATGCCCAGCCGTAAGCTCACGGCTCGCTGTCCCAATTGCCGCACGAAGAACCACCTTCGGGCTCAATACTGCAACCAGTGTGGCATCCGGCTGAAAGAGCAGCCAATCGAGCGCGACGAGGAAGGTCGGGCGAAACTCTACGCGGATATTGCCCATCCTATCAATTCCCAGTGCCGGGAAATGATCCAGGCCCGCGTCATCGCTGCTTACGAAGAGGAAAAGGCCCGCGCGAAATTGCCGGGCTATGTCTCGACCTATGAAGATTTCGACGAAGAGAGAACCGCCGAGGCGGCTGAACCGCTGCCCAAGAAAACTCCGCACCGCAAGGCACATAGCGAGCGCGAGCAGCCACGCGGCCCACATAAGCCCCCTGAGGACGTGACACAAAAAGAACGGTCGGAGCCACCCGAGACAGCGGCTCCGTAGAGCATTTCGAAAGACCTTTCCTACTGAACTGAACAGGTAGCGCCATGTCTTTCAACGTCTGGTCCCGGCGTCGTTTTTTGCTAGGGGTGGCCACCGGAACAGCAGCACTTGCCACAGGACGCCTGCTGGCGGACGCGACGAGCACGACCATCCTGGAGCCGGTCCATGGAGCGGTTCTCAACCGGCGACACGGCCGACAAACCGACAAAGGCCTGGAAATCGAGGTCCTGGGGTTGGCGCCCGAGGATCAGGCCGTCATCGTCAACGGCCAGGCGGCACAGCGCCAGGGGGCCCTGTACAGAGCCAAAGTGATCCTCGCTCAGCATGAAAACGAGATCGTCGCCAGCTCTCGCGGACCCCGCGGTCATCAGGAGCATCGAATCAAGGTCATTTGGGACCGCAACAGTCGGCCTCGTTATCGGTTCTCCATTGACGATAATAGCTTCTTTCTCCGCGATATTGCCCAGCATCAGTATGCCTCGCTATTCGATTGCTGGTATCTGGCGATGCTCCGCGACCTGCACAAAAAGTACGGCACCAAATTTGTGTTGAACATTTACTACACGACGGGTGATGACTTCAATCTGACGCAGTTTCCCGATCGGTATAAGGGCGAATGGGCGGACAATGCGGACTGGCTGAAACTCGCCTTTCACGCCTGGGCGGACAAACCCGATCGTCCCTACCAGCATGCTTCACCGCAGCAACTGGCCGCCGATTTCGATCGCGTGGCCGAGCAGATCCTGCGATTTGCCGGGGAAGCCACGTATTCTCCACCCACCGTAATCCACTGGGGGATGGTGTTGCCGGCCAGTCTGTCGGTATTAAAAGAGCGTGGTGTTCGCGTCCTCAGCGGATACTTCACTCAGATTGGCGGCGTCTGGGATGTCAATTACCACCTCGATCCCGGTCGCAGTGCCTACCTTTCCCGCCACGATGCCTGGATGGATTTCGAAAGTGGCATTGTGTTCTCCCGGGTGGACATCGTTTGTAACAGCACACCTGTCGATCAAATCGTCCCCACGCTGGCGCCCCTGATGGACGACCCGAACACCGCCGAGATCATGGATATTTTCACACACGAGCAGTATTTCTGGCCTTTTTATCAGCGGTATCTGCCAGATCATCCGCAGCGATTGGAAACCGCCATCCGGTGGTTGACGGAACAAGGCTACGAACCCGTGTTTTACCACGAAGGCTTTCTGGGCGTCCCGGTGTGAGTACGAATGCGATTCATGAATCGCCCATGCCGGGCTCCATTCATCAGTTGCTGCTCGGTGTGTCGTCGGGGCAATTCATGGATTTGTCTCCACCGGAATCTGAACGGCTTGCCCGCATCGTGGTCGGCAATACCGTCGACTTTTTCCACCCCAGACCAAGGCGATTTTGGAAGTGGCTGAACTTCGGGGACATCATGGATTGACGCCGGTCGGGAAGTGGCGGTAAACTGAAGGAGAAGCCTGCGTGGCCGGAACAAAGATAGGTTTGGGCCACGGGTAGGTGCTTCTTGGACATAATGATTAACCAAATAGCTTTTTCCGGGGCGTAGCTCAGCCTGGCTTAGAGCGCTTGGTTCGGGACCAAGAGGTCGCTGGTTCAAATCCAGTCGCCCCGATTTTTTTGCGCTGTTCCTTGCGTGGGACGATCCACGCCCTTCCCTTTTTTCCTCTCCTCGTCATCACTACCCCATTCTGGAATTTGCCTGATCCGGGACAATCACCACGAGCAGCTTCGCCTGGCCGGAAGCGGTCTCTCCCGAGGCCAGATTCTTTCCGTTGATTGATTAGTGATTTGATAAGGAAAGTCGCTTGACGCTGGGGCGCTCGCCGCCTACAATGCCCGCGACGGGATTAACATGAGTTAATGAATCAACATACAAATGTATGTGACAGAACCGGAGGGTATTAGTATGCTCTACCAGCAAATCGACATGGAACTGGCGGAACGGGAAGCCTGGGCTCTGCGGCGTCAGAAAGGAATTCCCAACAATCGGCGTCTGTTTGTGCTCGCCTGCATGGACGAGCGGCTGCCGGTCGAGGAGGCGCTGGGCATTCGGCTGGGCGATGCCCACGTGTACCGCAACGCGGGAGGTCTCGTGACGGATGACGTCATCCGCTCCGCCATGCTCACCACCAACTTCTTTGGCACCAAGGAAATCATCGTCGTCAATCACACCGAGTGCGGCATGATGACGGCAACCGGGGAATTTCTCACAAATGCCCTCTGCGAGAAAGGGATCGACCCGGACAGCGTGGCCATCGATCCGGCCCTGCCCGAACTCAAGCTCCCCCCAGGCGTGTTTCCCAAGTGGATTCGGATGTTTTCCGATGTGGACGAGATTTGCCTCAAACAGGTGGAGCTGCTTCGTAACTGCCCGTTGATCCCGGCCGACGTGCAAATTCACGGCTATGTCTGGGAAGTCGAATCGATGAGGCTGCGACGCCCCGGCGTGCGCCTGGCAGAGAAAGTCAACACGGCCAAGGCCATGGGCGCGAAAGGGTGAACGCTTTCGCGGGCAACCGATTGCCAGGAGCACACGGCCGGCTCACGGGGCAGGTGCTCGATCCGGGCGAGAACATTTGGCCTTGCACAAAAGCGATGGCGGGAGACATCGGCAAAATGGGCTGATCCATGTCCCTCAGCCAAACACCCGGCCTTTCTCAGTCGCTACTTGCCCCGGCCCGGACCGTACCACTCAATGTGTTTCCGCGGACAGAGCCGGAATCCGTGTTGCTGACAAAGTGGTTCCAGCCACGCCATTTTCTCGCGGAGGGTCTCCAGATTGGTCCCCTGGGGCATAAGGAGTACCCGGTCGCGGTCGATTTCGGGGATGGCGGCCAGAAAGCGTTCTGCTTCCTCCACGTCTTCCGGCCGGTCGATCACGAATTTAATCTGGTAGGGATATTCGCGGATAAGCTGCCGAATCACGTCCGGTTGGTGCCGCCGGCGCTCGTGCTCTTTCCACCATCGCGGATGAAGTTCTCTGTCGGGCGTGGAATTGCTGAGCTTGGGACTGATCGACATGAGATGGCACTGGACCGGCCGATACACCGTGCCCGCCGTTTCCACCGTCACGTGGTAGCCGCGATCGGACAGATGCCGGGTGAGGGGGACAACTTGTGGAAACATCATGGGCTCACCGCCCGTCAGCACGATATGGCGAGCGGGAAAGTTTTCCACACGACGGAGGATCTCCTCGACGGTGAGAAGCGGGCCCTCCGGTTCCCAGCTTGCGTACGGGGTATCACAGAACCTGCACCGGAGGTTGCATCCTGACACGCGGATGAAAACGCTCTCCGTCCCGGTGAGAAAGCCTTCTCCCTGCCGGGATTGGAAAATTTCGGCAATTCGGAGCGGCTGATCGAGCCTTTGCTCCGCCGCGCCGGTTGTGTCCACTTTGGGATCGAGGGCCATGCTGGAAATGGGTAACTGCGTCATCTGTTCACGAGGCGTAGACGATGGGATCCTGGAGTCCGGCCTCGGCAAATCCTTTCTTGCGGAGCTGGCAGGCGTCGCAGCGTCCACAGGCCAGGCCGTCGGGAGTCGGATCATAGCAAGTATGGGTGAGGCCGTAGTCCAGGCCGAGTTCCATGCCCCGGCGGATGATCTGGGCCTTCGTCATCCGCAGCAGAGGCGCGTGGATGCGAAAGCGGGCCCGGCCTTCCACACCCGCTTTGGTGCCTAGATTGGCAAGGCGCTCGAAGGCCTCGATGAACTCCGGTCGGCAATCCGGATAGCCACTGTAATCCACGGCGTTCGCGCCGATGAAAATATCGGCCAGTCCTCGGCTTTCCGCATAAGCCAAAGCCAAGGCCAGGAAAACCGTGTTCCGCGCTGGGACGTAGGTGACCGGGATCTCCCCGGGGCCGGTCGTCACGGGTCGATCCTTGGGTACCGCGATTTCATCCGTCAGAGCGCTGTGTCCGAAGCAGGTCAGGTCCACTTTCAGGATGATGTGTTCCGCTGCGTTCAGAAACTGGGCGATTTTTCGGGCGGATTCGAGTTCCAGCCGATGACGCTGTCCATAATCGATGGTCAGCGCATAGATGTGGAATCCCTCATGCCTGGCAATCGCAGCAGTTGTCGAGGAGTCCATTCCACCCGATAGAAGTACCACCGCACCGCGACTTGCTTGCGAGGCCATACCTGCAAATATTCCCTTTCGAGCCAGAGTGCCAGCCGGAGCCGGTCTCAATGAGCCAGCCCCACCCGCCGCAGTATTCAATAGTCCCCCGCCCCTATATCATGATTTAAGGTGGAATTTGCTAGCAATTAAAGGAGATGCGGCGTGGCACAACAAGCGGAATCGTTTCGACATATCTTGGAGACTTTCGAGAATCAGTATCCGGATCGGGACTATACCATTGAGATTATATGCCCGGAGTTCACCTCCGTGTGTCCGCGGACGGGCCAACCCGATTTTGGCACGATCACCATCACGTACTGTCCCGATAAGCTCTGTGTGGAATTAAAAAGCCTGAAGTTTTATCTCCAGGCCTATCGGAATGTGGGCATTTTTTATGAGCACGTCACGAATCGAATTCTCGACGACCTTGTCGCTGTTCTCAGGCCGCGGTGGATGAAGGTTGTGGCCGATTTCCGGCCTCGCGGGGGAATCACGACCCGCGTTTCCGCGCAGTATCAAGTGGAGACAGCGGGCTCGAAAAAGGCGGGTTCGTAAAATATTGAGTGCAGGCAGTACGGGGCGCAAGCGACGAGTGCGATGGGAGTAACGCACGAGAAAGCGTTCCGACCGACGCCCCTGCGCCGCGGCGGTCTCTGTGCAGTCGAAGGAAGAAAGGAGGCACCTATGAGTAAGGAAGGTTTTGTTGGGCCGCTCGAACGCATCGACGAGACCACCTGGCGAATCCCACCTGATTATAAACCGGGAATGCAGGTCGAAGGCCGCATCTACGCCGACGACCGACTGATTGAGCAAATCCGCAAGGACCAGGCTCCCGAGCAGGTGGCCAACGTGGCGACGCTCCCCGGCATTCAGGTCGCCAGTCTGGCCATGCCCGACATCCACTGGGGTTACGGTTTCTGCATCGGTGGGGTGGCCGCCACGGATCCCGAGGAAGGTGGCGTTATCTCACCGGGTGGGGTGGGGTACGACATCAACTGTGGTGTCCGTCTCATGCGGACGAATCTCCATATTGACGACGTCCGCCCCCGATTGCCCGAACTCATGAATATTCTGTTCCAGCGGATCCCCGCGGGGGTGGGCAAAGGCGGCCCCTATCTTTTTTCCGGAAAGCAGATGGACCAGCTTCTGGAGGAAGGCTGCCGGTACCTGAAAAAGATCGGACTGGCGACCGAGGAGGACCTCAAGAATACGGAAGAAGGCGGCTGCATGGCGGGGGCCGACGCTTCCTGTGTGAGTAACGAGGCCAAAAAGCGCGGGAGCGACCAGTGCGGGACGCTGGGGGCGGGAAACCACTTCCTGGAGGTTCAGGTGGTGGAAGAAATTTTCGATCCCGAAGCCGCTCGGATCATGGGATTGGAGCCGGGAACCGTCTGCGTGATGATCCACTCCGGATCGCGCGGCCTGGGCTATCAGGTGTGTGACGACGCACTCCAGGAAATGCGGCGGTGTCCGGAAAAATATCACATCCAGCTCCCCGACCGCCAGCTCGCCTGCGCCCCTATTAACAGCCCTGAGGGTCAGCGCTATCTGGCGGGGATGCGGGCGGCGGCCAATTATGCCTGGGCCAATCGCCAGCTCCTCATGTGGCAGACGCGGGAAGCCTTCAGCGAATTTTTCGGGAAACCCTGGGAAGAATTGGGCATGGAGCTGGTGTACGACGTTGCCCATAACATCGCCAAGATGGAAAAGCACGTCGTGAATGGCAAGGAAAAACTCGTGTGCGTCCATCGGAAAGGCGCGACGCGGGCATTTCCACCGGGCCATCCCGACGTTCCCGAGCGGTATCGCGCGATCGGCCAGCCGGTCATCATTCCCGGTGACATGGGCCGCGAAAGCTGGGTCCTGGTGGGCCAGCCGGCTTCGATGGAGAAAACATTCGGCACCACCTGCCACGGGGCAGGGCGCGTGCTCAGCCGCAACGCCGCCATTCAGGTCGCACGGGGTCGCCAGATCGACAAAGAGCTGGCGGCCAAGGGAATCATCGCGCGGGCGCACAGTCGGGCAGGACTGGCGGAGGAGCACTCCGACGCCTATAAAGATGTCAGCATCGTGGTGGACATCGTGGATCGCGCGGGACTCGCCAAGAAAGTCGCCCGGCTGCGTCCCATCGGTGTGGTCAAAGGATGAGGGCAGCGAACTCCGGGCGACAAACACGAAGGACGACCGCTCTCCCCGTCCGACGGAGGGCCTGATGGGGAGGCCAGCAGAAGAGCGACGACGCGTGAGTGGACAGGACCATGCGGCGTTTCAGTGTGCCGGAGAGAACCATGAAATCGATGACACTGCTCTCCAAAAAATTCCTGAGGGGAAGCTGGGCGGTTCTGGTGATGGCCGCTGTAACCAGCCTGGGATGTCAGGCTGAAAAAGAGGGCCTGTCGTCTCGGCAATTTCAAATTGTGGGTGACAAGCCCGCCTGTTGCGAAACGGAAGCCGCGACAGAAAGTGGTGCAACGTCTGCTGGGGCCGCTGAAGAGCAATCGTCGTCGGGGAGTTCCGTTGCTGAGGTAACCGGTGAAGAAGGAGGTAAGGCCATGGCCATCAGAATCACCAGCCCTGCATTTCAGTCGGGGCAGCCGATTCCCAAGAAATACACGGGAGAAGGGGCGGATGTCTCGCCGCCGCTGGAATGGTCGGGTATCCCCGAGGGAACCCAGGAACTGGCCCTCATTTGTGACGATCCGGACGCTCCCACGCCGGAACCCTGGGTGCACTGGGTGCTCTACAAGATTCCGCCCGATGTGACCAAACTGCCCGAGAATCTTCCCAAGACGCCCAAACTTGACAATCCGCCGGGAGCTCTTCAGGGGAAGAATTCGTGGACGAGCGGTCAGACGATTGGGTACCGTGGCCCCATGCCTCCGCCAGGCCATGGCCGCCACCGTTATTACTTCCGCATTTATGCCCTCAATACCAAGCTCAACCTTCCGCCGGGTGCAACGAAGAAAGAGCTCATGAACGCCATGAAAGGACACATTCTGGCGGAAGGCGAATTGATGGGCACCTATGAGCGGAAATAAAGACCGTTGCCCACCGGGTTTGGTTACCGGCAGGGGTACGGACGCCGATTCTGGGGACACGGAGGGGGTGCGTGTTTTGGGAGGACTGATTTTTCGTGCCTGACCGTCGGCAGCATCGTGGTCCTCATCCCGAAGATCATGAACTCTTCGCGCCCAGCCAGTATCCCCGGCTGCTGACGGCGTTCGGTGATCTCTGCTGGCTCCTCGATCGGGGTTACGCGTTGCCCTCGTCTCTCAAGCTGGTGGGTGATCGCTATCAACTGGCGGCCCGGCAGAGATTGGCGCTGGAGCGCAGCGCATGCACGCGGGAAGAACTGTGGAACCGGCGTTCTCGGCAGAAGGAGGTGCACAGCCTCTGTGGTCTGCCGCTTTATCTGGATGGCTATAACGTTCTCACCACCATAGAAGCAGCGCTGGGCGGCGGAGTGCTCATCCGCGGAAGGGACGCCGCTCTGCGCGATATGGCCAGCATGCACGGCTCTTACCGAAAGGTCCAGGAAACCGTCGCCGCAATCGACCTGATTGGAAAGGGCCTTGCCGAGCTGGGTGTTTCCACGGCGCATTGGTATCTCGACAAGCCCGTGTCCAACAGCGGCCGCCTAGCCAAACTCATCCGGGAAATGGCAGCGGAACACGGCTGGTCGTGGCAGGTGGAAATCGTGCAAAGTCCCGATTATGTCCTTATGGAATGCCCCGATGTGATCGCCACCGCGGACAGCGTCATCCTCAACTACTGTGCGGGGTGGGCCAATCTCACCGACTGGCTGGTGACACGCTACGTCCCGACGGCCTGGGTGGTTGATTTTTCGCGCGTGCCGGAGGACGATGAGAACAAATCGGGACAACAATCTTCCGCCGATCAACTGCCTTCGTGATGCCCACAGACTGGCGTGCACGACACGCGCGCCGACAGCGAACCAGGCCGCCTTCGTCATTGCTGAGCAGAACGGAACAAAGCTGAAAGTAAAGGAGTAAACGGTATGGGTGCAACACCGGCGCGCCGGTTGATCATCGAGCGGTGCCGAGCAGCGGGGTTCCCCACCGTGCGGATGCGGAGACTCCGCTATCACCCGGCAATTCGGCAACTCGTTCAGGCCGTTCGGCTTGATCCCGGCCGGTGGATTCTGCCCCTGTTTGTGCACGCCCGCTCCGAGCCTCGCGTGCCGATCTCCTCAATGCCCGGCCATGATCAGCTTTCCCTGGATGCCCTGCGCGAAGAAATCGAAGAGGTCAAGCGCCTGGGACTGGGAGGTGTTCTCCTGTTCGGCATTCCGGATCACAAAGATCCCCTGGGCAGCGACGCTACAAGTGACCAGGGGATCATCTGCCGGGCGATTCGGGTCATCAAAGACGTAGCGCCGGAACTGCTTGTCATCACGGATGAGTGCTTCTGCGAATACACCAGCCATGGGCACTGCGGCGCGCTGGGGAAAGCCGGAGCCTACGATACCGTGGACAACGATCAGACCCTCCGTATGCTCGGGTGGCAAGCCGTGGCTCATGCTCGCGCAGGTGCCGATATGGTGGCCCCCAGTGGCATGATGGACGGCATGGTGGGGGCGATCCGCCAGGCCCTCGATCAGGCTGGTTTCACCCACGTTCCGATCATGAGCTACAGCGCGAAATACGCCAGTGCGTTTTATGGGCCGTTCCGGGAAGCGGCGGAAAGCGCGCCCCAGTTCGGGGATCGCCGAAGCTACCAGATGGATCCCGCGGCGGCTGCCGAGCAGGCCCTCCGTGAAGTGGAACTGGACCTCACTGAGGGTGCCGACATCGTGATGGTCAAACCGGCCACGTCCTACCTCGACATCATCCGCCTGGTGAAGGAACGATTTCCCGGCGTGCCCGTCGCGGCGTACAACGTCTCCGGAGAATACAGCATGGTGTGGGCGGCTGCTGAGAAAGGCTGGCTGGATCTCCAGCGCGTGGCCCTCGAGATGCTCACCGCCATCCACCGCGCCGGGGCCGACATCATCATCACCTACTGGGCCAAACAGGCCGTCAAATGGCTGGAACAGTAGGCCGTGCCCATTTGGTCCCCAAAAACAGTAAAAGAACCTGCCAGGGCCACACAGGAAATTCTGCGCGCACTCCAGAGGATCACCACCCGCCGGCTCGTTCCAGCCTCGCTGGTTGGGCCATATGAGTGCCCGTGTCCTGCCACTTCAAGTCCACGATGGCCCCCGCCGGGACGGCGATCACAGGGAACGTGCGTACGCTTGAACTTTATTTCCCACCGAATGATGATGGTGATTTTGTGCACAGTGTGCGTGCCTCACTGGTTGCTTTCCTGCTGGTTTTGTTTGTTGAGAGGAGGTCCTATCATGCGTGCTCTCACCGTGTGGAGTTCAGCGGTCATCTTGCTTGCGCTGGCAGGCAGTCTTTCTGCTGAGGAATGGATCAGCGGCAAGGTGTGGCAGGAGCCACCTGTCGTCACGCCCGGGGAGGGATGTGGCGCTCCCCCGTCCGATGCCATCATCCTTTTCGATGGAAAAGACCTTTCTGAATGGGAAGGGGGTGAAAACTGGATTGTGGAGAACGGCTACGCCATCGCCCAGAAAAATGGTATCACGTCCAAGAAAAAATTCGGCGATATCCAGCTCCACCTGGAGTTTGCCACACCGGAAAAAATCGAAGGTTCAGGTCAGGGCCGTGGCAACAGCGGCGTCTATCTGATGGGACGTTACGAGGTCCAGATCCTTGACTCGTATCAGAATCCCACCTACTATGACGGGCAGTGCGGAGCCATCTACAAACAGCATCCTCCGCTCGTCAACGCTTCCCGAAAGCCGGGCGAATGGCAGACCTACGACATCATTTTCACCGCTCCCCGCTTCGACAGTGACGGCAAGCTTCTGAAACCGGCCTATGTTACGGTCATTCACAACGGAGTGGTTGTGCAAAACCACTTTGAAATCGAAGGTGCCACGGCGTGGGACGCCCCGCCGAAATACACACCCCACGGAGAAAAAGAACCCATCCATATCCAGTTCCACGGCAATTCGGTGAAGTTCCGTAACATCTGGGTGCGGGAACTCCAGGAGCTCAAATGCGAGCAGCGGAAGCCGGAAAACTCGGAGAAGTCCGAGAAGCAGTCGGAAAACCACTGATCGAGCCCGGTTTTTAAATGGGCGATTCGACGCTCGGGTGAATTGTCAGCCCGACGGAAAATCAGAGTCGTCGGGTTGCACACATCGATGAACCGTGGGATCAGGGGCGGCCGATCGGTCGCCCCTTCCAGTTTTTGGGAATATTTGGGGAACAGTCGTCCATGCTGTTTCCGTGCGGCGCGAGGGCGAAAGCGCCTCGCGGGGGCACGGCTGTCGTGCCCGTGAAATGATTTGTCAGTCGCTGGTGGTAGGGGCAATTCATGAATTGCCCCTACAGAAATTTGGCGTCGGCCGTGGTTAATGTGTCTTGAAAGGTGGAGGCACCGGCCCACCGTCATCTGGTTGGCCGGTCGGCATGCCGTTCCCGGTGAACCTTTGGGCATTCCCCCGAGTCCGCTCCTGTTAAACCGCGGCAAAGGGGGGTATATTGCAGGTAATAGCGCCTCGCAGCCGGTCTCGGTGCAGAGGGTGTGGGCATCGGTCTTCCCAAAAATGTCTGGCCCAGCGAATAAATTTTATCCTGAAAGCGTTGACAGGTAGAGTTTATGGCCATCCGCGTTGCAATTTTAGGAGCGACAGGCTATACGGCGGTCGAGTTGATCAAGATCTTGCTCCGTCATCCCGAAGTGACGATCACGGCGCTGACCAGCCGGCAGGAGGGAAACGCCCCCATCGCCAGTGTGCATCCGTCCCTTGTCGGGCGGATTTCTGCCAATCTGGAGAATCTCACCCCGGCAGAAGTGGCGGCTCGGGCGGAGTGCGTGTTTAGCTGCCTCCCCCATTGCGCCAGCGCCGAAGTCATTCCGGACCTGCTGAAGGCCGGTTGTCGGGTAGTGGATTTCAGCGCCGATTACCGGCTGAATTCCCCCCAGATTTACGAGGAGTGGTACGGCCACCGGCATCCCGACCCGGAACGCCTTGGCAAGGTCCCCTACGGTTTGCCGGAGCTGTTCCGCGAAGAAATCCGCAGTGCGGCGCTCGTGGCCAATCCCGGGTGTTATCCCACCTCGGTGATCCTTGCCCTGGCGCCGCTTTTGAAGGCCGGACTGATCGAACCCCGCGATATCATCGTAGATTCTAAAAGCGGCGTTTCCGGAGCGGGACGCACGCCCAAGTTGACCACCCACTTTCCCGAATGCAACGAGAGCCTCTCGGCCTACAACGTGGGACGGCATCGCCATCAGCCCGAGATTGAACAGGTTCTCGGTCAGGTGGCAGGGGGTGCGGTGGAGGTGGTTTTCACCCCGCATCTTGTCCCGATGGATCGGGGTATTTTGACGACCACCTACTCCCGTCCCACGCGACAGGTCACCGAGGACGAGGTGCTCGATTGTCTGGAGAGTTTTTATCAGAATGAGCCGTTTGTTCAGGTGGTGGATCATCTTCCGGCCACCAAAGATACGGCAGGCACCAATTTTTGCCATATCACCGCCCGCATTGTGCGGCATCGCATCGTGACGGTGAGTTGCCTCGATAACCTCGTGAAAGGGGCTTCCGGAGCCGCGGTCCAGAATTTCAACCTCATGTACGGATTTCCGGAAACGACGGCCCTTTTGTGAAGCCGCGGCTGGCTGGCAGCTTCCACCACGGGGTGGTACGCGGATTGGAAAGTCACAATCGCAGAGATTACGCTGTTTCGGCGAGAGACCCCTGACAATGGCAGTGCGTGTTCCAAAAGGCTATCTGGTGGCGGGTGTCCACTGTGGACTGAAGCGTGACCTGCGGAAACCGGATCTGACGCTCATTGTTTCCGAGACGCCGGCCACGGCGGTGGGCGTGTATACCCAGAACATCGTCTGCGCCGCCCCAGTGCAGCTTGATCGCAAGCGGACGCCGAGCACACGGATTAGGGCGGTGGTGATCAACTCTGGTAACGCCAACGCCTGCACGGGGGAGCGCGGTCTTCGGGATGCCGAAGAGATGGCCCGCCTCGCCGCCAAGGCCGTCGGGGTCGAAGAAGATCAGGTCCTGGTGATGTCCACGGGTGTGATCGGGGTCTATCTCCCGATGGACAAGATCGCCCACGGCATTGAGCTAGCCGCCGCCCGACTGGGCAACGACGAAGAAGCCCTCATCATGGCTGCCCGAGGGATGATGACCACCGACACGGTGTACAAGCTCTCGGGACGCACACTCTCCCTCGCCCGGCGCGAAATCCAGATTACGGGGATGGTCAAAGGTGCGGCGATGATGGGGCCGAATCTCGCCACCATGCTGGGCGTCCTTTTCACCGACGCGACCCTGGACGTGGACACGGCTCAGCGGCTGCTGCGCGAAACCGTGGACGACACGTTCAACTGCATCAATGTGGACGGTCACACCAGCACCAACGATACGGTGCTCTTCCTGGCCAATGGCGCGGCAGGGGGACCGCCCCTCACCGGAGATCTCCTGGAAGATTTCCAGCGGGAATTCCACAGTCTGTGTGTGGAACTGGCCCGGATGATCCCTGCCGACGGAGAGGGGGCGACGCACCTCATCACCATCGAAGTGACCGGTTGCCGCACACGCCAGGACGCCCTTCAAATTGCCCGAGCCATCGCGAATAGCCCTCTCGTCAAAGCGGCCATCCACGGTGCCGATCCCAATTGGGGACGCATCGTTTCCGCGGCAGGTTACGCGGGAGTGCCCTTCGATCCCAACAAGTTGACCCTCTATCTCAACGGCTTTTGCCTCTATCGCGATGGCACACCCGTCAAGTTTGACGAAATCGAGGTGTCGAACTCCATCCGGGCGGAACGCGAAACACGGATCGAACTTGTGCTCCAGGAAGGCAATGCCTCCGGGCGGTTCTGGACAACCGATCTGACGCCCGAATACGTCCGCCTCAACGCGGAGTATCGCACCTGAGTCGCACCCCAATCATGGTGTTGGGTCGCACTGCCTTCGGTCGCGTGACACCTCGTGATCCTGTGCCACATAGTGGTAACGACCGAACAGGCGTCGATCACTCCAGTCCCCGGGCGCCGGCCACAGGGATTCTGGCTCCGGTGGCTTCCTCTGCACGCCGTTTTGGCCAGAATCGCGGTTCCACGGAGAAATGCACGCCCACGCTGTCCCGGCTGGCATCGACATTGATTCCCGCACTGACGAGGAACGATTCGCCGATTCGGGTGAGCGAGAAACTCTGACCGATGTTGCTCGATTCCCCGAGGTCCACCGAAACCCCCAATGTGGTCATCCACTTTGGCGACATCCAGTAAGAGTAGGAGAGAAACAGGACGGTGCTGTCGATCGGGCCCTGAAGAATTCTCAGCCCCAGATAGAGATCGCCACGCGGGGGCCGGCTGAGATATCCTCCAAAGGTCAGCAATTTCTGTCCGGAGTCGAAGAAGTCGAAAAGCCCGGACGAAGCGAGCGTGAGGCGGTCTCCCACAAACCATCGGGCGTCATAGTCGAGGAGTCCCACGAATCGGCCGAAGTTATCGCGCGATGAGTCGGGGAACAGCGAAAAATGCGTGTCGAAGGTGATCCAATCAACGATCCTCTGGTTGCCCGGCATCCCGCGCTTCGTTTGCCAGCGCTGCTCCACACCCAGGCGAATGAGCGTCAGATCATCGGCGATTTCCATGCTGGGCGATGTGACCCAGGATGCCAGGCCCGTCCGCAGGGCGTAAAAGCGTTCGTCGAAGCGATCGGGCGCCGGTGGGCCGCCGAAGCCACTGCCCGGCCCAAACGTCAACACGGCGAGTCGGCGTCGAAACGCCTCGATGGCGTCGTCATCCAGGGGCTCATAGAGCGGAAGGAGATCCATGTCGCGGCTGGAATTGGCCCAGAACGCCTCCGCTTCGAAGGTGATTTTGTGAGCGATCCCATGAACGTTGAATAGATCGCTTTGGATGTAAGGATTGACGGCCCACACGGGAAGACTTGCCCGCGCTCCCAGTTGGACGTAGGCCCGATGGAGACTGTCACCCGCCCGGTCCTCTCCCCAATGCCCCAGTTCCCCCAGCGCATAGGGAACAACTTTTACCGGGCCAATCTGAAACGGCCAGTCAATCTCCTGGCGGGAAATGAATCGTTCGCTCACCGTGCGGAGTGGCTGGCCCGTGATCGAGGACGTCTCCCACGGCAAATAGGAAAAGGCTGCCAGATCAGCGGGATCCTCCGGCCGTGAAGCAGCCCGAAATCGGGCCAGACCCACGCTCGTGTGTTCAAACCAAGTGAACGCATCGTTGAGAAATGATTCGCCGAGTTTGTAATGGTCGAATCGCGGAAGCCAGTCCGTCTGGGTGAAGAACGGATTAACTCGCACCGCGGCCGACAGATCCCAGGACGCATTCCCGTAAATCCGCTTCAGTGAAATAGCCGTGGACTGGTCTTTCAGCTCGTCCCATTCGCGTTCGTAGTACTGTTCCAGAAAATTGCGATCGGAAATCAGCCCGGCTTCTGCGGTGAGCTGGTATTCCTCGGAAAGATATTGCCGGTGCTGCCAGAGAAAGCGGTACCGATAATTCTTTTCCGGCACCAGAGCCCGCCGACCTTTTCCCAGGTTATCCAGTCCGTCATCGTAGATCCCCCAGAAGTCCGCCAGACCCGTGGCATAACCCGGCAAACCAAAAAAGCCAAATCGGGAGTAGCTCACCGAAGTGCCGTGACCCAGCCCGCGTTCACTGAGATAGTCCAGGCTGAGACTCCATTCCACGCCCTCCGGCCTGTTGCGGATCCCGAGAAGCTGGAAGGCGTCCCAATTCGTCAACACCTGCGTACCAAAAATACTGTCGTGGCGGAGGCGAAAACGGGTGAGGTAATACGTCGGCCGGGAAAGATCCCCGGCTAGCACCGGCCAGTAAAATACGGGAATATTTCGCAGGTAAATGAAATTGTCCCGGCTCATCGCCCACGGATGATGTGTCATCACCGATTGGCCGGTTTCCGGGTCGATAATCGGCTGACCCGTCACCGGATCGAGAGCCGGCTGAAGACGGTCTTCCACATAGGCGAACTGCGTTTGCAGACGGTAGCCCGGTACGCCCATGCGGCTGGTGGTCACAAAGAGGTTTTGCGCGAAAAACTGGGTTTCGTTGAGCTGCTGGAGAATCTCCGCCCGAAGACGCAAATAACCTTCGTAATCGGGTAGCCGGGTGAGCAGTTCCGCATTGAGAATAATCCCTGCCCTTCGAGCCACATCGTAGTACATCCTGTCGGCGTAAATAACCCGATCTCCCTGCCGGAAGACAATGTGGCCCTCAAGATACAGTTCCAAGGGAAATCGGCTGGGCTGCGTCCGTTCGCCGGTCAGATCGGGCTGATCTTCCCCCGTGTACCAAATCACCACCCGATCCGCCGAAATATCCACCGTGCCCAGGGGCCCGGCCTCCTCCACGATCACATTGACCCCCGCATCAATGACGCCGATCCACTGGCCTCCCTGGGGGGCCGGAAACCACTGCGCCTGGACGGGCACATCCCCGCGAGGAAACACGCGAATGCGGCGGCTGGCCGTGCTCGGTCCCGTCCCACCCCCAGCATCTTCCGGACGCAACGCCCGCTGCGTAATTCCCTCCGCCTCGGCATTCCGTCGGGTCATCGCACGGCGGAATACCGGAGGATACGGGTCGGGTTCTCCCGCCACCTGGCCTACATGCGTTTCTAAATCCGCCAAAGTGTAGAGCCGGCCAAACCAGGTTTTATCCGTGAGCTGGGCCTCGCCGCCCTCGGAGCCCGTCTGAATCTTCACGCCTCCTTCCAGATAAACGATGACCTTGATCGGTCGCGGAGGAAGGTTGAACGATTGCGAATCAGTGGGCGGACGGTCAGGAGATAAAAGGGACGGACCGTCAGAAGACGTCGTGGTGGTCCCCGCGTTGGGAGCAACAAGCTCCGGTCCTGGTGGTGCCACCTGTTCCTGGGCAGACGGTGCCATGAAAGGGCCAAGCGGCCCGCTGTCGGGAGACCGGTCCACCCACAGCACGGCTTCTCGGGATTGCAGGACCACCGGCCCCTGCCGAAGCTCGCAGCTTCCGCGGAGAATCCACACCTCATAGCTGCCCAGTTGCCAGCGGTTGGCGGCTTCCGCACGGATTTCGACGGGAAACCGTGGGTCCGCCGGAAGTGCGATTTCCCCGGCATCAAGCGGCGCAACGGCTACCGCCAGCAGCACGAGGCAACAGCGCAGGCTCCACAAGAGGGAACCGTCGGGCCCAGCTCCCATTTTCGGCAAGCCGAACGGCCACCGGGGAGAGGTTGCCCTCCACGGTCTGGCGTGAGTTCCAGCTTTGCAAAACGACTTGGACCTCAGAGCGACGCTTCCCTGCTACCTGAAAGACGCATCCGTTTGATTCGCCGCATAGTCCCAGCGAGAACCCCCATTCTCAGGGGATGTGGGGCGGATTATACGCGAGTCTGTCACTCACGTTCAACCCGGTTTTCCGACCCGGCAAGGTATCAAGGTATCAGGGAGTTGAGGTATCGAACCGGCACACGTTTGAGCCAAAACGGGGACAACATGTCAGGTGGAGCCGAAGTTCCATCCCCGTGGGGGCAATTCATGAATTGCCCCTACCGCATATGGAGGGACCCGCTTGTCGGGTCCGTGTTTCGGAGGGACCTGCTTGTCAGGTCCGTCATTCGCTCGTCGGGTCCGATGAACACTGATTGATGACCCATGCCGCTTCACCAGGCACGACAGGCCTGTCCCTCCGAAGGACACTTGCGAACGAAAAAACTCTCGAGTATCTTGACGGCAAACTATTGCCGAAGCGAAGCGCATCCCGCATAATCAACGGGTCGCGCAGCGGTCGTAGCCATACCGAAAAGCCGCCCCCCGAAGCACCCAGGCGGCACAGCGCTTCCCGCGGACACGCTGGGGTGCGCGTTCAGATGTGGCGGAAAACGAGGTGCAGAGGTCATCCCCAGAGCTTGAGGAGGAACCAGCCGTGGAAAAGTGGCCAATCGGTGTCTTTGCCAGTATTGACGCAGGCTTGGGCGTGCAGCTTCCGGTGGCCCGGGAACTGGGTGTCCCCACCATCCATCTCCATACCCCCAAAAAGGAATCACGCACCCCGCAACGGGCTCAGGAATTTCTGCAACAATTGAAGGATTTCGGCCTGACGATCACCGTGGTGTTCGCGGGATTCGAAGGCGAAAGCTACGCCGACATTCCCACCACGGCTCGCACCGTCGGTCTGGTCCCGCCCGATACCCGTGAAGAACGGAAACGTGAACTTCTGGAAATCGCCGACTTTGCCAAAATGCTGGGCGTCGATGCCGTTGGCCTGCACGTGGGATTTATTCCCCATGACCGCAACGACCCCAACTATCAGGCGGTGAAGCAGGCGTTGCAAGAAGCCTGCGATCACTGTGCACGGCAGGGCCAGCGAATTCACCTGGAAACCGGTCAGGAAACCGCCGAAGCCCTCCTCCAGTTTCTGGAAGACGTGGGGCGCGATAACCTGTTCATCAATTTTGATCCCGCCAACATGATTCTGTATGGGACGGGCGATCCCATCCCCGCCCTCAAAAAGGTCGGCCGATATGTGCGGAGCGTCCACTGCAAGGACGCCAAGTGGGCCGCCCAACCGGGAAAAGAATGGGGAACCGAAGTCCCCTTCGGCACCGGCGATGTCAACGCCGAATTGTTCCTCCGCACTCTGGCCGAAATCGGTTATGATGGACCTTTGACCATCGAACGCGAAATCCCCCAGGAGCCGGAGCGCCAGAAGGCGGAGATCGGCCACGCCATTCGGGTGATCCAGGAAATCAAACAGAAAATCTTCGGTTCCTCATCCTGAGGTAGCCCGAAACCCCGGAAAAAGCGTTCCCGGCGGCAATATCGGCGGCCACGTAACCGTCCGGTGCCGAGTTGGGTCTTAAATCCAGAAGGAGTGCTGCGGCGTTGATCACACAAATCGAGGGCGAGCTGGTGCGACTCACGGAGGAAGCGGCCACTGTGCGGATCGGGCCCCTCCACTGCGAGGTCCTCATCCCGGAATACACGCGGCGGCAGCTTCAGGCGCTCTTGCACCAGCGGGTGGTCCTGCACACGATCTTTTATCTCGAGGGCGGTGTCAATGCGGGAAAGCTCAGCCCCCGCCTGATCGGTTTCCTCTCCGAAATCGAGCGGGAGTTCTTCGACCTCTTATGCTCCGTGGACGGCATGGGGGTGAAAAAGGCCCTCCGCGCCATGTCGCATCCCGTCAATGAAATCGCCACCGCGATCGAACAGCAGGACCACCGTTTTCTGGCGAGCCTGCCGGGAGTGGGTCCGGCGACCGCGGAACGCATTGTCGCCAAACTGCGACGCAAAATGCCCAAGTTCGCCCTTTGGGTGACCCAGCAAAAGGTCACCGAGGAGTCCCTCGTCGAACCCGACGTCATCTCCCAGACATACGAAACGCTCCTTGTCCTGGGACACAGCGAAAGCGAAGCCCGGCGGTTGATCGACTCTGTCCTCAGCCGTAAAAAGAAGTTCAGCAGCGTGGACGAGATGCTCCACGCCATTTACGAGCGGCAATCTCAACAGGGAAGCAGGACGGCGTGAAAAAATCCGGGGTTCCCACCTCACCACCTCCTGGACCGCAGGCCAAAACCCCTTGGCCCCGTGTGGAAACGGAGGCCTGCGCCCGTTGCGGGGCTCCCCTGGAACCGGCCGACCGATTCTGTCCCGCCTGCGGGGCTGTCCACCAGCCCCCGTCTTTGCCCACGCAGGCCAGGCGGACATTCCAGGAGACGATCACCTGCGACAATTGCGGGGCAACCCTGCACATCCGGCCCGACCAGCGCAGCTACACCTGTGAGTACTGCGGCAGCACCTATGTGCTCGACTTTGCCCCCGAACTGACTGGTCGCCAGGCCCCGGAGTTCGTGCTCGGCTTTGCCATTTCGCCGAATGAGGCCAGGCAACTTTTTTTGAAGTGGATGGAACGCCGTGTCGGGAGTGCTCCGGCAGCCTTCCAAGAGGCTGTCCGGCGTGCCGATATTCGCGGCGTTTACATTCCCTTCTGGTCGTTCTCCATGCTGGCGGAAAGCCAGTGGCAGGCCACCATCGGTGAGTACTGGTATCGCACCGAAACGTACACCACCTACCAGAACGGGAAGCTGGTCACCAAGACCCGCACCGTTCGAGAAACCGAATGGTGGCCTCTGGCAGGGAAATATCATCAGTATGTGAGCGGGTATCTTGTGTCGGCCAGCAGAAATGTGCCGCAGCAGGTGGCCGACCGCCTCATCCCTTTTCATTTGGCCGGTCTCCGGCGGTATGACCCCGCTTATCTGGCAGGATGGGCCTGCGAAGAGTACGTCGTCGATCGGCCGGAAGCCGAGTCCCGCTGCAAGGAATATTTCCGGCAGTATCAGGAGCAGTGCGTCGCGGCCTTTCTACCGGGCGATACTTACCGCGGTTTAGTCGTGGATACTCAATTTTCACAGGAAGCCTCCGATCTCATTCTGCTGCCCATCTATGTCATGCGCTTCGACTATGCGGGCAAGACATATCGAGTATGGATGAACGGCCAAACGGGGGCTATTGCGGGAGAGGTGCCGCGATTCTGGGGACGGTGGATCATCGTCGGCCTGATTGTGCTGGCGGCGCTTCTCGCACTGGGATTTCTTGTCACTCGTCTGTGGGGATAGACGGGGATTCTCCGTTCTATTACTGGCGCCGGTTGCCAGATATAGTGGCGCTTATTCCCTCGTACCGCAATTGAATGAAAAGTCATCGCCCTGCAGGTAGGGATTATTCATGAACTATCTGACCGGGGCGATGCATGAATTACCCAGAGAAGATTGACGATGCGCACGCCCTATCGTTGGCATGGGTAATTCACCAGTCGGCCCAACAATGCGTGCAGACCGCCCCTTTGGGATTAGGCTGGGGCCATTCATGACTGGCCTCTACAACCTCGGAGGACCTGCTTGTCAGGTCCGCCTCCCGGAGGGACGTGCTCGTCAGGTCCGTCTCTCGGAGGGACCCGCTTGTCGGGTCCAATGAACACCGATTGATGACCCATGCCGCTTCGCCGGGCACGACAAGCGAGCCCCTCCGCGGCATCTCTCGGAGGGACCTGTTTGTCAGGTCCGCCATTCACCGTTGGATCACCCATTGCCTTCGGCGGGGACTAAAGTCCCGCGCCGAAAGCGGGGCTAAAGCCCCGCACTCCATGGAGTGCGGCGATTTATCGCCGCTTTTCGGCGAAGGCTTTAGCCTTCACCACCTTGCCGTTTGCCGTGTTTTCCCGCGAACACAGAAACGATCCGCAGGTAGGAGCAATTCATGAATTGCCCCTACCGCATATGGAGGGACCCGCTTGTCGGGTCCAATGAACACCGATTGATGACCCATGCCGCTTCGCCAGGCACGACAAGCGCGTCCCTCCGCGGCATCTCTCGGACGGACCTGCTTGTCAGGTCCGCCGTTTAAGGTTTGATCGCCGGTCCCTCCTGGCTAAGACGGCTTGGTGCCAAATGCCCACAGGGTTTCAATCCCAGCTTGGTTCGATTTGTTTTGGCGAATAGCGAATGGCGAGTGGTGAAGGTGGATGATCGGTTTTTCAGTAGCACCGCCGATTGTTTCCGCAAACGCGATTGTTTTCTCTTTTCAGTTCCAAGCTATCTGACGGCCCACGACTAACAAGCGCTGCGCATCTCCGTTCGACGCGCACCAGGAACACTACTCGCAACTCGCTACTCGCCACTCGCTCTTGAATTGTTTCAATCCCAACTTGGTTCGATTAAGACGGATTCGCCCCGGTATTTGTAAAGTTGCTACCGTCCCGTTTCAATCCCAACTTGGTTCGATTAAGACGTTTTTTGTGATTTGCCTATGTGTTGATTGATTTCTGATGTTTCAATCCCAACTTGGTTCGATTAAGACGCGAACCATCACCGCGGGGCCATGTTCGTGATGGAGGAGTTTCAATCCCAACTTGGTTCAATTAAGACAAAGCGAGTCAACTGACGTGGGTTCCACGTAATTCAAAGTTTCAATCCCAACTTGGTTCGATTAAGACATTTCCGGAGGGGACGGTGATCGTTATGAGATACAAATGGTTTCAATCCCAACTTGGTTCGATTAAGACATCACCTTCATCCACATTTCCCGTCGCTAGTTATCAAGTTTCAATCCCAACTTGGTTCGATTAAGACAAGGCTTGGGAAAACTGACAACGCCAGCCGCCTACGTTTCAATCCCAACTTGGTTCGATTAAGACAGGGATTATACTTCCGTTCTCTATTTGCAAAAGTTTGGTTTCAATCCCAACTTGGTTCGATTAAGACTCTCCTCTAGCAACTTACTCTAACCTTTCCTTTCCTAGTTTCAATCCCAACTTGGTTCGATTAAGACGCACGGCTTCACACGCACCCTCAGGCTTCCTGCCCAGTTTCAATCCCAACTTGGTTCGATTAAGACAATACTTAAGCGGATTAGATCCAGAATTATTTTACGACGGTTTCAATCCCAACTTGGTTCGATTAAGACTTGAAGATAAGCTGCTTTGCATACTCGGAGACGGCGTCAGTTTCAATCCCAACTTGGTTCGATTAAGACACAGGTCGTGGTTACCGGATACGATCGCCAAGAGCTTTGTTTCAATCCCAACTTGGTTCGATTAAGACAATTATTCCGGAATCCGAGATTGTCCGCTACGAGAGAGATGTTTCAATCCCAACTTGGTTCGATTAAGACACGGGAATGACGCGGAACATGCGCCTTCCCGTGCGGGTTTCAATCCCAACTTGGTTCGATTAAGACGGCGTAGTCTTTACCGTGCCGCCGTGCAATCTCCTGTCGTTTCAATCCCAACTTGGTTCGATTAAGACGTCGAACCCTTCGGTTGCTATCATGCAGTTGACAAGGATGTTTCAATCCCAACTTGGTTCGATTAAGACCTATTGCCCAATGTGAAGATAACTTCCCTAAATATTCAGGTTTCAATCCCAACTTGGTTCGATTAAGACGGAGTGGCACGAGGAAGGGTTCGCAGACGTGAACATGTTTCAATCCCAACTTGGTTCGATTAAGACGGCCTGCCAGGCCAGCACGGCCTGGTCTTCCGGCTTGGTTTCAATCCCAACTTGGTTCGATTAAGACCACATAAAGACAGAGAGACAGTCGTTAAGTGGCTCGAGTTTCAATCCCAACTTGGTTCGATTAAGACCATCATCGACGAACTTCGCACGCGCATCGTGATCAGGGTTTCAATCCCAACTTGGTTCGATTAAGACGAGGTGCAGAAGGCGACGAACTTCGGAGAAGATCGTTTCAATCCCAACTTGGTTCGATTAAGACCTATTGTTCCTTCCCAAACACCTAAAGAAGAAACGACTATGTTTCAATCCCAACTTGGTTCGATTAAGACAAACTGTCATCGATGCCTGCGATTTTCGCCCCCCCAGTTTCAATCCCAACTTGGTTCGATTAAGACCCGATTTGGGCGTGAACATGATAGTCGGTATGTTTCCTTAGTTTCAATCCCAACTTGGTTCGATTAAGACCCACCCGCAAAAGCCGCTATTTTCCGGGCTTTCCGCCCTCCTCCCACCCCCTGTTTTGCAGTCGATCGCCGGTCGTGCGAAAATCCCTGGAGATCGACTGCAACTAAGCGTATGAAAGAAAGCCAGTCCTGTCAAGCCCCGCAATGGGGTAGGGGCAGGCTAAATCTGAATGGGGGTGACGAACTTAGATGAGAATCCCCGGCGGCGGAAACTGGCGGCACAGCTCGGCAATCTCCGCGCAGGGGGTGTTGGTGTTCCGAATTGTGCGGCGACATGTGGATGGAGTCGTGTTCAGCAGAGCCGAGGCAGAACTCGGTTTACCGAACTGATGCCGACCGAAACGGTGGGCCCGACCTGGCCACATCGACCATGTCGCAGTTTTTGAAAATGCTCGATGCTTTCAGGATGCCGAGTCGTCCGGGAAAGCGTGTTGCATGCAGAAAGGAACAGAAGCCGAGGGACCGGATGTTGCTCGATGGCACAGGATGCGACGAAGCAGGCTGGGACCTGCCGCTCCTTTCGGACAAAAGGAAAGGCGAGCCTACATCATCTACGAAACGACCTTGCAACCCTGGGGCTGAACTTTCGCTTCTTTGACATTTTGGTCAACGCGACTTACTCGCGCCGGGTTGTAATTTTAACCTGCTCGGGCTCGCGTATTTTGAGGTTCCCCCCGGATGTTCGATGGGTAAGTTCTGAAGGTGGGGGTGGTGAACAGGCTGGGCGACATTAAGCTCATCCACAAGCCGAGCCTCGCGAACTGCCAGTATCCGGCTCTGCCAGTTTCTGGAGAGTTGGGTCGAACGCGGATGGGTCGGGCAAAACCGGACGCTCGCGGTACTCATTTTTGGGTTGAATGGTCATGTACCGCGTATTAGGTCGGTTTTGGACTGTCAAGAAGGGAGGTGTGTTTGGAACGGGCGGATACCCGGGCCATTCCATCATCTTCAGGAGCATCCCAATACGCTTGATTTCGGAAAGATGACGGCGGTTATTCAATCCGAGCGTGCCGAGGATGTGTTGCTCAAAGGCCTGCGTGAGCCTTTCCAATGTTGACCGATCGGAAAGCGATTGGCCGGAATCTGTAACTCCCGCGTGCCAGTGATCGTCTTCAAAGAGTGAGCTGTAGCGCTTTGGACGATCTGTCAAATACAGTGTGGCCTCCAGCTTTACTGCTCCCATACCCAGGGGCTTGCCCATGCCGAGATGATGACAGTAGGTCTTCGCTGGATTGCCCAATGGGTGTAGCGTCCAGCACAATGCCCCCAACTCACGGTCAGAAAGGTTTTCGAAGTAGATCCGGAACTTAAATCTCACGCCCGGTTTTACAGGCCTAAGTTGCGTATGTTGGGTGCTGGTTTCTAACTCGCGGAGCCCCGCCCTCTTTTCCTCGATCCGCTCCCTCATTTGATCGAGCGTCAATCCCTCGTCCGTACTCAGTCCCTGATGCCAGTAGCGTTTGTGCCCGCGGATCACAGTTTCATGCGGTGGTGGGCTATCGTAGTGATCAAGTCGGTTCTTATCGTCGGGCTCCTGTTGGGTCAGGTAATGCTGAAAAGCGGTGGGTTTGGGTGTCGCGAGGATCCTAGGAGTGATTGGTTTATCGGACAGCCAGTAGTCAGTCTGGCCTTCTTCCAACACGGCATCGGTTACAAATACGCGTCCGGCGTAGGCGCGACGCTTGTCGCCTTGCGGCGGTAGTTGTGTAGCTGGGAAGTCGTCTTTGCTCCTCACAAACCCGAATATTGCATCTGCATAGTCAACCTGTAATGGGTCTCGGAGCGGTTCAGGGATCAACTGATGAATTGATCGCTGATAGGGGAGGCGAAACATCATCGTAGGTCCAAAGAATACAAGATTACCCGCCCCATCGACCAGGTAGAAAAGAGGATCACCATCTCTGGTTAATGGGCGAGTAGGCAATCCACGAGTCAAATCCCGATCCTCCTGATATATCTGCCACAGCTCATCTGGTATAGGAATAAGTGGCCGCTTGGGATCAGGCTGGTAGATTGCACAATGCCAGTGCTTGGGATGCTTGCCACCTATGTGACCTGACTCCACTAGTTTGGCTGGAACCAGATCGGGATCTGGCGAAGCTGATACTTTCTGTGTTATCGCTAGGTCCAAGGTTAAATTGCCCCGACCATGTCGCCCACGGCTGGAAGGTGTTCGTTGAGCTGGCTGAACAAACACGTCGTGTACTCGTTGCCGACCGTGTCCTCCAATAATAGGCTCAGCGTGATCGTATTCGACATGAACAAACGTCTCGCCCATTATCTCCCGAGCGGGCTGGATAGCCCATCCAGTATCTGTTTTTCGCAAATATCCACCCTTTACCTGTGGAGATGGATAGTCGAAATGCATGTTCGGACTTGCGGCTCTATTAGGTCCGAGCATCTGCTGACGATAATGATCACCTAATGATGAAGGATCACCAACAGCTCGATAAATGAGCCTTTTATCCGTGACCCATTGTATTTTTCCGTAGCTCACAATCTCCAGCACACTGCGGAGCATCCCGCGCAGGCTGCTGCCGGGGATGACGGGGCGGTTGCGGTCGCGGGTGTAGAAGAAATCGGGTGTGTTTTTGATGCGATCGGTGTAACGTGTCCGATCGTCCACTGCACGACCGTGCCTGTCTTTGTTTTGTTCCTCCAGGTCAAATTCCTCGCGGGTGAGCGGACATCGTACATACAAAGGAGATTTCGTGGTCAGTGTCACCTCAAAATAACCTGTGTGTCGGTCAGGGTCATAGCGGTCGTGGTCAGGTAATTCATTGGCGTTTTCCACCACCGTCACTACCTTTTCGGGCAATGGTACAAAGTTATAAGGTGCGCTGGCGATGCGATGGGAGGAGGGATTTTTATGTTTGGGTAGATTTAACTTCTGACGATTGCTCATTTTACTTCCTCCAATTTCACGTCGAAGAGCCGGCTGGCGACGATGCGGGTGAAACCACTTTCATCGTCTTGCAGATAATGTCGCACCCAGAGGCGCAGGGGGCGGCTTGATTCGTCAAATTTCCCTCTCACATCGAGCGGGATGGCATGGCGCAGTCCTTGTGCGCCATCGCTCATCAGCGTGAAGCCGTTGACGAGTGGCTGGGGATCGGTGCCCCAGAGAATCTGCGGTTCATCAATGGCGTCGGTGAACGCATAGTCTTCTCCCTCTGCTGCGTCGCGAATCAAACGCGCATGCCACCGGTTGTCGCCATCCCGCCAGAGCAGGAGTTCGGCGTGAATGGCGAATGATCGCGCCTGCTGCAGCGTCTCGGCGCGAAGGGGTGGAGACACTTCGGGCACCACGCTGTCAGATGTGACCAACTGTCCATCGCGCAGCTCACCCCAGATCACACCGTCGTCAGCGTGCGCCAGCAGCCACCTCAGGTTGTGCTGAACAGCCTGTTTCTGTAGCCAGACTTTCACGTCGCTGATGGAACAATCTGTGATGGGTTCAACCACCGCAGGACGCGATATGATCTCACGTTTCACGTCTTTACCTCCTGCAAGTGCCGATTGAGTGCGGCGACAAATCGCTCGAGTTGATTACGGTCGCCGACAATGGTCAGTCCATGTCCACTGGTGATGATCTTCCAAGTTATGGGTGCTCCGTTGCGCTGGAGCGTGAGTGTTGCCCGTTCTCCGCTAAGCCGTCCCCTTCCGACGCTGCTCTCGCCTCCTAAGGGCAAATCGCCTGTCCACAGGTCCTTGAGTAGCAGCAGGAGCAAGCCGATCTCGTGGTCCGTCGGGTTTACCAAGCGCAGGTCAATGGTAACGTTTGTATCATTGCCACCAAATGCGGGCTGCTCGCTAAACAGCGCAGTCTCTCTCGCGCCGCCGGTGAAGCGGTCTATGCTGACACGGTGTTGGACGAGATCCGTTTTCACATTTTGGGAACCTCTGCACAATTCCTGCGTAACGGCATTATAATCTGAGGGGTTACA
>ERZ795043.50-NODE-50-length-165472-cov-364.882267_pt1 | contig 165472 bp, 130 predicted proteins | sample MGYA00375127_ERZ795043 | MGnify/ENA primary metagenome ERZ795043 (study PRJEB30172, sample SAMN05518447) | compost metagenome | isolation source: Feedstock adapted compost from Newby Island compost facility, Milpitas, CA | place: USA:Newby Island compost... | reverse complement strand
GACTGCGTCCGCCCAGCCGGGCGTTGTGGAGGTAGTGGTGCTTTTGGAGCAGTTCGTCGAACCGGGCGCGTTCGCTTTCTTCGATCAGCCGCACACGCACCCGGCGCAGCGTGGCCTGTTCGGAGCTTGCGGAGGTTCGGTCCATGCCCCAGTGGTGCCAGAAGGCGGGCGGCAGGTCTAGCCTTTTTTGCAACCTCCTCCCTCCCTTCAGCCACTTCCACTCTCAGACGAAACAGCCCTGGCACCCCCGGGTTCACCACACGGAACGGCGCTTCGACTGTTCGGTCCCAACCCGGGCTCGAGCACTTCGGGCCTTGTCACGGGTGCAGCTCCGCCGGAGCACACCGGTTCCGGCGGGCTCGCGGGGGAATCGCTTGCTGATCGGGGTGCCGTTTCTATACTGCCCTTGGGAAACGGAACATCACGGGCATTTATGAAGAAATCACCTTTGCGCGTGGCGGTCACCGGCGCGGCCGGTCAAATCGGGTATTCGTTGGTCTTCCGGATCGCGGCCGGAGAGATGTTCGGTCCGGATCAGCCGGTCATTCTGCATTTGATCGAGATCGAACCCGCCCTTCCGGCGCTACAGGGCGTGGTGATGGAGCTGGAGGATTGCGCATTCCCGCTGCTGCAGGGGGTGGTGCCGACGGCAGACCTCGAAGAGGGCTTCCGTGACGTAAACTGGGCCTTGTTGGTGGGGAGTGTTCCGCGCAAGGCCGGCATGGAGCGCAAGGACCTGCTGGGCGTCAACGGCAAGATCTTCGTGGGACAGGGGCAGGCGCTGGCACGCCGGGCGGCATCGGATGTGCGCGTCCTGGTGGTGGGCAACCCCTGCAACACCAACTGCCTGATTTGCATGCATCACGCTCCTGCGATCCCGCGCGACCGGTTTTTTGCGATGACGCGGCTGGACGAAAACCGCGCCAAGGCCCAGTTGGCCAAAAAGGCCGGCGAACATGTCAGCGCGGTCACCCACATGGCCGTTTGGGGCAATCACAGTCCCACCATGTTCCCGGACTTTTTCCATGCGCGCATTCATGGACGCCCCGTGCCCGAGGTCATCAGCCACCGCGAATGGCTGGAAAAGGACTTTCTCACCACGGTCCAGCAACGGGGTGCAGCGGTCATCAAGGCCCGCGGCGCCTCCAGCGCCGCCAGCGCCGCCAACGCGGTGATCGACACGGTGCGGTCGCTCATCCAACCGACGCCCGGAGACGACTGGCACAGCGTGGCGGTCTGCAGCGACGGCAGCTACGGAATCGAACCCGGCCTGATCTGTTCCTTCCCGATCCGCTCCGATGGCCGGTCCTGGCACATCGTCCAGGGGCTGCCCTTGAACGACTTCAGCCGGGCCAAGATCCAGGCGAGCGTGGACGAGCTGAAGGAAGAGCGGGCCATGGTGAGCGAATTGTTGACCCGCCCATCCTGAAGGTTCTCCAGACCCTTTTGTGAGGCGCGCGCCCCTGCTTGGCAAACGCAGGGGAACGAACTTGTCCGCGGTCCCTCGCGGGCTGGCCTTCGGGAGGTCCCGGTTTCGCTCACGGCCCAATCCGTGGCGGGGCACGCCTGATGAGGCGGCCGGTCCGCCGGCCGGATCCATGCCACGGACCGAAGTGACTCTTGTACTCATGGGCTGCGGGGCGGCGGGTGCAGGTCCCCGTACTGGCGTCGCGCATCCGGCCTCCGATCCCTTCTGATCCCAGCCGCCGGAACCGGGCCGTTGCGGTGCCCGGGAGTTACGGTTCCCGTTCCACGGATCTGCTTCGGAGTTGCCCTCTCGCAGCACCGGGGACGCGATCGCCATACGTTCAAGGGCGTCCTGCGTGTGGGCGCGGGCAGGCTTGCGGTCAGTGCCGCCGGGTGACAGCTCCAGAGGCACTCAGCGCCCCGCGGGCGAGACTTTCAGGTCGGCGGTAACCTCGCGTACCGCCGGATCGGCTTCCATGGCCAGGAGCACGGCGCGTCCGATGTCATCGGCCGAATCCACCGTGCCGTGGAGAAACACCCGCCCGGAGGTGCATTGGACGGAGATGCGCAGCGCCGAGAGCCGTGGATCGGCAATGTACCTGGCCTTGATGGCTGCGACGATGCGCGCGTCCGTGGCGGCGTCGGCCACGGTGTGCCCGAAATCCACGGCGGCCCGGCGCACGACCTGGCCCCGCCGGGCCAGTTCCTCCTGGATGTTGGTCGCGGTGAGCTGAAGGAGTTCGAGCTTCTCCTGGAAGGCCTGGCGGATGGCCTCGCTGGAGGTCGCCAGTTCCTCCCGCCATTGCGCAAGCTCGGCCGGCCCGGGCCGGGTTGCCATCCACCACCCGGCCGCCACGCCCAGGACCAGTCCGAAGATCAACCCGCAGAGGAAACGGAACATGATGGAGGCGCAGGTTGCCGGGGTTCCGCAGGCGGCGCCGGCTCCGGATCGGTCCATTTGCCATGTTCGCGGATCAGGTCAATGAGCCGGTCCACGGCCTCTTCTTCCGGTATGTTGAATTTAACCGGCTTTTTGCCGACGTAGAGGTTCACCTTTCCGGGTGCACCGCCCACGTACCCGAAATCCGCGTCGGCCATCTCGCCCGGGCCGTTCACGATGCAGCCCATGACTGCGATCTTGACCCCTTTGAGGTGCGAGGTGCGCGCCTTGATGCGGGCCGTCACGGTCTGGAGGTTGAACAAGGTCCGGCCGCAGGATGGACAGGCCACGTATTCGGTTTTGAAGCTGCGGCAGCCGGCGGCCTGGAGGATGTTGAAGGCCAGCTGCAGCGCCTTCTGCGGGTCCGACTCGTTCCGCACCAGGATGGCGTCGCCGATCCCGTCGGCCAGCAATCCGCCCAGGACGATCGAGCTTCGCAACAGCGCGGTCTGGGCGTCCAAGGGCGGTTGCGGCACTTGGAGACAGTCTTTCAGCAGGATCGGGTTGCGGCGGCCCATCTGGCGAAGTCGCCAGGCCAGCAGGCGGAAGGCCGCCAGCGCGGGCAGGTCCGGCAGATCACGCACGGTGACCAGGCACGAATCGTCGGGCAAATCGAAGCCCTGGCGTGGATCCACTTCCACCGCTGCCAGCTCTTCGTACACTCCTTCGGGCCGCACGTCCGCGCGCGCCGGAATCCGGGGCAGAAGGGTGTCCCAGGCCGATCGCGGGACGATGACACGGATCGGTTGATCCCCGCCGCATTGGAGTCCGGTTTTCAAATCCACCTCCACCGAGGGACGCCGCTCGTACTCGAAGGGCGCGGACGGGAATGCGTCCGTGGGGACCTCGAGATCCGGCCGGGTCAACGCGGGCACGCAATCCAGAATGGCCCGGCAGACCGGGATTTCGTGGATGGCATCCTCGGTGAGCGACACCCGGATGGTGTCACCCAACCCGTCGCAGAGGAGCGATCCGATGCCGATGGCACTTTTGATCCGGCCGTCTTCACCGTCGCCCGCCTCGGTCACCCCCAGGTGCAGCGGGTAGTCCCAGTCCTCCCCTTCTTCGGCCAGGCGCGCCGCCAGCAACCGGTAGCATTGGATGGCCACCTTGGGGTTGGACGCCTTCATGGAGAACTTGAAGTTGTGAAAGTCGTGTTTCCGGCAGATCCGCGCAAATTCCAGCGCGCTCTCGACCATACCCAGCGGTGTGTCGCCGTACCGGTTGAGGATGCGATCAGATAGCGAGCCGTGGTTGGTGCCGATGCGCAGGGCGCGGCCCAGCCGTTTGCACTCCAGCACCAGCGGCGTGAACTTCGCCTCCACGCGCGCCAGTTCGGCAGCGTACTGTTCGTCCGTATATTCCTTGACGACGAACTTTTTGGAGTCGGCGAAGTTGCCAGGGTTGACCCGCACGCACTCCACCCATTTGACGGCTTCCATGGCCGCCTCGGGCTTGAAGTGGATGTCGGCCACGACGGGCACGCGACAGCCCCGTGCGCGGAGCTCGGCCACGATATTGCGCAGATTGGCGGCGTCCTTGACCGTGGGTGCGGTGATCCGCACCACCTGGCACCCGGCCTCCACCAGTGCCAGTGTCTCCCGCACGCACGCCTCGGTGTCCATGGTGTCGGCGGTGATCATGGACTGAACGACCACCGGATGCTCGCCGCCCATGACCACACCGCCCTGCTGCGGATCGCCGAGATGGATCTCGCGCGTCCGGCGTCGCTGATATCGGTAGGGAGAAGCACAGTACCTCATGGCTGCGAATGGCCGCCGGGCACGGGTGACGACCCTGGTGCGGGCTCGCCCCATTCCGGCCCTGGCTGCTCGATTTGATGGCGTGCCTTGAACCAGGCACTGAAGATCGGGAACCGTTTCAGGTCGAAAAACGTCACGTACAGCATGAACGACAGCAGCAACACGGCAAACACGGTGGTCACGGACTCGACCAGGCGTGCGCTCAGCGGCCGGCGCCAGATCCACTCCACCAGCGACATCAGGATGTGGCCCCCGTCCAGGACGGGAATGGGCAGCAGGTTCAGGATTGCCAGATTCACGTTCAGCAGCACCAGAAAGCTGAGGGCCAGCCGGTAGTCGGTGTTCACCCATCCCGCCAGCATGGCCAGGATGCCCACCGGACCGCTGAGGTCCTTGGCGCCCACGCCGGTCTGCTTCGAATAGACCAGGGCCACCAGCGTTCGCCAGGTCTTGCGCACGACTTCGCTCACCTGCGCCCAGGGCGTTGGCCCCGGACGCTGCACAATGTACCGTTGCGTGGCGGGCCCGCCGAGTTTGACACCGATGATCCCGTGACCACTGGCGGGATCCAACCGGGGCCGGATGGAGAGCGTCAGCCTCTGACCGCCCCTTTCGATCCGGATCTCACTGAGCTGCTCCGGCCGTTTCCGGATCAAGTCCACCAGTTGTTCCTGGCTCACGACCGGCACGCCCGCAAACTGCAGAACACGGTCGCCGGCTTGCAGTCCCGCTTTCTCGGCTGGTGTCCCGGGCAACACCTCGCTGATCTCCGGATGATCCTGCGGATCCAGGCGCAGCAGCTTCAAGCCGAACGCATCGTTGACCACCGTCCTGAGATGATTCGTGAAGAACCGGCCGTCGCGCTCTGTCACCACCTCGACCACGTTCGTCCGTGCCAGCGCGGTGGCCTCGTTGATGTCCTGCCACGATCGGATCTTCTGGCCGTCCACCAGCACCACGCGGTCGCCGGGCCGGATCCCCAACCTGTACTCTTCGGACTCCGGCTCCACATACCCCACGATGGGCGGGTTCACCGGCCGGGGCAGACCCACGATCCAAATGATCGTCGCAATGAAAAACGCGAACACCACATTCATGAACGGACCCGCGGCTGCGACCAGGATTTTGGACCAGGGCGAGGCCGGCGGCAGCGGCTTGCCGTCGGCCGTCTGACCCTCCAGCAGTGCCGCGGTGGTCATCTGGGGCAGCTTCACAAAACCGCCGGCGGGTATCAGCCGCCACGAATACTCCACCCCGTTGCGCGTCCACGTAAACAGCCTGGGACCGAATCCGATGGCAAAGGCCTCCACCTTCAGTCCCCGGCGCCGCGCCATCCAAAAGTGGCCGAACTCGTGGACGAACACGGCCGCGCCGAACAGCAGGATCACCGCGACCGCCACATATAGAATGTTCCAGACGCTCATGCCGCAATGCGGTGGTCAAATCCACGCACTGCCGGCCAATCTATCGGCAATTCCGCCCCGTGACAACCGACCAAACCGCCGGGAGAATCCACCCTCCATGGCCGCCGGCCGGGAAGCGCGCCGCGACAAAACGTGGACCGGAGGTGCTGACAAGGCGGGTCCCGGCGTTCCCTGACGAGCGGGCGGAAAACGCCTGTCCCGCCGGCCCGGAGGTGCATCGGTCATCGGAAAGGGCACGGGGCCGCCCGCCGTGCGGTCGCCGACCGTGTTCCGCGATGGTTGGGTTCGGGGGCACGGCCGCGAAGGTAAGGCAGGAGCGGTTGAGTTTGTGCGGGTGTCGGTGCGGCATTGTGTCCCGCGGGCGAAGTGCCGGGTGGGGAAGGCGTCGCGGCTGGGCTGTGGCAGAAGGCCCGAAACGGGGTGAACGCAAGGCATCCTCGGGCTGCCGTGGTGGGGTTGCTGGAGAGATCGCACAAACGTTCGAGTGCTTGCGCACTTGTCAGGGGGCGGTCGGGGGTGTTTCCTGCTGGCTCATGAAGGGCGAAAGGTGGTTTGTCGGGACGGGTGGGAAAGGGCTTGCTGTTCTGTTGCTGGCGGGTTGGTGGTGGGCCGGGGCGGCCGGGCTGTGGGCGGCGGAAGGGTTTCGACCGTTGTTCGATGGCCGGAGTCTGGCGGGTTGGGTGAAGCGGGGCGGACATGCCACGTACACGGTGGAGGAGGGGTGCATCGTGGGCCGGTCGGTGCGGGAGACGGCCAACACGTTCCTTTGCACGACGCAGGATTTCGGTGATTTCGAACTTGAGCTGGAGGTGCGGGCGGATCCGCGGCTGAATTCCGGGATTCAGATCCGGAGTGAGTGTTACGATCGGCCGACGGAGGTGATTTACGGGATGCAGACGCTGCGGATTCCGGCCGGCCGGGTGCACGGTTACCAGGTGGAGGTGGATCACAACCGCAACCGGCGATGGAGCGGCGGGATCTATGACGAGGCGCGGCGGACGTGGATTTATCCGCTGACCAACCGGCCTGCGGCGGGTGCGGCGTTTCGGTTCGGGGACTGGAACCATTACCGCATCCTGTGTGTGGGAGATCGGATCCAGACCTGGGTGAACGGTGTGGCGGCTGCCGACCTGGTGGATTCGATGACGCTGGCCGGGTTCATCGGGCTCCAGGTGCACGGCGCGTCGGAGGAGGGTTTGGAAGTGCGCTGGCGGAATCTGCGGATTCGCGAGTTGGGCCGGCACGCGTGGAAGCCGTTGTGGGACGGCCGGACTCTGGCCGGTTGGCGGCCGGTGGGCGAGGGGGAATGGTCGGTTCAGGACGGCGTGATCCGCGGTGTGCATCGTCGGGATCAGGAAGGTTACGGGCATCTGCTGAGTGACCGGCGGTTCGCGGATTTCACGGTGCGGTTGAAGTTCAGGGCGGTGCGGGGCAACAGTGGTTTTTATTTCCGGGTGGAACCGACCGGGTTCAGCGGCGTGACGGGCATGCAGGCGGAGATTGACGCGGAGAAGGACGTGGGCGGTCTGTACGAGACGAATGGGCGGGGCTGGGTGGTGCAGCCGGGGCCGGACGATGTCCGGAAGTCCTTCCGGCGCGGGGAGTGGAACACGATGACGGTGAGCGCGCATGGGGGGCGGATCGTGGTGCATGTCAATGGCTACAAGACGGCGGAGGTGTTTGATGATCCGGGCCGGCGCGAGGGGCATTTTGCGTTGCAGTTGCATGGTGGGCAGGACTGCGAGGTGTGGTTCAAGGATCTGGAGCTGTTGGTGCCGGAGGAGTGATTCCGGCTTGCACCCGGCGTGGGGACCGGCGTTCTTTGGAGCCATGCACAAGATCCCTGCCAGGAGTAGTGGTCGAATACCCGGGACGCTGTTGCTGGGTGTGTGGGTGTTGTTGGGGTCGGGCTGTGCGGGACCGGCGACGGGTGCGGGCGGCGGGGATGCGGCGGCTGTGGAGATGCAGCCGTTGGAGGATCGCGTCCGGGTGCTTCTGGGCGGGCAGGTGTTCACGGAGTATTTCCATCGGGACGTTCCCAAGCCGTACTGTCATCCGTTGCGCGGTCCGGGCGGGGTGATTCTCACGCGGCTGTGGCCGATGCAGGACACGGTGGGCGAGGATCACGATCATCCGCATCATCGGGGTTTCTGGTATGCGCACGGGAGTGTGAACGGGGTGGATTTTTGGACGGAGGGGCCGGGTCGGGGTCGAATCGTGCAGGATGCGCTTTTGGAAGTCCGGTCGGGCCGCGGCGAGGGATGGTTGCGCACGCGCAACCGGTGGGTGGCGCCGGACGGCCGGGTGGTTTGCAGCGATGAGCGGCTGTTGCGGTTCCTGGCGGGCCCGGACGGGACCCGGTTCGTGGATTTCGAGATCACGCTGATGGCCACGCATGGAGAGGTCGTTTTCGGGGATACGAAGGAGGGGACCCTGGCCGTCCGGGTGGCGGAGAGCATGCGGGTGCGGCCGAACCGGACCGCGGCCGGCCGGCCGGCGGGTCGCATTGTGACCAGCGAGGGGCATCGGGACGTGGAGGCCTGGGGGAAACGGGCTGCTTGGTGTGATTATTCGGGGCCGGTGGGGAACCGGTGGATGGGGATTGCGATTTTCGATCATCCCGGGAATCCGAGGCATCCGACGTGGTGGCACGTGCGGGACTACGGTTTGTTTGCCGCCAATCCGTTCGGACGACACGATTTCGAGCGTTTGCAGGATGCCACGGCCGGCAACTGGGTGTTGCGGGCCGGCGATCGGCGCACGTTCCGTTACCGGCTTTACCTGCATGAAGGCGATGCGGAAGAGGCCCGCGTGGCCGAGCGATACACCGCCTGGATCGGCAGCCGGGACGGTGCGCGGGCCGGGACTCCTGAAAACCGGTAAAACCCACAGTCGAGAACGAAGGTCATGATCAATCGACGGAACTTCCTGAAACAGTCGGTGCTGGCCACGGCAGCTTTGGCGGCAGGCACGGGATGTCGAACACTGTCTCCCCGGCCGCGGCCGGGGGCCCGGGTGTTGGGGGCCAACGAAACGATCCGGGTGGCGGTGGTGGGGTTCGGCGGGCGCGGCCGCGATCACATTCGGAACTTCCACGAACTGCCCAACGTACGGGTGACGGCCCTGTGCGACGCGGATCGTGCCATCCTGGAGCGCGAGGTGCGGCGGTTTGCCGACCGCGGGGAGAAGGTGGAGGCGTACACGGACATTCGCGAGCTGCTGGAGAAGTCGCAGGTGGACGTGGTGAGCATTGCCACGCCGAACCACTGGCACGTGCTGGGTTCCATTTGGGCGGTGCAGGCAGGCAAGGATGTGTATGTGGAGAAGCCGGTTTCGCACAACGTGTTCGAGGGGCGTCAACTGGTGAAAGCGGCGCAGAAATACGGTGCCATCGTGCAGGTGGGGACGCAGTGCCGTTCATCTGAGGGGCTGCGGGAGGCCATCGCCTGGATTCGGGCAGGCAATCTGGGCCGGATCCTGCGTGTGCGGGGGCTTTGTTACAAGCGGCGGGACAGCATCGGCCGCACGTTCGGTCCGCAACCCATTCCCGCCACGGTGGATTATGATCTCTGGCTGGGACCGGCGCCGTGGAAGCCGCTGCGGCGCGCGCGGTTGCATTATGACTGGCACTGGGTTTGGGACACCGGCAACGGCGACCTGGGGAATCAGGGGGTGCACCAGGTGGACATCGCGCGATGGATCCTGGGTGAGCAGAAGCTTTCCCCTGCCGTGTGGGCGGTGGGCGGGCGCCTGGGTTACATCGATGACGGGGAGACGCCGAACACGCTGATCGTGTTCCATGATTACAAACCGGCGCCGTTGCTGTTCGAGGTGCGCGGGCTGCCGGAGAAGAAGGGATCGAACCGGATGGACAATTACCGCGGGGCCAGCATCGGCGTGGTGGTGGACTGCGAGGGTGGCACGGTGGTGATTCCCAGCTACACGCGCGCCATCGTTTACGATCGGGACGGCAAGGAGATGCGGGTGTTCGACGGCGGGGGCAACCACTACGCGAACTTCATCGAGGCGGTGCGGTCGCGCAGGCCTGAACGGTTGCACTCGGACGCCTACGAGGGGCATGTCTCGGCCGCGCTGTGTCACACGGCGAACATCTCGTACCGGCTGGGTTCGTTCGCCTCGCCGCACGGGATTGCCGAACGGCTGCGCGAACAGCCGGAGATGGAGGAGATGTTTGGTCGGATGATGGAACACCTGCGTGCCAACGAGGTGGACTTCCAGATGACGCCGCTGATTCTGGGCCGCCTGCTGCGGATCCGGCCGGATCGGGAGACGTTCGTGGGAGATCGTCAGGCCGATGCGATGCTGACGCGGGAGTATCGTGAGCCCTTCGTGGTGCCCTCGCGGGTGTAGGGAGAGCGGTGAGCTGACGGGGCGGGATGGCGTTTCTGCGCGGGCGGCCGCAGGGAGGCCTGGTGGCGCGGCCGAAGCCGCAGAGGTGAGCGGCCAGGCGGCCGGGAGTCCTTTCTTTGCCGGGGCGAAGCGGCCGGCCGTGGGGGCGGCGGGTCAGTTTGTGGCCTCGATGTAGGGGATGCTGAGCGGGCCCTGCGGAAGTGCGGCCACCCTGGCCCCGGCCGGGGCCTGGCGGAGCGCTTCCCGCACGGCGGCGGCGATGTCGTGGCAGGGTTCCAGATGGGCTGCGCGGACGACGTCGTCCGGCAGTGAGCTGTACAACAGGACGCGTCCCCGCTGCTGAACCAGGGCTTGGATCTGTGCCTGCCATTGCTCGGGTTGTTCAAAGCCCGGCGTGGCGAGGAGCTGGAGGATTTCTTTCGGATGGCGGACACGGCGGAGCAGCCGGTCCAAGGGGCTGCCCGAGGGGACGCCTTCCCGGCATTCGGCTGCGAGGATGAGGGTGCCGCCCGGTTTGAGGATGCGCGCGCCGGCGCTCATTCCTTTGACGCCCTGGTAGAGGTTCAGGTCGAGTGGATAGCCGCTGTTGGTGGTGACGACCACGTCGAAGGGCTCGGTGCAGCGGTACATGGCGGAGGCCTTGACGAAGTCGCATCCGACGCGGTGTGCGCGGATGAGATCGCCGGCGAACACCCCCGTGATTTCGCGTTTTTCGTTGAGGGTGACGTTGAGGAGGAAACTGGGTCCGACACGCAGGGCGGCATCGCGGATTTCCTCCCAGATCGGGTTGCCGTCCAGGATGCCGAAGGTGGCGTTGGGGTGCCCGATGTTGCGGGCGCCGTGGTTGCCCATGATGGTGCGGAGGCCGGCCACACCCGGCATGATGCCCTTGGGGCCTCCGCTGAATCCGGCGAAGAAATGGGGTTCGATGAAGCCGGTGACGATGCGGAGGTCGGCCTCGACGGCGTGGCGGTTGATCCAGAGCGGTGTGCCGTTGGGGAGATCACCCAGGTAGACGAGGTCGGCTTCCTTTTCGCACTCGTGGTTGACGACGCGGTAACGGGCGACGACCTCCGGGGTGAGCATGCGTTCCAATTCGGCCCGTGTGTTGGGGCGGTGGGTGCCGGTCTGGTTCAGCAGGGTGATCTGCTCCGGCGGGACGAAGGAGAGGTACTCCAGCAACCATGGGATGAGCCGGTGATTGGGGGTGGCGCGGGTGATGTCGGTGAACAGGATGCAGAGTCGCGTGCCCGGCCGGATCCATTCACGCAGAGGCGGGGCCTCGATGGGCTGGTCGAGCGCGTTCCAGACGGCCTGGCGCTCGTCCGGCAGGCCGGGCTGGTGACGGGGTTCGATGACCGTGGTGCGGTCGTCCGGCAGGTCCACCGGCAGGGTGCCTTCGCCGTAAGCGAGTCGTACGATCATGACCGGCTCTCCTCCGTTTGGGCGGGTTGTTCCGTCGGACGCTTCCTTGCCATCATGGTAGTCCCGGGCGAAGGGGACGGCAAACGGCGTGTGGCGGAGGGACTGTGACGGCGGGCTGGGAAGGGTTCACAGGCTTTCGGCCTTTTGGGTGAGGGTTTGGAAACGGGCGAAGGCTTCCTGCCAGAGCTCGGGTTTTCGGGGTTCATACCGGCCGAGGTTGACGGATTTGCGGACGACCTCGCGCATTTCGTCGAGGGATTTCAGTTCGCCCTGGGCACGCATTTGGGTGAGGGCATTCCCCACGGCGGTGGCCTCCACCGGTCCGGTGATGACGGGCCGCTGGCAGGCGTCGGCGGTGAACTGGTTGAGCAGACGGTTTTGCGAGCCGCCGCCCACGATGTGGACCACCTCGATGCGGTGGCCCGTCAGTTCTTCCAGCCAACCCAGGACCTGCCGGTAACGCAGGGCCAGGCTTTCGAGGGCGCAACGGACCAGTTCGCCCTCCGAGCGCGGGACGGGTTGACCGGTTTCCTGGCAGAAATCCTGGATCGCCCGGGGCATGTCCGGCGGGTTGAGGAACCGGGGATCGTCGGGGTTGACCAAGGAGCGCAGGGGCGCGGCCTCGGCCGCCTTCTGCACCAGCTCCGGATAGGTGAAACTGCGCCCGCGGGCTTCGAACGCCCTGCGGCATTGTTGGACCAGCCACAGGCCCATGATGTTTTTGAGGAGCCGGATGGTGCCGTCCACGCCGCCCTCGTTGGTGACGTTGAACCGGAGGGCGCGCTCGGAGAGGACGGGTTCGCGGACTTCGACACCCATGAGGGACCACGTGCCCGAGCTGATGTAGGCCCAGGGCAGCTTGCGATGGTCTCCGGCGGGGACGGCGGCCACGGCGGAGGCCGTGTCGTGGGCGGGCGGGGCCACGACCTGGACACCATCCAAGCCCGTGCGCGCGGCGACACCGGGACGCAACGGTCCCAGTTTGGTTCCCGGCGGGACGATTTTGGGAAGCAGTTGGGTGGGCAGGCCCAGTTCCTTGAGGAGAGCGGTGGCCCAGGTGCGGCGTTTCGGGTCCAGGCATTGGGAGGTGCTGGCGATGGTGTATTCGGCCCGGTCGGCGCCGCAGAGGGCCCAGTGAACGAAATCCGGCATGAATAGGAGCCGGTGTGCCGTGGCCACCACCTCGGGGTGGGCCTGTTGATGGGCGATCAACTGGAACAGCGTGTTGAAGGGGAGGAACTGGAGGCCGGTGCGGCGGAACAATTGGCCGCGGGGGATCTTGCGGAACACGCGCTCCATGACGCCCTGGGTGCGGCTGTCGCGGTAGGCATAGGGCAGGCCGAGCAGTTCCCCTTTTCGGGAGAGCAGGACGTAATCCACGCCCCAGGTGTCGGCACCCACCGAGACGACCCGGCGGCCGTGCTGGCGTGCGGCCAGGGAGAGCCCGTGCTGGATTTCCTGCCACAGGCGGAGGACGTCCCATCGCAAGCTCTCGCCCAGCCAGACGGGTCCGTTGGGGAAGCGATGGACCTCCTCCATGAGCATGCGTTTGCCGGTCCAGCGTCCGACCATGACCCGGCCGCTTTCGGCGCCCAGGTCCACCGCCAGATAGACTTGCGCGTTCATGCCTGCCTTTGTGCCTTTGCCGGGTTGAGCGGGTGGTTCCGGTGGCCCGCCGCCTCAGCGGGCGCCGCCGCGCAGGGCCCACGGGGCGGTGGCGAACCAGAGGAAGGTGCCCGCCAGCATCCAACCTTTCATGGCGGATTCACCGAGTTGCTGGATCATGAAAAGGAACGGCGGGACCACGGTCAGACCCAGCGCGCCGAATGCCAGGATTCGCAACACCGTTTGCATGGCTTCACCCCCTCGCTGTGGCGGCCGTGCGTCCGTGGAGGACGCGGGCCAGGATGAGATAGAGAACGCCGGTCAACAGGTAGACCGGCAAGGTCAGGTAGGATGGGAAGATGCCCCAATGCAGGTAGGCCCAGTAGAACAATCCCAGCGGGATGGCCCAGGCCAGCAGGACGGCCGGGTTGAAGCTGCTGCCGGTGGCGGTGGCCCATTCCTGGGGCAGACCGAAACGCCGGGCCAGGTAGACCTCCGCCAGGATGACGGCCCCCACCGGGGCCAGGGTGGTGCCGTAGAGGCCCACGAAATCCAGCAGTTTCATCGCCACGGCGGGGAACATGCCCGCCAGTGTACAGATCGTGCCCGCGATGAGTGTGCCGGTGGCGCGTGACATGCGCGGGTAGAGCGATTGAAAGGCCAGACCGGCGCGGTAGATGGTGGGATTGGCTGTGGTCCAACCGGCGATGATCACGCAGATCAGACCCGCCCAGCCGACGGCGTCCCAGACCATGGGACCGGGCGCCATGCCCTGGCTCGGGTCCACGCCCTTTTCCCTGACCCAGTAAACCAGCAGAAGGGCCGCGCAAATCCAGGCGATGTAATGTCCGAGGAACATCCCCGCCGCGGAGGCCCAGCCGTAGGAAGGCTTGCGCGCAAAACGCAGCACCGAAAGGTCGGACATGCCGATGTGCATGGCCGCGTTGCAGAACCAGGCGAAGAACACCACGCCCCAGAAGCCGATCCGGCTTTCGTGGCCCTCGGCCGGCGTGAGCAGTTCCACAAGGTTGAAGGTGCCCAGCTTGCCCAGCATGACCAGGCCGCAGGCCACGAACACCAGGAACATCCAGGGCGCCGCCAGGTGGCCGACGCGTGCGACGAAGCCGTAACCGCGGATGGCCACGAAGGTCATGAGCGCCCCGAGGGCCAGCACGGTGACGCACCAGGCGGCGTTGGTGGGGAGGGTGTCCTGGAATGTCGGCATCTGGATGTGCGGGAAGGGCACACCCACGGCCGTGGCCGAGACGGTGATCATGGCCCCGGCGAGGAAACAAAAGAGGATGCCGTTGGCCAGGTTGTAGAGGACGACCAGTTTCCGGCCGCAGATGCGTTCGAGCTGGTAGTAGAGCGTGAGCCGGTAGCGCGTGGCGATGGGCGCGGTGATGTAGCGCCAGCTCAGAACGGCCAGGAGATTGCCCACCAACAGGCCCACCAGCAGGTCGAAGGCGTTCACGCCCCAGGCCACGAAGAGCGGGCCGATCATGAATTCGGTGCCGGCGGTGTGTTCGCCCGCGTACATCCCCCAGAAGGCGGTGGGACCTTTGAGGGCGTGCGGAGGAACGGGTTCGCGTTCGAACTCGTCGCCCGCGTGCGCGGGTGAAGGGGTGCTGGCAGGTACGGTCTCGTTCATGGCCGTGGCACAACAGTCCGATCCCCGGTTGGGCTGAGCGTCCGCGTCGCGCATGTTCGGGCGCGCAGGTTAAACGGACGGCGCGCACTTGACCAGCCCGAATCCGCCGGGCGGGAGGAATTCGGTTCCGAAGCGGCCGGGCGGGGAGGGCCCGGAACCCATCCGCTGGTGTGGCTCACCTGGCTGTGCCCTGCGGACGGCGGGCTGCCGGGGCCGGATGCCGGCATCCGACAGGGCATCGTGGTGGGTTGACCGCCGTGGGGTGCACCTTCGGAGAGTGCGGTTGCCAAGAGCCGTTCGGGCACCTAGGATGCGGTGACCCTGGGGACGGTACGGTCCGTTCCATCGTCTCATGGCGGAGTACAAGGTCACATTCGAGGTTTTCGAGGGGCCGCTCGACCTCCTTCTGTATCTCATCAAGAGGGAGGAGGTGGACATCTACGAGGTCAACCTCACGCGGTTGGCCGATCAATTCCTCGAATACCTGGAGCTGATGCGGCAACTGGACCTGGAGGTGGCGGGCGAATTCATCGTGATGGCTGCCACCTTGCTCTACATCAAGAGCCGGGAGTTGTTGCCTGCTGATCAACAGACCCCGGACGAGGGCGAGGAGGAGGGACCCGACCCGCGCTGGGAACTCATCCGGCAACTGGTCGAGTACAAAAAGTTCAAGGACGCCGCGCTGCAGTTGCAGGAACGGGAGCGGCAGCAGGAGGCGGTTTTTCCGCATCAGCCCCCGCCGGTGCGGGAGGTGGAACCGGTGGTGCAGTCGGGGCCGCGGGCGTCGTTGTTCGACCTGTTGACCGCGGTGCAGCAGGTGTTGCAGCGCTTGGCGGAACGGCAGCCGCCCCAGGAAATCGTGGACGATCGCTGGACGGTGGCCGGCCAGATGCAGCTCATCGTCCGGGTCCTGTCGGAACGGTCGCGGGTGAGGTTCGGCGCGTTGTTCGGCCCGATGCAACACCGTGCCGAGGTGGTGGCGACGTTTTTGGCGCTCCTGGAGCTGATCCGGCTCCAGCAGATTGTGGCGGTGCAAACGGAAGAGTTTGGCGAAATCGAGTTGATCCGCCGGGAACCGGCGGTCGTGGGCGAGGTGGCGACGGAGGCGGGATCAACCGGGGTTCCCGGTGCTTCCGAGCGTGACCAGCCGGGTGAATCTTTGTCCTGAGGCAAGCGATGGAACTGCGTTCTGTTTTGGAAGCCCTGTTGTTCGTTTCGCAGAAGCCGCTTTCCCCTCGTGAGATTCGTGAGGTGTTGGTTCGCGCGGCCGAGGCGGAGGACGCATCGGAGGAGGCGCGCGCCTGGCGCAAGATCCGGGAGGCCGACGTGGAAGCGGAGTTGACCGCCTTGGCGGCCGGGATCGAGGGCGCCGGACGCAGTTACCGGCTGGTCTGCGTAGCGGGGGCCTGGCAGTTCGTTTCCCGGCCGGAGTTTGCTCCCTGGATCCGGGTGCTGGTGGGTGCCAAACCCCGGCCGCCGCGGCTGTCGCAGGCTGCGTTGGAAACGCTGGCAATCGTGGCCTACCGGCAGCCGGTGACGCGGGCGGAAATCGAGGAAATCCGGGGTGTAAACGTGGACGGCGTGATGCAGACGCTGCTGCAGCGCGGGCTCATCCAGGAGGTGGGACGCGCCGAGACAATCGGCCGTCCGGTCACCTACGGGACGACGGACCAGTTTCTGGAGTACTTCGGGATGCGCAGCCTGGAGGATCTCCCCGCGGCTGATGAACTGCGCCGGTGGCAACCGAGCGTGCCGGCGGCTCCGCCTCAAACGGCCCCGGAGGCCCCATCCGCCGATTCGGCCGTGTCGTCCGCCGATTCTCAAGAGACCGCCCCGGCCGGAGGGTCTGCACCCGGGGCTGATCCCCCGGTTGCGGGAGCTCCCGCGCCCGGCTCCGCGGAAGGTGGTGCAGGCGCGACTTCCCGCGCGCCCGATCCTGCGGGATCCCCGGAGGAACCGGCTCGCCAGGGCCTCGAGCCGTCCGGTGGGCGCGGATAGCGGTCTGGTGCCGCGGTGTGGGGCGGGGTGGCTGCGGTGCGCCGTGCCGGTTGCGGGAATTGCGGTTGCGCAGTCCCGCAGGGGTGACATAAAGTGCCAATGCGAGCACCGGTGGCGTTGCAGGAAGACCGCATGAAACCGAAGAAGAAAGCGACGAAACGGGTCAGCAAACGGACCGCAGCCACGGCGACCGGAAAAAAACGCTCCCTCAAGGGTGCTTCCAAGGAAGCGGCGACGCCGGCCAAAGCCGCGGCGAAACCGGGCCCGGCCACCGGAGAGACCACCGGCGCCCAAGCCAAGCCGACACGCAAACGGGCGGTGCGGCGCGCCCGGGCGGATGAGTCGGCCGGGGCACCTGCAGCCGGCGCGGCGGGGGTTGCGCCGGTGGAGGTCCCGCCGATCCTGCTGGAGGGCGATCGTCCGGCGGCACCGGCGATGAGCGGTCCGGGACGGCGTTACGAGGTGTCTGCCGGGATGCCGCCTGCCCCCGGCGGGGAGAGCGAGGTGGGCCTGCCGGAAGCGTACGGGACCAAGGAGTTGTTTCTGCTGCCCCGGGATCCCCACGGGCTTTTCGTTTACTGGGATTTCACGCGGACGCAGTTGGCCCAGTACAACCAGCGTGCGCGGCAGGGGCATCTGACGCTGCGGATTTACCGGCAGGCACGGTCCGGCCAGCCTCATGTGGAGGTAGCCCTGCCGCCGGAGGGCCGGCAGTGGTTCGTGCACGTCGCGGAAGCCGGGGCGACGTACGTGGCCGAGCTGGGGTACTATCGGAAACGCGACGGTGCGTGGGTGTCTCTGAGCGCGAGCGAGCCTGCGGTCACGCCGCCAGAGCCGGCGATGGAACCCGAGCCTGTGCGGTTCATGGCGGTGCCTCCGGAGGTGCCGCTGGCCCGGGTGGAGGCGAAGGTGGTGGCCCGTCTGACTGGCGAAAAGCCGGCCGTGGCGCGGGCGGTGGCCGAGGCCCGACGACGGGGTGAACCCGTCCTGCCGGTTGCGTTGGCCGTGGCAGGGCCGTCCTGGAGTGCGGCGCAACAGGCCGTGATGGAATCCTGGGTGCGGGCGGAGGAGGCTCGCCGGCCCGTGGCGGGCTCGTTCGAAGTGTCCGAATGGGCGCGCCGGGGCGAGGCAGGCTGGCCGACCTCGCCCGGTGGAATCGGTTGGTCGGGGATGTTGCAGGCGGGTGCGGCGGTTTCGAGTCCGATGGGGCCGGGTGCGGCCGCGGCCCGTGGATTCTGGTTCAACGTGCACGCCGAATTGATCGTGTACGGTGCGACCGAGCCGGATGCCCGGCTGACGTTGGACGGCCGGCCCGTGGCGTTGCGTCCGGACGGGTCGTTCAGTTGTCGCTTTGTTCTGCCGGACGGCCGGTATGCGCTGGAGGCGGTGGCGACCAAGGCCGACGGCTCGGAGAGCCGCACGGCGGTGCTGCATTTCAGCCGCCGGACGGACTACACCGGCGAAGTGCGACAGGCCCCATCGGATCCGGCCTTGCAACCGCCGCCGCCCGAGCGCCGCTGAGCCGCTTGCGGCGGCCGGGGCGACTTTCCGATTGAGGGGGTGCGAAGTGAATCCCTATGGGCGACTATTGGCCTCGCTGCTGCGCCTGCTGGCGTTGGGGATGATCTTTCTGGCGGGGCTGGCCCTTTTTCTGGATTATCTGCAGCAGCGCACGGGCGCCGGGGAGGGAGATCCGCACCGGCGGCTGGTGAGCGCGCTGGTGCTGATCCTCGGTGTGGTGTTGCTGGTGGGCAGCGGCTCGTGGGCCCGGCGCTTGACACGGCATTGGGATGAATGAGGCCGTGAGCGGGAGGTTGGATCATGATGCGGCACCCGTCCGCCGGGCGGGCGGGCGCGGTGCGCGGGAAGGTTGAGTTTGCATGGAAGGTTATCTGGCCATTGTACTGCATGCGCACCTGCCCTTCGTGCGGCATCCGGAGCACGAGCGGTTTTTGGAGGAAAACTGGCTTTTCGAAGCCATCACGGAGTGTTACCTGCCGCTGCTGCAGCGGCTGGAGGGATGGCGCCGTGACAACCTGCCGGTGCGGCTGACACTGTCCCTTTCACCCACGCTGGTGAGCATGCTGCAGGATTCGCTCCTGCAGGCGCGGTACACCCGGCATTTGGACGGGCTGATCGAACTGGCCGGCCTGGAACTGCAGCGGACGTACTGGGATCGTCCGTTGCACGAGCTGGCCGGCTTTTATTACCAGCGCCTGCGGGAGTTGCGTGAACTCTGGCTGGGGGTGCAACGGGATCTGGTGGGTGCCTTTGCCCGGTACCAGGAAAGCGGGCATCTGGAGATCATCACCTGCGCGGCCACGCACGCCGTGCTGCCCCTTCTCCAGCATGCGCCCTCGGTGCGGGCACAGGTGCTGGTGGCGCGGGATCACTACCGGTGTGTGTTCGGCCGGCAGTGCCGGGGGTTCTGGTTGCCCGAATGCGCGTATGGGGAGGGGGTGGAGGCCCCGTTGCAGGAGGCGGACTTTCGCTGGTTCATCGTGGACACGCACGGGTTGTTGGGTGCCCGGCCGGCCCCGCGATACGGTGTGTTTGCCCCGGTGTACACACCCGAGGGCATTGCCGTGTTCGGTCGCGACCCGGAATCGTCGCGCCAGGTGTGGAGTCGGGAGGAAGGCTATCCGGGCGATCCCGTGTACCGCGATTTCTATCGCGACATCGGGTTCGATTTGGACCTGGACTATCTCCGGCCCTACCTGCCGTCGCCGGATCAGCGGACCTTTACCGGGATCAAGTATTACAGCATCACCGGACCCGGCACGGACAAACGTCCCTACGACCGTGCCCTGGCGGTGCGCCGTGCCGGCGAGCACGCGGCGCATTTCCTCCATGCACGGATCGAGCAGGTTCGGCGGCTGGAGGGTGTCACGCCTACGCCGCCTATCCTCGTCGCGCCTTATGATGCCGAACTGTTCGGTCATTGGTGGTACGAGGGACCGGAGTTCCTGGACGCCCTGGTGCGGCTGATGGCCCAGCAGCGAACGTTGAGTTTCATCACACCGTGGGAGTACCTGCAGCGGCATGCGACGCATCAGGTGGCGCGACCGATGCCCTCCAGTTGGGGGGAAGCCGGCTATTGGCAGGTCTGGGTCAACGAAAGCAACGCCTGGATCTGGCCGCACCTGCGCGTGGCCCAGAACCGCATGACCCAACTGGTCAAAAAGCACCGCCGCCCGAACGCGCTGGTGAAACGTGCGCTGCAGCAGGCCGGCCGGGAGCTGCTGCTGGCACAGGCCAGCGACTGGCCCTTCATCCTGCGCACGGGAACGAGCCCGGGTTACGCCCGGCAGCGGATCAAGGATCATCTGCTGCGGTTCAACACCCTGTACGACCAGCTCCTGCACGGGCGGGTGGACCCGCTGTGGCTGGAGCAGGTGGAGCAACGGGACAATCTGTTTCCGAACCTCGATCCCGCGTACTGGGCCTGAGGCCGCCGGGTCGCACGGCCCGGCTTTGCTGAGCTCCGGCGGATGGCGGCCGGTTCGTTGCCGGGTTGATACTGGGTTGCGTTCGACCGGCGCAACGTGAACCGTCTCAGCCTTTTCCTCGCTTCACGAACGTCCAGCCCGCCACCAGCAGGCAGAGCCCGAGCTCGGCAAGGGCCGCGGGGCAGGTCCAGGGAACGCCGGCAACCGCATGGCCGGCCAGAGGTCGGAGCATCAGGAGCACGGTGTCCAGCCCCATGCGCCAAAGACCGTGTGAAGGTGCGGTCCAGGCGACGAGGAGTGCCAGGGCCGAGTAGGCCGCGCAGGCCGGCAGGGCCGTGTCTCCGGCCCGGGCGGCCAGGGCGAGCCCGGCCACCAGGCCGACACCCGTTCCGGCTGCGGCCCAGGAAAGGGGAAGCGCCCCCGAGGCCACCGGCCTTTTCGAAGTGTCGTGGCGTTCGCGGTCGGCATCCAGGTCCATGAGATCGTCCCAGAGTCGGGTGGCGGCTGCGCACAGGCAGAATGCGAGGAGTGTGAGGAGAAGGTCCGGCTGGAGAAGGGCGGGGGTCGCTTGAGGGGCAAAGAGGATCGGGAGAAAGACGAGCAGGTTCCGGGACCACGACGCCGGTCGCAGGGCGGTCAGCAGGGCCCGGGCGCGGCGGGGTGGGACGTCGAAGGTGTGGGCGACGGGGGCGAGCCGGGCGGCCTTGCGCAGCAGCGCGCGCGGTGCGTTGACCACGATGGCATGGCGCGCATGTCGCCAGACCGGGAGGTCTGCCCGCGAATTGCCTGCGTAATCGAAGCCCCGTTCGCCGAAGCGGTCCACGAGGGCGCGGGCCTTGGCGCGGCTTCGGAGGTTCGTTTGGCCGTCGCTGGCGAGGGTTTCACGGAACAGCCCGAGGTGATCCGCCACGGGTTGTGCGGCGTGACGGTCGGAGGCGGTGACGAGGTAGAGTGAGCGCCCGGCGCGGTGCTGTTGCCGGAGATGTTCGAGAAAACTCCCGATCCACGGGAGGCGGCCCACGGGAACATGGATCCGTCGCGCCAGTTGGGCCTTCAGAAAGGCACGGCCGCGGAGCCACCAGAGCAGGGACCGGATCAGATGGAGGGGATGTTGTTTCCAGTAGCGGACGAGCCCCTCCCAGAGGAGATCGGACCGGATCAACGTGCCGTCGAGATCCACGCAAAGCGGGACCGGGTCGGGATCGGTTGGCTGGGTTTCCTGTCGGGTCTCGGCCACGGGGCGGCACGGTAGAGGGAGGAAACGCCACAAGGCAAGAAGCCGGTAGGGAGGTTGGCGGACGGGTCGCAGCGGGGCGTCGGCGGTGAAAAGGACATCCTCGGAGCATGGGAACGAACGGAAACGCACAAGTTTGGGAGGGAAAAGTGGCTTGGTCGTTTTTTCGGGCGCGTGGTGGTGCATCCGGGGATGACCGGTGGGGGTGTGCAAGTGGAAGAACGGCTGGTGAGGGTCGCGGTCATCCAAAGGAGAGGCAAGGGGCGGGGGATGATTCGCCGGTTTGTGTGGCGGTTTTATCCTGCCGGGAGCCGTGCCGGTGCGGTGCCGGTCTCGCTTGACACGTTGAGGTGTCGTTTTTGACGATGCCGGCCATGCAGGTTTCCGGACAGCTCGCCACAAACGGGAAGGTCGGGGCCGAAGAGCGTGTGACCTGGTATCACTGGGTGGTGGTGTTGATCGCTTCGGCCGGCTGGTTGTTCGACTGCATGGATCAGCGGCTGTTCGTCCTGGCGCGGGAATCGGCCTTGCGGGAGCTGTTGGGCCCGGAAACGGCTTCGGAGGTGATCAAGAAGTACATCGGCTACGCCACCACCTCGATGATCCTCGGCTGGGCCACCGGCGGGATTTTGTTCGGGATGCTCAGTGACAAGTGGGGTCGGGTGAAGACGATGGTCACGACCCTGTTGGTTTACTCGGGATTCACCGGCCTGTGCGGTCTGGCACAGAGCTGGGTGGAGTTCACCATTTACCGGTTTTTGGTGGGCTTGGGCGTGGGCGGGATGTTCGGTGCCGCGACGACGTTGGTGGCCGAGAGTGTGCCGGGGCGGGTGCGCGCGGTGGCGTTGGGGGCGCTGCAGGCCCTTTCAGCCGTGGGCAACATGATGGGTTCGCTGGTGAGTCTCTGGGTGCAGCCAGGGGCGGAGAACTTCTGGGGGGACTGGAGCGGGTGGAGGGTGTTGTTTTTCGTTGGGATTCTGCCGTCCCTGCTGGCGGCGCCCATGTTGCTGGTGCTGCGGGAGCCCGAACCGTGGAAGCGTGCGCGCCAGCTGGCCCGCAGCGGTGCGCAGCAGCACAAGGTGGGGTCCATCCGGGATTTGTTTGCGCATCCGCTGTGGCGCAAGCATGCACTGGTGGGGCTGATGCTGGGCGTGTCCGGCATGGTGGGACTGTGGGGGATCGGGTTTTTCTCTCCCGAACTGATCTCCACGGCGCTGAAGGGCGCACCGCAGTCCACGGTGGACACGGTGCGGGGCTGGGGAACGTTCTTTCAGGATCTGGGTGCCTTTGCGGGGATGACGGCCTTTACGGTGGTGGCGGCCTGGTTGAGCCGGCGGCTGGCTTTTCTGTTGGCGTTCGTCTTGTGCCTGGTCACGACGGCGTTCGTGTTTCTGAACCTGCGCACGGCCACGGACGCCTACTGGATGCTGCCCATGATGGGGTTTGCGCAACTGGCGGTGTTTGCGGGGTATTCGATTTATTTCCCCGAGATCTTTCCGACCCGGCTGCGCGGGACCGGGGTGGGCTTTTGTTACAACACGGTGCGTTATCTGGCGGCTCCGGCGCCGATGTTGCTGGGGCAGTTGAGCGTCGCGTTGAGCGAGCGGGGGGTGGCCGAGCCGTTCCGCATGGCCGCCGTGATGATGTGCTCGGTTTATCTGATCGGGATCGTGGCATTGATCTGGGCTCCGGAGACGAAGGGCCGGCCGTTGCCGGAGGATTGATGGGCACGGACCCGATCGCCGGGCCGTTTGCACCCTGGGTTGGGTGGGTTCTTGTGCAGGTCTCGCCGGGCGGGGAGGTTGGAGTTGGTCGGGCGCGGTTCCGGCCAAAAAAGTTTGGTACCCCCACCCTGAATCGAACAGGGATCCGCGGTTTAGGAAACCGCTGCTCTATCCATTTGAGCTATGGGGGCACCCGGGGCCCTTGGCAGCTCCAGATTAGCGCAGGGGGGCGCGTGCGTAAATCCCGCCATGCGGGCGCGCGGCTTGGGGAGGCAGCCGTCTGACGCTGTGGGGGTCAACCCTCGGAGACGCGTTCAATCCGGGCGCCCAGGGCCCGGAGTTTGCCGTCAATGTTTTCGTAGCCGCGGTCAATGTGGTAGACGCGCAGGACGCGGGTGGTGCCCCTGGCGGCGAGTCCGGCGATGACCAGGGCGGCGGACGCGCGCAGGTCGCTGGCCATGACGGGTGCGCCGCTGAGGGGGCGGCCGCCCTTGACGATGGCGCTGGGGCCTTCGAGTTCGATGTCGGCGCCCAGCCGGGCCAGTTCGCTGACGTGCATGAAGCGGGACTCGAAGATGCGCTCGGTGATGATGCTGATGCCGGGGGCGAGGGTCAGGAGGGCCATCATCTGGGCCTGGGCATCGGTGGGGAATCCGGCGTAGGGCAGTGTGGTGACGTCGACCGGCTTGAGCCGGCGCCCGCGGCGCACGATGAGGTCGGGGCCGCGCCGTTCGATTTTGACGCCGGCTTCCTGCAGCTTGTCCAGTACCGCGGTGAGGTGCCCGGGATTGGATCCGCGGATGGTGATCTCACCGTTGGTTGCGGCGGCGGCGATGGCGTAGGTGGCCGTTTCGATGCGGTCGGGGATGACCTCGTGTTCCGCCCCGTGCAGTTCCCGGACGCCCTGGATGATGAGGGTGGGGCTGCCGGCGCCGCTGATTTTGGCCCCCATGGCGTTGAGGAAGTTGGCCAGGTCCACGATCTCGGGTTCACAGGCGGCGCTCTGGATGATGGTGGTTCCCTCGGCCAGGGTGGCGGCCATCATGACATTGGCGGTGCCGAGCACGGTGGAGCCGGCCCGGCCGCCGAGGAAGATCTCGGTGCCCACCAGTTTGCGTGCCCGGGCGTGGACATAGCCGCCGTCAATGGTGACGCGTGCACCGAGTGCTTCGAAGCCTTTCAAGTGAAGGTTGATGGGGCGCGCGCCAATGACACAACCGCCGGGGAGAGAGACCGTGGCGCTCTTCAACCGGGCCAGCAGCGGTCCCATGATGCAGATGGAGGCCCGCATTTTGCGAACGAGATCGTAATCCCCGATGCCCTTGATCTTGCGGGCCTCGATGCGGAGTTCGTCTCCTTGAAAGGAGACCCTGGCACCGAGCCAGGTCAGGATCTGTGCCATGAATTTGACGTCCGTGAGCTGCGGTACGCGCCGGATGACGCACGGTTCGGACGTGAGCAACGCGGCGGCCATGATGGGGAGGACGGCGTTTTTGGCGCCGCTGATGGTCACTTCGCCGTGAAGGGGCACGCCGCCTTTGATGATCAGGCTGTCCATGTTTGCACCACCGGGTTTGGGTTGGCCCCGAGGTTTTCCGGGGCGGCCTCACCCGGGCCGCGCCTCTACGAATCGGGGACGCTGAGTGTAGTCGGGATGAATGCCGGTCACAATCCAGTTGTGTTGTCGGAGGAGCGCCGCGACGGCGTCGGCCTGTCCGTCTCCGCATTCGACGAGCAACAACCCGGTGGGTCGGACACGCGCGCGGGCCTCGGGAGCCAGCCAGCGAAACGCGTCGAGTCCGTCGGGCCCGCCGTCGAGGGCCAGGCGCGGCTCGTGATCGCGAACCTCGGGTTGCAGGGCGGGGATTTCAGCGGTGGGGATGTAGGGTGGGTTGCTGATGATGAGGTCGAAGCGGGGTTGGGGCGGCACGGCCTCCAGTTTGTGGCTGAGCAGCAGTTCGATGCGGTCGGTCAGGCCTGCGGCGGTCACGTTTTCGCGGGCGACTTGGAGGGCTTCCGGCGAGGCGTCCAGTGCAAGGCAGCGTGTGTCCGGGCAGTGTTCGACCAGCGCGATGGCGAGGCAACCGCTGCCGGTGCCCACGTCGAGGGCGAGCCGGGGCGGGGGCATGGCGGCCAGACGGGTCCAACCCAGCTCGGCCAGTTGCTCGGTTTCGGGGCGGGGGATGAGGACGTGCGGTGTGACATGCAGGTCACGGCCGCAAAAGGCGGCGCGACCGGTGATGTACTGGATTGGCTCGCGCCGGCCCCGGCGACGGACCGCCTCACGCAGTTGATCGGTCTCGGCCGGCGTGAGGACGCGGTCGAACTGGAGATAGAGCTTGAGACGCGGGAGTTGAAGGACGTGCGCCAGCAAGAGTTCCGCCTGAAGGCGGGGTGATTCCACGCCCTTGCGGGCGAGGAACTCGGCACTGCGTTGGATGGCTTCGAGCACGGTCACGGCCGGGTCAGGATGCCAGAGGGGATTCTTCAAGGCCAACCCCTGGGGGTGGCGCGGGGGTGGGAGGCGAGCGGGTGGCCTGCCGTGCTCAGCGGCGGCGATGGTATGCCGGCTGGTCGTAACGGGTTTGGAGCAGCTCGCCGTGGTGGCGGATCAGATCGGCCGGCGGTTCGAAAGCCTTCCACCGGACGCCCCAGAGGAGTTGTGCGGCGTGGAGGAGGGCCTGATGGAAGGTGGCACGGTCCCAACCGGCGGCCGGGGGTTGGATGGAGCCCTGGATCAGCAGGCCGGTTCGGGTCCGGCGTTGGGCGGCGCCGGCGATTTTGCGCCCGTTCCAGAGCAGGTCATGGCGTTCGTGCCCCTCGAAACAACAGCCCGGCCGGGGTCTGCGGGCTTCCGGGGCCAGTTCGGTGGGGATGCCGACATCGCGGAAGGCCGTTTGGAGCCAGGTGTGGAGTCGGATGTAACTCTCTTCGGCGCGGAGCCGATGCCAGGAATGACCGGCCGGAATGGCGAGTGCGTAGGTCCAGTCGGAGGCGTGGGGTACGAGGCCGCCGCCGGTGGGCCGGCGCACCAAGGGCCGCAGCGGGGTGGCGGCGGCCACGGTCTGGTAGCGTTGGAAGTAGCCAAAGGAGGCCGCCGGGACGGTCCATCCGTAGAGGCGCAGCACCGGTCGGGAGTCCTCCCGGGCCACGAAATGCAGGAGGGCTTCATCCCAAGCCATGTTGTGGGTGGGTGGACAAGGGCCGGCGTCCCAGACCCACCAGAAGTTGTCCGGGCACTCCGGGTGGGCGGCGGCGGGGATCTCCGGAGATTCGCGCCCCTCGGGGAGGGCTCGACCCGGCGCGTGCACGGTCGGCTGCGGCGGTTGCAAATCGTGGCTCATGAGGGCTCGGGGAGGCGTGGGGGGCTAATCGGTGGCTTTTCCGGCGGAGGGACAGAGGTGGTGGAGTTCGCAGTGGTCACAATCCGGCTTGCGTGCCAGGCAGCGGCGCCGACCGTGCCAGATGAGCCAGTGACTGAACTGGGTCCACAGTTCCCGCGGCACCTTTTGCATGAGGTCCTGCTCGATTTTGTCGGGATCCGTGTGGCGGGTGAGCCCCAGGCGGCGGGCCACGCGGCGGACGTGGGTGTCGACGACGATACCTTCGTTGATGCCGAAGGCGTTGCCGAGGACGACGTTTGCGGTTTTGCGCCCGACACCGTCCAAGGCCGTAAGTTCTTCCATGGTGCGGGGCACCTGGCCGCCGTGCCGTTCGACCAGGGCGCGGCAACAGGCCTGAATGTTTTTCGCCTTGTTGCGGTAAAAACCGGTGGGGCGGATGGCTTCTTCGAGTTCGGAGAGCGGCGCGCGGGCGTAGTCCCCGGCGGTGCGGTATTTTCGGAAGAGGGTGCGTGTGACCTCGTTGACCCGTTTGTCGGTGCACTGGGCCGACAAGATGGTGGCGATGAGCAGCTCCAAAGGGTTGGAGTACTCCAGTTCGCAGTGTGCGTTCGGGTAGGTGCGACGCAGTGCCGCGATGACTGCCTGGATGTGATCGGCGGTTGACCGCGAAGTTTGCCGTGCCATGGCGGGGATCAGTGTGGTCGAGCCCGCCACGGCACGGCAAGTGGGCAGAAGGCGTCTGCCCTCGGACGCGGTTTGAACACTCTGGGTGCCGGGTCAGGGCTTTTCAATGGGCGCACCCACGAGGTTGCCGTATTCGGTCCAGCTGCCGTCGTAGTTGCGCACGTCCGGCAGGCCCAGCAGGTATTTCAGGACGAACCACGTGTGGCTGGATCGTTCGCCGATGCGGCAATAGGCGATTGTGGGTTTGTTTGGATCCACGCCCCTCTGCTCCAGGTACAGTGCCCGGAGTTCGGCCGCCGACTTGAAAGTGCCGTCCGGGTTGACGGCCATGCTCCACGGGATGTTTTTGGCGCCGGGGATGTGGCCGCCGCGCTGGGCGGTTTCGGTCATGCCGGGCGGGGCGATGACCTTGCCGGTGAACTCGTCCGGGCTGCGGACGTCAACGAGGTTGTACTTGCCCGTTTGGGATGCTTCGAAGACCTGGGGCAACAGGGCGCGCAATTCGTGGTGGACCACCATGACCTTGTAGTCGCTGGGCGGGAAGGCCGGCTTTTCGGTGGTGAGCGGTTTGTCGGGTTCGTTAAGCCATTTGGCCCGGCCGCCGTTCATGAGGCGGACGTCCTCGTGGCCATAGATCTTGAAGAGCCAGAACCCGTAGGCGGCGAACCAGTTGTTATGATCGCCGTAAAGGATGACGGTGTCTTCGTTGCGGATGCCGGCCTGGCGCATGAGTTGTTCGAAGCCGTCGGCGCTGAGGATGTCGCGTCGGACCGGGTCCTGGAGCTGGGTTTGCCAGTTGAAGCCCACGGCCCCGGGGATGTGTCCGGCGTCGTAGGCCTGCGTATCCACGTCAACCTCGACGATTCGGATGCCGGGTTGGCCGAGGTGTTCCTTGACCCAATCGGTGCTGACCAGCACCTCGGGATGGGCGTATTCATTGGGGTTGCTCATGGTAGACCTCCGTTTCTGGGGTTGCGGTACTGCATGGCGTTACCGGGGAGGTTCCAATCCTTCCCGGAGTTCTCGCGCGTGTTTGGCCAGATTGGTCGTGTATTTGAAGACGTTGTCGGGGAAGATCATGACGCCCAGCCCCTCGCGATCGCGTTCGATGATCCGCCGCGCGCCCTCCAGGATCAGACCGGAGCTGGGCCCGGCCAACAGCCCCTCCTGCCTGCACAGGTCCAGGGCGCGGTGGTAGGCCAGTTCGAAGTCGATCTCCAACAGGTCGTCAATCAGCGAGGGATCGAAGAGCTTGGAGACGGCCAGTTGCTCCACGTTGCGCAGTCCGGGCACGTCGTGGCCGGGTGTGGGCTGCACAGCCACGATGCGGATGCGCGGATTCCTTTCTTTCAGGAACCGGCCGGTGCCGGTGACGGTGCCGCAGGTGCCCAGGGAGACGAACAGATGGGTGATCCGGCCTTCGGTTTGTCGCCAAATCTCCGGGCCGGTGGTGCGGTAGTGGGCCTCCACGTTGGCCGGGTTTTCGTATTGATTGGGCATGGCGTAGCGATCTGCCTGCGCCCGGGCGTGTGTCTTGGCCAGGTTGATGGATCCGTCCCCCAAACCGGGCGCCGGGCAGAGTTCGTCGCTGACCACGTCCAGTTCGGCGCCAACGATCTTCAGTAGCAGCTTTTTCTCGGCGGGCACCTTGTTCGGTACGACGGCCCGCATGCGGTACCCCCGTGCACCGGCCATGGCCGCCAGACTCAAACCGGTGTTGCCGCTGGTGGGTTCCACGATGCCGCGGCGTTCGTTGACCTGCCCCTCCTCTTCCAGTCGGCGCAACATGGCCCAGGCCGCGCGATCCTTGACCGATCCGAACGGGTTGTACCACTCCAGCTTGGCAAACAGGTCGAACCGGTCCGACGGATTCAGCCGGCGGACACGGACCAAGGGCGTCGGGTTGTCCACGTCGGGCAACAGCTCGAAGATGCTGTCGTACACCCGCCTGGCGTGACCGGGACCGTGTGGAATCTGACCTGGCGTTTCCATGCGCTATGCGCAAACCAATAGGGCGGGGCGCAAATGGTGTCAAATTCGCGCGACAAACCGGGTTTTTCCGCTCCAACGTGTGGATCCAAGGTGGGCGGGGTTGGGTTTTCCCTTGCAATCCGGGTGCGTGCGGTTCTTCTGCGGGGGTGCGTTTGGGTTGGATTCGAGCGGGTCACGGCCGGTGGGCGGCGTTGTTTTTCCTGCACGCCATGGCCATGGGGATGTGGTTCGTGCCGTTGAGCGCGTTGCTGGCGGGCACGGGCCATGACGGGTTGCGTCCGTACGCGTTTGCGGCCTCGGCGGTGGCGGCGTTTGTTTCGCCGTTGGTGTTCGGTGCGGTGGCGGACCGGCATGTGTCGCCGGTGCGGGTGGTCCGGGGTTTGGCGGCGGTGACGGGGGTGCTGATCCTGGTGACGACTTGGTGGCTGGGACGGGGCATTGGGTCGGTTGGTGCGTGGATATGGATCCAAGCGGTGGCGCTGGCGATGGCCCCCACCTTCAGTCTGTCCACGGCGGTGGTGCTGTCGCAGTTGACGGATTCGGGCCGGGAGTTTGGGCCGATCCGTGCGATGGCGACGGTGGGTTGGATGTGCGGTTGTTGGCTTACGAGTGCCGCGGGTGCGGATGGGTCGGTGTTGTCCGGTTACCTGTGTGGCGCGGCGTGGTTGTTGGTGGGCTTGTACACGTGGCGCCTGCCGGAGGTGCCGCCGCCGGCGGTGGATGCGGGCGGGAGTTGGCGGGCGCGGTTGGGCTGGGATGCGCTTGGATTGTTGCGGGATCGTGATCATCGGGTGGTGTATTTGACGGCGGGGCTGTTCAGTGTGAGCCTGGCGGGATTGTATCCGTACACGCCACCGCACTTGTCCGACCTGGGTTTTCGGCGGTTGAGCGCGTGGATGTCGTTGGCGCAGGTGAGCGAGGTGGCGGCGTTGTTTTTGCTGGGGACCCTGTTGGTTCGATGGCGTCTGAAATGGACGATGGTGCTGGGGCTGGCGGCCGGGGCGTTGCGACTGGGTTTGTGTGCGGTGGACCGTCCGTTGTCTGTGTTGCTGGGTGTGGCGTTGCACGGTGTGGCCTTCGCCTGTGTGATGATCACCGCCCAAGTGTACGTGGCGGAGCGGATCGGACCAGGCTGGCGCGCACGTGCGCAGGCGCTGCTGACGCTTCTGACGATGGGGTTGGGGAGTTTGATCGGCTACCTAGGGTGCGGGCTCTGGTTTGCGATCTGTGCCGGGCGATCGGGTGAGGCGGATTGGACGCGTTTTTGGGGCGGTCTGGCGCTGTGGACGGTGGCGGTGTTGGTGTTCTTCCTGGGGGCGTATCACGGGCGGGGACGCGGCTGGCGCAGGGCGGGACCGGCGGAGGTGGCCGAGCCGGTGAAGGCGGGGATGCCGGTTTCGCCGGGCGGCGCAGGCGGGTGAGGGGCGTGGCGGCGGTGTGGCCGGGTGGGGCAGGCCGGGAGCTCAGGTGTCGAGGCGGCCGTAGCGTCGGACCTCGGGCCAGATGCAGGCCACGGCCAGCACGCTCAGGAGGGTGCCGATCCCACCGAGGACGACCGAGGCGATGGCGCCGGTGGCGATGGAATGGCCGAGTGCCGGACCGCACCAGTGTGCGACCGTGCCGGCGCGAAAACCGCCGAGTTCGTTCGAGGTGCCGATGAACAGGCTGTTGACCGCAGAGACGCGGCCGCGCTTTTCGTCCGGGGTCAGGAGCTGCACCAGTGTGTGACGGACGACGATGCTGACGTTGTCGGCCGCGCCGCAGATCAAGAGCAGCAGCCAGGAGCACCAGAACCACTGCGAGAGTCCGAATCCAATGGTGGCCAGGCCGAACACGGCGACGGCCAGCAGCATGGTGCGGCCGGCGTGTTGGAGGGGGGGTCGATGGGCCAGGATCAGGGCGCAGAGGACGGCGCCCAAGGGCATGGCGGCCTGCAGGAGGCCGAGACCGTCGGGACCGGCACGGAGGATGTCGCGGGCGAAGATGGGCAGCAGGGCGGTGGCGCCGCCGAGCAGGACGGCAAAGAGATCGAGTGTGATGACCCCGAGCAACACGCGCTGGCTGAAGATGAAGCGAAATCCGGTGAGGAGGCTGGGGAAGGTGAGCGGTTCGGGCGGGTGACGGAGGGGCCGGGGCCGGATGGCGGTCATCAGGAGGAAACAAATCAGGTGCGCGAGGCTGAAGCAGAGGTAGACCACTGCCGGCCGGTGGGTCCAGGCCAGAACGGCGCCGCCGACGGCAGGGCCCACGACACAGGAGAGGTGGAAGGAGCTGCTGTTCCAAGCGACGGCGCGGGAGAAGAGTTGCCGCGGCACCAGTTGCGGAAGGAAAGCGGCGCTGGCAGGCCATTGGAAGGTGCGCGCCACGCCGGCGAGGAACAGCAGCAGATAGATCCAGCCCACGGGGGCGTGTGTGGCGCTGACCCGGGTCAATCCCAGCCCAGCCAGTGTCATGGCGCCGGTGCAGAAGAGGACGATTTGGCGGCGGTCGTGGTTGTCCGCCACGTGCCCGGCGGGCAGGGTGAACAAAAGCATGGGCATCATCTGAACCAGACCCACCAATCCCAGGGCGAGGGCGGTGCCGGTTCGGTCGTAGAGTTCCCAGCCCACGGCCACGACGGCCATTTGTTGGCCGAAGACGGAGATCAACCGGCCGATCAGGTAGAGCAGGTAGTCGCGGTTGCGCAGGACGGCGTAGGGATCGGGTCCGGGGGGTCGCTCCGGTTGCAGGGGCGGTTCCTCGGGAGCGGGGCTGGTGGTCATGGGGACGATGCGGTGCCGGCGGCAGCTGTGCGGCGGGGAGGGTGGGTGGCGGGGCCGGAGTTCATTCCGCCGTGATGAGGACGTAGTGTTTCCGGCCCTTGCGCAGGAGCAGGTGGCGACCGAAGAGCAGATCGTCGGAGCGAACCCGGCGTTGGATCCGGGTTTCCCGGACGTTGTTGACGTAGATCCCGCCGCCTTCAATGTCTTTTCGGGCCTGGCTCTTGGAGGGGGCCAAACCGGCCCGGACAATCAGGTCCACCAGCGGCGTGCCTTCGCCGTCCAGTTCGGTGCGGGGCAGATGGAGGGTGGGGACCTCGTCCATGATTTCGCGGAAGGTGGATTCGGGTATGCCTTCCAGCCCGCCGCCGAAGAGGACTTCGCTGGCGTGGACGGCTTCCTGTGCCGCTGTTGGGCCGTGGACCAGTTCGGTCACGGCCCGTGCCAGGGCGCGGTGGGCGGTTCGGGCACCGGGGTTGCGCTGGTGTTCTGCCTCCAGCGCGCCGATCTCGTCCCGGCTCAGGAAGGTGAAGTATTTGAGGTAACGGATGACGTCGCGGTCGTCGGTGTTGATCCAGAACTGATAAAAGCGGTAGGGGCTGGTCTTGTTGGGGTCGAGCCACACGCTGCCGGACTCGGTCTTGCCGAATTTGGTGCCGTCGGCCTTTGTCACCAACGGGAGGGTGAGCCCGTAGGCGGTGCGGCCGAGTTTTTTGCGGATGAGATCGATCCCGGCGGTGATGTTGCCCCACTGGTCGCTGCCGCCGATCTGGAGTTCGCACTGGTGGTCGCGGCAGAGGACGTAGAAGTCGTAGGCCTGCAGCAGCATGTAACTGAACTCGGTGTAGCTGAGGCCGGCCTCGCGATCCTCCAGCCGGGCCCGCACGCTCTCCTTGGCCAACATTTGGTTGATGGAAAAGTGCTTGCCGATGTCGCGGAGGAAATCGAGGTAGGTGACCGAAGCCGTCCAATCGGCGTTGTCCAGAAGGCGCGCCGGGTTGGTGCGGGACTCGAAATCGAGCAACCGCTCTAGTTGGGGGCGGATGGACTCGAGGTTGGCGCGGATCTGTTCCTTGGTCAGCAGCGGTCGTTCGGTGGTTTTGCCGCTGGGATCGCCGATGCAGCCGGTGGCTCCGCCGGCCACTGCGATGGGGTGATGGCCGAACTGCTGGAAACGGCGCAGGGCCAGCAGGGGCACCAGATGTCCCACATGCAGGCTGTCGGCGGTTGGATCGAACCCGCAGTACAGTGTCCATGGCTGGGTCCGACCCTGAAGAGCCGCCGCGTCGGTGCAGTCGGCGATCAATTCCCGCCAGTGCAACTCCTGCCAGATGTTCATGGCACGCATCGGCGCGCAGGGTAAAAGCGGGCCGACGGTTTGCCAACGGGCAATCGGTTTGGTGTTGGGTGGCCCGAGTGCTGCGGACCCGGCATCCGCCCGCTGAGCGCGGAGCGCCTGCCGGGGCGGGCCGGTTCACCAACCAAAGCCTGCTTGGCCGGCACGTTTCCGCGGGGAGAGCGACCACCGGGCCGGGGCCCTCCGGCGCCGGGCGCGGCTCTGGGCGGCAAGGGAAAAGCACAAGGCGCGGGGGCATGTTTTTGCCTTGTGAGAAACTCTTTTTCCGGCGGCAGTGGCCGGGGGCTCGCGTCCGGCAGTGTAACATGTTTGTTCAAAACGACTTGCCCGGGCAGCGATAGGCGGTTCCCTGCCGAAAAGGCGATTGTGTCCCGGATGCAAATTTTTTATGATCAGGTCGGTCGGGGACTGATCTTCGACCGGGGTTCAAGAAGCGATTCTGTATGCCTGAAGAGACGTTGGAGACGCGGGCGGAGCAAACCGCAGCGGCGGTTGCGGCGGCCGAGCCGTATGACGCTTCCAAGATCGACAAGCTGGAGGGTCTGGAGGCGGTGCGGAAGCGGCCGGGCATGTACATTGGCGATCCGGACGAGCGCGGGTTGCACCATTGCGTGTTCGAGGTGCTGGACAACTCGATTGACGAGCACCTGGCCGGTTTTTGTCGCAAGATCGAGGTGGTGCTGCACGTGGACGGCTCGGTTTCGGTGCGCGACGACGGCCGGGGGATTCCGGTGGACATTCATCCCAAGTGGGGGATTCCGGCGGTGGAGCTGGTGCTGACGAATCTGCACGCCGGCGGCAAGTTCGGGCAGGGGGCGTACAAGTATTCCGGTGGCTTGCACGGTGTGGGTGCCAAGTGCGTGAACGCGCTGTCGGAGTGGTTCAAGGTGGAGGTTAGCCGCGACGGCAAGGTGTACAACATGGAGTTCAGTCGCGGCAAGACGGTCCGTCCCTTGGAGGTGATCGGCAAGTCGCGGCACACCGGCACGTTGATCACGTTCAAGCCGGATCCGGAGATCTTCACCCTGACCACGGAATTCAAGTTTGATCTGTTGGCCAACCGTCTGCGGGAGCTGGCGTTTTTGAATCCGGGCCTGGAGATCACGCTGAAAGACGAGCGGGTGGACCGCACGGAACGGTTCTTTTACCGGCACGGCATCGAGGAGTTCGTGCGGCAGATCAACCAGAGCCGCCAGGTGCTGCATCCGAAACCGATCGTGATTGCCGGCCGCCGGGAGGTGGAGATCGAGGGCCGCCCGGAGGAGGTGTTCGTGGACTGCGTGCTGCAGTATCACGACGGCTACAACGATCAGATCCTTTGCTTTGCCAACTCGATTCCCAACCCGGACGGGGGCACGCATCTGACGGGCTTTCGCTCCGCCCTGACGCGCGCGATCAACCAGTACGCGCGGCAGCAGGGCTTGTTGAAGGAAAAGGATCCGACGCTGACGGGCGACGACGTGCGCGAAGGGCTGGTTTGTGTGTTGAGCGTGAAACTGCCGAACCCGCGCTTCGAATCGCAGACCAAGGTCAAGCTGGTCAACACGGAGATCGAGGGGATTGTGTCGTCCGTCGTGTACGACGGCCTGATGAGCTACCTTGACGCGAACCCGCCGGTGGCGCGCAAGATCGTGGAAAAGGCGCTGCTGGCGGCGCGGGCGCGCGAGGCGGCACGGAAGGCGCGCGAGACAGTCCGCAAGACGGCGCTGACCGGCGGCGGGTTGCCCGGCAAACTGGCCGATTGTTCCGAGCGCGACCCCGCCCAGTGCGAGCTCTTCATCGTGGAGGGGGACTCGGCCGGCGGCTCGGCCAAGCAGGGTCGGGACCGGCGCTACCAGGCCATCCTGCCCATTCGCGGCAAGCTCATCAACGTGGAGAAGGCGCGGCTGGACAAGGTGCTGGACAACGCCGAGATCCGGACCATGATCACGGCCATCGGCACGGGCATTGGCGACGGCGAGGGCGAGGGCGCGTTCAACATCGAGAAGCTCCGGTATCACAAGATCATCCTCATGACCGACGCCGATGTGGACGGCTCGCACATCCGCACGTTGCTGTTGACGTTCTTCTACCGGCAGATGCCCGAGCTGATCAAACGCGGCCACGTGTACATCGCGCAGCCCCCCCTGTACCAGGTCACCCGGAAGAAGCGGGTGGAATACGTCGAGGACGAGGCGCAGTTGAACAAGATTCTCATCCGGCTCGGGGCCGAGGAGGTCCGTCTCCGCAACCTGGCGGACCAGCGGGAACTTTCACAGAAGCAACTGGAGGAAACACTGGGCCTGTTGGACCAGTTGGACAAGTACGCGCGGGCGCTGGCCCGGCACGGGGCGGATTTTGCCGACTACATCGAACACCGCCATCCGGTCACCCACGAGCTGCCGCGGCACCTTGTGCGGGTGCGCCAGGGCAACGACGAGCAGGTGCACTACTTCCACACCGAACAGCAACTGCGCGAGTTCAGCGATGCCAATCCGGACCTGGGCCTCTTCGGTGACGAGGAGGAGGCGCAGCCCTCCGGCAAATCCCGCAACGGGCCGACGCGCCGGGCCGTTCACGTCGAGCTGCATGAGAGCAAGGCCATCGGCGAGCTTTTGCGAAAGCTCGAAAGCAAGGGATTCCATCTGGAACATTACGCCGCGCAGGACCAGCCGTTGTTCGAGCTCATCGAGGGCGAGGGCGAGGACGCCCGGGTGCGGCCGCTGTTTTCCATTCCGGAGATCCTGACGGCGGTGAAGGAGGTGGGACGGCGCGGCCTGCAGATCAAACGCTTCAAGGGTCTGGGCGAGATGAATCCGAAGGAACTTTATGAAACCACGATGGACCCGGCCCGGCGCAAGTTGTTGCGCATCGAGCTGACCGATGCTGTGGAGGCCGAGCGGATGTTCACCACCCTCATGGGGGAGGAGGTCGAACCGCGCCGGCGCTTCATCGAGGACAACGCGTTGAGCGTGCGTAATCTGGACATTTGACGCAGCGGGCGGGGCGTCCGGTGCCCGTCCACCCTTTCCACGAGCGATTCTGATCCATGCCAGAGACACCCGAATCCCATTCCGCGGCGGCGGCTCCGCAACCCGCCGGTGAAAAGGTGGCCACCGTCAACGTGGCCGAGGAGATCAAGAGCTGTTTCCTCGACTACTCGATGTCGGTGATCATCTCGCGCGCCCTGCCGGACGTGCGGGACGGTCTGAAGCCGTCGCAACGGCGCATCCTGTATGCGATGCACGAGCTGGGCGTGTTGCCCAACCGCAAGCACGTCAAGTGCGCCAAGATCGTCGGGGAGACGATGGGGAATTACCACCCGCACGGCGATCAGGCTATCTACCCCACGCTGGTGCACATGGCCCAGCCGTGGTCCATGCGCGAGCCGCTGGTGGACGGGCAGGGCAATTTCGGTTCCGTGGAGGGCGATCCTCCGGCGTCCATGCGGTACACCGAGGCGCGCCTGGCGCCGCTGGGGGCCCTGCTGATGCAGGACATGGACAAGGACACGGTGGATTTCGTGCCCAACTACGACGACACGCGGACCGAGCCCTCCGTCTTTCCGGCCGCCTTTCCCAATCTGCTGGTCAACGGGGGCACGGGCATTGCCGTGGGCATGGCCACCAACATCCCGCCGCACAACCTCGGCGAGGTGATTGACGCCGTCTGCGCCCAGATTGACAACCCGGACATATCCGTCGAGGAGTTGATGCGTCTGCTGCCGGGACCGGATTTCCCCACTGGCTGCATGGTGTGCGGCCGCGCGGGCATCCGCCAGTATTACGAAACCGGTCGCGGCACGCTCAAGGTGCGCGGGCGCGTCCATGTGGAGGAGCTCAAGGGCGGGCGCGAGCAGATCGTGATCACCGAAATCCCCTTCGGGGTGAACCGGGCCGCCCTGGTGGAGCGCATCGCTGAACTGGTCAACCAGAAGACTCCCGGTCTGGCCGACATCACCGGGATCCGCGACGAATCGGACGAGAACACCCGCGTGGTGTTGGAGATCAAGCGCGACGCGACGCCCAAGGTCATCATCAACAACCTCTATCGCCTGACGCAGTTGGAAAGCACCTTTGCGGTCAACATGCTGGCGATCGACCGCGGCCGGCCGCGCCTGTTGACCTTGAAAGATGCGCTGGGCTGTTACATCGAGCACCGGCGCGAGGTCATCCTGCGTCGGACACGCCACGAGCTGCGCAAGGCCGAGGAACGGGCCGAGATTCTGGAAGGTTATCTCATTGCCCTGGCCAACCTCGACGAGTTCATCCGGATCATCCGCAACTCGCGCACGCGCGAGGAGGCCCGGGTCAAACTGCTGGCCTTTGAATGGACCCGCCCGCAGATCGAGGCCTGGCACATCCACCTCCGTCACGAGGACCGGCTGGTGAACGGTCGCTACGCCCTGTCCGAGGCGCAGGTGGACGCGATCCTGGAGTTGCGGCTCTACCAGTTGACCGGGCTCGAGATTGACAAGGTCATTCGGGAGTATCGCGACCTGTTGGAGAAGATTCGCGACCTGCAGGACATCCTGGCACGCGAGGAACGCTTGCTGGGGATCATCAAGGACGAACTGCAGGAGGTGAAGCGAAAGTACGCCACGCCGCGTCGGACGGAGATCCTCGAGGAGGCCGGGGACATGGCCATCGAAGACCTGGTGGCCAACGAACCGGTGGTCATCACCCTCACCCACAACGGGCTGATCAAGCGCACCCATTTGAGCGCCTACCGGGCTCAACGCCGCGGTGGCAAGGGTGTGATCGGGATGGGAACAAAAGAAAGCGCGACCCCGGAGGGCGAGCCGGCGGACTTCATCGAGCACCTTTTTGCCGCCAGCACCCATGACCACCTCATGTTTTTCACCAACACCGGCCGCGTGTACGTCGAGCGGGTGCTGGAGATACCGGACATGAGCCGGACGGCTCGTGGCCGGAGCATTGCCAATCTGCTGGAGCTCAGGGAGGGAGAGCGCATCGCGGCTTTGATTCGCATTCCGTCGCGCACGGATGCCGCGCGACGGGACGTGACCTGGTCCCAGCCCGGCTACCTCTTCTTTGCCACCCGGCTGGGCAAGGTCAAAAAGACCGCGTTGGAAGAATTCGCCCATGTCCGGAAAGGGGGCATCATTGCCATTGGCATCGAGGAGGGCGACACCGTCATTGACGTGAAGTGGACCTCCGGCCGGGACGAGGTGGTCCTGATCACCCGGCAGGGAATGAGCATCCGGTTTTCCGAGGAGGAGGTTCGTCCCATGGGTCGGCCGGCGGCGGGTGTGCGGGGCATCGAATTGGAGCCGGGCGACGAGGTGGTCGCCATGGCGGTGGTCCAGCCGGACGCGACGTTGTTGGTCGTGGGCGCAAACGGCCTCGGCAAACGCACGTCGTTCGACGAATACCGGACCCAGGGCCGCGGCGGCAAAGGCATCATCACCATGAAGACCACCGAGCGAACCGGGCCGGTGGTGGGCGCGCTGACGGTGCGGGACACGGACCAGATCATGCTGATCACCGTGCGGGGGCAGATGATCCGGACCTGGGTGCGCGGGATCCGCGAAGCCGGTCGCAACACCCAGGGGGTGAAGATCATTGACCTGGAGGAGGGCGACCGACTTCAGGCCGTGGCACCGGTGATCACGGAACAGGAGGAAGACGAGGTGGTGGACCGCTCGCTGCCACAGGCGGATCAGCCGCCGACGCGGGATCCATCGGCGTCGGGCGGGGAGGTCGCCGGGACGTAAGATCCGCTGCGGCCGCTTGCGGGCGCTCCGCTGGTGGGGCCCGGTTGGCGGTTGCCACAGATGCCCCGATGTGGCATGGATGCCGGCAAAGCAGCCGCCGTTATGCGCGGACGAATCTGGTTGTACCTTTCGCTGGCTGCCAACGTGGTCCTGGCCGCCGGCTGGTGGACCGCTTGGAGGCATCGGGCCGCAGCACCGGAGCCGTCACCGGTTGCCCTCACCAACACGGCGGCGGCCGCGCCGCTCACTCGCACGAATTTCATTCCCCGCCGCCAGTTCTTTCACTGGAGCGAGATCGAATCACCCGATTACGCCACCTACGTGGCCAACCTGCGTGCCATCGGTTGTCCGGAACAGACCATTCGCGACATCATCATCGCCGACGTGAACGCCCTGTTTGCGCGGCGCCGGGCCACGGAGGTGGTGACACCCCAGCAACAGTGGTGGCGGACCGAGCCGGATCCGGAGGTCGAAGCCCGGGCTCGCGCCCAGTTGGAGGCCTTGGAGACCGAGCGACGCGCCCTTTTGACGGCCCTGCTGGGTCCCGGTTGGGAGACGGGCGACCAGATCAGCCTGCCGCGTCCCTCCCAGCCCGGCCTGGCCCTGGACGGCCCCTTGTTGGGGCCCCTGCCGGCCGAGGTGAAACAACAGGTTCAGGACAGCTACCGCCGTTACCAGGAGCGCTGGGCCGCCCTCCAGCAGCGTGCCGCGGCGGAACAGCGCACGGTCACACAGGCCGAGCAGCTTCGCCTCCAACAACAGTGGGAACAGGAGCTGGCCGGAATTCTGTCACCCGCGCAACTGGAAGAACTACTGCTCCGGTACTCTCCCACGGCTCGGGCGTTGCGGGAGGAACTGGCGCAATTGGGCGGGCTCGAACTCACGCCCGACCAGTTCCGCGCCTGGTTCCATGCACGCCGGCGGTACGAACAGGCATGGGCCACGCTGGCCGAGTCGGGCGGCCCCGCCACCGCCCAGCAACTGCAGCAACTGGAGGCGCAGTACCAGGAGGCGATCCGGCTGGCGTTGGGCGAAGAGCGCTACCGCCTGTACCAGCGATTGCAGGATCCCGAGTATCGCGAGGCCCTTGCCGAGGCCCAACGGAGCGGTCGGCCCGAACTGGCCGACACCTTCCATGCCATCCGCCAGGCCTTGGCGGAGGAAATCGCCCGGATCCAGACCAACACGGACCTGACGGCGCTCCAACGGGAGATCCGGCGGCGCCAGCTCGAATTGGAAGCCCTGAAGGCGCAGGCCGAGGTCCAGGGCGAGGGACTGCCGGAGCCGCCTCCGCCGCCACCGACGCTGCGGGCACACACCTATCGCCCGGGCGAGACGATCATTAGCCTCGCCGTGGAATACGACGTGCCCCTGAGCGCCATCCTCAAGGCGAACCCCGGCCTGGATTTTCACCGGCTCAAAGCCGGGGACACGATCTACATCCCGGTGCCGTCGCAGTGAGCCGCGTGCGGGTCCTCACGCCAGGCAGACCAGTCGGCCCGTGCGAGCCGAGCGCTCCTCCGCGGCGCAGATGGCCACGGCGCGCAGGGCATCCGAGGCCGTGACCCGCCGCGGGGGTCGTCCCTGCCGGATGCACGTCACGAAGTACCGCAGTTCCTCGACGTAGCCGTCCGTGTCGGGCAGGGGGATGGTTTCGGCGGGGTGGCCGTCCCGGTGGAGGCGCAACGCCTCCGGACCGCGCGCCAGATCGAATTCCGCGGTGGCCCGTTCGAAGTTCACGGTGAAGGTCATCTGGAACGGATAATCACCGTTCATGATCCAACTGCCTTCCGCGCTTACCACGGCGTCACCCTCGACCACGTACTGGGTGACCAGATGATCAATGGCACCGCTGAAACGGGTCAGGCCCCGTGTGAAGACCGCGCGCGGCGGGCCGAAACAGAACTGGACGAAATCGGTGTCGTGGATGTGCAGATCGAGCAGGGCCCCGCCGGATGCCTCGCCGCGGAAATAGGTGGCGCGGCTCCAACCCGGCGGGGTGCTGACGCGCCGGAACCGGGCGGCCAGCACGCGGCCGAAGGTCCGCCGCCGGATCCGTTCGGCCACCCAGTCCCAGCCCGGCCAGAATCGCATGCACATTGCGGGCATGAAAAAGGTGTGCGCTTTTTCGACCGCCTGCACGAGGCGACGGGCTTCACGGACGGTGCGGGCCAGCGGTTTCTCGCACAGCACGTGCTTGCCCGCCTGCAGCGCCGCGATGGAGAGGGGTACGTGCAACGGCGTGGGCACGCAAAGGTCCACCAGTTCCACCTCCGGATCCGCCAGCAAATCGTGGGCGTCCTCGTAAAAGCGCGTGTGGCTGGGCAGTGGCCGGGCGTCGGCCGCGCCCAGGTTGCCCCCCACACGCGGCAGGAGACCGTTCACCGGTCGTTTCACCGGGTCGCTGACAGCCGCAATGGTCACCCCGGGGATCTTCTCGTAGGCGCGCAGATGCGTCAGGCCCATGAAACCCAGTCCCACGAGGCCCACGCGTACGGTTCGGTCGGTTGAGGAGGTTCGCCTGCTCATGTGAGTGTTCCGAGTGAGAGGAAGCCGGCCGGCATGTGGAGGAGGGAATCACCGCGCTGCGTCGAAGCGTGCGACGAACTCGCGCGCGGCCCGGATGTCTTCCACGCGCCGGTTGCCTGCCTCGCGTTCGATGCACAGGTCGCCGTCGAATCCGATTTCGGCCAGGGTGCGGAAGAAGCCCGGCCAATCCACTTCCCCCGTGCCCAGCACGACCTCTTCGCCCCAGGTGCCCGGAACGCGTGTGCGGCGGGCGTCCTTCAGGTGGCATTGCCGCAACCAGGGGGCCAGGACGCGCAGGGCCTGCACCGGATCGCCCTTGTCGTACAGGATCATGTTGGCCGGATCGAAGTTCACCCCCACGTTGGGCCGGTTCAACCGGGTCAGAAACCCGGCCAATGTTTCGGCCGTTTCCTGTCCCGTTTCAAAGGCCAGTTGGATGCCGGCCTCGCCGAGGCAATCGGCCACGCGGCAAACGCGGTCGAACAACCGTTGATAGGCCGGGTCCCCCGGATCTTCGGGCAGGAAACCCGCATGAAAGGTGACCAAGCGGATATGGAGACTGCGGGCGATGTCCCGCACGATTTGCACCCGGCGCCAGTTCTCCTCCCAATGTTCGTCCGGGACCAGTCCGCCGGTCCGGCGGATGCTTTCCAGAGTGGAGTAATCCTCACCCACGGTGGTGAGCATGCCGGAAACGACCTCCACGCCGTTGACGGCCAGGGACTCGCGCGTCAGGCGCCAGGCCACCGGCGATTCATGCAACGGGTCCAGCGCAAGCTGAACGCGGAACAGATCCACCTGCTCCAGCAGTCGGATCAGATGGTCCGTTCCCTCCGGCAGGAGTGACCAACTGCAGACGGCCAGGCGTTCCGTCAGCGATCGGGTTCCGTTCATCGTGCGCAGCCTCTACACCAGAAGGTCCGTTCCTGTCCAGCACCGAGGCGCAGACGGGAGCCGCCCCCAACCAGCAAGCTCACGCTGCCCGCCGGCCCGGCCATGCCGTCGGATGGTTCGGTCAGGCTCCCGGCGGCCTGCGGGGCGGGAGGAGTAACCTGCGCACCCCCGGGCGCGTCTGATGAGATGCAATGGCGGGGAGGGAAACCTCCCAAATGAACCGAACGATCGAACCAGCACAAACAGGACAGGAGGATCCAGTATGAAAACGAACGTGTGGAAGCGGGTGTGGCTGGTGGGGTTGGCCACGCTCTTGGTGGGCGGCCCGACCTTGTGGGCCGCCGACGGCAGGCCGGCAGACCGAGCGCCGAGGCGGTTGGGACCCCCTCCCGGTGAACGACCCGGACCGGGTCTGCGGCGTGCCGAGCAACCCCGGCCCGGCCGGCCGGGCGCGGACCTGCATCTGACGCAGGAACAGCGCGAAAAAATGCGCGCCGCCATGCAGGCATTCCGTGAGGAAGCCCAAAAGATTCGGCAGGGCACACAACTCTCGCCCGAGCAACGGCGCGAGAAGATGCAGGCCCTGCGCGAAAAGCAGGTGGAAAAGATGAAGGAAATCCTCACACCGGAGCAGTTCGAGAAATGGCAGGAACTGCGCAACCGCCAGGGCCCGGCGGCGGGTCCGGGGCCTCGTCCTGACCGTCCGGGACCGCGGCCCGAACGACGGCCTCCAGCGCCACCGGCCGACCGTTGAACGACGAGGTTGACGACGGGCGCGTGTTCGGCTCCCGACGGGTTTGGTCCTCTCGGGTCCGGCGTGCCCGGAACCGATTCGAAAAGCAGCGCCGCCGATGCAGCGGGGCTGCTTTTCTTTTCATGTCCGGCGCGTTCCGCCGGAGGGGTGCGAGGGCGTCCCGACGGCCATGCCCGGTGCGGTTTGTGGAGAACCGCGGCGTCCCGGGACGAGCGGAGCGGCTGGGGGTTGCGGGAGCTGCCGGCGGACTCAGACGGCCGCCGCGGCGTCCAGAGGTTCGGAAGGCCAAACGTCGCGCGGGCCGGGCCGGCGGTCCGACCTTGCGCCGGCCGTCAGGCTCAATGGCCGATTCTGCAATTCCCTGCATCGAAAGGCTTGAAAACGGCGCGGCCCGCGATACAGTGGAATCGGTTGCGCGCTTAGCTCAGCGGTAGAGCATCAGTATCACACACTGGGGGTCGCAGGTTCAAATCCTGCAGCGCGCACCATCTTTTTTTTGTCCCCGTTCTTCGGCCGGCTCCGCGGGATGGCAGGAACCCGACCCTGTCGGAGGTGCGGGTGCCCCTGCGTTGTGGGATGGGCAGAGGTTTTACTTGGCAGCGGCCGTGGGTGCGGCTAGGGATGGGCAAGGCTCCGGGCCGTGCGGCAAAAGGCCGTGGCGTGCGGACCGGTCGTGGCACGCGGAACCAGTCGGACCGGAGCGCCCGAACCGACGAAGATACCATGAGAACTGTTTCCTGGATGGCGAGCTTGGCGGCCGCCTTTGTGTGCGGCGGTGTGATCGTGGCGACGGCGGGGCCGATTCCTGACGAGGTGAAGATCGGCGGGTTTGCCGTTGGTTGTCAGGCTTGGACCTTCAACCGCTTCACGGCTTATGAAGCGGTGGAAAAGGCTGCTGCGGCGGGTGCCCGGGTGATCGAATTCTACCCCGGACAGCGCCTGCGACCGGACAGCGACGAGCGGTGGGACCACAATGCTTCCGACGATGTCATCGCCCGGATGAAGGAACACCTGGCCCGCCACGGCATCCGGCCGGTCAACTATGGTGTGGTGCACGGCCGGGACGAGGCCGAGTGGCGGCGCATCTTCGAGTTTGCGCGCAAGCTGGATCTCTACGCGGTGACCACCGAGGACGTGGACAAGCTGGACCTGCTGGAACGGCTGGCGCGCGAGTACGACATCCGCGTGGGCATCCACAACCACCCGCGCCGGCCCAATGACCCGAACTACCGGGTGTGGAGCCCGACCAACGTGCTGGAGATGGTGAGGAACCGCGATCCGCGCCTGGGTGCCGCGGCCGATACTGGCCACTGGGCCACCTCGGGCATCGTGCCCTTGGAGGGTCTCCGCCTGTTGGCGGGTCGCATCGTCAGCGTGCATCTGAAGGATCGGACCGCCATCGGGCGGCTGACGACCGACGTGCCCTACGGTGCGGGCGTGGTCAACGTCGGTGCCTTGCTGGAGGAACTGCGCCGCCAGGGCTTTGCCGGCAACATCTCCATCGAGTACGAGACCAAGTGGGAGAACAACGTTCCGGACGTGGGGCAGTGCATCGGGTTCTTCCGCGGTTACGCAGCCTGCCGCACGGCAACGCATTGAACCGGGCACGGTCCGGATCCCTCCGAGGAAGTTTCCCCGCTGTCAAACAACCGGACCCACGGTGGGCCGGTTGATCGGATTGCGGCGCTCGCTGCACCCGGGCGGGGACGGTTGGTCCGCCGGTGGAGGCGGGTTTTGCAAGGGCCATCCCGGCCCGCGTCGGGGCGGGTGTTTTACTCCCAAAGCCGGTAAGGGAGCACGGTTTGCTCCATCAGCACGCCGCAGCGCGGGCATTGGTCCGGGTTGTTCCACGCCCGAACGGTGTGCCAGGAACCCCTGGGGCAGACCAGGGGGTACTGGATCCACCGGGACTGGCGCACCCCCGGAGGCCAGAGCTGGTTCAGGAGCTGCTGGAACGGAGGCGGATGTTTGGGGGCTTCCACCCGTTTTCTGCCGGCCAGCGCACCCGGGAAACCCCAGCGGGTGGACTGTTGCAGCGGACTGAGGACGGGCACCCGAAGCCGCACCACCGCGTCGTGCAGCTCCTTGCAGGTCTGGCAGAGGATCGTCTGGACGCTGAAGCGGAAGCCGGAGTCGGATCCACCGGAGACGTGGGCGCGGTACTGGCACTTGGGGCATTCGAAGATGAACGTTCGGCCCATGGCTTCCTGCTGCAACCTTCCTGCTTCTCTGTTGGAACCATAACCTCATGCTGCCGCAATGGCCAAGCGATGAGTGTGACCGGAGACCGGAAGGGTGTTGGCCCGGGCCGGGCTCAGGCCCCGGGGAGCAGGACGTCGTGGCGCGCGGCGCGGTAAGCCCCTGCGAGGGCCCGGGTGATGAATGCCTTTGCGGTTGTCACGGCCCGGACAAGTGACTCGCCACGGGCGAGGCAAGCGGTGACGGCAGCAGCATAGGTGCAGCCGGTGCCGTGGGTGTGGAGTCGGGCGATCCGCGGGGCTTCGAGCAGGAGCTCCTGTTTGCCGTCGTAGAACAGGTCCGGCGCGGTCCGCAGCCCTTTCAGGTGCCCGCCCTTGATGAGAACGGCGCAGCCGTGACGTTCGTGCAGGGACCGGGCTGCCTGCCTGAGATCTTCCATGTCCTTCAGCGGCCGGCCCACCAGCCATTGGGCTTCGGGCACGTTCGGCGTGACCAGGGTGGCCCGGGGTAACAGCTCGGCTATGAGGACCCGCACCGCCCGCGGTTGCAGCAGGGGGACGCCGCTGGTGGCCACCATCACCGGGTCCACCACCAGCGGAGGGTTGCCGGGGAAAGTGAACCCGGCCACCACGCGGATGATCGCGGGGGAATACAACATTCCGGTCTTGACGGCCCGCGGGGGCAGTTCGGCGCAGACAGCCTCCAGTTGCGCCCGGACCATGTCGGGTCGGAGGGGTTGCACGGCCCGGACCTCGCGTGGGTTCTGGGCAGTGACGCAGGTGATGGCCGATGTGCCGTGCACGTGCAGGGCGGCAAAGGTCTTGAGGTCGGCCTGGATGCCTGCGCCACCGCCGCTGTCGGATCCTGCGATGGTCAGCGCGATGGGGCGGGAGGGGCGTCGGTTCATGGCGGATCGGCGGTGACCGGTGCCGGTACGGTGGCATGTTCCCGCAGCCAGAGCAGATCGGCCGAGGGCTGGAAGGCCCAGTTCAGATGGGTCACGAAGCGGGAACGGGCCATGCTCAGGGTCCACGCATCCTGCCAGCGCCGGACCTCGGCGTGGCCGTCGGCAAAACTGAGGGGGGAAGCCCTTCCGTGTTCGGCGGTGGGAAACTGATAGAACATGGCCGACATGGCCACACCGAAGGCCGAGTGACAAAGCCAATCCGGCGCCACGTCCACGAACTGGAGTCGGTCAGCCGGCGCGGCTGCGGCCACTTGGTTCAATGTGCGGAAATTGAGGTGCCGCGGGCTCAGGAGGAATTCGCCGCCGCCTTCGGGCAGGGTCCAGCCGAGATAGGCGTTGAGGGCGTAGGACCGAACCTTGGGCGCGCCGTCCACGAGCCCGTGATCGGCGGGGCATTTGTAGAGGGTTGGATCGCGAACGTAGGCCGAAAAGGCGGCCAGGGCCGGATCGGTGAGAAAGGCCGCGTTGGTCAGCGTTGCGCGATGTTCCGGTGCGGCGGCGTGGGTGGCGCCGAGGACCCAGAGTCGTACGTTGGTGGCCGTTTGGCGCGTGGCGTATCCATTCGGCACGAGGCGATCGTTGTTTTCCTGGGCGTACATCTGCCAAGCCAACCCCAGTTGGCGGAGGTTGCCCAGGCAGACGGTGCGCGTGGCACGGGCCTTGGCGCGGCCGAGCGCCGGCAACAGCAGCGCGGCAAGCAGCGCCACCACGGCCATCACCGTGAGCAGTTCCATCAGGGTGAAGGCCTGGCGGGGCTCTCCCGCTCGTGCCTGTTTGTGTTCCATCGGCATGGAGCGCATGGCCATGGCCTCCGACTGGCAGCCTACTGCAGAAATCCGTTTGCGGCAATGGACGTGCCTGGTCGACCCGGGTGCGCCCGCCATACGCGTGCAGCCGGTGCCGGGGAACCGGCGGGTCGGGTTGCGCACCGAACCGGCGGGGGCGGCCGGCGGGGCGGGGCCCTTCCTGCCTCAGATCGGGGGCTCTACGGTTCAAACGCACGAAGGCCGGGCAGCGGATGCCGAGTCTGCCCGGCCCTCGGGGAGAAGAGCAAACGGGAGCCGGCCGCTGCGTCTGCCGGACACCCGGCGGCCGCGCGCGATCATTTCATCCGGTCGAACGTCCGCTGAAGGATCTGCCAATCTTTCAGGTCTTTGACCTTTTCCCGGGCGGCCCGGATGATTTCCTGCTCCCGCTGGTTTCGCGTGGGGCGTTTGACCTGGTAGAAGATGCCGAAGTAGCCGGGGAAAGGTGCGTTGGCCAGTTCGTAGGCGGCCAGTTCGTCGGTGACGTCGTGGTTGGCCGGCACGGTGTTGAACACGCCGCCCTTTCGAGGGTTGGCACCGTCGAAGGCGCCCTCGTAGAACTCCACGCATTCGCTGAGGCACTCGACGAAGCTGAACCCCTCGTGTTGCATGGCCGCCTCCATCATTTGGAGGAGGTGATTGGGATTGGTGCTGATGGTGCGGGCGACGAAGGTGGCGCCGGCGGCGATGGCGGTCTTGATGGGGTTGAGCGGCTGGTCAATGGCGCCCCAGGGATCGGTTTTGCTCTTGAATCCGAGGGGGGAGGTGGGCGAGGTCTGCTTTTTGGTCAGGCCGTAGACCTGGTTGTCCATGACCACCAGGGTCAGGTTGACGTTGCGCCGGGCGGCGTGGAGGAAGTGGTTGCCTCCGATGGAAAAGGCGTCCCCGTCGCCACTGAAGACGAAGACATGCAGATCGGGGCGGGTGAGCGACAGCCCCGTGGCAAAGGCCAGGGCCCGGCCGTGGATGAAATGGGCCCCGTGGGCCTGGACGAAGTAAGGAAACCGGCTGGAACAGCCGATGCCGGAGACGCTGACGATCTTTTCGTGCCGGATTCTGGCGCGTTCCATCAACTTGAAGTAGATGGCCAGCACGGAGAAATCGCCGCAGCCGGGGCACCACGTGGGGTGATCGGCGGCAAGCTCGCGTTTGGTCAACGGCTTGGGTTCCTGGGCGGCCGGTGCGGCCGGCGGTTGACCGGTGGAGGATGGGACGGTGATGGCAGTGCTCATGGTCTGGCTCCTGGCTGAAAGTTGGGAAACCGTGTTCATACGGGCTGGGCTTGCAAAGCGTTGAGCTTCTCCTGCAACCGTTCCAGGATTTCGCGCACCTTGAAGGTGAGCCCGTCGGTCTTGTTGATTCCCCGGATGTTGGGGTTGCAGTAGCGGGCCCGCAGGAGGGCGGCCAGTTGGCCATACCCGTAGAGACCCTCGTCGTTCATCTCGACCACGAAAATGTGGCGGAAGCCGGAGAAGATTTCATCGAGCCCGTTCGGCAGCGGGTTCAGATGCCGGAGGTGGAGGGCGGAGACGCTCAGCCCCTGCGCCCGGGCGCGGTCCACCGCCTCGCGGATGGGGCCGCGGGTCGAGCCCCAGCCCACCAGCAGGACCTGACCTTCGTTGGGGCCGTAGGTTTCCGGCCGGGGCAGCCGCTTGGCCAGGGCCTGGAGTTTGCGGCGGCGCTTGGCGGTCATGGCCGCGTGGATCTTTGGCGAGGCGGACGGATGTCCCATTTCATCGTGTTCCAACCCGGTCAGCACCGGGTATTTGCCGCTCAGGACCTTGGTGCCCGGCGGGATGTGCCGGGTGACGCCGTCGGGCGCGTTCAGATCGTAGGGCTTGTGATCGGGTACCGGATCGAATTTGGGGGAGATGTCCTGGCAGAGTTTTTCCAGCTCGGGCTCCAGAAACGCCTCGATGCGGGTGGCGATGGATTGGTCGCTCAGGATGAACACCGGTACACTGTACTCCCGGGCGATGTTGACCGCCTCGATGGCCGTGTAGAAACAGTCTTCCACATCGGCCGGCGCCAGCACCACGCGAGGCGCGTCGCCGTGGCTGCCGAAACACGCGATGTAGAGGTCCGACTGCTCGGGATTGGTCGGCATCCCCGTCGAAGGCCCGGCTCGTTGCACGTCTATGACCACCAGGGGCACCTCGGCGTTGACCGCCCAGCCCACGGCCTCGCTCTTGAGCGAGATACCCGGACCGCTCGAACCCGTCACTGCCAGGTAGCCGGCGTAACTGGCCCCGATGGCCATGGAGACCGCTGCAATCTCGTCCTCGGCCTGGACGAATGTCCCACCGTACTTCGGGAGTTCGCGGCGCAGGGTCTCCATCACGTCCGACCAGGGTGTGATCGGGTAGGCGGCACCGAACCGGACACCGGCGGCGATCAGCCCGTAGGCCAGCGCCTCGTTTCCGCTCATGACCACCTGGGGACGTTCGCGCTTCCGGCTCTCGGCCAGGCGATAGACCTCTTTCAGGTGGTTGGACGCGTACGCATACCCTGCGTGGAAGGCCAGCAGGGCATTCCGCACCACGCTCTCGTCCTTGCCCTGGAAACGCTCGCGGATCAGCTGTTCCAACTTGGGAACGTTGAGGTCGAAGAACCGGGCGACCAAACCCAGGGCGAAGATGTTCTTGCCCTTGTCGCGGGCCGTGCCGCCGATGGCCTCGATGGTCTGGCTGGTGATGGGGACGCCGATGTGGACGTAATCCTTCTGCCACTCCGGCTTGGGCTCCACGTTGTCGGTGTCGTAGAGGACGATCCCGCCTTTCCGGAGCGAATGGATGTGGTTCTCGTAGGAATGCTGGTAGAATGCCAGGAGAAAATCCGCCTCGTCCCCCGCGCTCAGTACCTCACCGGAGCCGATTCGGACCTGGAAGATGGACGGCCCTCCGGAGATCGTGGACGGGATGGTCATGTACGTCATGACCTCCTGTTCGCTCCGGCCGGCCAGCCGGGCCAGGATCTGGCCCATGGCCTGAATGCCGTCCTGGGAGTTGCCCGCAATCCGAATGACCGCTTCTTGAATGGGGTGCGTCCTCTCTTCCGCCGCCGGCGGGGAGGCGCTCTGAATTGTCTCGCTCATGGTCCGATGGAACCTGCCTTCTACGCGGTTCAGCCGGGGCCTTTTGCCGGGCGGAGTGCCCGCGGCAACCGGCTGGCCCGCACCTCACCCGTAGCCTACTCCGGCCGGGGGTTATGTCAAATGCTTATGCCCCCGTTTAAGGGCTTTCGGCGCCCGCCGGTTTCATCCTGATGTTTGATCCGCCGGCGCGTGAAAGGTTTCACATCTACAGGATTTGCAACTGTGATGCCAAAGGATGTGGATGGTTTGTCCGTTCCCCTGCCACGGCAGTCCGGGTGGGGTGCGGGAGAGCCGAAAGGTGCGGCTGCGTGCCCGGGTGGAGCAGGGTTTTGCAGAGCCGCGTGTTGTGCCGGGCTGCAGCGGCTGGACATTCCCGGGGACATGTTTCATCGTGGGCCAATTGAAAGGCAGCTCGCCAGCGAGACGCCGGGTCAGCCATGGAACAGCCACCCGTGTTGGAGCCGGAGCCGCAGGATGCCCGGTCCGAGTCCACGCCGCCCCTGTTCACGGTGTGGGCTCGGATGGTGAACGTGTTCGGTGTGCCGGGGCAGGTGTTCGACGACCTGTTACGGTCGCGGCCGCATCCGGCTCATTGGTGGCTGCCGGCGGCTTTGGGATTCTGGATCGGGGTGGTGGCCACGTGGTGGGCGTGGGAGGGTCCGGCCTTGCGCCAGCTCTGGCTGATGCGGCATCGGGCGATATGGGAAGCGCGGGTGGAGGCCGGCTTGCTGGATCGGGCGTCTGCGGAGGAACGGTTGGCCAGGGCCGAACGTACGCTGGAGTCGCCTTGGTTCCGGAGTTCGGTGGTGTTGGAAGGCGGGCTGCAGAGCGGCCTGCGGTTTCTGGTGTGGGCGGGGGTGGGCTGGGCGCTGGCCAGGTGGGCCTGGCGGAGAAAGGTCCCGTGGTCACGCTGCTGCGAGGTTTCCGGGCTTGCCAGTTTGATCGGCCTCCTGGGGGATGTGGTGAGCCTGCTGTTGTTGGTCCCCGGTGGTGATTTCCCCGCGGCTGCCTCATCCGAAGGCGAAGCACTTTCGCCGGTCATCGAACGATGGCTGTGGATGGTGGGGTTCGTGCAGAGTTTGCTGGCGTTTTGGCACATGGCGGTGTTGGGGCTGGGGATGTCAAAGTTGACCGGCCTGGATTGGGTGCGGGTGCTGTGGTGGTTGGTCGGCCTTCGATTGATCTGGATGGTGGTGGCCGGTTTGGTGGGGCTGGGGTTGGGGATGTAGGGCCGCGAACGCGGGAGCAAGTTTATTGAAACCTCCGGGCCCTTGCGCGCGTAGCATGGGTTGGTGGCGGAGGTTTCCGACACGGAAATGGATCAAAATGGCACAGGGCAGGAAGGCATGGGGTTGGGTCGCGCTGGCAGGCGTGGTGGTGATGGTGGCCGGCGTGGTGGGTGGGGTGTTGTGGCAGCGGCGCGCACCGGTTTACGAGGTGCAGACGGAGAGGGTGGAACGCCGCAACTTGACGGAGGTGGTGGTGGCCAACGGTCGGATCCAGCCGGTGGTTCAGGTCAAGATCAGTGCGGAGGTGAGCGGTGAGATCGTGGAGCTGCCGGTCAAGGAGGGGCAGTTCGTCCGGGAGGGTGACCTGCTGGCTCGGATCAAGCCGGATGTGTATCAGGCCAACCGTCGTTCGGCGGAGGCGTCGTATCAGGCGGCCTGTTCGGCCCGGGCGCAGGCGGAAGCCAATTTGCGGAAGGCGGAACTGGAGTTTCGGCGTCAGGAGGAGTTGTACCGGGCGCATTTGATATCGGAATCGGCGTTTTTGGAGGCTCGCACGGCCCTGGAGGTGGCGCGTGCGCAACTGGAGCATGCGCAGCATCAGGTCGAGGTGGCCCGGGCCTCCCTGGCACGGGCGGAGGAGGAACTGGCCAAGACCATCATCTACGCTCCGATCAGCGGGACCATCAGCCGGTTGAGTGTGGAACGCGGCGAGCGCGTGGCCGGCAACACCATGATGGCCGGGACCGAACTCATGACCCTCGCCGATTTGAACAACATGGAGGCGCGGGTGGAGGTGGGCGAGACCGACGTGGTGCTGTTGCGTCCGGGGCAGAAGGCGCGGCTGGAGGTGGATGCGTTTCGCGACCGGACGTTCACCGGTTACGTCACGGAGATTGCCAACTCGTCGCGCAACCTGGACCAGCCGCTCGGTTCCCAAGAGGCCACCAAGTTCGAGGTGCGGATACGCATCAACGAAAAGGAGGCGTTTCGTCCCGGGATGAGCGTCACGGCCGAGATCGAGACCCGTTATCGAACCAATGTCCTGACGGTGCCACTGGCCAGCGTGACCACGCGTCCGTTGGAGGTTCCCGGTGGAGAAAAAGGTTCGGCGGTAAAGAGTGACGCGGAGCGGATGGGAGACGGCGCCGAATCGGCCGATCCGGCCGGTGGTGAGTCCGCCCGACGGCGGGACCGTGACAAGCCACAGACGCAGTCGGTGGTGTTTGTGGTGGAGGGCGACCGTGTGCGCATGGTGCCGGTGAAGGTGGGGATCAGTGATGCGGACTATTGGGAGGTGGTGGAGGGGCTGGCCGAGGGGCAGGAAGTGGTTTCGGGCGGATACAAGGTGATTCATCGTGATTTGACCGACGGCGCGCGTGTGCGCGTGGTTCCCCGGGAGGGACGTGCCGGGGGAACGGGCGGTTGATCCGGACCCGGGCGCCCGGCGCGGCCCGATGGGGAGGGCTGCTGCTTGCGCTGGTGCGTGAGGACGGTCCCCGGGCCGAAGAGGGGAAGGATGAGTCTGATCCGATTGATTCAGGTGGGGCGCTGCTACCGCATGGGCACGGAGACGATCCATGCCCTGCGGGAGGTGGACTTGGAGATCGAACGGGGCGAGTACGTGGCCATCATGGGGCCTTCCGGCTCGGGGAAGTCCACGCTTATGAACATCATCGGGTGTCTGGACAGTCCCACTTCCGGCCGGTACGAGCTGGACGGGGTGGACGTCAGTCGGATGGACGACAATCAACTGGCGGAGGTCCGGAACGAACGCATCGGCTTTGTTTTTCAGAGTTTTCATCTGCTGCCGCGTTCGACGGCGTTGCACAATGTGGAACTGCCGTTGATTTACGCCGGTGTGCCGGCGGAGACGCGGCGTCGCCGGGCCTGGGAGGCGCTCGAACGGGTGGGTTTGGCGGATCGGGTGCATCATCGGCCGAACGAACTGTCCGGCGGGCAGCGCCAGCGCGTGGCGATTGCCCGGGCGCTGGTGAACCGGCCGGCGCTGTTGCTGGCCGACGAACCCACCGGGAACCTGGATTCGAAGACGGGCGAGGAGATCCTGGCGTTGTTCGACACCCTGTGGCGGCAGGGTCACACGATCCTGCTGGTGACGCACGAGGAGGACGTGGCCCGGCATGCGCGGCGCGTGGTGCGGATCCGTGACGGGCGGATTGCCGCTGACGAAAGGCGGTCGGGTCCATGAGACTGACCATCGAACTGGGAGAAGCCCTGCGCATGGCGCTGGCGGCGCTGGTGGCCAACAAGCTGCGGGCCGCGTTGACCACGCTAGGGATCGTGATCGGGGTGGCCACCGTCACGCTGATGGGCACGGCCATCGAGGGATTGAACCGTTCGTTCCTCCAGAGCGTGTCGAGGATCGGCGCGGATGTGTTGTTTGTGGACCGGATGGATTGGTTCATCGGTTCGCGGGAGGTCTGGCTGCGGATGCAGAAGCGGCCGCGGATCGAGCCGGTTCATGCGCGGGCCCTGGCGCGGGAGGCGGACTTCGCGTTGGCGGTGGCCCCGGTGGCACGGGGGAACCAGCCGGTGCGCTATCAGAACCGCAACGCCGGCAGTGTGTTCATCGTCGGGACGACCGAGCAGTATCCGGTCACGGCGGGTGTGCGGGTGGCGCTGGGGCGGTTCCTGAGCGGGTCGGAGGTGGCCGGCTCGCGGCCGGTCTGTGTGATCGGCACCGAGGTGGCCACCAACCTGTTTCGCCACGAGTCGCCGCTGGGACGGCGCATTCGCATTGGCGGCGGCACATTCGAGGTGGTGGGGGTGTTGGAGCGGCAGGGCACCTTTCTCGGGGCGTTCAGTCTGGACAACCAGATCATCCTACCGCTGGGGGCCTTTCTGACGTGGTTCCAGAACCGGCCGGACCTGCAGATCCAGGTCAAGGTGGGCAACGTGGCGGCCCTGGAGGACGCCCGGGAGGAACTCCGCCAGGCCATGCGTCGGGTGCGCCGGTTGGAGCCGGGGGAACCGGACGATTTTTCGATCAACCAGCAGCAGCAGTTCATCCGGGTGTTCGAACAGGTCGGGGGGACTCTTGCGGTGGTGGGATTGTTCATCACCGGGTTGTCGTTGTTCGTGGGAGGGATCGGGATCATGAACATCATGTTCGTCTCCGTGGCGGAGCGCACGCGTGAGATCGGGATTCGGAAGGCGGTGGGCGCCAAACGGCGGGCGATCCTGATGCAGTTCCTGTTGGAGGCGGCCGCCATCTGTTTGATGGGTGGTTTGCTGGCGCTGGCGCTGGCCTGGCCGTTGACGTGGGTGCTTCAACTGATGCTGCCGGTGCAACTGTCGTTGCGGGTGGCGGCCCTGGCGCTGGCAGTGGCGCTGGCAACGGGGTTGGTGTCCGGGTTGATGCCGGCCTGGCGGGCCGCCCGCTTGAATCCCGTGGACGCACTGCGAGCCGAATGAACGAGCGGTCTTATCCCTCCTCCCGACCGGGCGCGGCGGTTCCCCCGGTTCTGGACGCGGTGTCGCCGGGGCGGAAACGACCGCGGCGGACCTGGTATTGGGCCGAGATGGCCGAGGCGTTCCGCATGGCCATGGCGGCCCTGTCGGCACACAAGTTGCGTTCGGGACTGACGCTGCTGGGTGTGCTGGTGGGCGTGTTCTCCATCATGGTCACCATGACCGCGCTGCGGGTGTTGCAGCGGAACGTGGAGAGGGAGATGAGCCAACTGGGGGCACACACGTTCGCGGTGCGCAAGTGGCCCGCGCTCTACTTCGGGGGACCGGAAGGGTTCGAAAAATACTGGCGCCGCAAGCCGATCACCTGGGAACAGGCCCAGAGAGTGGCGGCGCGTGCCGAATTGACGGCGGCCATCGGTGTGGAGGATGAATTCTGGGCCGGTGAGGTCTCCAGCCGGTACGGCCGGACGGCGCCCACGATCCGGTTGCTCGGTGTGACACCCGGCTGTTTCCCGGCCCGGAACTGGATCGTGGCCGAGGGACGGGCCCTGATGGAGGATGACGTGGTCAATGCCCGCGAGGTTTGCGTGTTGGGCGATGGCGTGGCGCGGGTGTTGTTTCCGTTCGGGGGCGCGGTCGGGCAGAGCGTCAAGATGGACGGCATGCCGTACCGGGTGGTGGGCGTGATCGCGCCCAAGGGGGGCGCCCAGGGGAGTGAACAGGACGATTTCGTGGCGGTGCCGCTGCGGACAGCCTTGAACCGGTACGGCCGGAGGAATCGCAGTCTGACCCTGTTGGTGCAGGCGCGCGACGCGGCGGTGTTCGAGGATTGTGTGGAGGAGGTGCGGGGACTGCTCCGGCTGGCCCGCCGGGTGCCGCCGGGTGAGGAGGACGACTTTGAGATCTTCTCCAACGACTCACTGATCGAGCAGTTTCAGGCGTTTACCCTGGCGGTGCGCGTCGGGGTGGCGGTGATCAGTTCCATTGCGCTGGTGGCGGCCGGCGTGGGGATCATGAACATCATGCTGGTGTCGGTGACGGAACGCACGCGGGAGATCGGGATCCGACGCGCGGTGGGTGCGAAACGCCGCCACATCCTGGGCCAGTTCATTCTGGAAGCGGTGGTCTTGTGCGAGGTGGGCGGCGTGCTGGGCATCCTGCTGGGGATTGTGGGCGGGAACCTGACGGCCTGGTATTTCAAGGTGCCCCCGGCCCTGCCGTGGGACTGGACGCTGGTGGGGCTGCTGAGTTGTTCGGCTGTGGGGGTAGTGTTTGGGACCTACCCGGCGTTGAAGGCGGCATATTTGGATCCCATCGAGGCGCTGCGGTATGAGTAGGGACCCCGCCGGGCGGCGGGTCCGCACACGTGGCGGCCGCGGTCCTTGGGAGGGCGCGACAAAGCGTGGCCCCTGTCGGGCCTCCCGGGGTGCGCGGGTCGCCCGGGCAGGGGCCACCGGCGGGGCAGGCAGAGGGAGAAGCGCCTGACACGAGCCGCAGACCGGGTCGCGTCATTGACGCGGTCGGCGGCGGCGTCCTAAGTTGGCGCCCGAGTGTTAACGTGCGCGGCCCGGGCGCAGGCCGGTTCTCCGGGGCCACGCCGGTGGCGAATCCGGAAACCAAGCTGCGCACACGGCCGCAGGGGTGGGAGGTCCGGGGTCCGTCAACCCCGGTCTCCCGGGGTGATTGAACACGACGCGAAACGGCATGAAAACTTATCAACCTTCGGACATTCGGAACTTGGCCATCGTCGGCCACGCCTCCTCCGGCAAAACCATGCTCAGCGAATGCATGCTGGCCTGTGCGGGCGTGATCAACCGGTTGGGGAGCGTGGCACAGGGTTCGACGGTCTCCGACTACCACGAGAACGAGCGGGAGCGGAAGATCTCGATCCAGACCTCGATGCTGCACCTGGAATGGCTGGGGCGGAAGTTCAACGTCCTCGATTGTCCGGGGTATCTCGATTTCATTGCCGAGGCCTTGGGCGCGTTGCGGGTGGCCGATCTGGCGGTGATTGTGGTGGATGCCAAGGACGGTCCCGGGGTGGGCACGATGCAGGTGTGGGACTGGGCCACGCAGTTCGGCATGCCGAAGGTCTTTGTGGTTAACGGCCTCGACAAGGAGAATGCGGATTTTGAACGCACCCTTACCCAGATCCGCGAATTTGCCGGGGAACGCGTCTTTCCACTGAGTGTGCCGCTGGACGCAGGCCCCAACTTTAAGAAGGTCCTGGACGTGCCGCGCAGCGAGGTCATCACCTACCAGCGGGACGGCACGGGCAAGTTTGCCGAGGCGCCTGCCGGAGGACCGGAGGCCGATTTGGTCAACCGCCTGCACGAGAAACTGATGGAGTACATCGCCGAGGCGGACGATTCGCTCACCGAGAAGTATCTTGAACAGGGCCGCCTGACCGAGGAGGAGCTTCGGGGCGGGTTGCATCAGGCAATTCTGCAGCAGAGTTTCATCCCGCTGTTTGCCACCTGCGCGGAGCACAATGTGGGCGTGGCGCGGCTGATGGATTTCATCGCCAAGTACGGGGCGGCACCCACGGATCGCCCGAAAGTTCGGGCATGGGATGCCAACGATCAGCCCGTGGAGGTGTCGCTCACCGATCCCGAACCGGTGGCCTACGTCTTCAAGACGGTCAGCGAGCCCAAGTTTGGCGAGGTTTCGTTCTTCCGCGTGTACGCGGGCAAGGTCGCGGTGGGTCAGGAACTGTACAACCCGCGCAGCCGGGCCACCGAAAAGGTGGGTCAGCTCTATCTCCTGAACGGGGCCAACCGGGAGCCCATCAACGAGATTCCGGCCGGCGACATGGGTGCCGCGGTGAAACTCAAAAGCACCCACACCTGCGACACCCTTTGCAGCCCGAAGTTCGTCTGTCGGTTGCCGGGCGTGGAATGGCCCAAGCCGAGCATCCACGCCGCAATCGAACTCAAGGCCAAGGGTGACGAGGACAAGCTTTCCCAGGGTCTGTCAGCCCTGCATGCGGCCGATCCGACCTTCACCTACACCGTGGACGCGGAGCTGCGCCAGACCATCCTGTCCGCCCAGGGCGAGCTCCATCTGATGGTGATCACCGACGAACTGAAGAAGCGGTTTCGCGTGGAAGTGGACTTGGTCCCGCCCCGGATCCGTTTCCGCGAGACCATCAAGTCCAGGGGCGAGGCCAAATACCGGCACAAGAAACAGACCGGCGGCGCCGGCCAGTTCGCCGAGGTGTGGATGCGGATCGAACCGAAGCCGCGCGACACCGGCCTGGAGTTCACCGAGTCGTTGGTGGGCCAGAACGTGGATCGCGTCTTCGTGCCCTCGGTGGAGAAGGGTGTGCAACGGGCCGCCGCGGAAGGGATCCTGGCCGGATACCGCGTTACGGACGTGAAGGTGGACTTCTACGACGGCAAGATGCACCCGGTGGACTCGAAGGACATCGCCTTCCAGATCGCCGGCTACGAGGCCTTCAAGGAGGCGTTTCGTTCGGCCAACCCGATCCTGCTGGAACCCATCCAGAACGTCGAAATCCGCGTGCCCGAGGAATACATGGGTGCCGTCATGGGGGACCTCTCCAGTCGCCGGGGCAAGATCTTGGGCATGGAAAGTCTGGGCCGCATGCAGATCATTCGTGCCCAGGTGCCTGCAGCGGAAATGTACCGGTACGCCGTGACGCTGCGTTCCCTGACCGGCGGCCGGGGTGTTCACACGGAGGAATTCAGCCACTACGAGGAAATGCCGGCGGCCCTGGCGCAAAAGGTCATCGAGGAAAGCCGACGGCAACGGGAACAACAGGCGGCGGAGAAATAGCCGGCGAGGTTTTCCTGTGCCCTGGATTCCGGCGGGCGGCTTGGGCCCGGGGCCGGCGGGGAGGTGTTTGACAGCCGGCCCGGCAAATGCGGTGGCGTCCGGGACGGCCGGCGCCGGCGGGGTGGCAAAGGGTCGTGCGGCCCGGCCGGACGGCCGCACCGGGGCGGCGCGGCGCTCCGGCTGGTGCTTTACACCGGGCCGGGTTTCGAACATTTTGAGCCGGGGTTATGGACATCTTTTGGAGCATTTTTTGCGTGCCGATTGGCGTGTTGATCTGTTTCGGACCGGCACTGATCGCCTGGGTGTTCGTGGAACGGCGTTCGGAACGGAACCCGCAGCGGTCTACCCACGTGAATTCCTCCGTTTCGCACTGACCATGAGCGAGCCCAAAATCGCCGCGCGGCAACCTTACGTAAGGGAGATGCAGCCGGGCACCTACTGGTGGTGCGCCTGCGGGCATTCGAAGGAGCAACCCTTTTGCGATGGTTCCCACAAGGGCACCGGGTTGGGCCCGGTGAAGGTGGTGATCGAAAGTCCGCGCACCGTGGCTTGGTGCGGCTGCAAACGTTCCGGGAACGGCGCGTTTTGCGACGGGACCCACGCACGGCTGGGTTGACCCGGTGCTGGCGTGGTGTCGCCCGCTGGTGAGCTTGGCCGGCCGCGTTGCGGGTCCACTGGCCGGCGGGGGGTGGAAGCCGGTAGGCGGATCCTCCCCGACTTTTTCCCCGGTTTTCAAAGTGCTCGCGGGGGTTCTCTGGCCGGCCCCGCCTGCAGTGCGGGAGGGGGATTTTGTTTTGAACAGCGGGGCGTGTGGGCTGCATACTTCTTTTTGGTTCAGGAACAAGGTGATTTCCGGAGCATCATGAAAGAGTATCAGACCCAGGGACGTTCGGGCGTCAGCCGACGCACGTTTCTTCACAAGACCTCCTTGGCCGTGGCGGGAACGGCCGCGGTGAGCGGGTTTCCTTTTGTGATCACCAGCCGGGCCGAGCCGGACGATCCGATCCGGGTTGGCGTGATCGGCTGTGGCGGGCGCGGAGGTGGGGCGGTCCTGGACGTGTTGGGGGTTCGGACGGAAGTGGTTTACCCGCGCGAGGGCTACCATACGGAGACGGTCAAAGAAGGGGCCGCCGTGACGCGCAAGAACGTTTCGGTGATCGCGCTGGCGGATTTGTTTCCGGACCGTCTGGCTGCGTGCCGTCAGAATCTGGCGCGCGTGGGCATCACCGTGCCGGACGACCACTGTTTCACCGGATTCGATGCGTACAAGCAGTTGCTGGCCATTCCGGAGGTGAACTACGTGATTCTGGCCACGCCGCCGCATTTTCGGCCGATGCATTTGATGGCGGCGGTGCAGGCCGGGAAACACGTCTTCATGGAGAAGCCGGTGGCCGTGGACGCCCCCGGGGTGCGCATGGTCATGGAAGCCGGGCGGATCGCCAAGGAGAAGGGCCTGGGCATTGTGGCGGGGACGCAGCGCCGGCACATGCGGAGTTACAACGAGACCATCAAACGGATCCGGGACGGTGCGTTGGGCGAGTTGATGTACGGCACCTGTTACTGGAACGGCGGGGTCATCTGGGTCGTGGAACGGCGTCCCGAATGGTCGGACATGGAATGGCAGATCCGCAACTGGAACTATTTCACCTGGTTGTCGGGGGACCACATCGTGGAGCAGCACGTCCACAACCTGGACATCATGAACTGGGTGATCGGGGCACACCCGATTCGCGCGCGGGCCCTGGGTGGCCGGCAGGCCCGGCCGCCCGGTCCCACCTACGGCCACATTTACGATCATTTCGCCGTGGAATACGAGTACCCCAACGGCATCCGCGTCTTCAGCCAGTGCCGGCAGATGGATCATTGCGACAATCTGGTCGGGGAGTTCATCGCCGGGACGAAGGGCACCAGCAACTGTCAGAGCTGGATCCGGGTGAAGGGAGGCGAGACTTGGCGGTTCCGCGAGCCGGAGGTCAATGCCTACGAGCAGGAGCACCTGGACCTGATCGAGAGCATCCGCAGGGGGGAGCCCCTCAACGAGGCGCAGGCGATCGCCGAGTCCACCTTCACCGGGATCATGGGGCGCGAATCCGCCTACAGCGGGAAAACCGTGGAGTGGGACAGCCTGATCAAGTCGGAGCGCCGGCTCGGACCGGACAAATACGAGTTCGGTCCGCTGCCTTTTCCGGAGGTGCCGATCCCGGGCCGGTACCGTTTGGGTTGAACCCCCCTCGTGGCGGAGGGGCAATCGGTGCCGGGTGGTCGGGCCCTTTCTGCCGGCGGTTTGTGAAGCCACCGGATCCATCGGGACGGCGCGCGTGGATGCGGAGCTTCCCGGCGGTTGGCGAATCCTCTTGCCTTTTCTGAAATCGGGGAGGCGGACGCGATTCTGCCGGGTTGACGTTTGCAGTTTGCAGACAGCGGCGCGGCAGGGTTGCCTGAACCGTCCCCTGACAGAAGGCCTTCAAGGGCGTATGGTGGGAAGGGTACTCGAGGTTCAGGGTCATGAGCGCGGGTTTTTTCCAGCAGACACGGCCGCCGGCGGTGGCAGGGATGTTTTACCCGGACGATCCCCGCGAACTGGGCCGGTGGGTGGAGCGCTTCGTTGAGGAGGGCCGACCTGGCGGCGGCACGGATCCGAAAGCGATCATTGCGCCGCATGCCGGCTATGCGTATTCGGGCCCCGTGGCGGGATCGGCCTTCCGGCCTTGGGCAGGTGCGCGCGACCGGATCGAGCGGATCGTCCTGATCGGGCCCTCTCATCACGTCTGGTTCGACGGTATTGCGCTGCCGCGTGCCGGAGCGTTCGTGACTCCGCTGGGGCGCGTGCCCGTGGATCGGGAGGCCGTGGAACGGATCGCGGATCTGCCGCAGGTCTGCCTGTTCGACCCCGCTCATGCGGCCGAGCACAGCCTGGAGGTGGAACTGCCGTTTCTGCAGGTGCTGTTGGACCGCTTCACGATCGTCCCCCTCGTGGTAGGGGAAGCGTCGGACGAAGAGGTGGCGGAAGTTCTGGACCGGTTGTGGGGCGGGCCGGAAACCCGGATCGTGGTGAGTTCCGACCTCAGCCACTATCACCCTTACGAGATGGCTGTGCGCCTCGATCGTGCGACCGCGGAGGCCATCGAGGAAGGTCGGGCCGAGAGCCTCACCTCACGCAACGCTTGTGGGTTCCGCGCCATTCGCGGGCTGTTGCGCGCGCAAGCGGCGCAGAACCTGGCCGCTGAAACGGTGGATCTGCGCAATTCTGGTGACACCGCCGGGCCGCGGGATCGCGTGGTGGGGTACGGGGCGTTCCAGTTCGAGGCACCACCGGCCGGCGGCTCCTGAGTAGGCTGCGGGGGTGGTGCATGCGGGGGCCGTAACAGCACGGAAAGCTACCCTTCGACCATGTGAGGCAGCCCGGTGAGCCTGTCAGTCGGGTTGTACCGACCGTTTGGCAGGGCCCGGATCCACGATTTGTTCCCGCTCGACCTCCCAGGTATGGCGCCCGAGCCGGATTCGTGGATCTCCGAACCCGTGATAGACGCGGATTTGCCGGGAGCGGTCCAGCGGTTGGCCGTCCATGCTTTGGAGCGTGAAGAACGGTGCGTCTTCGTATGTCAGGCCGTTCCACTCCCGGGCGTGGAACGCGATGAAACGGTCGCCTTCGACCATGAACCCGCCCGGAGGAAGGAGTATGGAGCCGGACCGGCTGCTTACCCAGCGGAAGGTTTGGGAACCCCGGTTGACCACCACCGTGGTGGCCTGCCGGCCGGTGCCGAACGTGGTCATTTGTACTCGATGATCCGTGGTCAGAAAGGCGTGTGCGGTCATCGCCTGCGTGGCGGTCAACGCATTGAGGGGACTGAGCAGTTCATATGTGTTCTTCACGAACCTGTCCCAAGGATGGAACCCTTCCGCCCAGCCCCGGTCGGCCCGGAGGAACAGAGCAGGGTTCAGCCCGGTTGAATCGGGCGGGTCGGGTTCGGGTTCCCATCGCACCCCGGAATCTGTCAGGGCCAGCCGTCCGCCCCGAATGCGCCGCTCGGCATCGCCCTGTCCCTTGAGGAGTGCACGCCGGCCGGAGGCCGGATCGTACCACCCCATCCGGATGAAGAAGGGGCCGGTCAGACCCTCGGGAACGGTGATGCGGAAGGGCCCCGTTTCGTGGCGGCCCGGTGACCAGCGCGAGGTGGGCGGGTCCGCGTCGTGGTCGTTTTGGAACAGGATGTTGCCCCGCGCGTCGCAGAAGTGGACGAACACACGCCAGTCTCGATCCGGTGGCGCGGTCACGTGCCACGCGTAGCGGATGGTGAAGGTGCGCGGGCCCAGGGGCTGTACCTGGGCGACCTCGGGTTGGGCGTGTTCCTGTGGGTCCTGTTCCCAGTACAGGCCGGCTGGCAGGTTGTGATAGTGGAGGGGACGGCCCAGCAGGAGATGGTGCAGTACGTAATCGGCGGCCTGGGCGGGGTCGTACCCGTATTTGCCATAAACCTGGATGCACTCGCGATAGGCCAGTTCGAACAACGGCACCGGTTCGGCCTCCAAGCAGGTCAGCAGCTCACGATTGTGCAACGGGTGGCCGGCCACACCGGCGAGACCTTCGAAATAATCGGCGTGAGGGATGCCCCATTCCCGGCCGTCTTCGCTGCCGAAACTGCCGAACAGTGCGCGGGCGTAGTCGCAGAGGGCCTGTTTCCAATACAGATCCTCGCGCCGGGTGAGGGGATGTTGCGGGTCGTGACACTCGTAGAGCCCGGCCGCGAGGGTCGTGTCAATGAAGTACGCGTTGGCCCCTGACAAGGCCCTGACGGCGGGAAGGTTGGAGGGGCGCATAGCCAGTTCCAGGGCCTTGCGTGAGCAGACGATCCACGCGCGCCCGCCCGCCCACACTCCGCCGCGCGTGGGCGAGCCGTCCGGGTCCTTGTTCAACCACGACTCGTCCCAGGAAGGCGCGTCGCGGTACATGTCCTGGTAATTGTCGTGCAGGCTCAGCAGGTAGCCGAGTCGGAGGATTCTGCTGCAGACCTCGCGAAAAGCGGGTTCACCGCCGCACTCGGGCGCGGGCGGCAGGATGTCGGGATGCTGGTTGTCGTAGCCGCGGTGGATCCAACCACCCATGCCGAACAGGATCCGATCCAATTTCAGCTCGTTTTTGAGGTGTTCGGCCACGCGTGCGGCCTGGTCGAAGGTCCAATTCACGCGGACCTCCTGTTCGCGGGTGCTGGTTTCGTCCATGCGGCGCGTGAGCAGGCTCCAGAGTTTCACGTTTGCGGCACCGAAATACCGGGCGCGCTCGGGATGGCCGCGAAGTTTCTCCGGCCAGGGGACCCACCACCCGGCGGCCCGTGCCAGGTTGCGGTATGCGCGGGCAATTGCCACATGGTCACCCCGGCCCAGGGGCAGCCACCGGATCCGGTATGAACCGGGTTGGAACTCGAAGGCCGCCAGGAGGCCGGCGGGGCAGGCATGGTTGGTTTCGCCCGTTACCCGGCGTTGCAAATCCAGCGTGACTCCTGTCGAATCCCAGGCCCAGAGGGCTGCCGCGCCGAGTCGGACGGTGCCGAGCATCGCCATGTGACAACCCTCGTAGGCATAGGTCTCGAATCGTTGGCGGAAAGGTTGCCTGCCTTCAGCCGGCACGCGCAGTCCGGTGCGGACCGGTACGAGCGCGGCTGCTGATTCGCCCGCAGTTCCCAACTCAAGACCTTCGAACAGGCGGAGGCGTGTGACGGACAGGTCGGCATCGGCCTGCCAGGCGAAAAGCAGGCCGGGGCCATCCGGCGGGCGCGTGATGCGGATTTGCAACCGGCTCCGCGGGTGGGCGGGGTCCGGCCGATACTCCAACTGCAGGCCTTCCGGCCCGGTGTGGACCCGGCAATCAACGAGCGGGACGGTGCGCGTGCCATCGCCCTGTTGCAGGGTCACGCTCGCCCAGGGCGTCTCGCTGCTGCCGGATTCCCACGACACGCCCGTCCCCAGGTCGGTCAAGACCAGGCGACTTTCCCGGGGGAAGAAGACCAGGCGAGCGGATCCGTGATCCAAGAGGATCATCTCTGATCCGGCGGTCTGGCGTGGGGCTGCCGGGGCCGGCGCTGCCAGGAGGGCGATCGCCAGACCGGCTGTGAGGGTTCGCAAACGGGTGATCATGCTCGTGCCTGGCAGGGTGCGTCCCCGGGCAGAGGCTGGCAACTCCGCATGCGGGATCGGGTGCCGGCGGCACGGCGCGTGGTGAAAGGGTCAGGAGCTGGTGAGGGCCAGCCACAGGATCAGGGTCCCGATGGCGATGCGGTACCAGCCGAACAAGACAAAGGTGTGGGTCTGCACGTATCGGAGCATCCATTTGACGGCACTGAACGAGACGATGGCCGAGGTCAGCGTGGCCAGGGCGATCACGTCCCACGACTCGGCGGGGGCGGTGCCGTTATGCCAGGCCTTGAAGAGCTTCAGGCCGCCGGCGGTCAGGATGGTGGGGATGCCCACGAGAAAAGAGAACTCGGTGGCTTGGGGCCGGCCGGTCCCCAACAGGAGGGCCAGCAGGATTGTGGCGCCGGAACGCGATGTTCCGGGGAAGACCGCGGCCACCAACTGGCCCAACCCGACGGCCACCGCCACCGGCCAGGTAATCCCCCCCGTGTGCGGGTGCCGGCGGAGTCGCGCCTCCACTGCGAGAAAGGCCACGCCTCCGAGGAGCAGTGCCAGGGCCACCGGCAGCGGCGTCTCAGGGAGTTCAAATCCGCGCGATTCCAACACCAGCCCCCCTGCGCCGGTCAGCGCGAACGCGGCAGCGAGTTTGAGTCCGTAATCGCGTCCCTGTGGATCGGTGAGGGCGTGGCGGAGCTGGCGCAGCCGTTCGGGGAACAGGGGCAGCACGGCCAGCACGGCGCCGCACTGGATGAGGATGTTGAACAGGTCGCTCCGTTGGCCCACGCCGCCGAGTTGCTCGACCAGGAGCAGATGTCCGGTGGACGAGACCGGGATGAACTCTGTGAGCCCCTCCACCAGGCCGAGGAGCAGGGCCGCCAGCCAGTCGTTCATGATGCACTCCCTCCCCGGGCCGGGGCACGCAGCCAGCCGGCGTGTCGGGGCGGGTCATGATTCCTTGTTTTTGCGGAAGGACAAGAAGGAACGACCCTCTTCCTGACGTTGGCGGACCTTCAACTGGCCGAGGATGGCGTGCAGTCCGATGTAGATCTTGTGCCACTGGTTTTCGATGTTGCGCAGGGCGGCGTCGTTGAGCTCGCTGAGGTAACGCAGGGAGGGGGCCAGGTTCAGCACGTTGTGCACTTCTTCCTTGGTGGGAGAGGTCACCTCCACCGAGGCCAGGATCAGTTCGAGCTCCTGCACGATGATGGTTTTGACCTCGAGGAACTGGGCCTCGTCCTCGGCGCCAAACTTCTTTTCCCGTGCGAGGTTGACGAAGTGATGGAACTGCTTCCAGCACTCGCAGTAGTTCTCCATTTCCTGGATGAGCTGGTCCAATTGTTTGCTGGCCATAGGTCACTCCGGTTTCACGTTGGGGTGGCGAAGGGGGTTTGCGGGAAGACGAAGACCAGGGCGCCGCCCCGCAGTTCCCGTGCCGTGATCTTGAGTCCACGGTAACAGGCCATGAGATCGGTCAGCTCCAGACCTGCTTCGCGGGCTTCGCGGAAAGTGGTCAAAAACGGCTGGGCAATCTCCCGCAACAGGCTCACGGGAAATTCCGAGGGCAGGGTGGACGCCAGCAGATGGCCGTTGCGATCCACCGTGAAGCTGCCGGCCGGCAGGGGTCGCAGCGGCGTGGCCGTGTTTGTGTTTCGAATCCATTTCATGACTCCAGCAGGGCGACCGCCTTTCGCAATTGTTCTGCTGCTCGTTCCGGTTCCAGGCGTCCGTGCCATTCGATCAAAAGGCCGCCATCGGGCAAGGGTGCCAGCCCGATCTGCTGTTGCCAACCCGTGCCCTGGACATGTTCGAGCGGTCCGGCGGCCAGTTTTTCCTCCAGACGCCGGAACCGTTCCAGTGCGTGTTGGGCCCAGCGCCGGACCTCCTCGGGACATTCGACACCGCGGCTTTCCCACGGATCCTGGGCGCGCTGGCCGAATCGAAGGACGGAGCTGACGTGTTCCATCCGCGCGATTTGCTCCAGCGGGGGCGGCGGCACCGGGATCTCGGACTCCACTGCGGGTTCGTTCTCCGAACCGGATTCATCAATGGCCTGGGCCGTCTCCAACAGGAGCGCGTTGCAGGACTTGAAAATGCGCCGGGGCCGGTCAGGCTCGGGCGGCAACTGCTCGAACGTGCCGCTTTTCCAACTGAGGATGCGTGCGAAGGCTTCCTCACCGACCAGCTCGTCCGTCTCGGCGTCGATCAGCTCCCCGCCCAGGATCCAGATCCGTCCCACCCACGGTCCGTGGGTGATGCGCAGGACGGTTGAGTTCTGCGAAAGGCATTCCAATTGGAGGATGTCGACCAGGCTCTTGCTCTGAACTCCGCGAAAACCGCCGGAGGCATCGCGGCTCAACAGGGACTCGAGCGAGTCGAGAAACAGTTGCACTTCACGGTCGTTGGCGGGTTTTTGCCAGTACAGATCCACCCCCAGCGCATACACGCGCGAGCGAAGGGATTCGTCCTTCAGCGCCGTCAGGGCCACGGTGCGCAGTTGAGGATACTTTCGGCGCACCACGGTCAGGACCTGCAGGCCGTCCATCCTGGGCATCCGCAGGTCGCACAGGAACAGGTGGAACGGTTCCTCCTGCAGCAACGCCAGTGCCTTGAGCCCGCTGTTGGCGACGCGGATCTCCGGCGCGCTGGGCAACCGGGACAACAGTTCCCGGTACAGCTCCAGCAGCTCCGGGTCATCGTCCGCCAACAGGACTCTCGGCCGTGTCTCCATCTGGTGTGTCCGGTCTTTTCCTTTTGGCACGGGACCATCCCGCGTTCACGAGATCTGCGGCTGCCGGGGCCCATTCAGTTGGTTTCCCCCGCTTGTGCGACTTCTTCCGCGGGTGGGCTTCGACACCCGCGGGCACCCTGAGACAGCCCTGTGCCCGGGATTGCTTTGTGGGCCGGCGCCAACCCCCGGAACGGAAGCAAGGCCCGTTCCGTTCCCGTCGCACCCCGGCCCCGCTAGGGGTGTAATCGCCCCGGCAAGCCTGGGGCTCCGTGCCTGTTTGGGCATCGGACAGTTCCAGTCGGTACTTAAGTCTCGCCTCGGCTGGGAGGGACCTTGCGAGGTTCCCACCGGGAGACGGGGCGGAACAACTTCCGGGCGGTTCAATTGTGACGGTGCCGGGCAGGCAGGCGGTGACACGCTCCGCTCCGTGCGGCGCAGTGGGCACAGGGGAAGTCTCAAGACGGGACAGTTGGTGTCTCGTACCTGCCCGGTGCCTGGCTTGCATCGCGCTGCCGCGCCGGGCAGTGCCGTTGCCGGGGGTCTGTTGTGATGGAGTGGCCTGGCGGCTGGTGGGCCTGCTGCGGTGGGATGATGGGTTTTGTGCGGCGTGTGGAGGGTGGATTGGATTCAGGTTGGCATGCACGGTGCTAATTCGGTTTCCGGTAGTGGACACTCGGGTGGGCGGTTTGTGCCGGCCTCGGGATGCGGAAAACGGCGCAGCCCTTGAGAGATAAACCGGGGTTTCGGCCGAGCAGTGGGGACGGGTTGAAAGGTTGACCGAAGATGATGAGCTGGTTCAAAAACGCGCTTCGTTGGTTCCGGGACGAATCCAGGGACCGGACCAAACCTGGCTCGAACGGGAGCGGGGCCGGTTCCGCCGCGTCGCCAGGCGGGGCTCGCCCCGTCGGGGTGGGTCCGTCACCCGCAGGCGCCGGGGCACGATTTGCCGGCGGTTCACCTGCTCCAGCCATCCCGGCAAACAGCGCGGCAGCCGCTCCTGCCGGTTCACCCGCCGGGATGGGATCCGCACAACCACGTGTCGGTGCAGGTCCGGGCACAAGAACAGTCGGTGCCGGTGATTCCGGCGAAAGGATCTTTCTACCCCTGCAGCCGATCCTCGAGGCGTTGCCGTCCGAATTGAGGACCCGCGTGCGGGGCTCGGTGCCGGGCGACCTCGAAATCAGTCTGCCGGTCGCTCCCATTGTGGCGCAGCTGGCTCAAGGTCAGGTCCGGATTACCTTCGGCGAGCTCCGCCAAGCGGCTCCCGGGACCCTGGTCGGCGGGCCGGAGGTTGATTCGACGCCGGTGTCGCTGCCTTTGGAACTGATCCTGCCACGGGTTGGGGTGGACCGCCTGCCGCGACGGAGGGACCAGAAGGTCGTGACGGTGCCAGAGGACGTTGTGGGCCCGTTTGGTCCGGGGGGCCGGATCCTTGCCGAGCCGGCGGGTGCGGATCGGGCTGCGTCGGTTCCCGTGGACAGGGCCGGCGGCAATGGGAAGGCCGGGACGCACGCGGTTGCACCCGCGCATCGGGGAGGCGAGGGTGTTCCCGGCGCGATCCGTTCGCATGAGACGGCGTTTTATCGCGGCCCGGCCACTCCCGCCGCGCGCTCCGCCCCGATCCCGCCTCAGACGGCCTTAGGGTCGGGTTCCACCACATTTTTCGCCCGTGCGGCTGGTGTGGCACCTGCGACCATGGTGCCCCCGGCGGCCCCGGTTTCGGCGCCGGCAGCCGGGGCGGGTCCCAACGGCCAGGGCTACAAACGCGGGCCGGCGGTCGCATCGGGTGTGAGTTCTCCCCCGATGGCGCCTCAGGCGGCGCCCTCTTCGACGCCCGGCGGCGAAACGTTGCCCGGCACGGTTCAGCTGCCGTTGGCGGATGTGTCCGGGGGATGGCCCGATCCGGTGGTGCAGGAGCTGGCCCGGTTGAACGTGCAGAACGCGCGCCTGGTGATTCCGGCCTCGGTTTTGGAAAAGGGACTGCGGCAGGGCCGGGTGGAGTTTCCCTGGCGGTTGATTCGTGCCTGGATCCGCCCGGCGGTGGCCACCTACGCGTCGCCCCATGACGCGATGCCGCTGTCGTTGCCTCTGGCCGTGGTGGCGCCTGCGTTTCTGCAGCAGCGCAAACCGGTCAGCCATGCCCGGAGGGAACTGACCGCCGATGAGAGCATCCCCAATCTGTTCGGAGGCAAGGGCGCTCCGGTGGGGGCGCAGGGTCCGGCCGCGGGGATGGAGCCCGGGCCGGGTCCCGCACCGTTGCCGGCGGCAGCAGCCGGCCACGCAGCGGCGAGCCCAGCCGACACCAACTTTTATTCCCCTCTGGACTTGTCGGACACTGCCGCAACCCATGCTTCCGGTGCGCCGGCCCGGGGCTCGGGCAGTGGCGGAACCACCGAATGGGTGCGGCGCTCGCCCACACCGCGGGAGGTGGTGGAGCGTGCCGTTGCGCTGCCCGGCGTGGCTGGTGCACTGGTGGCATTGCCGGACGGGCTCGGTGTGGCCTCGCAAGTGCCACCCCAGTACAACAGCGAGACGCTGGCAGCTTTTCTACCCCAGATCTACGCGAAGGTCAGCCAGTGCACCCAGGAGTTGCGAATGGGCGCGCTCAACAACCTCAGTTTCACCGTGGGGACGGTGCCTTGGAAGATCTTCCGGGTGAACAACATCTTTTTTGCCGCGTTCGGTCGGGCCGGCGAACCGATGCCCACGGCTCAACTGGCCGCCCTGGCGGCGGAACTGGATCGCAAACCCCGAACCGCTTGAATTCCCATGGCCATCATCAACCAGGCAACCCGAGAACTGCAGGTCAAGATCGTGTATTACGGGCCCGCCATGGGCGGGAAAACCACCAATCTGGTCCAGATCCACGACCACGTTCAGACGGCGGCGGGCAACAAAGGCAAGCTCGTCTCCCTGGCCACCAGCTCGGATCGCACCCTGTTTTTCGACTTTTTGCCGATCGAGGCGGTCTCAATCCGGGGGTTCCGGACGAAGTTCCAACTCTACACGGTGCCCGGGCAGGTGATCTACAACACCACCCGCCAGTTGGTCTTGCGTGGCGTGGACGGCATCGTGTTCGTGGCCGATTCGCAGTACGAAAAAATGGCCGAGAACGTGGAGAGTTTCCAAAACCTCCAGGACAATCTCCGGTCGTTGAAGATGGACCTGGACGAGATTCCCTACGTGTTGCAGTACAACAAACGGGATTTGCCCAACGCGGCGCCGGTGGAGTATCTGGAGTTCGTGTTGAACAACCGGGATGTCCGGGTGCCTTCGTTCACCGCGTGCGCCAACCGGTGTGAGGGCGTGTTCGAAACCCTGAACATGATCACGCGGTTGTTGTTGCACAAGTTCATCCACCAGAGCATCCCGCAGTACGCATGACATGGCTCCCTTGCCCCAGTTGCTCGAATCCGACGTGCAGGTCCTCGACGCCGTGCTGCGCGAGCTGCTGGCGCAGTGCGAGGCGACCACGGTCCTGCTGACCGATCAGGCCGGATTCCTCATCACGCACCAGGGCGACGACCGGCAGTTCGACCTCACCAGCATGGCCGCCCTGGCAGCCGGCGCGTTCATGGCCAGCCAAAGCATCGCTCATCTCCTTCAGGAGTCCAACTTCTCCAGCACCTACCAGCAGGGTGAGCACTTCAGCCTGTTCATGCGCTGTGTGGACAGCGGCTGCATGCTGCTGGTGATCTTCCCCGCCAAGGGCAGCGTGGGCGCCGTCAAGTACTACGCAAATGCGGCCTGCGAACGGCTGGCCGCCCAGCTCCGCATCGCCCGCGAACGCAACCCCGGCGCCGGACTCGACCTCGCCGAACTGAACCTGCTGGACAGCGAAACGTTGTTCCGGCGAAAAAGCTGAGGCGTTCGGACGGCTGTGCCCGGCCGTCGGAAGCCTCTCCACCGCCGGACCGGTCCGCCCGCATCGGAGCGACACATCCGGCAACCCGCCCTTGTGCATGGGAGCCCCGTGGTGCAGCCCGCCCGGCCGCGGGATTCGGGTTCCACCGGCTCACTGGTCCGTGCCCGTCCGGTCGCTTGCGGCAGGCACTCTGCCCCCTCCGCGCCGGCAAACGCCGCGTTCGATGGGAACGGTCCCTCCGCGGAGCGAGGTCGTCCCGGCCGCGGACAACGGGCCCGGTTCGTCAACCCGGCGTGCGAAGGGGCGGTTCGGCCGGGGGGTTGCTGAAAAGGCTGGAGCCAGTTGTCGGATTCGAACCGACGACCGTCCGATTACAAATCGGATGCTCTACCACTGAGCTAAACTGGCTCCCGGATGAAAAGCTGGCAGGCTGATGCCCGCTTCCATCCTTACGCCGTGCGCGCCGGGGGAGTCAAGTGCACCTGCTAGGGTTCCGGCCCCCATCGCAACCAGGCCGCCACCGGAAAGTGATCGCTGGGAAACCGGCCGTCCTTTTGCCAGGGATCGATTCGAATCCGCTCCACCAGCACCGGTCCTCGCACGAGGATCCAATCAATCCGCGGCCCGCCTTCCGGCACGCGTTCGAATCCGTTGAAGGTGCCCAGTCCCTCGCCCTCGCGCAGCCGGGCCACCGCCCATGCGTCGGTGAAGAAACCGTCCCGGGTGAGAATGTCGTAGGCCGGGTTGTCGCCGGCAGCGGCGTTGAAGTCGCCCACCAGCAGCACGGGCAGCGGTTCGGGGAGGGCGGCCACGCGTTCCCGGATCAGGGCGGCGCCTTTTTCACGAGCGGCCTGTACCTCGTGATCGAGGTGCGTGTTCCAGAAGTAGAACTCGCGCCCGGTGAAGCGGTCCAGAAACCGGACCCAGGTTACCATCCGGCGGTTCCGGTTGCCCCAGGTGGCCGACCCGATCCGATCCGGCGTGTCCGAAAGCCAGAAGTGATCGAACGCCAGCGGTTCGAATCGGGCCCTCCGGTAGAACACCGCCATGAACTCGCCGCGGCTGCCGCCGTCGCGCCCCAGCCCGATCCACTCGTATTCCGGCAGGTCCGACGCCAGCTCCTTGAGTTGCGGATACAGACCTTCTTGGGTGCCGAGCACGTCGGGGTCGGTCCGCCGGATGGTCTCCACGACCAGGGGTCGCCGCCGGGGCCAGGCATGGGGTCCGCTCGGGCTGGCGTATCGCAGGTTGTAGGTCATGACGCAAAGGGTTTCCTTGCGGTCCGGTGCCGCGGCCGTCTGTTCGTCCGCGTGGCAGAGCAGGAAGGCAGGCATCAACAGGCTCAAAACCCAGGCCGAAGGTCGGCGTGTCAGGAATGTGCAGGTCGCTTGCATCGTTCTCATCCTCCCGCGGGGCGCCGCCGGTGGCAACGCCGAAGCCGAGCGTGCGTTCGCCGTTCTTTGTGGGGGACCCTGGCCGGGGGGAATCCGCGGGATCGAGTCGCGCACGGAACGCCGGCCCCCGGTTTTGCGCCTGGCCGGACCCGATTTTTTCCCCTTTTCCAAGAACCCGGCGATGGCTATGTTTGGGGTGCCTGTCCGGTGGTGTAACGGTAGCACAAGGGTCTTTGGAGCCCTTTGTCATGGTTCGAATCCATGCCGGACAGCCAGCTTTTTTCCTTTTTCTGGGGCGCTCCATGAACGACTGGCAGATTCAGAGCCGGGCCTCGGAGTGTCAGGGATGCGGCCGGAAATTCGCCGATCAGCAGCCTTACCACTCGTTGTTGTGGGCGGAGCCGGGTCGCTATCGCCGGCAGGACGTGTGCCCGGAATGTTGGGAAGGCCGCTTCCGGCAGCAGGCCCGGTCGCGGCCCGAGGTGGTGTCGTTTTGGCGTGGCGTTTACGAGGCGCCGCCTCCCCCGCAGGAACCCATCCGCCGCGACGCGGCGGAACAGCTGCTCCGGCAACTTTGTGAACGGGGCGATCCACAGTACGGTTCGGCCGTGTACATCCTGGCCATCATGATGGAGCGCAAACGGCTGCTGCGGGTGAAGGAGCAGTTCTGGCGGGACGGCCGGCGCATCTTTGTCTACGAACATACACGAACCGGAGACGTTTTCACGGTGCCGGATCCTGCGCTCAAACTCTCGGAACTGGCCGCCGTTCAACAGCAGGTGTCCGAACTGTTGGAGCACGGCCTGCCTCCGGTGGAGGCTGCGATGATGGGTGAGGCTGCGCCTGACGCACCGGGCGGGTTCGAGCCATCGGTACCGTCGGGCGGATCGGCTGCCTCCTGAACGGCAGATGGGGTCGGCAAAAGAGCTCAAAGAGCTGGAGACGCGTCTGGGGTGGCGATTTCGAGATCGGACCCTCCTGCGGACCGCGCTGACGCATCCCAGCGTGGCGGCCGATGCGGAAACCGCGCCGCCCACCAATCAACGCCTGGAATTCCTGGGCGACGCGGTGCTGGGGCTGATCCTCAGCCAGGTGCTTTACGAGCGGTATCCCGCCTATGAGGAGGGCCGGCTCACCAAGGCCCGTGCCCGGCTGGTCAACCGCCGGACCCTGGCCGAACGCGCGCGTGCATTGGACCTGGGCGCACACCTGGTGCTGAGCGCTGGTGAGGAGCGGCTCGGAGGACGCCAGCGATCGTCCGCACTGGCCGACGCCTATGAAGCCGTGCTGGGTGCCCTGTATCTCGACGCCGGGCTGGAGGTGACGCGGGCGTTCATTTTGCGTGAGTTCGGTCCGTTGCTGGCACAGCTCGAGAGCCTGCCCTGGCCGGACAATCCCAAGGGCGAATTACAGGAGTTGTTGCAGGCGGGCTCCTCCCACCCACCCGAGTACCGGCTGGTGAGCGTCAGCGGCCCCGATCACGCCCGCGTTTTCGAGTGTGCGGTCTGGCACGAGGGACAGGAACTGGGGCGGGGCAAAGGGCCCAGCAAAAAGGCCGCCGAAACCGAAGCGGCGCTGGAGGCGCTGCGCAGGCTGCAATCGCCTCGGCCTGCACCGGCCGCGGCCTCCCCGGTCCTGCCCTCCGACAAACGGACTTGCAGGAGCCGCAGCAGAGGAGCACCGGCACCTGCGCCGCCATCCGAGCATTCAACCCCATCCGAGTCCCCGTCATCATGAAGTCCCGCTCTCGCAAGGTGTTTGCGTCAGACGCTGTCGGCACACATGCCGCTTCCCCCACGAGTGACCTGTTCCAGCGGGCCCCACGTTTGCTGGTGGGTGTGGTGCACCTGCGTCCCCTGCCGGGCTCGCCACGCTGGAACGGCGGCATGGACGAGGTCATCGAGGCGGCTGTGGCGGATGCACGGGCCTACGCCCGCGGCGGTGTTCATGCCATCTGCATCGAGAACTTCGGAGACGTTCCGTTCGGCCGCGGTCCCGTGGGACCTGAAACCGTTGCGGCCATGGCGGTGGTGGCTGCGGCGGTGCGCCGGGCGGTCTCCGTGCCCGTGGGGTTCAATGTGCTGCGCAACGATGCACGCGCGGCCCTGGCGCTGTGCGCCGCCTGCGGGGGCAGCTTTGTCCGCGTGAACGTGCACGTGGGGGCGATGCTGACCGATCAGGGGCTCATCGAGGGTCATGCACACGACACCCTGCGGTACCGCCGTGCGGTGGCTCCCGGGGTGGCCATCTGGGCCGATGTGCTGGTCAAACACGCCGTGCCCTTGGGCGATTGGAAGCTGGAGCTGGCTGCGTGGGACACTTGGAAACGTGGTCTGGCCGACGCCTTGATTCTCTCCGGTGTGGCCACCAGTCAACCGGCCGACCCGGCGGACCTGGAGCGACTTCGCACGGCCTGTCCCGGTGCGCGCATCCTCATCGGCAGCGGAGTCACGCCGGACAATCTCTCCAGATACACCGCCGCGGATGGGTTTCTGGTGGGCACCTCCCTCAAAGAGAACGGGCAGGTGGATCAGCCCGTGGACGTTCGCCGGGTGAGGGCCCTGGTCCGTGCCTTGGAGACGCTGCCGCCTCCGGGCCGGGGGTAAGCGCATGCGCGGCGGCGGCCGGGGTGGCCCGCCCCGCCACACACCGGCAACTTTCTTCCTGGCAGCCCGGGCGGGGCCCGTGTCGGGTGTTACGGGGTTACCGAGGCCGGGGTGGGAGCCGGGCCCAGTGCCAGATCCACCAACTCGCCGGGACTCAGCTTCAGATTGGGCGGCACACTCACGATGATGGGCAGGCCGCGCTCTTGGGCGTTGCCCAGTCCGCGAATCCGCAGCGGCGCGTCGAACAGTTCGATCTGCGCGCCCACGTGAAGGACCCGGCCGTAACCGACTGCGCGGTGGACGCCCCGGCTGCGGACCTCCACTTCCATCCCCTCGACCGGCTCCACCCGCAGCGGCTGGGGGACGAAACCGACGATGTAGTCCACGTGGGAGCTGGCGATGCGGAGGATGGGCTCCGCCGTGGCCACCATACTGCCCGGGTATTTGTCCACCGAGGTGACGACGCCGTCAATGGGCGAGGTGAGGACGATCGGCTGCAGCTCCGCCTCGGCCAGCCGGAGGCGTTCTTCCGCCAGGGCCAGCGCGGCCCGGACCTGTGGCGAATCGGGGGTGCGCTTTTCCGGATCGAGCTCTTCGAGCAGTCGGGCGGCCGTGTCCACCGCGGCCTGTTTTTCGGCCACCAGTTGCCGGGCTTGTTCCAGATCGCGCAGGGCGATGTCCAGTGCGTCCTGGCTGGCGACCTGTTCCTCCACCAGTTTGCGGACGCGCTGGTACTCGCGTTCGGCATAACCGAGCTGGGCCTTCGCGGTGAGGAGGTCGGCCCGCTCGCGCAACCAGTCCAATTGGTACTGGGCGTAGCGGATGCGGTCGTCGGTGGGGTAGGCCATGTCAGCCAGCACGGCCTCCATTTCCGCGCGAATGACCCGCACGGTGTTGCTCAAGACCGCCGGGTCCACCGCTTCGACGACGGCCACCGGCTGTCCGGCGCGGACGGGTTGGTAGAGTCCCACGCGCAGCTCCGCCAGCCGCCCCGGGCGGGGACTGATGATATCGGCGCGCGGGCCCCAGGCCGTCCCCACCAGCAGCGGGTTGGCCATGTTCAACTGCCACAATCTCACCGCGAGCGCCAGGACGGCCACGAAGGCCAGCGCGGGCAGCACGTTCATGCGGATCATCCGCCACCATTGGGCCGGTGGACTGGGGATGGGAGGCAGAGGCTCCGGTTTCATCGGTTCACAGTTCCGATTCTTCCTGTGCCTGCAGACTGGTCAGCCGCGATACCCCTTCCAACGCGCGCAGTTCATTGAGCAGGTCCTCCACACGGGACGGATCCCGCAGCAGCAGCCGGTAGGACAGGTCCAGGCCCTGTTGGCGCTCGTCCGAGCGGCGGGTGGCGCAGTGGACCGATCGGCTGTGACGCTCCAGCACGCGCTGGAGGTAGGGGAGGTCCGAGGCGGGCCGGCCCCAGTGCAGGTTCACGATCAGATCGTAGCGGTGCCGCGTTCCATAGGAAGTGTACCAAAGGAAAAACATCACGGCCACCAGCGTCAGTGTGGCGATCACCGCCAACGAAAACCGCTGTGTGCCACAGGCCATCCCCACGGCGATGACGCTCAGAATATAGCTGGTGTCCAGCGTGTCCCGGAGCACGTTCCGGAAACGCACGATGGCAAAGACCGCCATCAACCCGAAGGCCGTCACCAGGTTGTTGTTCAGCACCTGCATCACCACCGTGACAATCAGCGGGATCACCACCAGTGAATTGACAAACGAACGCGAGTACGACAGCCCGGCGTGGGTGGTCATGTAGGTCCACGAAATGGTCAGCCCGGCCAGAAACGCCAGACACAAGCCCAGCATCAGCGCCGGCACGTTCACCGGCTGGAGCGAAAAATCCGCGCCGAAGAACAGGCTCAGGAAGTCGTTCATGGCCGGCAATTGCTCCACGGTCGTCCTCCTTTCTCCTGCTTACGTTGCTCGGCGCAATCCGGCCGGCACCTGATGCCGCCGGAGCAGCCGTTCCAGCAGGTCCTCACGCATCAGCGTGAGGGATTCGGGTGCCAAACGGCGTTCGCCCAGCAACGCCACGCCGTCGGCGTACTTGGCCGAGCTGACCTGCCGGAGGTTGAACGTCCGGACCAGTTCTCCCATCCAGTTGGGAAAACGCCCGGTGAACTTGAGTTCCAGGATCACCTCCGGTTCGAACGGCATCACCGGGTTTTCCATTTCGGTCTTCAGCACGGGCTCGGTCTGCGGCTCGCTGCAGACCTGCCGATCGATGCAGACGCGGACCGCGTTGCTGCCGGGGCTGACCCAGGCCTCGCGCAGGTAGCTGACGTGGGTGCGGGGTTTGGCATTCAGATCGCTGATGCGCCGGCAGAACTCCTGAAGGGCTTCCAGTTGCTGGGGCTTTTGTGAAAGCAGAAACGACGGATCCGGCAGTTGCCCGGACAGCAACTGGGGCACCACCTCCTTCCGGATGGCGCAGCGCTGTTTCAAAATGGCCTCGTTCACCCGCCGCTTGATCTCGCAAAAGGCCGGTGTGTCCGGGCGATCGTCGTAGTACCGGATGCGCAGTTTGAAACGGTTCTTGTTGCTGTTGAAGACGTCCCAGAAGCAGCGGAGATCGTCGGAGTCCAGGTACAGGCTGTGGATGCGATAGGAGAGGTTCGGCTTGCCCAGGCTGTACTCGTCCGGCTCCAGGTAGGCGCTGACGAATTCACGGATGCCCTGCGCCGTGGGTTCGTCCACGCGGTATTTCAGTTCAAAACGCTGTAGCTGGACCTTGTCTTCCACAGGTGCGTTCCGGGAAAACGGTTGCCGGACCCTGCGAGCCGGATTCCGCCGTCAGCCCCCTTCTCCTGGAGCGCCGTCGGCACGGGTGGTGACCGGATTGTCACACACCCGCCACGGCCGCGCCACATTCACCATGCTTCAATGAAAAGGCCGTGACAATTCTTTTTCGTGCGCCCCGGAGGCGGTTGCCATCCAAATCCTCAGGGCGGCCTTCCAACTGAAAGCCGGAGCGAAACCTCTCCTGTGTTTATCGGCTGCCACTGGCCGGGACTTGAAGCCCCTCTCTGAGGGCCTTTCAGCCCCGGGGCGCGTGAATCCCGGCCTGTGAGGCCGGCTGGCAGGGCGAAGATGTTCCGACGCAACTGCGGGGACGCCCCCCCAGCGGTCGGGCGTATCCTGCCGACGGGATCGGGAGGCCGGCATGGGAAAGAGAAGGGCGGTTTCGAGTTTTTCCGGGGTTCTGGCTCCGGCAGGGATGGGCCTCGCCGGGGGAGGCGGCGGCGCGAGGCGGAGGCCCGTGTGGACAAAAAATTGGAGGCGAGGGTCGGAATCGAACCGACGTATGGGGCTTTTGCAGAGCCCTGCCTTACCACTTGGCTACCCCGCCTCTCAGCGTCACTAGCAGCATAATCACTCCGCTCCATCGCGCAAGACCCCAGTAATGTTCACCTTCGTCCCGCCCGGTGTGCAGCTGTTCCGCCAGGGTCACCGCCGGTGGAGAAGGGGCGGCCGGCTCGAGAAACCGCACCCTGCCCGGACCGGGGGTCAGTGACGGGGCCAGCCTCTGAAGCGCGGAAGGCATGGCCTTCGTCGTGCCGGCCCGCGAGCGTACGGTCTGGTTGCCGCGGAGACCTTCCGGGGTCGGACGCGCCCACGCGGCTGCCCCGCCCCGTGTGCACCGGGGTGCGCGAGGTTGGCCGGTCCGTGCCGCAGGATGACCCTTGAGCCGGGGAGGCGGATCCGCGGCCTCGCGCTACCGGTGAGCGTCGCCCGGAGGAAACGCCCGGTCCCTGCGAAACAAACCTGCGGGTCCTGTGCGGGCTGCGTCAAAGCTCGGGGGCAGCCGGTGCACCTGATCGAGCCGGGTGCCTGCCCGGGTTGGGTGAGGACTCACCTTGCCGGGGGCGGGCGGTGGCGGAACGGTGTTTCGTTAGGAAGGGTGGGTTCGGCTGGGGCGATAGAGATGCCTTTCGCTCCGGCTCCGGTGTGGTTTGGTGAAAGAAAAGTGGCGCATCCGGCAGGACTCGAACCTGCAACCTTCTGATCCGAAGTCAGAAGCTCTATCCAATTGAGCTACGGATGCGCGGCGCCGGTCTGTGGCAGACCGGCAAAGGAAAATGGGGTGGTCGACGGGATTTGAACCCGCGACAACCAGATCCACAATCTGGGGCTCTAACCAGGCTGAGCTACGACCACCGCTCTGATCACTGCGCACACTACGCAGTTGCCCCGTCCGGGTCAAGCTTGGGATGGGCTCGAGTGGAGGGTTTGGGACGCCGTTGCAGCGGGACCGGTCGGTCCGGCCCGGACGGTCGCCGGGATGACGGTGAAAGGCCCGCCGGACCGGCACCACCGGAACCGTTGCCGGCTGCAACCGGTTGACTGAGAGGCGGCAACCGCCGGGGTCCACGGGCTGCGCCCGCAGGATGCGCCTCCCGTTCGTTGCGGCGCCCATTTGTCCCATGTCCGGTTCCGGTGCACACACTGGCGTCCCATGGTCGGACACGGTTGGTTCGGCGCCGGGCCAACCACCCGATCATGCCACCTTGGGAGCCGGCCCTTTGCACGGAGCGGCGGCCCCGCGGTGGTGTGGCCGGCCCGGGCTCGAGATGTGGCGCGCCCGGCCCGGGTAAAGGTCGGCAGAGCGGTGGAATTGCGCAGAGCGACCATCGGGGTTTTGCGCCCGAAGGTTGGAGGGGATCCGGGCGCCGAGCGGGCTTGAGCGGATGTGACGGAGGCCGTTTCGGCTCGACCGCAAGGATCACGGCAGGTAGAAGGGCCTCATGAAGCGCGAACGGTCGTTGCGCACGTTGGCCCTGTTGTGCGGCTGCATGGCGTGGGGTGGTTGCCTTTTGTCGGGAGCCGCCGAGGTTCGATACGAGCCCCGGTGGGAATCGCTGGACCGGCGGCCGACGCCCGAATGGTTCCGGGACGCAAAGTTCGGGATCTTCATCCATTGGGGGATCTATTCGGTGCCCGGTTGGGGTGTCAAAGGCCAGTACGCCGAGTGGTACTGGCACCGGATCGCCAAGAAGGGCGACTACAACCCCTGGTGGGAGTATCACAAGCGTGTCTGGGGAGAGGATTTCGATTACGCGGAGTTCGCGCCGCTGTTCCGCTGTCAGCATTTCGATCCGGACGAGTGGGCGGACTTTTTCCAGCGTTCCGGGGCGCGGTACGTGGTGCCGACTTCGAAGCATCATGACGGCTTTTGTCTCTGGCCCAGTGCAGAGGCGAACCGGACGTGGGGCCGCCCGTGGAACGCCGTGGACACGGGACCGCGCCGGGATCTGCTGGGGGATCTGGCGCAGGCGGTGCGGAAGCGCGGCCTGAAGTTCGGGTTCTACTACTCGCTCTTCGAGTGGTTCAACCCCCTTTGGCGCAGCGATCGGCAACGGTACGTGCAGGAGCACATGATGCCCCAGCTCAAGGACGTGGTGCTCCGGTACCAGCCCTCGATCATTTTCAGCGACGGCGAATGGGAGATGACTTCGAAGGAATGGCAATCGGAAGAGTTCCTGGCCTGGCTGTTCAACGAGTCGCCGGTGCGCGAGGAAGTGGCGGTGAACGATCGGTGGGGCAAGGAGACCCGGCACAAACACGGCGGATATTACACGACCGAATACGCCGCCGGTCTGCCGAGCGCGGACCATCCCTGGGAAGAGAACCGCGGCATGGCCTATTCCTATGGATGGAACCGGATCGAGACGGCCGACGACTACCGCTCGGCCCGGGAACTGATCCTGCTGCTGTGCGACACCGTCAGTCGGGGTGGGAACCTGTTGCTCAATGTGGGTCCCACCGGCGACGGGCGGATCCCGGTGATCATGCAGCAGCGGCTCCTGGAGATCGGCGAGTGGCTGCGGGTCAACGGCGAGGCCATCTACGGAACCCGATTCGCCGGCCGCGCGGCCCAGTGGACGGAAGGCCGGATTCCCGAACAGAAGTACGGAGATTACAACGTCGAGTACAAACTGCTCGAACAGGTCGGCCAACAGCCCCGCCCGGACGGACAGGCGGTCAAACAGGTGTTTTTCACGCGCAAGGGTGACACCTTGTACGCCATCACCGCAGGCTGGCCCGGCCGGCGTCTGGTGATCCGCGACGTGGAGACACCCGCGGACGTGGAGGTGACCATGCTCGGTGTGCCGGGACGGCTCCGGGCGACGCGGGAAGGCAGGAACCTGGTGATCGAGACACCGGCGCTCGGTCCGGAGGAAGCCCCCTGCCGGTACGCCTACGCATTCAAGATCGTCGGAGCCCGGTTGCTGCCGGCCGCGGCACCGGCCGGGACCCGCTGAGCGATCGGCTGCTGCCGTCGCCCGGGTCCAATCAGACGGCGCAGGGCCGACCGGCGGCGCTTGGGCCAAGCAGGGTTCGGTGTCCGGCTTTGTGAGGAGTGGGAATCGCCAGGAGGGAACCGTATGAATGCGAACCATGCCAGGCGTGCGCGGATTGTTTCGTGGTTGGTATGCACATCCTGCCTTTGTGGGGGCATTGTCATGGATGCGGCTCCGCCTGCTGCGGCCCATTACGATGCCGTGGTCGCCCAAGACGGCTCCGGCGATTATCGCAGCATCGAAGAGGCCGTCTATGCCGCGCCGTACCGGCCGCCCGGCCAGGTCTGGGTGATCCGTGTCAAACCCGGCACCTACAAGGAACGTGTTTATGTGCAGCGCGAACGGGGGTACATCCGGTTGGTGGGCGACGACGCCTCCACGACGATCCTCACACACCAGATCCATGCCAACCTGACGGGCCCGGACGGCCGGCGTCTGGGGACCTTCCGCACGGCCACCCTGCAGGTGGACGGCGACGGCTTTGAGATGGAGAGCCTGACCGTGGCGAACGCAGCCGGGCCGGTGGGGCAGGCGCTGGCGCTGCGTGTGGACGGCGACCGGGTGCGCTTCCGGCGGTGCAGGTTTCTCGGATGGCAGGACACCATCCTGCTGAACCGGGGACGCCAATACTTCGAGGACTGTTACATCGAGGGTCACGTGGACTTCATCTTCGGGGGTGCCACGGCCTGGTTCGAAAACTGTCGCATCCACTGCCTGCGCGACGGCTACATCACGGCTGCCTCCACCCCGGCCGACCAGCCCTATGGATTCGTGTTCCACCGGTGTCGGATCACGGGCGAGTCCGGCGTGAAAACGTACCTGGGAAGGCCCTGGCGGCCCTATGCCATGACCGTGTTCCTCCACACCTTCATGAGCGAGGTGGTGCGGCCCGAGGGCTGGCACAACTGGGGCGATCCGGCCCGCGAAAAGACGGTGCGGTACGCGGAGTACGGAAGCCACGGACCTGGTGCGGAGCCGGCGGCACGGGTGCCGTGGGCCAGGCAACTGACCGAGAGTGAAGCGGCATCGTTCACGCCGGAGCGTGTTTTGCAGGGTGCGGACGGCTGGGATCCGCGCCAAAACCCTGCGCCGGTGCCGGCGGGCCGGTGAGACCCGAAGGTCTCCGGGGAGCACGGATTGTCCGCGCGCCGTTGCATTCGCGCGACCCGGCGATCGCGTCGGTCTGACCGGGACGAGTGCGAAAATCGTGGGACAGGGTGGACATCGGTGTGAAGCGATTGCGCGCCAGATGGTTAGGGGTGTCCCAGAATTTTTGATCCGGAAAAAATTCTGGGACAGTGTGCAAAAATTCTGGGACACCGAGCTAAGCAGGGCGCGTGCCAGATGATGCGGGCGGTCGCAGAGCTCTAGGCGTGCGGGTGGCCAGCTGGGCGGCCGCACATGGGCTGATGATTAGTCCGGGTGATGGCCGGCCGGCCGGCGGTGAGCCATCAGATGCGGGTGGCATCGCGGATGGCCTCCAGGACCAGGTCCATGGCGTACGGCGTGAGGCGGCCGTCCGGGGTGAGTGGGAAGTACGGGCGGGCGGGGATGCGGCTGCCTGGATGCCGGACGCGCCTGGCGAAGCGGGCAGTGCCGCCGGCCATCCAGCGGAGGACGCGAGCGCGACGTGGCGTGATGACATGGGCGCGGGTCGTGCCGCCGAACTGGTGGATGGCTGCGTAGCGGCGGTCGGTGGTGATCCAGGCGCTGCGGCTGGTGACCGCGAGGCGTATGGAGTGGCGGAGTGCGCCAGTGCGATAGAGGGTGGCCGGGGTACCGTCGCGTCTGGGCGGCCAAGCGGCCGGGCGCTGGCCGATGGATGTATCCCACGCGCCGATGGTCAGGCTGTAGATGACGTCGCCAGCCGCGCGCAGGATGGACTCGGGCCTGCCCGTGCGCTGGATGGCGCGACGCAGCGCCTGCTCGACCTGCGTGACGTATGCCCTGATGTGGATCACAACAGCGCGTCGGAGTCAGGGCGCCAGGCTCCAGGAAAGGCGGCGATGATCTCGGACTCAGTGAGCGGCCTCCCGCGCTCGAGCGCGCGGCTGAGGAGCTCGAGGCCCACCTGGGGCAGGTCGAACATCTCGGGCATCGGGTCTGGCGCGTCGGGCCACCGCTCCTTGTACCGGAGGAGTGCCATTACTGCTTGTTCGTGTGAGGTCATATCCCTGCGATCTTTTGCACCAATTGTACCACATGCTGGAAGGCGCGGTAGAACACAGGATCCCCATCGAGCGCGGCCGAGAATGCGTTAGCGATGACCTCATGATCGGCGAAGCCCGGGCGGGCATAATAGCTGGGGCGGTGCCCGTAGCCTATTCTGCCTTTTGTGAGCGCTCCAACGGTATCTGCGAAGGCCGCCCGGCGCTTGATGGCGTCAATGTCACTGCCGGGGTACTCACGCCGCAGCCATGCATCCAGATCCTGCGTGGATGACCATTGAAGACCCGCAGTGTCTGCCTGGATGGCGGCCTGCAGCCGCGGATCAATGGTCGCGCGGCCGCCGCTGAATGTGATCAGTCCGCTCTGGTCTGCCAGGGCATGGCCCCATTCGTGGAGTATGGTGTTGCGATGGCCGGACCATGCTGTGGGAGTCCTGGCCACGTGGATCGTCTTGCTGCCGAAGTAATAGGCTGCGCTACGGCCTGGTGGGGCATAGTAGAGCAATGTCTGTGCAGTGAGCTGCGCTGTCCGCGCTGGCAGGTCCTCGATCGCGGATCTGACATGGTCGCGCATGCCGGAGCCCAGGTAGCTCTCGATGGCCCTCAGCAGTGCGCGCGTCTCCGGTGGGATGTCCGGGAGCGAGGCCGGGTCGAGCGAGCGCGGGCGTGCGATGGCATTGAGCAGCGTGCCGCCGCCTGGCATCGTCACCGATCTCGCCCATTGCTCCCACCTGACCAGGTCGGCCGGATCCATCATCCGGCGCAGTTCTGAGTACTCGAGCAGGAGGAGGTCCGGTCGGAACCAGTACGGTGCGCCGGTCGTCATGCGGTGGCGCGGCGCGGTGACGTCATAGGCACGACCGCCCCGGACCAACTGGCCCTGGCGGAGCCTCTGTAGCGCGGGCCCATCCAGGACACGCCTGTCCTCGGGCGGCAGGGTGGCGTCTGCACGTCGGATGCGCTCGACCATGCCGCGCGTGAGCGGTCTGGCCTGGCATCGGCAGCCCCATTCCCATGGCGGCATGTGGTCCTCCCAGAACGGGTCGTCCTTGGGCAGGACTATGCCATGGAGTGCGAGATGACTGGGGCGGACGCGGTCGTCGCGAGTTGCGATGTATTGGAAATGGGTGACGGTGTCATCGGCCATCCATTGGCGCCAGGCTGCGGCCTGTGTGGCCTGGTATGCATGAGTCCGGAGGAGCAACTCAGCGCGGCGCTCTGCAGCATCGCGCGAGCCCAGCGACTGCTCGAGGTCGTCGGCGATGGATCGGCGCGTCTCCTCCCAGTCCGCGCCCTCCGGGACCTGCGCGATTTTGTCGCGGACGCGCTCGATGACCTGCACGGCCTCGATGCCGGTGATGGTGAAGGCGCGGATGCGGAGCTCGGCCGCGAGCTGGTCCCAGAGGTCGCGGACGATGGCCGGCTTGCTGCGTATGATGGCCGCGGCCTCCTCATGTGGCGCGCCGAATGAAATGCGTGGGCTGTTGCTCATTGCGCGGCATGAGCGGAGATGATTTCGAGGGCCTCATCGATTGCCTCGGCCAGACGCTGTGGCGACCAGGATGGATAATAGGCCTCGAGCTCCCGGAGGCATTGTCGTGGGTCGCGGGACCTGGACACGATCTCGATGAAGGGCCGCATGGCCTGCTGGTAGTAGCGGGCCAGCAGGGCGGCCTTGCGGCGTGCATACTCATCCGGGTCGGCTTCGATGCGCCGCGCCTCTACAGCGCGGGCGGCCGGGAGGCCGAACGGCACGGGTGAGGGCGGCTCGATAACCTCGTCGTCCGGGCCCGGCATGGGGATGCCCATCTGCTCATAGGCCCACGCGCGCGGGACCGGTATGCCGCCCTGGACGACCCGGAGGATGCGATCGGTCTCGGCTGCCTTATCGGTGACGCGCACCGGCTCCGGGCGCAACTCGGGGAGCATCTCCTCGTCGCCGTAGTTGAGCCGGACGATACTGCGGACGAGCTGCTGGAGCGTGCCGGCGAGCCAATCTGCGGCAGCCGAGAGGATGTCGCCGCGGACACGCTCATGGACGGTGCCGAGCGCCTGGGTGCCTCGGTCGCCGGCGTCTGTGGTCAGAGTCTGCCCGAGCAGCAGTAGGTCGCAGTAGCGGTCCGCCCGCTCCAGGATGGCTTCCTGCGGGCTCGTGCCTGCGGTCTTCTGGCCCTCGAGCAGCTGGAGCTGGGTGCCCTCAGGGAATGCCGCCCATCCGGCCGCGCCCATGTTGGCGAGCATGTCGCCGATTTGGGCGATGACCTGCTCGTCGGCTCCTCGCGCATACGTCGCCCAGCGCAGCGGCACGCCGAAGAGCTGGGCGTAGTTCAGTAGCCAGTCGGCAGCGAAATTCGCTGCCGCCCACCACCAGGCGAGCGGCCTGAGGAGGGCGGCAGCCGGCCACCACTGGGCCCGGGCTTGTGCGATGGCGATGATGTATCGGTCTGGGTCGGGATCCTCCAGGGTGCCGTCCTCGCGCATCAGGTAGAGGCGGCCCTGCTGCATGGTATACTCGGCCGGGTGGACCCAGCGTCCTGCGCGTGGGGCGAGTATCTCTGTGCCGCCCGGCCCCTCACGCGCCTCCCATTGCAGCTCGACGATGGAGATGCCCTTGGCCCAGGCGTCCAGCAGCATGGACATGACGCCTCGGAAATCGAGTTCATCGTGATCCGGGCGCATTGTCCAGAGGGCGTGGGATACGAGTCTGGCCCGTTCGGCCGCATCCTCGGTAACCTCGGAACCCTCCTCGACCCATGGCATCACAGGCCATTGCATGGCGACGACGGCGCGGCGCAATTCCTGCAGGGACTTTGCCAGTCTGGGCCATGTATCCTCCATGAGATCAAAGAGCTCCCACTGCCGCAGAATGTCGCCGCTGAGGGCGGCGGTGAGTACCATCTCGACGTATTGCGGCGTGACCATGCTGACGCGGGTGGTGCGCCAGCGCGCGGCCGCCTCCGGTCGGAGGACGGCCTCGAGTCTATCGGCGCGCGCGGCGCGCCGCGCGGCGTCCAGGCTCATACCGGGCCGTGCGACGGCCCGCCAGTATGGGATCAGTGAGTGCATTGGAGGACCTCCGCTTGCAGTTCGCTTTCTCCGATTTTCATTCCGCGCTCTCTCCCATGGGGCCCGCGATCTGCACCAAGCCCATGGGCGCCAGATGCTCGCGGTCGAGTTCGGTCGTGAGGCAACGCATGGGGTGACGCTCCCTCAGATAGCTGATGCGCTGCCACATGGCGTCTGCGCGCGCGAGCAGCTCGGACACTGTCGGTGTATGGCTGGGAGGACGGATCCAGCCGCGCTGGATGCCGATTTGCACGAGCCGTTTGGCTTCTTCGGGGGTGATGGGTTTCATAGTTCGGTTCGCAGTTTCCGGAGCGCCTCAGCCCATCGGCGCCGGGCGTCCGGGTCTGTGTGGTCTCTGGGGTCTGGCTCGCGGGTGATCCTGCTGCCGGCCGCGCGGCGAGCCGATTCGCGCGACCGGAGGATGGCGATGTCTTCCTCCGCGTAGTCGGCGTGGCCGACGAGGTTGCGGAAGGCGAGCGATGTTGGCGGCAAGTCACCTGTGCGGATACGTGACTTGCGCCAGGCTACCAGTGCGCGCAGGTCGTCCGGCCCGAGGCCGCGCCTGTGCCATTCATACCAGGCCCATTCGCGTGATGGGTCGAGTGTGACCCGCAAGCCCGTGAGCTCCTGGTAGAGCGAGTGCATCATCTGCACCCATGTGAGCAGATCACTCATCGTCTGTCGTGCAGTGTAGTTGCCCCGGCTCGATGCCGCTGAGTGTGACGCATGCTGCGCGGAGCTGCTCTGGCGTCACGTCGTCCTGGTCGGCCGCCGCGCGCGCGTAATCGAGCGCGTCTGCGAGCAGCCTGAGGTTGCCCGCCCTCTGAAGGACGGGCGCGATGCCACGTGCGGTGGCCGCGGCGGTGTCGGGATCCCAACCAGCGTGGACCAGGTAATCGCGGACGTCCTGTGGCAAGGTGCCCTGACGGTAGGCCAGCCAGAGTGGCTTCATGCAGCGGCCGACGAATGCCCTGGCCTCGACCATGGCGTCGGCGGTGCTGCTGTGGACGCGGGCCCATGCGGTCTCATACCCCATGTACACGAATCGGCTGGGCGTCTCATCTACGAGGCAACGCACCAGGTGCATGAGAGCCGCGCCGCCCTCGTGGGCCTGATCGAGCAGGACAGTAGTGGGGGTGGACGAGAGTATGTCCACCAGCCTGTCCTCGGCGTCGGCGGCGTGGGCGACGTCGTCGGATGCGCCGAGTGCGCGGAGGAGCCCCCGGGCGATATGCATCTCCTTGTTCCGCCAGCCCGGCCGAAGCCGGCAATATCTGCGGCCCTCCCGCCGCTCGTCCACGAGTTTGCGCGCGGCCGTAGTCTTGCCGGTGCCATTGGGTGCGAGGACCACCAGCACCCGGCGGTCAGTGGTGGTGCGCTCGAGCAGGGCCACTCGCTTGCGCAGCTCCCGCAAGAATGGGAGCTCCAGCACGTCTTCCGGCGGTGTGCCACCATCCACCTGGGCGGCGATCCGGCGTAGGCGCATGAGAGTGCGGAGCGGGTTGGAGCGGCTCCAGTCGCCGGCCTTCCAGCGTGCCCAGGAGCGCTGGCTGCCGAGGTCGGGGTATGTCTCGACCATGCGGCCATCGCTCCAGCCGCTGGAGGTCTGGATATGTGCCAGGCGCGCGACGATGGCGCGCGCCTCCTCGATTTGCTGCGGTGTCCATTTCATGGTTCGTGCTGTGTCCATTTCATGGTTCGAATTCTTCCAACCTCGGGTCCGTATCTTGGTGTTCGGTCGGTGTGACAGGTCTGAGTGTGACAGGTCTGAAAGCCTCGGACATGGGTATGGGTCCGATTGCCTCATCCGCGGCGCGGCGGACGCCGGCGCGCGTATCGCCAGCCTGCGCCTCACGAGTCTGGTGCTGCGTGACAGCGCGGACCTGGCGGTAGAGCCAGGCCTGTGCTTGGGCGACACGGCCGCCGCGGTCGTCCTCGACCGACGGCACGTAGCCAAGAGCGGCCAGAGCCCAGCGGGTTGCGCGGTCGACGAGCTCGACCCGGCCGATGACGTGGCCGGCCGGCCGGCCGAGTGACGGGCGGGCCAGCGTGACGATGGCTGGAGCGTCGCTGCGCGGGTCGTGGTGGAGTCGCACGCGGGCGCCCTGCCACTCGGCGAGGCATTCGCCGATGTAGGTGTATGTGCATGGCCATCCGTCTGCTGCCTGGGTGGTGGTGCGGAGCATGAGCCCGCGGACGGTGAGCTCCGCGATGCGGGGCGCCCAGAGCGCCTGCCAGAGAGCCGGTGGCTGGCGGAGCCTGGCGCCGCGCCAGACGTCCGCGGGTATCCATTGGCCGTAGCGGCTGCTTACGACGTGGCTGTTCCATCGGGCCACTGCCCGTTCGATCGCGCCGGCCAGCTGGCCGACATGGGCGAAGTGTTCACGCGGATCGGCGTTGCCGGTGAGGCAGCGCTGGTAGAGTGCGTCGACGGCCGGGTACTGGCCGCGGTCACGCCCGACGTGGCCGGGAAGCGAGGACAGGTCGCTCCAGAGTGAGTCGAAGACGATCTCGGCCACCTTCTGGTGCGGGCCGCTGGCGCGATGGATGCGTATACCGAGCCTGCGCGCGCCCTCGCTGATATTGCGCGCGGCGCTGATACCACCCTCGAGTAGGAGCGTGCGCGGCAGGCCGTGAGAGTGGAAGCCCGCGCCGATCACGCTCATGAGGTCCTCCGCCCTGTAGGTGCCGCGCGGGCGTGCCGTGAGGCCCCAGGCCAGGATGTAGTATGAGCGTTGGTCCACGCAGATCAGCAATTGCCAGCGTCCGACGTAGGGCCGGCCATCCGGCCGCAGGCTCTGCGCCCAGGCGTAGGCGTTGATCGTCCCGTCGTCTATCGTCCACACCTGGCCGGGCACAATGGGCCCATCGCCATCGCCGCCCAACCAGGGCAGGGACCCGGGCGTGTGAGTGAGCTCGAGCCTGGCGAGGCTGCGGTCGCGTGCAGTGATGAATACGGGCGCGGCGACGCGGAGCTGGTTGCGCAGTGCAGGCGGGATGGGCCGGCGTGTCTGGATACGGTCGAGGAGCAGCCTGGCGGCGGGCGACTGGATGGCGCCCGCCTCCCAGGCATCGAGCACGGCGACACGGAGACTCCCGCCATCTGCAGACTCTTGGGTGGCCGCCCACCGGCGGACGATCTCGGCCACCTCCTCGTCGGGGAGGCGTGCGGCGGGCGGTCGGCCGCGGCGCCGCGGCGATTTGGCGGCGCCATGGCCGGCTAATAGCCTATGCACACTCGAGCGGCTAAGGCCAGTCCGTGCAGCGATCTGGCGGAGGCTGAGACCTTCGGCGCGCAGGGCCTCGACCTGCGCCCGGCGGGCCTCAAATACAGCCAGTCTCTCCGCCTCAGTGAGCGACGGCGGCGTTGGGCCGCGCGTGTGGTCGCTCAGTGAGGAGACGGTAGAGGTTGCGGAGCTGCTCGATTGTGAGTAGCCGGATGTCCCGTGTGCCATAGATGTCCCTGCTCAGAGCAGCGATGTAAGAGCCAACGAAACGCCTCCGGAGCGCCGACTCGTAGATCTGGCGCTCCAGCAAGCCCGGGTCCTGCCAATGGCGAAGCCCCGGCCTGGTGTCCGTGCCGAGCCATGTGGGGTCAGCGATGCAGTGGCAGAGCGCACAGAAGAGCATCAGATCCAGCGTGCCCATGCGCCGGCTGCTGTAGTCGGGCATGGGTGGCAGCGCGCGGCCCTGGTAGGACCAGCGCCGCGCCATGGCCACCGCGTTGGCCGCGTGGCGGAGGATACACTCACGGTCCGCACCGGCGTATGACGGCTTGACCGCGATGAGACGCGCGGCCTGCTCGACCAGGTCACGGGCGTCGGATGCACAGTCAGGGCGTGGCGCGCCGTCGGGCAGCCAGCCGACGGCGCGTGCGCGGCGCCAGATCGGCCAGTAAAGGCGTGTCCTTTGGGCTGGCGTCATACGGAGGCCCTCGACCTGAGGAACGCGACCAGTGAGTCCCTGCGGATACGGAGCGGGTCGCGCTCGGCATCGAGCTCTCCGGCCGCGACAAGGCGATGGACGTGGGGCCGCCCCACCCAGAGGATTTGCTCCACGGTCTGGATCTTCAGCCAGTCGAGCAGATGAAAACCCACGATCTCATCTGTTGACTTCGGTTTGGCACCCAGCAACGTCCCGGTCCAGAGACGCCACTCAGCACGGGGGCCGCCGCTGCGGACGTCCCAGGCCTGAAGCTGCCCGGCCATGATCCAATCGAGGATCTGGCGTACGCGGACGCTCCATGCCCATGAGACGACCTCCACGGGGATGAGGACCGGTCGCCAGGATGCCGCCTCTAGATGAGGCGGTAAAAGGAGTGTTTGACTCGATGACATCGCACCACCTTTGTCTCGATCTGGTAGCCTCGGTCGCGGAGCTCCGCGATCCGCGAATGGACGGCATAGGCACCACTGAGTGCGGCCAGTTCGGGCATGGGGACCCACCGGCCTCGTGACTCCATGAGCCGCGCGAGGATGCGGGCGGCCTGTGTGGGCTGAGCATGCTCAGTCGAGCTTGGGCGCGGCATAGAAACTCTCCCTCTGGATGAGCCTGACCAGGTATGGCGAGAGGTCCTCGCCGCCCTGGCCGGCATCTATCATGGCCTCCTTGTTGGGCTCATAGCGGATCCTGAGGAATCGTGACTCTCCGGCATCGCGGAGAATGTCGACGACCTCCTCCCATGTGTGCCCCCGCAGGGGTTCGACCGCTGGCGGATGCAACCGCCAGCCCAGTTCGCCGTGGGGTAGCCTGATGGACCGGCCGTCCCAGGCGGGCGCGGCCCGCTTGGCCCACCTCCGCAGCTTGGCGGTGATGTCGGCCGCTGCTTCGTGCAGCGGCTCCAGTTTCGCCTCGTAGGCCGTCCGGATGCGCTCCAGAGCCGCCGCACGGCGGCCCTCGAGCTCCGTGATCTGTGCCTCCAGCCGCGCAAGTTCGCCCAGGAGGCTGTCTGCATCCTGTTCTGTCATGTGCATCGGCCGGCCTCTCACCGGCGGGCCCGGGGGGTGGCGTGATCGCGGGCCGGCCGGGCTCCCCGGCCCGCCGCGTCATTCATCAACAATCGCAATCCCAGCGGCCGCACCTGCGGCAGCGGCGGGCGCACGCGAGCACCAACAGGCAGAACGTCAGCAATGTGGCTGCGAACATGGCTCCTTGGGTTCCTCAGGCTGCGGCATGGCGAGCACGATCTGCCGGATGCCGATCCGGCAGAGCAGTCGGATCAGGCTGGCCCTGCTCAGCCCCAGCTCTTCAGCCAGCCTGTCGAGCCGGCTTATCTCTTCGTCAGACAGCGCTACTGGCACCGGGCGCTTATACATTCTGGCATCATTATGGTGCTATTTCGTATACTGTCAAGCCCCTCCGCAATTTTTTTGCATGCGAGGCGACTTCCCAGTTATACATTTCGTAATATGAAAGGGCGTACCCGGAAAAGGCCGATACCGGTCGCCATGGATGAAATCACCATCCGGCGCATCGACGAACTGGCACGGCTATCCGGCCAGAGCCGGAACGCCATCATTCGGGCTTGCATACTGGAAGCCCTCGACCGGATCGAACGCGACGGCGTGATTCAGATCCGCCTGCCCAGACCACCATCCACCACAGCCGGCCATGAGCTCAATGAGCGCTGATCTGGAGCAGATATGGGATGCCCTGCTGCGATGGTGCGCCACCCATGAGCTGGCGGTCGCGGCCGTCAGCAGCGCCATCTCTTGGTGGCTATGCTGGTTCATTGGCGCCCGGCGGGGTTGGGGTGCCGCCGGCCTCGCACTCGGCATGCTCGGGCCATTCGGGCTGCTCATCGTCTCTGCACTCCCACCGCGGGTATTTTGCCCGCTCTGCCGCGGGCCGAACGATCCCGCCGCCATCCGATGCCGCCACTGCGGCGAGCCCATGCCTCGCTGCACGCGCATCCGCGGCTAGACCTTCGCGCCGGCCCCGGGGCGCCCGGCCGCCACCGCGCAAGGCGTACCCGGTACACTGCGCGGCCCTGACGGAGGTGATAACCTCTTGCCCATGGGACCTGACGTCATCCAGCGCATGCGCGCATGGCTGGCGGGTCGCAAGACCTACGGCATCGCCGCCATCGGCATCCTGTACATCGTGGGCTGCTGGGCGGGCTGGTGGGCTTACGATGAGCGCATCCTGGCCGCCCTGGGCTTGGGCGGATTGGCCACACTCCGCGCGGGTCTGAGCCGCACCACACGCTCCACCGCGCCCCTGCTGCTCCTGTCGGCCGGCTGCATCATGCTGACCGGATGCGCCATGATCTCGAGCACCCAGATCGATGAGAGCCCGGAACGCAAGATCACCACGACTGTCAAGGGCCGCGCGTTCTTCGCGAGCTCCGCGACGCTCCAGAAGCTCGCGGCGACCACGACCGACAAGACCCAGTCGTTCGGCCTCGCCAGCGCGGCAACGGTCCAAACCAACTCGGCAACCGTCCTGAGCGACCTGGTCCGCCTGGTGGAGCTGCTGCGCGAATGACCGGGATCCCCACCCCATCGCCATCCGTCGCCTGGGACGTGATCCTCACGCTTGGCGTGCTGGCCAACCTGTGCGTCGCACTCGTCACGCTGGTCCGCTCCGGCCGGGTCGAGCGCCGCGAGATCATCCCGGACCCCCTGCGCGTCAGGGCCGTGGAGGACGGCGTGACACGTGACCAACACGACCGCGACGTTGCGGCGCTGCGCACGGACATCGAGGAGCTGCGGGCAGGCCAGGAGCGCCTCCACGCCCAGCTGTCGGACGGTCTCCGGCGTGTCCACGAACGCATTGACCGCCTGCCGCCCGAGATCATCGCCATCCTCCGCAACACCGGCGCGCTCGGATGACCCATGACCGCCATCACGCCATCTCCGGATGAGCGCGAACAGAGACGGCTCTCCATCCTCCGTCACCTGGCGCGCAATCCCACCAGGTGGGGCTACAACGTCGCACTCATCCGCCAGCTCCTGGCGGCCGATGGCATGCCATGCGGCGCCGACGCACTCGAGGCCGAGCTGCTCTATCTGGAGGACAAGGGCCTCGTGGCCAGGACCGAGAAGATCATCTCCCCCGAGCTCCGCGCGTGGCGCATCACGGCCGCCGGCCGCGACTACGCCGCCGAGCACGGCATCGCCTGAGTCTGCCATGGCCCTCCGACCCGCGCGCAAACCACGGGCTGACAGCCGGCTGGCCACCCTGCCAGAGCCACAGCAGGAGGAGATCGAGGCCTACGCCGCCACCCACACACTCGCCGAGACCCGTGAGGAGCTCGCGCGCCGCGGCTTCCGCGTCAGCCTGACCGCCATCTCACGCTGGCTCCAGCAGCGCCGGCTCCGCAGCCTGCTCATCCGCCAGGCCGACACCGTGCGCCAGCTCTTGGAGTGGTATCAGCAGCGCCGCCCCGAGGCGTCTGATGAGGAGCTCAGCCAGCTCGGCCAGATGTTTTTTTCGGCGTTGGCGCTGCAGAGCCAGGACGCGCGCGCATGGGTCCACATCCAGAGCCTGGCCCTCCGGCGGCGCCAGCTCGAGCTCGACCGGCAGAAACTCGAACTGCTCCAGCAGCGCGCAGCACAGGCCGAGCAGGCCGAGGCCGTGCTCGATGATGCCACCCTCTCGCCCGAGGAGCGTCAGCAGCGCATCCGCGAGATCTTCGGGCGCGCCTGACATGCCACCATGCCGCGCAAATCGAGCCAGGCCCCATCCAGCCCGCGCAGCCGCGCAGGCGCGGCGACAGCATCTTCCGGCGCCGCCAGGCGCCGCGTTGCGACCCACGCACCCACCACAGACGCAGGCGGGCTTCATGGTTCACCGCCTGCACCCGCACAGGAGGACGCAAGTGGACACCGCCACGCCGCGGCACCCGCCAGCGGCACATCGCCCGGCCGCGGCGTGGCCACCCCCCTGGCCGAATGCCTGCCATACCAGCGCCGATGGATAGACGACGAGGCCCGATTCAAACTCGGGCTCTGGGCCCGTCAGACCGGCAAGAGCTGGGCCACGGCACTCGAGGCCGTACGCGACTGCCTGGAGCGCACCACAACCTGGGTATGCCTCAGCGCCGGCGAACGGCAGGCGCTGGAATGGATGCGCAAGGCCCGCGAACACGCCGAGGCATTCCGCATCGCACTGGCCGGATATACCGAGGAGCGTGAGCATGCGGAAGCCATCCTCAAGGCCGCCGAAATCACCTGGCCCAATGGATCCCGCATCATCGCCATCCCGGCCAACCCCGACACCGCACGCGGCTACAGCGCCAATCTCGTGCTGGACGAGTTTGCATTCCATGAGCAGCCGGACGCCATCTGGCGCGCCATTTATCCATCCATTACCAATCCGCTGCGCGGGGCGAAAAAAATCCGCATCGTGAGCACGCCAAACGGCCTCGGCAACAAATTCGCCGAGCTCTGGCTCCGCGCCGATGGCTGGAGCAAGCACCGGGTGACCATCGAGGATGCTGTCCGCGAGGGCCTGCCAGTCGACATCGAAGAACTCCGCGCCGGCCTCGCCGATCCCGAAGGCTGGGCGCAAGAGTACCTCTGCGAATTCCTGGACGCAGCAGCCGTGCTGCTGCCCTACGACCTCATCGCCATGATCGAGTCGCCCGAGCTGCCACTGGCTCAGCCGCCCGAATGGTGGGGCGCATCACCCCCGGGCCGCGGACCGCTGTACATCGGCGTCGACTTCGGCCGACACCACGACCTCACCGTGGCCTGGACGCTGGAACGCCTCGGCGACGTCCTCTACACCCGGGAAGTCCTCACCCTCAGCCGCACGCCCACACCACAGCAGGTCGAAATCCTCAGCCCGCGCATCGAACGCGCGGCGCGGGTCTGTCTCGACTACACCGGCCCCGGCATCGGCCTGGGCGATTACCTGGCCGACCGCTGGGGCCGCTGGGACCCCGACGCCCACCGGTTCGGCCGCATCGAGCTGGTCACTTTCAGCGCCCCCACCAAGGCCGACCTCTTCTCCCGCCTCCGCATGGCCGCCGAAGAACGCAAGATCCGCATCCCGGCCGATCGCACCATCCGCGAGGACCTCCATTCCATCTACCGCGTCGTCCTGCCCGGCGGCGGGATCACCTATCGCGCACCGCACACGCCGGACGGCCACGCCGACCGCGCCACCGCGCTGGCCCTCGCCCTGCGCGCCGCAGCGGCCGATCTGGGCGGCGCCATCATCGACCCCGCCGTCATCCGCTACGGCCGCAACATGCGCTGCCGCTTACGCAGTCTCTCCTATCGATTCTGACCTCCAGGCGCTGGCGCCGGCAGCCTCCTCAGACCCAGCCGCGGAATGGGCCCGCGCCGTTTACGGCCGGTACCGGCCGTGAATTTTTTTGCGCGGCGAATGTCACTACAGCGGCCGGAGAAAAAAGCCGCTCATATCGCCTTTTAAAGCGATTGCTGGCCGGTCCGCATTTTCCCCCGATAAGACGTACCCGGTACGCACTTCGCAGCAGTTTCTGGCATTGGACATGCTATGGCCATGGCAGCCGCGCAAGTCGTACCCGGTACATCGCGGCCAGGCGCCCGCCGGCCTACACTGCGCACGATGCCTTTGCCGGCACCGAGGCCTGACGAGTCGCATGACGATTGGATGCACCGCTGCATGTCCGACGAGCTCATGCTCGCCGAATACCCCGACCAGCAGCAGCGCGCAGCCGTCTGCTCGCGCATCTGGGAGCAGACAGCCGCCCGTCAGTCTCATCATGCCGCAGCAGGTCTCCTCTACGAGGGCCGCATCAGCCTGCCGTGGGCCGAAGGTCTGGTGCCGGACTGGATCATGTGGATGCCCGGCGGCGTCCATGAGATCGCCGCGCACCGGGCCGGCAAACCCTGGCGCGGCCGCATACATGTCGGCCCAGAAGACGCCGAGGTCGTCCAGGCTGCACTGGCAGAGTTGCTGCGCGGACGCCAGCGACCCTACATCGATTTCGATCACTCTGGCGGCGCTGCCGCCGGCTGGCCGGTCGAGGCCGCCTGGCGCGAGCAACCCGAGCCGGGCATCTACATCCGCGTCGAATGGAGCGCCGCCGGCCGCGAGGCCATCCTCGGTCGCACCTATCGTGCGTTCTCGCCGCGCTGGTACGCGCGCGAGGATCCCGATGGCACGGTCCATGTCGCAGGATTGCCGCTCAATGTCGGCGGCCTGGTCAACGACCCGGCTTTCACATCGATCCAACCCATCTGGACCAGCAGAGCAACACAGGACCCATCTATGACCACCAACACTGAACTCGCCGCGCTGCAGGCTCGCATCGCCGAGCTGGAGGCGCAAAAGCAGGAGCTGGAAGCCAGGCTCCAGTCGGACGAGACTCGCGCCGCGCTCGAGGCAGCGCAGGCCGAGCTCAATACCACACGCGACCGATTGACCAAACTCGAGCAGGAGCTCGAAGCGCGCAAGCGACGCGATGCCGATGCCTGCATCCAGGCCGCCATCGCGCGCGGCGCCATCGCGCCCAAGGACGAGGCATCCATCGAACGATGGCGGAAACTCATCCTGGAGGATCCCGCCAATGCCGATCTGCTCGCCCGATTGCCCGGCCGGCCGGCCCTCCAGGCAGGCCGTTCTACCACCACCACCGCGCCCCAGGCCGCCGGACGCCCGCGCATCGAGATCGTCACGCCGGACATCTCCGACGTCTTTCGCGGCTACATCTCGGCCAGCACGCCTCGTGACCGCGGCTGGATCTACCACAAGGAGATCAAGCCGCTGCTCGACAAAGGCGAACGTATCCCATGGGAGCGGCACCCGGTCGAGGCTGCCAATGTACTCGGCACGCTGGTCGGCAACATCATCGCACAGCGCATCCTGGACCTCGTGGTCTCCCGCAGGCCCATGTTGCGCAACGTCACCACGGACTTCAGCGACCAGCCGGCGCGCAAGGGCCAGACCATTTACACCCGCGCCGTCGGCCTGCCCCAGGTCGTCGACTTCGGCTCCACCACTGCGAGCGACACGGCCGACACTGACTACACCGTGGCCCTGGACCAGCACAAGCAGGTGCAATACAGTTTCACCGCGGCCGAGTACCTCGGCACCGCGCGCGACCTGGTAGCCGAGCACGCCGAGGCCCAGGCCGTCGCCATCGGCAACGCACTCGTGGATGCTGTGGCGGCCCTCATCACCACCGCGTATACCTCCGCCATCACCCAGGCACCGGCCGGCGCCTCCTTCTCCACCGTGACCGCCGCTGCCAAGGCGCTCAACACCGCCGGCGCGCCGGACTTCGGCCGCTACGGCTGGATCAACAGCGATCTCGCCGAGGCCCTCGCCAACGACCAGGTCGTCATGGAGTATCTCGACGGCGACAATCGCAGCGCCTACGGGCGATGGAGCCGGATAAAGGGCTTCGAGGAAATCTGGGAATACCCGGCCCTGCCCACCACCGGCAACCTGGTCGGTTTCTTCTTCCAGCGCTCGGCGCTCCTGCTGGTCACCCGCGTGGCCGACGACCCCGCCACGCTCGTCGGCGCCGGCTACCCCGGCCAACTCCAGGTCATCACCGACCCCGTCAGCGGCCTGTCGGTGCTCTCGGATCGCTGGGTCTCCCAACAGACCCGCGCCATCAACATGCGGCTCGACGTCCTCTACGGCGTCGCGCGCGGCATCCTCAACTGCGGCGTCCGCATCGTCAGCGCCTGATCCCACGCGCCATGATCCCGGGTATCCGATCCACTCTCGCGGGCCTGATCCTTGGGGTCGGCGGCAAGGCGGTCCACCTCGACGTGGGCACCGTCGCTGCCGCCGGCTCCACCCAGTCGGGCGCCGCCCCACTCACGGCGCCGGTCAACATCGTCACCGGCGCATCTGGCACCAACGGTGTCCGCCTGCCCAAGCCGGCTCGACCCGGTCAGATCGTCTGGGTCTACAGCTCCGCGGCCACCAACGCGCTCAAGGTCTATCCGCATGCCGGCGGGGACATCAACGATGGCACCACAAACGCCAGCATCGACGTCACGGCGCGCACCCTGCGCGCCTTCATCGCCGTGGACTCGACCACCTGGGCCGCATGAGCATCACGCCCGAACAACTGGGCCTGGACCCGGAGCGCATCGAGCAACTCCGCGCCGCACTCAGCACGCCGGAGCAGCCCGATGCCCTCGAACAGATCCTCGCCGAAGCTGAGGCCGAGGTCGACGGCCTCACACGGGGGTGGCAGGTCGACCCGGTACGGCGACGCGGCTGGCTGCGGGCCATCGCGCTGTACCGGGTCTTCACCCTCGCAGGCGGTGCCCCCGAGAGCCTCGCCCAATGGTACGAGAGCACCATGGCCGAGCTCCGCGACATCGCCGCAGGACACCGGCCCAACCTCGCCCGCCAGGACGAGCCAGAAGATGGCAACCCAGGCCCGCTCTGGGGCGCCCAACCGCCCATCCCCACCAGGCTCTGATCACGCCAGCTCATGCCGCATAATACCTGGACACACCCCATCTCACACGCCATCACACTCGTCCGCGCCAGGCTCGAAGCCGCACGCTGGCGCGACACCACGGAGCCGCTCTTCCATGCCCTCCTGCTCGTCAATAGCGACCCCTCCCCGGCGCATGCCGACGTCATCGGCGATCCGCCGCGCCTGTGCATCATCGCGCCCGGCGAGTTCGTATGGTCGCCGCTCACATCCGGCCCGCGCATCGTCTGGGCGCGCGCATTCACCCTGCAGCTCTGGTGCTCGGCCCTCGACATCCGCCGCGCGCCGGGCATCTCGCCCGACGCCCTGGAGCTCGCCGAGGCCACACTCCCACATGTCACCGGCCGGCTGTCGGCCGATACGCCGCACCCGGTCGCACAGCCCGAACGCATGACCCCGTTCTCAGTCGAACTGCCCGACCGGCCTCGCCGCGCCGGTTGGACCATCTCACTCCTGCTGACGCTCGCACACGACTCGATGACTCAGACACCACAGATCACCCGCGCCGCGAGCCCGTCCGCTGCCGGCGCATAACGACCACTGACACATGGCACTCACCATCGCACCCATGTCCATCTCAGCGCACGCGCGGTTCTTCCGCGCGGGCGACACCTACACAGACCCCGCTCCCGGCGGCACCGCAGGCCCCAACGCCAAGCCCGCCGCTACGGACACCGGCTGGCTGGATCTCGGGACAGTCGAAACCTGGGAAATGACCATCACCGATGAGGAGGACAAAATCGTCTGGGCCCCCTCCCCCGGGCGCCTCCTCAAGAAAGACGTCATCACCGTCAAACAGGGCCTGCAGGTCCGGCTCACCACAAATGAGCTCACCCCACAGGCGCTCGAGCTGTTCTTCCGCACCTCCGAAGAGCTCACTACGTCGAGCACATCATTCACCCCGCTTGGCATCGTCCCACGCAAAGGCTGGCTTGAGATCACCACGTATAACCAGGACGATGCCGAGATCATCCAGCTGTCCGTCTGGTGCAGGCTCCGCGTCACCGGCGGCATGCGCGGCGGCAACGGCGAACTCATCATGCCGGAATACACCGCCGACGTCCTCCACAGCACCCTCAACACCGGCACCATTGCCTGACGCACATGCGCATGCGACGTCTGCTCCTGATGATGCCCGTGGTCTGCGCACTACAGGCCGCACACGCCGCCACGGTCACGGGCGACCTCCGCGACATCACCGGCCAGCCCCTCAGTATCCGCATCACCTTCCGGCCCGAACTCACCCCGCTGTTCGACGGCACCCAGACCGTCCTGGACATCCCGCGCTCGGTCTGGAGCACCAATGGCACATTCACAGCCGATCTGGTCGGCGGATGGTACACTGCCGAGTTCGGGCCATACGGCAAGCCGATCAGAATCGCCGTCCCGCAGAATCCCGGCACCTACACCTTCGCCTACTGCGCCTCCCTGCGGACCAATGTCACCACCTACTATCTGCCGCTCACCAGTCTCGCCGCAGGCTGGGGCATCCTCGCGCAGACCAACCAGACACTCGTCACTGTGAGCATCGACCCCAACGTCCTCACTGCGGGCGGGCAGACACCATGGGCACAGGACATCGATGCCGCCGGGCATAGCCTGCTCAACCTGGGCAATCTGGACGTCCGCGGCACGCTCTACGGAGATGCCGCCGGGCTAACCAATCTGACTGCCCGGGATCGGCTGATGGTGATCAACCGGTCTGATTGGCCTGTTCTCACAAATGCCGCGGATGAGGACGTTTTAACTTTCCCTTCCGTGGTTTGGGATCCGGTCAATGGAAAATGGCATTTGTACGTGTCAAGAAGCACCACAACGGATCAAAATCAGCACATTGCGCTTTTTGTGTCGACTGATGCTAAGACATGGGATCGTCATGGGAACGTGGTGTTGCCCGGTGGTAGTGGAGATTTTGCCAACGAGATTTTTTGTGGTGTGCCTGTCGTCTGGCTGGAAAGCAATGGTACATGGTGGATGGCTTACCTCAGCCGGTTGTCGCCCGGAACGCCTTCTTGGGCGATTGCATTTGCATCGTCGACCGACGGGACGAATTGGACCAAGCAACAACGCCTGAACTTACCTGGACATTGGTCGTATGGAAACACAGAGCCTGTTAATGTCCTGCGCGTGGGTGGCACTAATTTCCTTTATCACACTACAGTCTCGCCTGATTCCAATGGCCGGCGTATAGGCATCTTATGGTCCGCTGATAATGTGACGTGGTACGCGCATCCGGAGCCCGTCATTAGCACTCCGACACGGTATGGCCATGGGGTGTTTAATGGTGTTGTTTTGCCGATGCGCGGGTCTTACTGGGCGATTTTGCCTTTCTATTCAGTTGGAACGGAGGAAGCTGGCCTTGGCTTGTGGAATGCGGACAATCCATGGCTAACAAATGCGGTGTTTCATGGGACTGTCATGGGCACGCGGGCGAACAATTGGGACAATCGCAATCTCGATGTGATTGGTGTATTCACAGACGATCATACGCGCACCACATGGAACGCGATTGGCGGGCGCATGCTGTTTTACTATGGTGCACAGGGCCGGAGTTGGACATGGAACGGCGTTTACGAGCCCTGGGTAATGGGCTCCGCGGAATTTGCATGGGGCACTGGTGACCCCGGTGTTGTGGAAGATTCCGGATTCTTGTGGGCGGATTTTCTGAATGTCAACAACACGAACGTCAACCTTGAATACAGACTTGATGTTGCGGGTCAGGCCCAGGTGCGCAGTAATCTTGTCGTTGGCGAAAATCTGGTTGTCGGGTTGCGATCCAATGTATTTAAGAAAACGTACACCGCTCCGGCGTACTCTACGAATTGGATCCGCATTGCAGAAACGGTTGATTCTGTGGCCAGATTGTATGACGGCGAGTTTCGCCTTTGGTGGGGGACATCCGGCAACCACGGCCTGTACACGGTTGTGGTGAACGGCATGTGGCAGAACCTGTCGCGCTCACCGGTTGTTCAGGTTTTTGGTTCTGCCTACAATTCACCACAGATTGTGTCTGCGGTGCGGTTGGTTTATCCACCTAGCAGTAGCAGCGGGAAAGCATACATCGATGTTCTCGTGGAAAACAACACGAGCTCGTCGCAGGCCATACGTATTGCTTTCACTGACACGTCTGCTTACGGGATTAGTTTGTTGGACCCTGTCGTTGTGACAAATCCGATCGCGCCCTACACCGGTGCCAAGGTTGTTGTGTCTTCGCTGGAAAAGACCTCATGGCGCGTGTCGAATGCCTACGGTGACGTGTCCATTGGTTCGACGTCCGGCGAGCTTGTGAGTTCCAACGGCGCTGTTCTGGCCGGCGTTACCAGAATGAATTCGCTGCTGTGGCCGTCATTTAGCGGCGCGCGCGTTTCTGGCAACGATCCTGTGGACACGACAATCGCTTCCGATCTTGGCGGTAACTGGCTGTTTGGGACGCTGCCGTACACGGTTGAAGCTCCGAACAACAAGCTGTTCCGCGCGGATAGACGGTATTCGTGGGTGTACGCGACGAATTCGTCCGGCCAGATTTCGGCCTCTTCACTTGCTGCTCTTTTTGACGGAGTTGTGGATAACACTCTCAGTGTCCCTGTGACGTCATTGCCGCTTCACGTGGAAGTTACGAACACAGCGGCTATAGCAACAGTTTCACAGTATTTTGGGTTCATATTGCCCGGGCATCGCGGAACTTGGACAACGAGCACATTGAAGTCTTGGGTCTTCCAGATCCTGACGTCCTCGGGTTGGGTGACAATTGTCGACAGGCAAAATGTGACCGACCTTCAACCGCTTGGATTTGCCGCGAGACCAACATCGCTTACCTCGACGGCGATTTATGGCTTTCGGCTTGTGGTATTGAGCGGCGATGGACCGCCGTGGTCGACGACGACCCTGACGATTCCGGAGATTGTCGGTGTCGAGCGGGGCAAGACGGCGATGGCGCGATCCGGAGAGCTTCTGGCCGCGGATGGTGGGGACCTCTACGGCAGCTTGACGGTGTGGTCCAATCTTGTTGTGGGCACTGGCGCAGGTTCTGGGGCCTCGATAATCGGGAACGGTGCCGGTATTACAAATATTCAGCCATCCGGTATTGCACAGAGTGGGGCTACTGCCGGGCAGGTCCTCAAATGGACCGGGACACAATGGGCGCCTGGTTATGATCTGCAGGGCTCTGGAGGCGGAGGTGTGTCAGAGTTTGTTGCAGCCGGGCAGAACATTGCTGTGGCAACAAACGTAACAGCGAACGGTACGCTGTATACTGTTTCTCTCCCAGATGAACTCTCGGTATCTAGCCTAACCGCTGATGACTTCATACAGACATCTGGCGACGTCATCGCATCGGGTCAGCTAACCGCCCAGAGCGGGTCTTTCTCAGGAAACCTCTCCGCTCAAGGTACTGTGTCGGCTCCTCGTGTTCAGGCCACAGATTACGTCAGCGCATTGAATTCATTGCGCGTAGGCACTGCCACGAGGCTGTCGGAGGGATTTCTTGATTTCGGCAACTCAGATAGCGATAGCTTCATCAATGTGGGCACTGAAAGGCTTTACATTACGAACGCTCTCAGCATTCGTGTTGACGGCCAGATTGAGATGCCATCTGCCGTTGTCACGAACTCTTTGGAGGTCAAAGGCGTGATTCACGGCAACGGGATTGGCGTCACTAACATTCCGCTTTCCGGGCTGGCGCAATCGGGGGCAGCACTGGGGCAGGTACCGCAATGGGATGGAACGCAATGGGTTCCAGCGTCTGTAAATCCGGTGAATCTGGGTTTCTTTGATGTGAAGTCCTATGGGGCGCAGGGTGACGGTGTGACTGATGACACGTACGCGATCCAATCTGCGATTGAAGCTGCGCGTGCTGCCGGCGGTGGGATTGTGTGGTTCCCGCCCGGCACATACATGGTGAGCACCAACGATGCTGGTTGGGTGAATGGAAATGGCACGCCGGCCTCATTGATCATTACGAATGTCGGCAGGATTGAGCTGCGCGGCGCCGGGCGTAATCTTTCAATCATCAAAGTCGTGCCCACACTGACAACGACGCTCGCCCCTCAAGGCGTGATCATGTTGGAGCACATCAACGTGTCAGAGGTGATTGTTTCCGATCTCACGTTCGATGGTAACCGCGAGGCGAGGGGAATCACGACGACGTGGACCGCATACAATGAGGATGACGGTTACAGCGTGGAAGGTTCTGATCGCTTGGTTGCAACGCGTGTCCGCGTGCAGAACGTGGCGAATGACGCATTCGACATCGACAATGTGAAGAACTCGGTGTTCGTGGACTGTGAAGCGTTGAACTCTGGTGAAACCGGGTTTGGTTTTGGCGGCAACTGCACAAACATTGTGGCGTCGTCGTTGCGTGTTTACAACTGCGGTTGGTTGGTCGGATCGCCGAATGCCGACAACGGCGGGTTTGTGTTACATGATGTGTTCAACGCGCAGATCAACGGGCTGTTGTTGGCTTCCAACTATGTTGCGTTGGACGTGGCTGGTGCGAAGAACATCGTGATTGACGGGGTCACGGTTGTGCCGAAGCCCGGTGTTGTCACCACGAACATTATGCTTGCGGGTGGGTTGTCAGGTGTCCGGTTGTCAGACGTGGTTGTTCGGTATGAGCCCGGGTTTGGGCCGGTGGCGAATACGGTCGGGATATGGTTGGGCCGCAGGTATTTTGGTGCAACCCAGCTGTACAGCCCTACAACGGATGTCTGGATCGATGGTGGGTTTGTGCATGCCTACTATCCTGTGTTGGGGTTTGAGGCGTATGACATTCGGATCAGCGGCCTGCATGTGAACGGTTACGAGGGCGTTTTTCTGCGGTCTGTCACCAACGTTGTGGTGGAGGGCAATTACATTCAGGCCAGTCCATCGATGCGCGTGCAGGGTGAGTCGCGAGACATTACAGTACGAAACAACACTTTTTCTGTATACGCTTACGGTCCGGAGTTTGTTGGCCCCGGGCCTTTCTTGATTTCCGGGAACCATTTCAGACGGCAAGCTTCCAGCTCCAATCCCTCGTTACGGCTCTGGCAGGCGACCACCAATGCGGTGGTCACAGGTAACGTCATTTCGAGCAATCTCGGACCGTTCTGGCTCGCGGGCTCCAATCACGTCGTGTCAGCGAACGCCTTTTACAGCGGCCTGGCCTTGTATGGCACCGAGGTACAAGGTAACGAAATTCGCGACAACGTGATTGGCGGTGGTGGTGTGACTGTTGCCAGTGGCACGCCATCGTACGGGGCACAGCGCTGGATTAACAACAAGCGTCCTGACGGCGGCCCTGTGGATCTTGCCGTGGCATTGACCCGGACGGACGACAGTTACCTGCCAGCAAGTGTTCCGTTGAGTGCCTTGTCTCAATCCGGAGCTGCTGCGGGGCAGGTCCCGCAGTGGAACGGTTCGTCGTGGGTGCCGGCGACGGTATCCGGTGGTGGCGGTGGCGGTCAGACGGTTGCGTTGACAAATGCCTACAGTGACGCAGGGTCGCTGAAAATGGACCTGCAATCGCTTGGTTTGCCGGCCAGGTTGCCGCGCACGTATGTGGTGACGATTGCGTTGCAGGGGGAAACCTCGATTGAAGAGCCCGGCTTGTCCCCGCGTGTCAGCGGCGACAGGATGGTGTGGCTTTTGCAAAAGTTGAACTCTGCCAGTATCGTGCTGGGCGCCAATTCGTTCCACTATTACACGGCCGTCATGCGGCATCTCACCAACGACATCAACGCGCTACCAGTCGGCGCCCGGGAGGTGTACGAGCTCGTTTGGGACTCGGGCGGCTGGCGACTGGCGAACGAGGCGAACACGGTCGTCCAACCGACGACCAACGCACAGCCGGCCGAGCCGTTCTACGGCATTGCCAGCATCGGGGTTGATCAGTCTGGCAACCGTGCGAGCGCATGGCTGCCTTTCTTTTGGCAATCCCCAGTCGGATGGGGCAGCCACCAGATCTGGCGCGTTCAAAATACAGGGAACACCCTAAGCAGCGACTACACTACTCTGAATTTAAGCGGCGGCAACGGTACGCCAGTTAAAACCAACACATTGGGGGATTACTACGCATGGTCGATTTGCATCTGGACGAATGGATCAGCCCCAAGCGTTGGTTACATGCATTCTCACAACATCAAAAATCACACAAAAGGAACGTATGCCGTGGTCTGGAACGTTGGGCTTAACCACACAAACAACGTAAGAATTGCTCTCGCAGTAACCGGATCATCACCACTATCTGACGTTCCGCAAAATGGTGGAACATTAACCTCATCGCGGCTTGGATTTGTGCTGGATGAAGGCATCTGGAAAGTGTGGATGCATGACGGCGCGCCGGGCAACCAGACAGCGTCGTATGTGAACCTTGGCATACCAGCATCTACCAACTACGGGGGTGAATACAGCCTTGCCTTGACATTTAAGGACAATCCAACCGGAGCCACCGGTGTGGATTGGTGGATAAACGGCATCAAGGTATACTCTGTGGATGATATTTCAGTATACATGCCACAGAACTGGGACGACGCTGGAGCGACGCCTACCGTGACGTATACAGCGACAGCGGCTGGCGTTACAGCTGGCATGCGCGTGTATTCGTTGCAGGCCTATGAACGCCCGAGACGGTTTGAGGCGTTGTGGTGACTTTCAGCCGGATAGTTCGGGGAACGAAAATGAAACGATCAAAACTGTCACATGATCGATGGCAACCGGTGGCAACCCCCGGAGGATTAACCTGTTGCGGGTGCGACAGGGAGCCAGCGGATCAGCTCCACGTAAGGCCGATACGATCCATCGAAGCCACCTTCTCGCATCCATGAACGCGAACGAGGATACCCTCTGGCCCCGCAGGCTGACACTCGCGCGTGCCGATGGCGCGCCATGCGAGATCGATCTGCGACCACTGCCACTGCGCGACTATGACCGCGCATGGGCCGCACTGGATGATGAATTCTCTCTCGCAGCCGTATGCACCGGGTGGTCGCGGGACCAGGTGCTCGAGCTCGCACCCGATTCCTTCGAGCAACTCATGGCGGCCATCCGCGACGTCAACGCCCGCGGTTTTTTCGCATGGTCGGCGCGCCGACAGGCGCGCATCGCGGAGGCCGCGCGCACAAATATGGAGGCCATCGCAGCCCTTCCGCCAGAGCTCGCGCGCGAGATCCTGGCCAATGCCATCTCGCAGAGCTCGTCGCCGCAGCGGCCGCCATCACGGGCATGACATGGAACGAGGTCATGGAACTGTCCCTCGAGCAACTCGAATGCATCCTCGCAGCCGCGGCCAGACACCAGCGTCAACTGGCCACGCTTACCGGCGCCGCGGTCGCAGCCGCACAAGCGGGCGGCCAGGCATGGCGTAGATTCCTCGACGCCATGGGAGACTGACATGCCCATCACCACCGCCACACTCGGCATCGAGGTCACCGCGCGCGGCACACGCGAAACCGCCGATCAGATCGAGCGGGTCAACCAGGCTGTCCAGCGCGTAGCCACCACCACGCGCACATCCACAGCGGCTATCCAATCGCTGCAAAAATCGGTCTCCGGCCTCTATAACAGCGCGCAGGCAGCCTCCGTGGTCCTGATGGTATTCGGCGGCGAGCGCATGCAGCAGATCACCATCGCATCCATGGCCGCGACGAACGCCGTCAACTCGCTCAAATACGCCGCCGAGGCCGCAGGCATCTCCTTGGCGGCAGCAGCCGTCCGCATGGGCGCCTTTGTCGCCGCGGCCGCAGCTGTGGGCATGCTGGCATCCAGCATCCTGGGGCGATACGAGACAGACATCGCCGACGCGGAGGAACTCTCTCAAATACTCGATGACCGGCTGCGTAGATTGAACGAGGAAAAAGCGCGACGCGATCAGGAGCGGGCGAAGATACCCCAGCAACGCGAGCAGGCCCTCCGCTTCCAACGCGAATATTCGGCCACCACGCTGTCCTTCCTGCATGCCTACATCCCGCTCGAAACGCGCAGGCTCCAAATCGAGACGCAGCACAAGGACCTGGTCGCCCTCTACACGGACCTCCTGCGCGAGGGTCTCATCACCGAGGAGCAGCGGCGCCAGAAAATCATGGAGCCCGATATCGAGCGCATGCGCGCCCTCATTCAGCTCAGGCAGGAAGAGCTGGCGATCATCCAGTCGCGCTGGGACATCACGGACCTGCGCCGCCGCCAGGAAATGGCCCGCCTCGGCGTCCAACCGGAGCTGCTCGGACCCGACCCCCTCTCCTGGGCACAAACCTTCCGCGCAGCCATGATAGACATCGTGGATGCTTGGGGCGGACTCGCCGCCCAGATGGCCGGCGCGTTCCGCTCCGCATGGGAATCCGCCATCGCGTCCATCTCCGATGGCATCACCGGCCTCATCGTCGGTACACGCACATGGGCCCAGGCCCTCTCGCAAATTGGCCTGGGCATCCTCCAGCACATCGTCCACAGCATCGTCCAGATTGGCGTGCGCTGGGTCGCCACCCAGCTCCTCGTCGCCACGGTCGGCCGCTCCCTGCTGGCCGGTGCGCTCGCCACCGCGGCGCCAGCCGCCGCTGCTGCGGCGGCGCAATGGACGCCGGCCGCCATCGCCGCCAGCACGGCCACCATGGGCGGCGCGGCCATCGCCGGGGCCGCGGCACTGACCAATGCCGCCGCCAGCACCGCGCCAGTCATGGCCGCACTCAGCGCAGTCGCCCTCCCGGGCTATCAGAGCGGCGGCTACACCGGAGCGGGCCCCGACAATCGGCCCGCGGGCATCGTACATGCCGGCGAATGGGTCATGCCCGCATCGGCCGTCCGCGCATGGGGGCATGATGTCATGGCCGCCATCCAGGCCGGCCCGCAGAACATGCCGCGCATGGAGCCGCGCATCCACATCTATTTCGACCGCGAAGCCTGGGTGCGCGCCTCGCGCGACGATATCGAGGCCATTGCGGTGGATGCATTTCGCCGCCGCATCATCTGACGTAGGGCCATGATCCGCAATGTCACATTACCCGGCGGTGAGACGGCGTGGGCGATCATCGAGCCGCCTGATGGCTCGTCGCCGGTCGAACTCAGCATCATGGCGCCACAGGCGAGCGAGCGGTCGCTCGCCGAGCGCGAGGCACGGCGCCTTGCGGCCGCTGCGCCCAGGCTCCGCATCCGATGGACCAGCACCGCCGCGGCCCTCGATGACCTCCCATCCGCACTCACGGGCATCACGGATGACCATGTGATCATCCCGCTCTGGCCATGGCTGGATGATACCACCCCATGGTCCGGCTCGCTCATCCTCTGCTGGGACGAACAGACCGCCACAGTCAACCCGCCTGACCCGGACTCCTGGCAGCACCGCGCGCCTGCCATCGTGGGCCGTCTCTCCCGCATTCCTGACATCGCCATCGCCGGCGACGCCATTTCCATCTCCTGGGATATCGCAGAGGATGGCCCGCTGGCCTATGCCTGGTCTCCGCCCGCCCCGGCGCCATCTCCGGGCCCCGATCTGCCCGATGGCACGCAAGTCTCCATCTGGCCCTGGCACCTGTTGCCATCGCGCATGCGCATTGTCTCATCGATCAGGCTCCATCAGCTCGGCGATCATCGTGACGCCACCTCCGCCACTTATCCACATGCCCCATGGCGCCTCATCGAGCTCGGCAGCGTCATCCTCCCGGAGCCCGCCGCAGCCATGACCTGGCTCTGGCATCATGCCGGCGACTATGTATGGATCCCAGACCCATCCCACCGCGCATCATTGCTGGCCGCGGCTGCTCAGGGTGCCTCTTCCATCGATATCTCCCCGGCCGAATGGACAGACACCCATCCATGGATCGCTGTGCTCACGCCGGATGGATACTCGGCCCACCGCGTCACCGCACGCGCGGGCGATACCGTCACCATCTCGCCGTCGCTGTCATCCGCCATCGCGTCGGCCACTTGCTCCGTCCACCGCGCCATCCTCTGCCGGGCCGATGGAGACGTGTCCATCCGCATCTGGCCCGGCTATGCCGAGATGTCCACGCGCTGGACCGAGCTGCCGCCAGAATACGCCGCCCAGCCTCCTGGCTGGACACGCGGCACCCACATCGGCCATGTCACGCCCATTGCCCGTCTCTATGAAGTCACCATCAGAGGCATCACCTGGCGATGGACGGACTGGGAGGCCGACCTCTCCTGGGCCGCACAGACCTATCCATCACGCCCGACCGAGCCGCCCACCATCATCCAATCCTCCGACCTCCAAGATGACGCACTCTCTCTCCGTATGCGCCGCGCCGGTGCCAGCGGCGCCGACTGGCTCGACCTCTGGCGGCCTGGCGCGCTCCTCGATGCCAGGCTTGTCATCCGCGAATGCAATCCAGACGGCGCTAATGCGACCAACGTGCAGACCATCTGGCAGGGCACCATCACGGCCATCACCTGGGACGGCCCCATCGCCACCGTGCAAGCCGAGCCCCTCCACGCCACACTCGGCCGCCACATCCCGCGCCTGCTCATCCAGCGCGGCTGCAATCACAGGCTCTTCGACAGCCTCTGCGGTCTGTCGCGCTGCGCATGGATATTCACGGCCTCCGTTGTCTCGGCCTCAGGCCCGCAGGTCACCATCGGCTCCATCACCCGCCCGGGTGGATTACCGGCCGGATTCGGATTCGAGCACTGGTTCGCCTGGGGCATGCTCGAGCGCTCATCCGGCGAACAAATCATCATCGCCGACAGCGCGGCGCTTGCCGGCGGCCAGATCACCCTGTCCCTACTCTCGCCGCCCGAGGAGCCCCTGGCCGCGGGCGAGACCATCACGCTCCTGCCCAATTGCGACGGCCTGCCGAGCACCTGCCAGGCCTACGATGCGGCCTCCAATCCGACGGGGAAATTCGATAACTGGGCCAATTTCGGCGGATTCCCCTATCTGCCCGCGCTCAATCCGTCTCTCCGCGTCACCACCCAGACCATCCATACCGGCGGGAAGAAATGATCACGCAGCTCACACTGATGGATGCGGCAGCACGGCGCTGGGTCGGCACACCTTTTGGTCCGGGCAAGCCGGTGCCCGGCGTCCGCGCGACGTGCCACGGGCTGGTCGCCGAGATCCTCCGCTCAGCCGGCCTCCTCCCACAGGAGCTCGAGCTGCCCGAAGGCCCACTGCGCCATGGCCTCTACTCGGACCGCAGCCTGATCGCCGAATGGTTCTCCGGCCCTGGCGCCCAGTGGTTCGCGGACATCCAGCCCGGCCTCCATCGCCCCGGCGATGTCCTCGGCGCGCGCATCGGACGCTGCATCCATCACCTCATCCTATGCATCCCCAGCGGATACATCCATGCCGTGGACCGCATCGGCTGTCAGATCATGCCGGCCCTCCCTGAGCAGTGGCGCCGCCGCATCGAGGCCGCCTGGCGGCCGCGCCTCCTCATCGCGCCCCACGACCACTTGCAGCCATGAAGACCGCGGATGTACCCGAGCCCGATATCCCCGACATGAGCCCCGATCTCTGGGGCACTGCGCAGGAAGCCGTGCCTGTCCCCTACCTCGCCGGCATGCGTATGATCGGCGCACACTACCTCACGCCGGCCGTCGAAATCCTGGTGGTCGAGCAGGAGGTCGGCGGCAAGAAAGGTAAATGACATGGGCAAGGGCGGAGACGCAGCCACGATCCGCACCTACTATGGCACCTTCGGCGCACTGATCTGCGCCGGGCCGATTGCCAAGCTCTATCAGATCTGGGCCGACGGCGAGCTCGTCGTCTCATGGCCGGATGGACTAGATGCCGCCGGCGACTCCACCGACATCACATCGGCGATCGACCCACAATGGTTCGGGCCCAAGGGCGGCACCGCCATCATTCACTGGGGCACCGCCACACAAATCGGTCCGGCATGGCTGCCACAGGCCAACTACCGCCATTGCGCATGGCTGGCCTTCCGCTATTTCCGCTTCGGCGCATATCGCGGCGGCCCACCTAACATCCAGGTCGTCGCGGCCCGCCTGCCGCAAGTCCCCATCACCATCGTGCCGGCCGCATACAATGTCCTCGTGGACGGTCGCGCCAATCCCATCGCCATCATCGCCGAGCTCCTGCTCAGCCATTGGGGCCTCGCATGGCCGGAACCCATGCTCGACGCAGCCTCCTGGCAGACGGCCGCCGCGGAAGCGCATGCTGGCGCACTCACATCCTTCGTGGCCCCGCTACTGACCGGCCAAACAAACGCCCGCTCTATCATCGCCAGGCTCCTACACTACTGCCGTGCCACGCTCTACTGGACGGCCCAGGGCACCCTCGCCATCCGCATCCGCAAGCCGGGCCAGCCAGACCCTGCCAGCCCCACATTCGATTATACGCACCTCACGGAGCCGCCATCCATATCCATCGCCGGCCCGGGAGGCGTCCCGACAGGCTGGGTCATCACCTATACCGACCGCGACCGGGGGTGGAAAACCACCTCCGAACGCCTGGACAACCTGGGCGCACAGGACAGACGCGCAGAAGAGCACCGCATCACCATTGATGCCCCGGATGTCATGACCGGCCCACATGCACGCGCCATCCTGGCCGAGTATGCCAGAGACACCGCCAGGCCGCAGGCCGGCGTATCGGCGGCCATCCTGCGCGCGCATGCCGCCCAGCTCACTCCGGGCGCCACATGCTGGATCGACCTCGAGCCGGAGCCCGGTGGAACTGGCTTCCTGGCCCTCTGCCGTATCCGCAAACTCTCCAGGCCACCCGCCGGCCCCATCTCCATCGAGGCCGACATCGACCCCGCCGCAGACATCGTCCCATACGCCAACCCCGAGCCGCCCCCGGCCCCCGCAGCAGCATCCTGCGCGCCCATCACACAGGCCATCGTCATCCCGCTATCCAGCGACGCCACCGGCCATCAGCCCGCCATCGCCATCCTCGCCGCCAGACCGCAGCCAGATGCCATCGGCTACGCCATCCACCTGGGCACCGATCCGAATGGCGACTTCACGCCGCTGGGCATCTCATACTCCTGGGCACAGCCATGCTCACTGGAGTACGACTTTGCTGCCGACGACGACGCGCTGGCCATCTCCATCCCATCCGGCCCCGACGACTGGTACCCGCAGCTCGCGCCCGGTGAGGACCTCGGCGCCATGGATGACCGTCTCCTCTTGGTCCTGGCCAAACTGGCAGCTGGCACCGACCGCGTGGCGATCGATGCTGACGGCAGCCCGGTGGTGGAGATCCTCAGCATCCGGACCGCGTCACCAGCGGGCTCCAGCTGGGACCTGCTGGCCTGGCGCGGCCGGAAAGGCACCAGCGCCCGCAATTGGGCCTACGCAGACACCGTCGGTTGGCTCATCCCGGGCGCGCTCCTCCAGCCTTTCACGCATGACACCATCCTGCAGAGCATCCTCGATGGCACTATCCTGTACCTCCGACTGACTGCCTTCAGCGACTATGCGGCGGATGCCTCTACCCCCGTCCCGCAGCGTACCATCGTGATGCCGCCGAGCTACAACATCCGCCCCACCATCACCTGGCTCACCCCGGCCTCCAGTCCCCACACCTTGCCTGACAGCGGCCAGCTCTCGCCGGACGCGGACATCACCGACCCCGACGGCGACATCCGCCGCATCGCCCTCTGGTACGTCGATGAGCAGACGGGCAGCCGCGCCACCATCCTCGACGAGCCCATCCACCCATCGGCCGCCGTCAGCCTGGCTGACCTCCTGTCAGGGCCGCTCACCTTCGGCCCCCAGACATCATCGCCGCAGTATTACACCCTCTGGCTCGCCGTGTGGGACGCGGCCGGCGCGTATGTCGCGACCAGCAGATCAATCTTCTTGCCGCCATCTGGCGGCTCATCGTCGGGGCCACTGGGCGTGGACATCCAGCCGAAGAACCCGTATTTCGTCGGGTTGCGCGATATCTCCATCGCGGCCCAAGGCGCCAGCATGGTCCAGTACGCCGTCACACGGCCGGGATCCGATCCGCCAGCCGCTTGGACCACGGCCGGCTCGCCTGTCCAGCTCACCATCCACCTGAGCCGCCGCATATGGGCCCGAGCCTGGGACGGCGCCCAGGCAGGCCCCTGGACCTTCCAAGATTACACTAATACATGGCCCGGGTCGCGAGCGAAGTGATTCTCGGATGCCTGCAGCCCATGGCTCCTGGGGCCGACCTGCCCTCGCCACCGGCAGCGTCGCGCCATTAGGCCACCTTATAGCCAGTGGCTGGGGCGGCCGGCGTCATGCCGCCCCTCGGCCGCCTCCCGGCCCTGGCCCGGCCTGTCGGACTTTTTTACATGTCCCAGAATTTCTTCCCCCTGTCCCACGATTTTCGCACTATTACCGACCGCTGCATGCCGGGACTTGTCCCGCGGGCCCGATCCTCTCCGTTCCTGGGCCGCCGCCGGTCCCGCCTGCGCGGAGCTCCCGAGGTCTCCGGGCAACGAACGGGGCCTGTGAGGGCCCGCCGGTGATCGGCCGGGTGCGCGGCGGGCGGATTCCGACCCGGCTTCAGCATTCGAACGCTGCCCTGATATTCTACGTGACATGAGCGCTTGTCCGGTTTAGACGTACCGCAGAAAGCCGGGACGAGGGGGAAACGCCGGGGATCGTGCCGGTGAAGGGTCACGGTGCCGATCATGCAGAGCGATCATGCCAGGACGTTGCGAGCGTTTCACCGCAGACTGGCGGCGGTCTATCTGCTCCGGCGGGTGCTGTTCGCTCTGGCCTTGTGGGCGTTCGTCTGGGGTGCGGCGGTGCTGGTCCTGCGCATGGCCGGGGTTCCGCGGGGGATCTGGATGGCCTACGGCGCGGCCGGTTGCCTGCCCGTGATGGTTGGGGCGGCTTGGTGGGAATGGCGGCGGCTGCCGTCTTTCGCATTGGTGCGGGCTGCTTACGATGCCCTCCGGCGGTGTGGCGGCATTCTGATGAGCGAGGAACGCGCCGATATGCGGGCGTGGTACGATCGCCTGCCGGAGGCGCGCGTGCCGAAGTTGCGTTGGCGTTGGCGACGGGCCGCCGTGGCCTGCTTGGCGGGTTGGGTCTTCCTGGGTCTGACTTACTGGATTCCGGATCGCTTGGTGCGGTCGCTGCAGGATCCCCGCCTCGAGTTGGGCTCGTGGGTGGCGGAGTTGCAGGCCCAAACACAGGCACTGGCCGAGGAACAGATCCTCGATGCCGAAGAGGCCCGGCAATGGCAGGAGGAATTGGAACGGTTGCAAAGGGGCGCGTCGGGACGCGAACCGGCCCGCGCATGGGAGGCGTTGGATCACCTGCAGCAGGCCAATCGGGATCGCGCCCGTGAGGCGGCCGAACAAGCCTTGCGCGCGCTGGAGGAACTGCGTCAGGCGGAAGCACTGGCTGGGGCGATGCAGGGGGCCATGGAGTCGGGCCTGAGTGGGGAGGAACTCGCTTCCGCAGGCCGGGATCTGAGCGGATTGTTGCAGGCCCTGAAGAGCACGCTGTCAGAGGCGGGCGGGCCGCTGCCGGCGGGGTTGGAGTCGGGGGGGAGCCTTACGAATCGCGCCGACCTGGAGAAGCTGCTGGCTGTGTTGGGTCAGTGCAAGGGCGGGCTGAGCAACCGGGTGGCGCGACTGTGCGAGCTTCGGTTGGTGGACAGCCGCTATCTCTCGGCGTGCCAGGGGCTCTGCCAGTCCACGAATGTCGCGGCGCTGGTGGACTGGCTTTGCCGGAGTTGCGGTACGAACCAAGGACAGACCGACGTGCTGGCAGAAATACCCGGCCGCGGAGGAGTGAACCGCGGTCGTGGGGACGCACCCATGGTGTGGAAAGAAGCCACGGAAGAAGAGGGCGCGCGGTTTCAGGAGCGGGTCCTGCCGCCGGGAGCCGGGCCGGCGGATTTGCAGCGGGTCGGGCTGAGTTGGGGCGCGCCGGAAGAGGCACCTGCAGATTTGCCGGTCGCTCACGGTGCGCTGTCCGGCGCTCCTGCCGGCTCGGGCGTGACCCGTGCGCAGGTGGTTTTGCCGCGGCATCGCGAGGTGGTGCAACGGTATTTCCGCCGGGATGTGCCCGGCGGCGGCGGTCCCGGGCCTTGAGGGAGATCGCGCGGTCCGGACTCCACAGGGAGAGGAGGCCATGAAAGACCCCTTGTTGCAGCCGGCCGAGTTGGAGCCGGCGGTGGAACTGGCCAACCGCGTGTTGGCGGAGCTGGATCGCATTCTGCTGGGGCGCAGCCGGCTGCACCGGCTGGTGTTGATCGGGCTCCTGAGTCGCGGGCACATCCTGCTGGAGGGTGTGCCGGGGCTGGGCAAGACGGCGTTGGTGCGGACCTTGGGACGGGTGCTGCGGCTGGAATTCCGGCGGGTTCAGTTCACGCCGGACCTCATGCCCGGGGACGTGCTGGGCACGCACATCCTGCAGCAGACCGATTCCGGCCGGCGGGAGCTGGTGTTTCAACCGGGCCCGGTTTTCACCAACATCTTGTTGGCCGATGAGATCAACCGTGCCTCCCCCAAGACGCAATCGGCCCTGCTGGAGACGATGCAGGAGAACTCGGTGACGTTGCTGGGGGTCACCCGGTCGGTTCCCAGACCCTTTTTCGTTCTGGCGACGCAGAATCCCATCGAGATGGAGGGGACGTATCCGCTGCCGGAGGCGCAATTGGACCGGTTCCTGTTCCGTGTCTTTTTCGACCTGTTGGAGACCGATGTGCTGGAGCAGATCCTCTATGAGCGTCGTCGGGGTGAGCTTCCAGAGCCGTCCTGGCAGATGACCGCCGGTGAACTGGACCGGCTGTTCGAAGTGATGGACCGGATCTATCTGCCGCGGGCGGTGTCGCGTTACATTGCCCGGCTGGTGGCGGCCACGCACCCGGGGTCGCCGGAGGCACCGGAGAGCGTCCGGCGATACGTGGCCCACGGGGCTTCGCCCCGGGCGGCCATTGCCATCAGCGAGGCGGCCCGTGCGCACGCGCTGCTGGAGGGACGCCCCAGCGTGGGTTTCGAAGACGTGCGGGCCGTGGCGGAGCCGGCGCTGAATCATCGGATCATTCTGAATTACCAGGCCCGGTTCGATCGGGTGACGACCTCCTCCCTGGTGCGGTCGGTTTTGGATGCGATCCAGGAAACGGAGCTGCAGTTGCCGCGTGATGTGGAGTTGGCGAGGCAGTAGGAGGGCTCGAACGTCCGTCGTTCGGGTCCGCCGGTTTGCAAGGACGATCGCCTGTCTTTGTGCGGGGATCCTTGCGTTCGGGACCGGGCTGGCGCGGGCCCAACAGGCCACTTTCGGGGATGTCGCAGTGAGCGCGGCCGTGTTGCACCATGGGCGGACGTGGCATGGGTACCTGGAGCTGCGCGTGTGGCTGGAGAACCGGTCCGAACGCCGGACTCACGAGGTGCGCCTGGGTTTCCCCGCCACCTTTTGGGGCGGGAACCTTGGGCAAATCAGTCGAACGGTGGTGATACCGCCGGGGGGCCGGATGGAGGTTTCACTCTGGCAACCACCGTTGGACAAGGGCGGCGACAACCGGTTGCTGGTGGAGGTGGACGGTCGTCGAGGGGAGACTTTGGACCTGCCTGACGTGGCGTTCCACTCACCTGTTTGGACGATGTGGGCCTCCTCCTCGGCGGAGGCTCCGACCTTTTTGATTGGCCAGGGAGTGGACGCGGCTGCGGCTGAAACGTTGTTTACCAGGATCTATGTGCCGGGCGGTGCGATGATGGCCACGGGGGGGCCCGATGCCCGGGGCGTGCGACCTCCTGAGGCCTGGATGCCGGACGAGAAGGCTCCGGGACCGCACTGGTTGGAACTGCATTTTCACCCGGTGCAGGCGGAACGCCTGCGGGTGTACGATGCCTGGGCAATCTCGGGCTCGCGCGGCGAGCCCAGAATCACGGTGGTGGGGATCTCGGGTCGGACCCTTGCCCATGTGACGGTCCCGCCCTCCACGATGCGACGCTCCCCGGCGGGACCGGCGGTGGCGCGCGAAGTGACGTTGGGCCACCTGGACGAACCGATCAAGAGCGTGCGGTTGGAATTCGTCTCCACGCCCGCCCACGAGATCGCTGTGGACACGGTGGAACTGGTGGGACCGGGCGGGAGCGCCTGGCCTGTTCATGCGCGGGCCAGCAGTGAGACTTCCATGACGGGCACCCGGCCTTCTGTGTCCGTGCAGCGGAGCGGCCTGCGGGCCGGGCTGGGGGTGGGCGCATGGAGCAGGCACTGGTTGAGTTATACGCCGTACGACGCGGTCGTGTTGGGGCCGGGCGATGTGCGGGCGATGCCGGCCGCGGTGGCGGATGCCCTCTGGCGATACGCGGAATGTGGGGGGAACCTGATTGCATTTGGCGAACTCAGTGTGCCCGCCCCGTGGACTCGCTGGGGGCGGACGAACGAACTCGGTGCCCGGGTTTACTCGGTGGGGTGGGGCCGTTGCGTCGTGCTCCCGGAGAGTACGCTGAAACGGCAGGAGCCCGAGTTGGGAATCTGGCTGCAGGAGCTTGCAGCGGGGAGTGTTCGTTTCTGGTGGGCCCTGCCGCGGGGCGGGGCCGCGCATGCCTCCCTGCCCCTGATAGAGGAGGGCGGTCTGTCCCTGCGATGGTTTCTGCTGTCGGGGATGGGCTGCTTTTTTGTGGTGGGCCCGTTGCAGTGGTGGGTGCTGTGGCGGTTCCGGCGCCGCTACTGGATGTTGTGGACCCTCCCGGCCTCCTCGCTCCTGGCCACTGTGGGGGTGTTGCTGTTTCCGATTTTCCGCGAGGGCTTCGCCGTAAGAGTACGGGTGGACAGCGTGACGATCTTGGATCAGGTGGGGCACCGGGCGGCCACCCTGGCCGGCTTGGGCTATTACTCGGTGCTGACACCTGGGCGGGGGCTGCTGTTCGACGAGCAAACCGAGTTGACCCCGCTGGTGGTGGTGGAGCCGAAAGTCGTGCGATCCAGTGTACGTCTGCTGGATTGGACGCGCGGCCAGCATCTGGTGGAGGGGTGGGTGCAGCCGCGGATGCCGGCGATGTTCATGGTGCGCAAATCCGAGAACCGGCGCGAACGCCTCCAATGGGAACGGACCGAGGAGGGGCTCACCATGGTCAACGGTCTGGGGGCCCGGGTGACGCACCTGTGGCTGGCCGACCATGAGGGTCGCGTGTGGGAGGGAAGCGACATCGCTCCGGGCGCGCGTGCCGCGTTGGAGCCGACGGGCCGGCTGACCGTTCGTGCCGAGGCCCCCCTGCCTCTGGAAGATTTCTGGAAGCAGGCTGCCTATGGCCGGTTTGCATCCTGGGCGGTCCAACGGGAGGAACGCCTGTTGCGGGCGGGTACCTATCTGGCCGAGCTGGAGGAGAATCCCTTCCTGGAGACCGGGTTGGCCCCGGGGACACGCGTCCGGCGCATGGAGAGCCGTTGTGTGGTTTACGGGATTCTGGAACAGCAGGGTGGGAACCGGGCAGCAGGGCCGTGACGGCCGGCGCCGGTCGTGAAGACGTTCAGGACGGAACCGACGCCATGCGGGTCGAGGTCAGAAATCTGCGGAAGGTGTTCGGTCGCACGGTGGCCGTCGCCGGGGTCTCGTTCTCATTTGAATCGGGCCAGATCGTGGGATTCGTCGGCCCGAACGGCGCCGGCAAGACCACCACCATGCGCATCATGGCCACGGTGGAGGAACCGACCTCCGGGGACGTGCTCATTGACGGCGTGTCGGTGTGTGACTACCCGGAAATGGGGCGGCAGTGGGTGGGGTTCGTGCCCGACAGTTTGCCGGGGCACGGAGACATCAGCGTGCACGAGTATCTGGACTTCTTCGCACGCGCGCACCGACTGGACCGTTCCGTGCGGGCGGAGGTGCTGGCTGCGGTGGAAGAGTTCACCGGACTGACCGCCCTGCGGGAAAAAACGCTCAAGGCGTTGTCCAAGGGGATGAAACAACGTGTGAGCCTTGCCCGTGCACTGATCCACGATCCCGGCGTGTTGATCCTGGACGAACCCGCGGCGGGTCTGGATCCGCGCGCGCGGGTGGAGTTGCGGGAATTGCTGCTCAGTCTGGCGGGCAAGGGCAAGGCGATCTTCATCAGCTCACACATCCTGGCGGAGCTGGCCGAGATCTGCAACGCCGTGGTCATCCTCGAACGCGGTCGCGTGGTGACCCAGGGCCCGATCGAACAGGTGCTGCGGGCCACCATGCAACACCGAAAGTTCGCTGTCAGGCTGTTGCAGACCCCACCGCACGATGAGTACGAGCGCCTGGTTCGTGCGTTGCTGCAGATGCCGAGGGTCGAGCGCGTTCAGGTCCAGCCCCAGGAAGTGCATTTCGAGGTGTCCGGAGACGGCACTGTGGCCTGCGACATCCTGGCGCAGTTGATGGCCGATGAATTCCGCGTGCTGGAATTCCGTCAGACCCGCGCGGATTTGGAGGACGTGTTCCTGCGTGTGACGAAGGGTGAGGTGTCATGAACTCCGAGGCGAGCGCCCTGGCTTGGATGAATCCGGTCCGTTGGTGGCAGGCGTGCCGGGAAAAAAGCCGGCGCTGGGACTGGAATCCCGTTTTTGTGAAGGAGATGCGGCAGGCCCTGCGCGGCCGATCGCTGACGGTCATGCTGGTGTTCCTGTGGCTGGGCATGGTGGGCGTCGGTGGTGCGTCGCTGGGCTTGAGTTCGGTTGGTGGGGAGGCCGACGGAGGGACCGTGGCGAGCAGCATGTTTGCGTGGATGGTGTTTGTGACGCTCGTGGCCGTGGCGATGCACCTGCTGACGCGCACCTGCCAGGAAAGGGACGAGGGCGGGAACGAGCTGTTGTTCGGGACCCGGTTGACCCCGGGCCAGATCGTGCGCGGCAAGCTGTATGCAGCCGCCTATCTGGCTTTCCTGTTCGTGTGTGGGGCATTGCCGCTGCTTGCCCTGACGACCCTGTTGGGAGGTGTGGACCTGCGCACGGTCCTGGCCATGGCCGGGGCGGCGTGGTGGAGTTCGATGTGGTTCGGCTGCCTGGCGCTGGTGGTGGGTTGTGCCCCGTTGCCACGGTCTGCGAAGTACGCAGTTGTCATGGTGGGCATCTTTGTCGTGCAAACAGGCATAGGAATCGCGACCTTGGCCTCGGTGTTGTCCGGCGGGGGAATGGCAGGGGTCACGCTGGCCGGGTCGGGAACCATGCCCTTCACGTTGGAGCAGGTCCTGGGGCTGGCTTGGAGCCTGACCTGGTGCGTCCTCGCCTACGCCGCCTCGGTGGCCTTGTTGTCGCCCACTTCCGCTAACCGCGCCTTGCCGCTCAGGCTGTGCGCCACAATCTGTTGGGTGGTCTTGGGAGGGTTGAGCGTGGCCTCCGCGTGGACGACCGGGGATGTGGTTCAGGTGCTCAAATGGGCCTACGTTACCTGTGGGTTGATGGGTGCAGGGTTGTTGATTTTGGTGGCTCAGCGTGAGCCACTGAGTCGTCGCGTGCGCCGGGTCATTCCCCGTCGGTGGCCGGCACGGGCACTGGCGTTCTTGTTTTTCAATGGCCGGGCCGGCGGGTTGACCTGGGCGACCCTGTTGCTGGCGGTCACGCTGGCCACGACATGGTGGGCCGTTTGGAAATGGGAAGGGCCCGTTTCCCTGGGTTCCGACTCTGCCGGCGACGGCGCCATGAGCGCGGTGCGCCTGACGGGGGTGGCGTTGTATTTGCTGGCCTACACGGGGACAGGCCTGGTGTTGCGACGCCGGTTTGCGCCCCTCGGCAGCGGGAGATTGAACTTGCTGACGGTCACGGTGGTCGCGGGACTGGCCAGCGCCGCCCCCTACATCTGGCTGACGTTGACCGGGGACTTGAAGCTCGAGCGGGCCATGTCTTTCCAGGCCGGGAGTGTCCTCAATGCCCTGGTGGTTTCCAAGTGGCCGCAGGTGCAGGCACATTTGTGGGTGGCCGGTGTCTGGTGGGCAGTCTCGATGCTGCTGAACCTGGACTGCTGGATCCGGCAGATCCGGTCGTTCCGCCCTGATGACCCGGAGGAGTCGGCCCGTCCGGAAGCGGTGCCACCGGTGTTGTCGCCCGCTACTTGAGCGGGCATGGAAGATGACGGCGGAACGGCACCGACCACGCAAGCCTCCAGAACGGTGCACGCCGATGGACGCCGGGCTGAGAGGAATTCGTGGGCGCGCAGATTAATGGAATGCGCCGGGAAACCATGACGCTGAAGAGTGCGATCCGCGATGCCTTGTGCGCGGGCGAACGGCAGGGCGCGGCCTACCGCTTGGAATGGCCGCCACAGGGGCCGTCCGGAGCCATGGGGGCGCGACTCGGCCGGCGCACCGGGACTTCGATTGATTTCCAAGACTACCGGGAATACCAACCCGGCGACGACCTCCGCTTCGTGGATTGGGCCGTCTATGCACGCACGGATCGCATGGCCGTGAGATTGTTTCGGGAGGAGGTGACGCCGCACCTGGATCTGATCGTGGACGGCTCGCGCTCGATGGATCTGGAAGGGACGGTGAAAGGGCCGGCGACGGCCTTTCTGGCCGGTTTGTTGGCCGCGGCGGCGGCGCGGAGCCAGTGCACGCGTGCGGTTTGGGTCTCGGGCGAGGGATACCGGCGGGTGCGCAACGATGCGCTCCCGCCCTCGGCCTGGGACGGCCCCGTTTTTGACAGCACGCACACACCGGAACAGGCCTGCGACTGGTTGCCGCCGCAACTGCGGCGCATGAGCATGCGGGTGTTTTTGAGTGATCTCCTGTGGCCAGGTGATCCCGCACGGCTGGTCCGGCGCTGGATGGCGGGCGGCGCCGGTCTGGTGGTGATCCAGGTTCTGACGCGTGAAGAGTTGGATCCGCCTCCCTGCGGCGGCGTACGGCTGACAGACAGTGAAACGGGCGAGTCGTTGGACATGCATGTGGACGAGTCGGTGGTGCGGCTCTATCGGACGGCCCTGGCACGGTGGCAACAGACCTGGGCCGATGCGTGCCGCTCCTGCGCGGCGCTCATGACGACGGTCGTGGCCGAGGAAGTCATAGAAGGGCGGCATGGACTGGATCGAGCCGGCCTGTTGGTGCCCGGCTGACCGCCGGGGGCAAAAGATTTGAACCATCATCATGCTGCTGTTGCTTCATCCGCTGGCGTTGATCGGACTGGCCACGGTGCCGCTGCTGGTGCTGGTGTATGTTCTGCGAAACCGGTTCCGGCCGCGCACCGTCAGCAGCCTGATGCTCTGGCGCCTGCCGGTTGAACCCCGGAGTGTCGGAGCGCGACGGGAGAAACTGCGCCTGCCCTGGTTGTTCTGGCTGGAGCTGCTGGCGTTGGTGCTGCTGGTGCTGGCGGCGGCCGGACCCGAGGCGGGCATCAGGCAAGGCGGTCGGCCCTGGATTGTGGTGTTGGACGATTCCGTCTCCATGCGGGCGCGGTCGGACCACGGGACGGCCCGTGAGCGGGCGGTTGCACTTTTGGAAGCACAGCTCCGGGAACGAAAACCCTCCCTGGTGCGGTTCATCCTGGCGGGCGTGACCCCTCGCGTGCTGGAGGGGACCGGCGCCGGGTTGCGGGACGTTCGCAGCCGACTGGAGGGATGGTCGTGTGTCGCGCCGGCGGCCGACTTGGAACGGGCGATTGGATTGGCGGCCGAGTGGGCATGCAACCGGGCGGATGTCGTGGTTCTCACGGACCATGCGCCACCCGAGGGGATGGAGCCGGGTGAGGGCGTGGTGTGGCACGCGGTCGGCCAACGCCGTGTGAACGCCGGATTTGTGGGGGCGGCCCGCACAGCGGCCGGGGACCGGGACCGGTGCTTCATCGAGATTCTGAACGGCGCAGCAGGCGCTCACCGGACCGAACTGATCATCCGGCTCGGTCAGGAGGTTTGGGATCGGAAATCCCTTGCGCTCGCTCCGGGCGAGAGGCATCGGCTGGTGTTCGAGTTGCCGGCCGGGGCGCCGATCCTGACGGCTGAGCTGGGGCCTGACGCACTCGATGAGGACAACCTGCTCTGGCTGGCACCGCCGCCGCGTCGCAAGGTCAACGTTGCGGTGGCGCTCACGAACCAGGAATGGGTCCCCCTGATCGAGCGCACGCTGAAGGCCACTGGCCTCTCTCAAACCACGACCAACACACCGGACCTGGTCATCTTCCAGGGCGAACCCCGCCCCTGGCCGGCACGCACGTGGACATTGCGGTGGGTGGAGCCCGGCCAACCGGCGTTATTCACCGGGCCCTTTCTCCTGAATCGGGCGCATCCGCTGGCACAGGGATTGTCGTTGGAGGGCACCCTGTGGGCCGGGCCGACATCAGCCGCGGACGCGGGCGGCGTGCCTGTCGTTCTGGCGGGCAACACACCGTTGCTCACAGAATCGGTTTCCCCGGAGGGCACGCGCCATCTCGAGCTGTTCTATGAGCCGGCACATTCGACGTTGCACGAAAGTCCCGACTGGCCCGTGCTCTTCTGGAACCTGTTGAACTGGCGGGCCGAGTGGTTGCCCGGGCTGCGCGAACCCAACGTGCGTGTGGGCGCAGAAGTCGTCGTGCGGCACGAGGGCGCCGGAGTCCGCGTCCGCGGCCCAGCCGGATGGGAACGAACGATGGAAACTGCCGCGGACCCGGTCGTGTTCGAGCCCCCGCGCAGCGGGTTGTATGAGGTGACGTCCGGGGCGCGGACCGAGTGGCTGGCCGTGAATCTGTTGGCCGATGGCGAAACGGATCTTTCTGCGTGCACCGAGGGGACGTGGGGCGCGTGGCGTTCGGAGGCGGCGGCGGAGGTACACTCGCCGTGGCCCACCTGGCTGGGGCTGGCCGCCTGTGCGGCCTTGTTGGCCCATCTCTATCTGGTGACGGCGGAGCGGAGGAGTGTCGGATGATCACTTTCGAGGAGCCGGTCTGGCTGATCCTGGTGCTGCCGGTGGCGGCGGCACTGTGGCTTTGGCCGTTGCCGGGGCGACTGCAAACCGTGTTGCGCACCACCGCGCTCTTGCTGGTGGTGCTGGGTCTGGCACGCCTGGCACTGCGCCTGCCGGACCGCAGCGGGGTTGTGATCGTGGTGGCCGACCGCAGCTCTTCCATGCCACCCCAGGCGGCCACGGCGCAGGAGGAGATCATCCGCTTGCTGGAGCAGAGCCGGAGGCCGCGGGACGAGCTCGGGGTGATCTCCTTCGGGCGACACGCAGTGGTGGAGAGTGTTCCCCAGAGAGCCAACTTCCCCGGATTCCGCGCGGAGGTGGGACCGGACCAGTCCGCCCTGGCCGATGCCCTGGAACTGGCCCTGACGTTGATCCCGGCGGATGCGGGCGGCCGGATCCTCGTTCTGTCCGACGGAAAGTGGACGGGCCGGGATCCGATGGGCGCGGCGGCACGTGCAGCGGCACGCGGTGTCGCGGTGGACTACCGGCTGTTGAGCCGTTCCCAGGCGGGCGATCTGGCCATTCAAAGTTTCGACGTGCCCCAGAGCTCGGCTCCTGGAGAGGGTGTTTTGATGACGGCCTGGATCTCGGTGCCGCGGTCGCAGGAGATTCGTTACCGGTTGTTGCGCGGGGAACGGGTGGTTGCCTCGGGCCGACGCGAGGTGGAGGGTGGGTTGACACGCTTGATGTTCCGGGACCTTGCACCCGGGCACGGTGTGACGGAGTACCTGCTGGAGGTCGAAGGGGCGGCGGAGGATCCCGTGCCGGAGAACAATCGGGCGCGCGCGCTGCTGACGGTCCGTGGCGAACCGACACTGCTGCTGGCCTCCGAAGCGGGGGAGAGATCCGGACTGGCCCGGCTGCTGCAATCGGGCGGGATTCGTGTGGTGGCGCGGCCTCCCGGGCAGGTGCGCTGGTCGGCGGATGCCTTGATGGGGTACGACGCCGTGTTGCTGGAACAAGTGCCGGCAAGTGCCGTGGGTGGGGCGGGATTGGAAACACTGGCCACATGGGTGGAAGTGACCGGCCGCGGCCTGATGCTCACCGGCGGGCCGAAAGGTTACGGTGCCGGGGGTTATTTCCTCTCCCCGTTGGAAAGGGTGTTGCCCGTGTCCCTGGAATCGCCGCGGGAACATCTGAAGATGTCCGTGGCCATCGTGGTGGCTCTGGACCGGTCAGGCAGCATGGCCATGCCGGTGGGGGATGGCCGGACGAAAATGGATCTGGCCAACCTGGGGACCGTGCAGGTGCTGGACATGCTCGGGCCGCAGGACGAGCTCGGCGTGATCGCGGTGGACAGTTCCCCGCACGTCATCGTGCCCTTGGGGCCCGTGTCGCAGAACGCTGCCGAGCGCAGTCGCATCCTTTCGATCGAATCGGCGGGCGGCGGGATTTTCATCTACGAGGCGCTGTCGGCTGCGGTGAGGATGATCGTGGAATCCCGCGCCCAGCGGAGGCACGTCATCCTGTTTGCCGACGCGGCGGATTCCGAGGAGCCCGGAGCCTACCGGGAGCTTCTGGAGAAGTGCCGCGAGGCCGGGATCACGGTCAGCGTCATTGGACTGGGTACGGAGGCTGACCAGGACGCCGACTTGTTGAAAGAGATCGCCGCACGGGGAGGAGGCGAATGCTATTTCACCGCCGATGCGCACGAGATCCCGCGCTTGTTCGCCCAGGACACCTTTGTGGTAGCGCGCCTGGCTTTTGTGGAGGAGCTCACCCCGATCCGGTTCACTCCGGAACGGGGAATGTTGGGCCTGACCCTTGCGGAAGAACCGCCGCCAATCGGTGGGTACAACCTGTGTTTCCTGCGTCCCGGGGCCCGGCAGGCGGTCGTGACCGCGGACGAAAACGCGACGCCTGTCGTGGCGTTCTGGAACGCGGGCCTGGGACGGGTCCTGGCCTTCTGCGGGGAGGCCGATGGACAACACGCCGGACCTCTGGCCTCCTGGCCGCGGGTGGGCGACTTTTATTCGACACTGGCTCGCTGGACGATGGGCCGCGGGCGAGCGAACGCGCCCGACCTGCTCGTGACGCAGGAAATCCGCGACGGCGCCGGTTACGTGCAGATCCATCTGGATCCGCAGAGAAAGGAGGAACCCTTCCGGGGGACCCCCAAGGTGACCTCGCTCTCGGTTCGTGCGGGTTTGCCGCCGCGGCGGGAGGAGCTGGCGTTCGAGTGGCGTTCGGCCGATCTGCTCCAGGCGGTGGTGCCATTGGAGAGCACCGAAACGCGCATTCAAGTGGTGGAAGTCCCCGGGCGCGACCCCGTCACACTGCCACCGGTCTGTTTGCCTTACTCCCCTGAAGCGGCTCCCGGGGCACAAAGACGCGGGGCCGAGACGCTGGCCACCCTGGCTGCGGTCACCGGCGGGCGCGAACGTGGCGAGCTGTCGCGGGTCTGGTCCGAATTGCCCGCACGCCGCCGTTACCTCTCGCTGGTGCCGTGGCTGTTCCTGGTGGCGGCGGTCCTGTTCCTGGCGGAGATTTGGGAGCGGTACACCGGGTGGATTGGTGCGCTGGCGGGGCGGCGCCTCAGGGAACAGCCCGGGGCGGAGGCGGAAGCCAGCGGACCTGCCAGGCAAGCGGGCCGCGCGACCATGCCGGTACGGCGCCGGTGGTGGGATCTCACCCGGACACGCGGTCACCGGACAGGGGCCGGCACCGGTCCGCAGCGGCACGGCGCCGCGCCGACATCGGGCGAGAAACCGGAGGCGCCGGGCGTGCCCCCGGGTGCGGGCGGCCCCCGTGCCGGCTCGGGCACTTACGACGCGCTGCGCGAAGCGCGCGAACGTGCCCGCCGCCGCGGTCTGTAAGTTGTTGATTCGGGTATTCAGCTTTCAGCATTCCTCCGGCATGACGGAACATCAGCTCCGGCCTGCAGATGCGTGCTTGCGGCCAGCCATCGGAGGGCGGGGGGCACGCGATCTCATCCTGCCACGTGATTCGCCGCCGCCGCTGCAGGCAACCGAGATCGTTCTCTCCGCTGTGACCGTCCGCTTGTATCCAGGTCCTCGTTGTGAGGTTGTCGGATACCATTGGCCGTCCCGGTCAACCGGCGGTATGACAATGGGAATGGCGCCGGATCTGCATGGGATGAGAAATGTGCACGCCGAACTGACCACGAGCTGCGGCACATACGGGCAGTAGCAGACTGTTGAATGGCAAGCGAAACGGGCCCGCACCCGGGCAACAAGGGTGCGGGCCCGCGTTGGAATGGAGGATTTGCGCCTTTCGGCGGGGATTCTCAGCGGCTGGGAAAGCCGCCGGCAGGAGAGTGGCGAAGTCGGTAGAACCTTGACCCGTGGTTTCCGGTCGTGTCCACGAATGTTCCCGCGCCGTTTGTATCAATCATGACCGTTCCCACGGGTGCCCAGGGACCGGAGATTGCATCTGCAGCCTCCACGATCACGGTCGTGTTAGGTGGCCCGGTGAAGAGGAGACGGATCTCTCCGGATTGCATCCGGGGAGGCAGCAATTGAAGAGATGGTTGGGGCAATGTGTACCAGACTGCGAGTTTCGGGCGGTCACGTACCGTGGCACTCTCAGACAGCTCGATGGCCCATCCGTCCCCACCTCCGGGCCAGGGTAGAATGGCCCAGCCATGGTTGGGCCGCGTGCCTGTGGCCCAGGCTTGAACGTCGGCGGTGACATCGAAATCAAAGTAGCCGCCCGGGACGTTGGGTTCCAACGAAGGCGAACCCGCGACGGCTGTCGGTGTGGCAATTGCCTTCACGTCGTCTGCCAGGATGCCACCGTCGAGAGTGTTCCAAGTGTCGGTGTCCTGCCATGCACGCAGGAGTGCATGGAAGCGCCCTCCGTCGCCGTAGCCGTTGTTTGCTGTGGAAGCCAGCCGGAGCACGGCCATCTCAATCACGGCCCCGGGTGGGATGCGGCCTTCTTGGTCCCCGATGATGTCATCGAAGCGGAGGAGGAGTTGCTCCTCGTTCTGGAACCCTCCGGTTACCTCCCAGTCCACGAAGGCCGTCGGCAGGGTCGAGTTGTCGGCGTCGGAATCCCCGTTGGTCGCCCGGGCACGGATCCGTGTATCTTTTGTTCCGGCATAGCCGTTGACACCTTGTTGGAACTCTGCCCGGGGGATTTCCGGCGGAACCCACCACACGCGCAGTCGGGGGCGCAACAAGGGGTTGGGCGCTTCGGACGGCAGGAATGCCATGCCGTCGGTTCCGCGGGACCAGGCTGGGTTGATGTCTGCGTCCCAGGATGTCAGAACCCAGCCGTGGTTCGTTTCGCCGGAGGCCCAGGCTTGCACGTCGGGTGTGACCGAAACCCCGATCGCGCCCACGCCGGTTGCCCCGGCCACCTGAGCGACGCCGATTTGCGACTCATACTGGTCACGGGCGACCACACCGTCCGGCACGATTCCGTAGCCGAAGGTAACCCAGGTTACGGACTGCTCGTCCCAAGGCTGCAGCATCCGGAACATCGGGCTTCCATCACCTGAATCCACCACCGTCAGGTGCAGTTCGGCGGCCACGATGGTCGCTCCCGGCGGGATTTGACCGGGCTGCTCCCCGAGGATGTTGTCGAATCGGATCAATGCCTGTGCTTGTTCGGTGCTAAAGGCGGCACGGGCGTCCACCCACATGCGTGGTTCGTCCGAAGTGCCGGAATGACCCGCTGGAAAGCTGATGTCGGCCATCTGCTCGAAGATCTCGGCGTCATGCTGTCCTGTGTAAACACCGTAACCGCCGTCCACTCCTTCCTGGAAATCCGCCAGACGAACCCAGCTCACCCGAACAGGGATTTGCGCGACAGCCCGGCCTCCGTCGGGGTGGATGACGGCGATCTGGACGGTGCGGTTCCGGCGTTCCGGTTCGGAGAGGGTGTTCTGGAACGCGATGCTGCGGAGAATCGTGTGCGCCACCGACGGCGAGGCGGCTGCGTTCAAGGTGATCACCAGCGACAGGCCCTCATCCTGCTCCGACAACTGCCCCACCGGGGTCGAATCCCAAAGGATCTCGTCACTGGAGACACGAAGTCCGCCGTCCGCCGTTGGATGGGTCCGCAAAAGAAGTCGGTCGCCGGGGCCGGGCTGGAGGAGCTCAGCAGTGATGCGAAGGCCTTCGAGCGTGGGCAGGCTCGGGTCTTCCCAAATTGCTCGAGGCGCCACACTGAGCGGTGGCATGCCGATTCCGTAGAAAACAGTGTCCGCGGGGACGGTCAATTTCGGCTCGTTGTCAATCGTGGTGCCGCTGATGATCAAGGCGGGCAGGGCGGCATAATTCGTGTCCTCCGACTCCACGGTCACGACCAGACTCCATGCGCGATCGGGATTGGCCTCCAGGTCATCGAGAGCCGTTATGTGAACCGCCATGGGGTCGGACCAAGATTCGGGCGTGAAGGTCAGGGTTGCCGGGTTGACAAGGGCGGCCGGCGATTGGTTGGTGATCTGCAAACGCACGAGCACACTGCTTGTGGGCTGGCTGCCCAGAGACACCCGGTAGAGTTCGTTTGCGCCTTCCGGCAGGGCGATTCCGAACTGGGGCAGGTTCTGCCAGACCAGCCGGGCCCGGTCGTCATCAAGATTCAGGCCGGAGACATCAGGGAGATCCAGGCCGTCGAAGGCGGGGTCCGTGCTTTGAGCGGGTAGAAGGATCACCGTGTAGCTGCGGTCTCCGTCCTGAACATAATCATCAAGACCGGTAACATGGACGACCCGGGGCTGCTGCCAGTCTTCCGGTGTGAACTGAATGCTTTGTGGATTCACGGAAACCTCGGCCGGAGAGTCCGTGCTCAGCGGAATGGTGACAGGCGTGCGTGGAGGGCGGTTCAAGGCCACGCGGAATGTGGCGCTCGTGCCGGACTCGTGGGTTCTCAAGCCCGCCTGGGGCCAGATGGTCGCCGGGCTTTCATCGTCGAGGTTGACCACCGTGACTGTTCGGGGATCGAGCATGGCGTAATCGGGATCGGCGGTCTGGGCAATTTGGATCCGGATGGCAACAGTGGCCGGTCCGTCGCTTGCCATGTCGTCCTGACCGGTGATGACGATGGTGCGGGGGACGTCCCAGTTCTCGGGTGTCAAAACCAATGTTGAGGGATCGACGGAAACCTCGCCGGGCTGGTCCGCCAGGATCTGAACATGCACATCCGCCAGTGGCGCCGCGTCCAGGTGCACGACCAAATTTGCCGATGTTCCACCTTCGGTCACATACAGATCCTGATCGGGTTCCACGGCGATGCCTGCAGTGGGACCGGGTATGAAGACGAATGAGGCGACCGGTTCGCGGCCGTTGCCGGGCGTCTCCAGGGGCGGTGCGGTAAAGGGTGGCAACCCGGAATCGGTGGCCGGCGAGGGGAGGTCCCATGACCGGATGATCCAACCATCTCCCGTGCTGTTGGCTTCGTATGTGACGATGTTGTCAGAATTGCCGGGCAGGCCCCCCTCGGGGCAGATCAGGAGCACGCCGGAGCGTGGTGATGCATTGCGGATTCTCAGCTCCCATGTGCCCTCCGCCAAGGGTGTGATCGTGAACGGCGCGACGTCTCCACCATGGAGAAGAATCGTGCCATCTCCCTGAAACCGGCCTACGACAAGATGCGGATCCGTGCGTGGGATGAAGACAAAGGCAAAGGGATCCTGTTCGGTGCTGGAGCCGTCCGTGCCGTTGTCCTTGGAGTACAGGGTCCAGGTCCCGTCGGTTTCATTGACACGGACCAGCGCGTAGTTGTCCTCATTTTTGGCCCCCACGGCGAGCAGCACACCATCGGTTCGGGCATCGATGCCGAACTCTCGAAGATCGACGAGAGCCCGCCCGGAACCCAGGTCCACAAAATGGCGGCCCGGCACAAGCCCGGGGGAGCCGTCGAGCAGGTTGAGCGGGCCGCCATTGGCAAAGGATTCATTGCGAACAAAGGCGCCGATGTATCTGTTGTAGGGGAACCATGCCACTGCGACGTCGATGTCCCACTCACTGACCGCCGTGCCCAGGCTGTTGGGCCTGGTGAGTGCCACGGGGATCCAGTAGCCGTTTTCCACGGACTGTCCCGCATCGTTGGTTGCACCGGGCTTGTGGTAGTCGATGTGAGCCGTGGCCACTTGCAGCCCGGGATAAAGGGGATGTCCGAGGTCGCGGCCGTTCTGGCGAACGGCCGTGAGCAGCACGCCCTCCGGCACATCATTTGTCCGGGTGGCGCCAATCTGAATCGCATAATCACCGTTGTTGGACAGGTCGGGGACGATGCGGATATCGCCGATGCGGGTCTCCCAGGAGAGGGCGACCGAATTGGAGGTGTTGTCGAAGTCCAGCACCTCGACGCGTAGGTTTCCCGCAACCACGCCGTGTGGTGGCGCGGGTGCGGTGTATGCCGGCGTGGTCAGGGTTTGGCAGACGGCTGCCAACAGACCAGCGTGCGCCAGGGTGGAGAAGAGGATGTTCCTGTTCATGGGTTCGTTCATGATCGTTAAAGTGTCAGTGTGAGATGCTTGCAATCCTTTTATCCACGTAGGGGGTGCATCAGGGTTGCTGCGAAAGCCATGACTCATCGTGCCGCGAGATCCGGATTGTAAAACACGCTGCCATTACCGCTGATATTCCGGACATAGTCGTAACGGTGGCGTGGCACCCATTCGGCATGACCGTCGCAGAAAGTGAAGTTGGCCCCGTGGGGTCCGTGATTGTCCGTGGGATCCGGAAAGTTCTCGATCCGGTTGGCGCGTCCATTGCGGTCATCAGCATCGAAAAGGAGGTAGATTCGGCTGGGCCCGGGCCTGGTGCCGGGCGGCAGGCCCGTGTAGCGGGCGTCCACGGTCAGCGTGAAGGACTGCAGGGACTTTTCGGTCTTTTTGCCGTACGGCGTGCCGCCGACCAGTTTGTTCCATGCACCAAAGCATTCATAACTGGAGCCGTACAAGCCGCGGCCCTGCGCGTTGTCCGTCAGGTCGCGCAAGTAGGTCCGCCACTCGTGGGTGACGGTCGTCGGGGTGACCTTGTTGCCTGTCGGGGGGCAGACGAACGTCTTCAGCTGATGGATGTATGTTGGGTGGAGCCAGTTGAGATCGTCGTCGGTGTCATCGCGATCGGACCAGGGGAGGAACCCCGACCCGCGGAGGCGCGCAACCAGATCGGGCCGCCACGTGCTGCCGGAAAGGTGGCCGTCGTTGTCCATCGCGTAGAGGGTGCTTCCGAGGCCGAGCTGACGCAGATTGCTGAGGCAGGCAATGCGGCGGGCACGGTCCTTGGCCTTGTTGAGTGCGGGCAAAAGAAGTGCCGCCAGCAGCGCGACAATGGCGATGACCACAAGCAGCTCGATGAGCGTGAACGCCTGTCTCCGGAGGACGGAGCGCCTGCCCGGGTGAGGTGGCAGAAGGAGTCGAGCGGGTGAAGAGTGAATGGGTTTCATATGATCCCTGGCTGGCATCTGCATCGTATCAGGTTCGAACTTACACATATGCTTGCGGCACCAAGAATGCGTGTGGCGTGTGAAGGCACGGAGTGGGATTGGTTACGACCGGGTAAAATGCGAGGGAGACACGATCCGACGGGTGTGCCGCGGATGAATCGTGTGTGGGGGTTTTCAGGCCGGATGAAGCCGGGGTTGGCCGCGCAGGACCACAAAGGAAGCCGCGGTTGAACACCGGGAGCCGGGTTTTGTGACGAAGTCCAGCACCCGAAAATGGGTGCGCCATTCCCGTGGGGAAACCTCGCAGGTGACGTAGCCGCGCCGGGCATTGTGGAACTTGACGAAGGGGTTTTCGGCGCGCAGGCCGTCCAAATAGGACGGACGGGGTGTGCCGTCTCCTCCCGAGGAAATGGAAGATCCGACGAATTCCACGGCCGCGCACGTGGCGTCTGTGTCCTGGGAGGCGGGCAGTTCGTTGGCCCAGTGGGAGTGGATGTCACCGGTGAGGACGACGGTGTTCATCCGGCTGAGGCGCGCGATGTGGTTCAGTAACGTCCGTCTCTCGAATTCGTACCCGGGCCATTGATCCATGCTGTATGCCTCGCCGGGGCCGGGCTCTCGATCCACGCGGGCCATCATGATCTGCTGGGCCAGTGCGTTCCAGCGTGCGCGACTCTGCTCGAGAGCGGTCATGAGCCACTGTCTCTGTGCGGACCCGAGCAGGGTGGCGCGGGGATCGAGAACCTCGGGACAGGGCGCCTTGCGCCCGTCGCCGCAGGGCTGGTCGGTGCGGTATTGACGCGTGTCGAGTACGAAGAGTTGGAGAAGGCGTCCGAAGGAGAGCCGGCGATGCAGAGGCAGCCAGGGGCCATTCGGACGGGCCGATGGCCTGAGGGGCATGTGTTCGAAGTAGGCCTTGTAGGCATGGGCGCGGCGCTCGGCGAAGGGCAGGATGGCAGCCGAGCGGCCTTCGGGAATCATGCCTGCGTAATTGTTGTCCACCTCGTGATCGTCCCAGGTCACGATCCACGGTGCGGCGGCATGGGCCGCCTGGAGGGCCGGGTCGGACTTGTAAAGCGCGTAACGGTTGCGGTACTGCCCGAGTGTGAAGACCTCCGGACCGTCGTGTTGACGGATGGCATTTCGAGTGACGCCGTCCTCGTAGATGTAATCTCCCAGATGGATGATGAAATCGAGGTTCTCCCGGACCATGTGTTCGTAGGCCGTGTAGAGTCCCTGTTCGTAGTGTTGGCACGAGGCAAAAGCGAACCGGAGGAGTCGCGGCTCATGGGTGGGTGCGGGCGCGGTCCGGGTGCGTCCGATCGGGCTGGCATCCAGACCGACTATGAAGCGGTACCAGTACCACCGGTCCGGCTTCAGGCCGGTGACCTCGACGTGGGCGCTGTGTGCCCAGGCCGGGTCGGCAACCACAGTTCCCTTCCGGACAATGTGCCGGAACGATTCGTCGCTGGCCACCTCCCAGCGCACTTCAACGGGTTCCTGTGGCATCCCACCGCCTTCGAGTGGTCTGGGTGCGAGCCGCGTCCACAGGACGACGCTGTGATGGTCGGGATCTCCGGATGCGACGCCCAGGCGGAAAGGGTAATCAGACAGAGCGGGCCGGCGAACGACGGGGCCTGCGTGGGCGGTCTTTTGCCAGGCAAGATAGAAGAGCGCCGCCGATGCCTTGAGAAAGGAGCGCCGGGTCATGGACACGCCCGGAATGCGGAGGTTCGTCTTCATCGGCGCCGACTTTGCGCCGTGCGACGTCCATCTACAAGAGACACTCCTGCAAATGTTCAGGTGAGCAAGGTTACGGAAGGATGGCGGGTTTGTTGGGCCGGCTGTCGGAAAACCACACTTTCAACGTGTAAAATAGAAAAGGCCGGTTGCGGATGGGTTCGCAACCGGCCTTGTGGGAAGCGGCTGGTGAATTACTTCTTCCCGGGCCGCTTGGACACAGCCTGGGCGGCCCGTTCCTCCTCCACAGCGGCCTGGGCGGCGGCCAAGCGCGCTACCGGGACGCGGAACGGCGAGCAGCTCACGTAGGTCAGGCCAACCCGGTGACAGAACTTCACCGAGTCCGGATCCCCGCCGTGTTCGCCGCAGATGCCCAGCTTGATGTCCGGCCGGGTCTTGCGGCCTTTTTCAACGGCGATCCGGATGAGCTGGCCCACACCGTCCTGGTCGATCGTGGCAAACGGATTGCGTTTGACGATCTCCAGCTCGGTGTAGGTGGGCAGGAACGACGCGGAGTCGTCCCGGCTCATGCCCAGGCAGGTCTGCGTGAGATCGTTGGTGCCGAAGCTGAAGAACTGGGCGGTTTGGGCGATTTCGTCGGCCGTGAGGGCACCGCGCGGCACCTCGATCATGGTGCCCACGAGATACTGGATTTTGACGCCCTGTTCCTTCATGACCTCGCGGGCGACGCGGTGCACGACCTCCACCTGGAGATCGAGTTCCTTCTTGAAGCCCACCAGTGGGATCATGATTTCCGGCCGGACCTTGATGCCCTGTTTCTGCACCTCGGCCGCGGCCTCGAACACCGCCCGGGCCTGCATCTCGGAGATTTCCGGATACACGATTCCCAGCCGGCAACCGCGGAAGCCGAGCATCGGATTGAACTCGTGCAGTTCCCGGACGCGCTGGCGGATTTTCTCCACCGGCACGCCCATCTTGGCCGCCAGATCTTCCTGGGCGGATTCCTCGTGCGGGAGGAACTCGTGCAGGGGCGGATCGAGGAACCGGATGGTGGCCGGATGACCCCGCAGCGCCTTGAAGATGCCGATGAAGTCCTGCTTCTGGTAGGGCAGCAGCTTGGCCAGCGCCTTCTTCCGATCCTCGATGTTGTCGGCGAGGATCATCTCGCGCATGGCATCGATGCGGTTGCCCTCAAAGAACATGTGTTCGGTCCGGCACAGACCGATGCCGGTGGCGCCGAAGGCCAGCGCGTTTTCCGTCTGTTCCGGTGTGTCGGCGTTGGTGCGGACCTCCAGACGGGTGACCTTCTTGCACCAGTCCATGAGGGTCTTGAACATCTGGTAGGTCTTGCTGGCCTTGGGATCCAGACTCTTCTGGATGAGGACCTGGACGATCTCCGACGGGGCCGTGGGGATCTGGCCGGCATACACGTTGCCGAGTGTGCCGTTGATGGAGAGCCAGTCGCCCTCCTTGAAGACACGGCCGTTCACGGTGAGGGTGCGGGCCTCGTAGTCCAGCTGCAGGGCGCTGGCGCCGCAGACACACACCTTCCCCATCTGCCGGGCCACCAGTGCCGCGTGCGAGCTGACGCCGCCCTTGGCGGTGAGGATGCCTTCGGCGGCGATCATGCCACGGAGGTCCTCCGGCGTGGTTTCGTTGCGGACCAGCAGCACCTTTTCACCCTTTTGGGCAGCCGCCACGGCCCGTTCCCAACTGAGGTAGATCCTGCCGGAGGCGGCACCGGGACCGGCCGGCAAGCCGGTGGCGATGACCTCGGCCGCCTTCTCGGCCCTGGCATCGAAGACCGGGGCCAGCAATTGATCGAACTGGTCGGCCGGGTTGCGCAGGATGGCCGTTTTCCAGTCGATCAGCTTTTCTTTCACCATGTCCATCGAGAATTTGAGGGCGGCCAGGGCGGTGCGCTTGCCGTTGCGGGTCTGCAACATGAAGACCTTGCCGTCCTGAATGGTGAACTCGAAGTCCTGAACGTCCTTGAAGTGTTTTTCGAGGATGTTGCGGATGCGTTCGAGTTCCTTGTAGGCCTCGGGCAGGACTTTCTTGAGCTCGGCCACGGGCAGGGGCGTGCGGATGCCCGCAACAACGTCTTCGCCCTGCGCGTTGATGAGGAACTCACCGTAGAACTCCTTCTCGCCATTGGCAGGGTTGCGGGTGAAAGCGACGCCCGATCCGGAGCGTTCGCCGGTGTTGCCGTAGACCATGGCCTGGACGTTGACGGCCGTGCCCCAGTCGTGCGGGATGTTGTACTTGCGGCGGTAGACGATGGCGCGGTCGTTCATCCAGGAACCGAACACGGCGCCGATGGCGCCCCAGAGTTGCTTCCACGGATCCTGGGGAAACTCCTTGCCGCCGGTGCGTTCCTTGATGAGGGCCTTGAAGCGGTTGACCAGCTCCTTGAGATCGTCCACGGTGAGTTTCGTGTCCTCGATGTCTTCCCCGTAGCGTTCCTGTTTGAGCTGGTGGATGACCTGCTCGAACGGTTCATGGTCCTCGCCGGACCGCTTCTGGACACCCATGACCACGTCGCCGTACATCTGGACGAAACGGCGGTAGCAGTCCCAGGCGAAGCGTTCGTTGTTGGTGGCCCGGGCCAGGGCCTGAACGGTCTGGTCGTTGAGGCCGAGGTTGAGGATCGTGTCCATCATGCCGGGCATGGAGTCCCGGGCGCCGGAGCGCACGCTGACCAGTAGAGGCAGGGCCTTGGTGTCACCGAACCTGGTGCCCATGATCTTTTCGATGTGGGCCATGCCGGCCTTGACCTGGGGCTCCAGCTCCTTGGGATAGGTCTTTTTGTGGGCGTAGTAGTAGGTGCAGACCTCGGTGGTGATGGTGAAGCCGGGCGGCACCGGCAGTCCGATGCGAGCCATCTCGGCGAGGTTGGCGCCCTTGCCGCCGAGCAATGCTTTCATGGAGCCGTCGCCATCGGCTTTGCCGTTTCCGAACAGGTACACGTATTTCGGTGCTTTGGCCATAAATCGATCCCGATGCTTGGTACTCGCTGATCAAGTTTTGCTTGCGTCAGGACTCCTCCGCAAGATTGAGCGGGACTGTACCAAAGGAGCGTGACATGTCAACGAATCTGTAGGAAACGAGTCCGTGGCGGACGCGTGGGAGCCCTCGCGCGCCGGGGTTGCAAGCGGCCGGGGGAAACGGTCGCATGCCCCGGACCGGTTCGACCGCGGGGCGCAACCGTCGGACTCGAAACCTGGTGATGAAAGGATCGGAAACACAATGGGCGGCCGGTCGGCCTCGCCAGCCGGGATGGATCGCCTTTGCAGGGGCGGTTTGGCTCGGGGCGGTTGCGGCGCCGGGTGCAGGTTTCTGGCCTTACCTGGCCGTTTGGGATTTCAACAGCCCGACACCTGACGGGCAGGTGACCACCGGGCGATGGGACCCTGCATCCGGCTGGGGCCTGGTCCGGCCGGCGGGCGGGGTCACCGGGACGTTCGGCTCGGGTGCCGGTTCGTCCGACCCGGCCGGATGGGATGACAGCGCGGTCGTGTGGCGCGGTTGGCCGGCACAGGGCACGGAGAACCGCGGGCACGGGTGGGGAATGACTCTGAACGGTTACGGCTGGCATCCGGAGGCGGTCGTCTGGGACTGGCGGGTTGAGCCCGGGGCCAGCCGCCACTGGCGGCTCCAGTTTCGGAGTCCGACCGGGGAATGGGTGGACGGTCCGGCCCTGCAGGTGCAGCCCGGCGCATGGATGACAGGGGTGAGGGTCCGTTTTCCGCCGTGGTGCGCGGCCATGGATGTGCTGGAGGTGCGTTGGGTGAGTGAGTTCGAGGCGTCGGCCCTGGGCCGGGGTGCGGCGGCCTATGTGGCGGCGGACGACCGGGCGCCATACGATCCCTCGGCCGGGGTCTGGTTGGACCATGTGCGGGTGGTGGGCGCGCCCACCCTTCAGACGGTGCGGGTGGTGACGTGGAATCTGAGCGGCTTCGGCATGACCAACTGGCACGTGGGGCATCCGCAACTCTCGGCCGCGGCCCGGGTCCTGCGGACGTTGACCCCGGAGGTGGTGGGGTTTCAGGAGCTGCCGGAAGGCTGGGAACCGGGCATGACCAACTGGGTGGCTTCCTGGTGGCCGGGTGCGACGGTGGTGGTGGGCTCGTTCACGGACGGCGCGTTGCGGCTGGCGCTGGCCACGCGGCTGCCGGTCCGAGCCGTTCGCTCATGGCTGCGCCGGGTCCCACTCCCTGCCTGGGGCTCTGACGACGTGTTCACGCGAGAGCTCCTGGAGGCGGAGGTCTGCGTGCCGGGTTGCGCGGATCCCCTTCATCTGTTCGTGATGCATCTGAAGGCCGGGACGGACGCAGACAGCGCGGCCCGGCGCGCCGCCGAGGCGCGCGCGATCTCGAATTTCTTCGCGACAGCCTGGCCGGCGCGTTCCTGGGGGCGTGCCGTGGTTTTGCTGGGAGACTGCAACGAGGATGTGGCCCGGCCGCGGCCGGGTGAGCAGGGCGCGATCCGGATCCTGGGCCATGCGCTGCCGGGCCTGACCTGGTTGACGCCGGTGAACCCCGTCACAGGCGACGAACGCACATGGTCCATCCGCGACCAAGCGTTGCGGTATCGGTTCGATTACCTGTTCGTCGGCGGGTGGTTGGTGTCGAACGTGGTGGCAAGCGGCGTGTTCCGTTCGGATCTGACACCTGGTGGGCCTGCCGGGGTCCAGGTTGGCGATTCCCCGGCGGCCTCGGATCATCTGCCGGTCTGGGCGGCGTTTGCGAATCCCGCGGCGGTGCCGCAGGTGCAACTGGTCCGGACCGAAACGAACGTGTGGCGGCTGATCTGGTGGACCGCCAGTGGTCAGCGTTTTCGTGTGGAAGGTTCCCCGGATCTGGCCGGCTGGCAGGTGCTCGAGGAAACGGTGGGCTCCCGGCCCGGCATCTTGGAGACGGTCGTGGAGGGCGACGGTCCGACCCGTTTCTTCCGCGTGCTCCGCTTGGATTGACGAGGGGTCACTCGTCCTGTCCGGCCTGATGGCCGCGGGACCCGGGCCGGCGGTAGTACCGCTCGACGTACTCCCGGACCATCCGGTCCGTGGTGAACCGGGCCACGGTGGCCATGGACCGGCGCATGCGCTGGATCCACTGGCGCGGGATGCCCTGGGCGTCCCGCTGGTAGAACAGGGGAATGACCTCCTCGGAAAGGACCCGGTATAGATTCTCGGCGTCCACCCGATCCTGTTCCTCCACGGAATCCGGGTGTGCGTCCGGGCCGATGGCGAATCCGTTGGTGCCGTCGTAGGCCTCGCGCCACCAGCCGTCCATGATGCTGAGGTTGAGACCGCCGTGGCAGAGGGCCTTCATCCCGCTGGTGCCGCTGGCCTCGAGCGGCCGGCGCGGCGTGTTGAGCCAGACATCGCATCCGGAGACCATCTGGCGCGCCACGTGGATGTCGTAGTTCTCGATGAAGACGAGGTGCCCCTTCAGCTCGCTGTACTTGCTGAGGTGAATGATGTGCTGGATGAAACGTTTGCCCTCGTCGTCACGCGGATGGGCCTTGCCGGCGAAGATGAACTGCACGGGACGGGCCGTGTCTTTCACGAGCCGGACGATGTCGTCGAACCGCTGGAACACCAGCGGGGCGCGTTTGTAGGTGGCAAAACGGCGGGCGAATCCGATGGTGAGGGCGTCCGGGTTGAGCAGGTGGTCGAAGGTGATGAAATCGCTCTGGGTGACGTGATGCTGCTGGAGCAGCAGCCGGCGGCGGGTGAATTCGATCAGCTCGCGCCGCAGCTTGTAGCGCAGGGCCCAGAGTTCCTCGTCGGAAATGAAGGAGGGATCGAGGATCCGCTCCCAGAACTCTGGCGAATTGATGTAGTGCTCCCAGTGATGATGGTGCTCGGAAAGGCGCCGCCGCCAGTACGCTCGCAGCGTGCCCTTCATCCAGCCCATCAAATGGATGCCGTTGGTGATATGGCCGATGGGGACCTTGTCCACGGGCAGGTCCGGGTAGAGGGCATGCCACATGTGGCGGGTGACCCGGCCGTGGAGCTCGCTCACGGCGTTGGCAGCGCGCGACATTTTCAGGGCCAGCACCGTCATGCAGAACGGCTCGTGGGGATCCTCGGGACGGACCCGACCGAAACTCATGAGCCGGTCGGGCTCCAGCCGGAGCTCCTCCAGGAACAGATGCCCGGCGTAACAGAGCAGGTCCTTGGAGAAACGGTCGTGACCGGCCTCGACCGGTGTGTGGGTGGTGAACACGCATTCTTCCCGGGTTTGGGCCACGGCTTGATCGAGTGGCTGGCCGGCGGCCAGCTTTTCCCGTACGAGCTCGAGGGTCAGGAAGGCCGAGTGCCCCTCGTTCATGTGAAAGACCGAGGGCATGATGCCCAGGGCGCGAAGCATGCGCACCCCGCCGACACCGAGCAAGATCTCCTGCATGATCCGCACGGAACTGTCCCCGCCGTAGACCCGCCGGGTCAGATCGCGAATGAAGGGCTCGTTCTCGGGCAGGTCGGTGTCCAGCAGGTAGAGCGTGACCCGGCCCACGTTCACCCGCCAGGCGCGCACGCGGGCCAGGGACATGGCGATGCGCACGGTGACGATGACCGGCTCGCCCTTGGGATCCAGCACCGGTTCGATCGGCAGGTGGCGCGGGTTGAGGAGCGAGTAGTACTCGGTCTGCCAGTTGTTGGCGTCGATGGCCTGTTGAAAGTAGCCCTCGCGATAGAAGAGGCTCACGCCCACCAGGCCCAGGCCCAGGTCACTGGCCGATTTGAGGTGGTCGCCGGCCAGCACACCGAGCCCGCCCGCGGCGATGGGCAGGCACTCGTGCAGGCCGAACTCGGCGCAGAAATAGGCCACCGGTCGCCGGCTGAACTCGGGAGCGTGTTTGGCTGCCCAGGTCTTGCTCGGCTTCATGTAGGCGTCGAAGGCGTCGAGCACCTGCCGCACCTGGGCGGCGAAATCGGGGTCCAACAGCCGGACCCGCAGTTCGTAGTCGGAGACCTCGCGCAGCACGGCCACAGCGTTGTGGAAGAGATTCTGCCAGCCGCGCGGGGAGAGCTGGGCAAAAATGTCCTGGGCACCCTGGTCCCAGGTCCACCAGAGGTTGTAGGCCAGACGGTTCAACCCCTGGGCCAGTTCCGTGACCGCTTCCGGTGACAATGGTTTTTTCAGGTCCATGCTTTCCATTCCGAGTCGCCTGCTCGATGCCGGTGCCGCGCCGGGCCCCCGGGCCGCGGCGGACCTCACCGTAGGAGAGCGGTCCGGCTGAGGGCAACGGAAAAAGCGGCCCGGCGGATTCCGGTGGGAAGGGCGACCTTGTGAGGGGGGCGCCCTGCGGCTAGAGTTGGGGGCGGTGGCGCGCAGAGTGGATGGCCAGGGCCATGATTGAGCTGATCCAGTTCCCGTGGAGCCCGTTCTGTCTGGTGCAGCGACGGATCCTCGAGTTTGCCGGGGCCGCCTTCAAGGTGGTGAACATCCCCAGCAACGATCGTTCGCTGGTCTGGCGGCTGACGCGGGGCCGGTACTACCAGGTGCCGGTGATCCGGGACGGTCGAACGGTCGTGTTCGAGGTTGCGGACGATTCACAAGTCATCGCCAAGTATCTGGATGTGAAGCTCGAGCTGGGGCTGTTCCCGCGGCAGTGGGAAGGGATCCAGACCATCCTATGGCACTACATCGAGTCGGAGGTGGAGGGCTGCGCATTCCGGTTGAATGACATCCACTGGAGGGAATTCGTGCCGCCGGCCGAGCAACTGGATTTCCTCCGGTTCAAGGAGCGGCGGTTCGGCCGGGGCTGCCTGGACCAGTGGCGGCGGGAACGGAAGGAATGGGAGCGGCGGCTGGTGGAACGACTGCTGCCGTTTGAACGCATGCTGGAGACACGCCCCTGGCTGCTGGATCACCGGCCCCGGTTCGTGGACTTTGATCTGTGGGGGATGCTGGCCAATTATCTTTACTCGGGCCGGACCCGCCTGCCGGGCCGTTGCCGGCGTCTGCGGGATTGGTACGGCCGGATGGAAAAAGCGAGATTGTCCGAGTTTCAACCGTGAAGACCTACGTCCTGGACACCAACGTCCTGCTGCATGATCCACATTCGTTGCTGCAATTCCGGGAAAACCAGGTCGTCATCCCCATCGAGGTGATCGAGGAAATAGACCGGTTCAAACGCGAGCCGAGTGAGCTGGGGCAGAACGCGCGCACGGTGTCGCGCCTGCTGGACGGCCTGCGCGCGCAGGGCCGGCTCAGCGAGGGGGTGCCGTTGCCCAACGGCGGCCGGTTGCGGGTCATCTGTCCGCCCAGACCCTCCCGCAACGGCAAAAACGGCCGCGCGGGCGAGCCTTCGGTGGACGACCGCATCCTCTCGCTGTGCCTGAAACTCAAGAAGGAGTCGCCGCGCCATCCGACCATCCTGGTTTCGAAAGACATCAACCTGCGGGTGAAGGCCGACGCGTACGGACTGGCGGCCGAGGATTACGAGAGCGACCGGGTCTTTGTGACCGACCTCTACACCGGCATGATCGAATGCACGGTCAGTCCGCAGGACATTGCGCGGTTCCGGGCCAATGGAGAGCTCGAGGTGCCGGACGGCCTGCACGTCCACCCCAACGAGTACTGCACCCTCATTGACGAGACCAACCCCAAACGCACGGCGCTGGCCCGGGTGGACGTGAACGGCGCGCGTCTCATCCCCATCCTGGACACCCGTGAAGGCGTCTGGGGGATCAAACCGCGCAACCGCGAGCAGCACTTCGCCTTCGACGCGTTGCTGGATGACCGGATCAAACTGGTGACCTTGATGGGCAAGGCCGGCACGGGCAAGACCCTCCTGGCCATGGCGGCCGGCCTGAAGCGGACCGTTCTGGACCGCGAGTTCCGCCGCGTCGTGGTGGCGCGCCCCACCGTCTCCATGGGACGTGAACTGGGTTTTCTGCCGGGCACGCTCGAGGAAAAACTGGCGCCCTGGATGCAGCCCATCCACGACGCGCTGGAGCTGTTGAGCGACCTCAACATGGGCCAGGACCAGCGCAGGAGCACCGACCTGCTCCGGTCGGGCAGCATCGTCGTGGAGGCGCTCAGCTACATCCGGGGCCGCAGCATCGCCAACCAGTTCATGATCATTGACGAGGCACAAAACCTCACACCGCTCGAGGTCAAAACCATCGTCACCCGCGTGGGCCCCGGCACCAAGATCGTCTTCACGGGCGATCCCTACCAGATCGACAATCCCTACGTGGACTCCTCCTCCAATGGCTTCAACTACATCGTCAGCCGGTTCCGCGAACAACCGATCGCAGCCCACATCGAGCTGCAAAAGGGGGAACGATCCGAGCTGGCCGAGCTGGCGGCAAACCTCCTGTGAACCGGTCGGCCCCTCGCCAAGACGCGCCCGACTTGAGCCCCGCCGGCCCCTGTCGCATGTTGAAACCGTGAGAATCGGGTCGCTCGAACTGGCCTCGAACCTTTGTCTCTCGCCGCTGGCAGGTTACACCAACCTGCCCTTCCGGCTGGTGCTGCGGGAGATCGGCGGCCTGGGCCTGGCCACCACGGACCTGGTCAACGCGCGTTCGCTGCTGGAAAACCGTCCCAAGGCCCTCAAACTGGTGGAAACCCGACCGGAGGACCGTCCGCTGGCCGTCCAGTTGTTCGGGGCCCATCCGGACGAGATGGCCGCCGCGGCGCAGAAGGTGGAGGCCATGGGGGTGTCGTGCATCGACATCAACATGGGCTGCCCCGTGCGCAAGGTCTGCAAGGTGGGGGCGGGCAGCGCCATGATGCGCGACATGGACCAGGCCGTGGCCGTGGCCCGCTCCGTGGTCAACGCCGTGCGCATCCCCGTCACCGCCAAGATGCGCCTCGGCTGGGACAACCGGAACATCACGGCCCCCGAACTCGCACGCGCCCTGGAGGACGTGGGCATCGCGGCCGTCTTCGTCCACGGGCGCACGCGTGAACAGGGCTTCTCCGGCCATGTCAGCCTGGAGGGCATCCGCCGCGTGGTGGAAGCCGTCCGGCGCATTCCGGTGATCGGCAACGGCGATGTCACCACGCCGGAAGCCGCCTGGGTCATGCTGCAGGAGACCGGTTGCGCCGGCGTGAGCATCGGGCGGGGCGCGTTCTACGATCCCTGGATCTTCCAGCGCACCCGGGCCTACCTGGAGCGCAAACGGCGGGAGGCGGCCGGTGCCGACCCCACCACGCTACCCGAAGTGCCGCCCGAACCCACATTCGAGGAACGGGTCCGGATCATGCGACGCCACCTGGACCTGCTCGTCGAGGTCTTTGGAGAGGAGACCGGCTGCAAGATGTTTCGCAAGATCGCCCCCTGGTACGCCCGCCGGTTCGGGCCCAATCACGAGTTCAACCGCCGGATCGTCCATTTGCAGAAACGTGAGGAATTCGAGGAAATCCTGGAGGCCTACCGTCGCTGGCGCCAACAGTTCCTCGACGATCAGGGCAACCTGCTGCCGCGCTATCAGCCGCCACCTTTGACGGTGGCCTTTCAGGAAACCATCGAGCCCGGGCCTGCCGTGCCCGTGCCGGCCGGGCCGGTGGAGTTCTGGTGATCCGGCCCGTGGCGGGGCGCGCGCCCGACCGTGCGTCGCGCGGCTCCCCCCGCCACCCCGTGTTTGGGCTGGCGCGCCGCGACCGGCCTGGTCCATGCTGGGGCGCATGGGACGCACGACAAATTGGCGCGGCACCTACACGGCCCTGGTCACGCCTTTCCGGGACGGAAAAATCGACGCGGAGGCGCTGGCGCGATTGATCGAATTTCAGGTCAGCGGGGGCGTGGACGGCGTGGTCCCGGTGGGGACCACGGGCGAATCCGCCACGCTCGACTACGACGAGCACATCGCCGTCATCGAGATCACGGTGAAACAGGCAGCCGGGCGCGTGCGCGTCATGGCCGGCACCGGCGCCAACTCCACCCAGGAGGCCATCGAATTGACACGCCGCGCGGAGGCCGTCGGCGCCGATGCCTCCCTGCAGGTGACACCCTACTACAACAAACCGACCCAGGAAGGACTCTTCCGGCATTTCCGCGAGGTCGCGAGGTCCACCCGCCTGCCGATCATCCTCTACAACATCCCCAGCCGGTGCGGGGTGGAGATCGCCGTCGAGACGGTGCGGCGCCTGGCCGAAGAGTGCCCCAACATCGTGGGGATCAAGGAAGCCGGCGGCAGCGCCGACCGGGTCAGTCAATTGCGCGCCGTCCTGGGACCGCGTTTCACCATCCTGAGCGGCGACGATTCGTTGACCCTGCCCTTCATGGCCGTGGGCGCCGAGGGCGTGGTAAGCGTGGCTTCCAATGTGATTCCCCGGGAGGTCTCCCGCATGGTTCGCGCCTTTTTGGAGGGTCGAGCGGCGGAGGCCCGGCGCCTGCACGCACGTTATTACCCGTTGTTCAAGGACCTGTTCATCGAAACGAACCCGATTCCCGTCAAGGCCGCCCTGGCCATGATGGGATTGGTGGCGGAGGAATATCGTCTGCCTCTGGTGCCCATGGCCCCGGCAAACCGCGAGCGCCTGGCGGCCACGCTCCGGAGCTGCGGGATTCTGAAGAACCGTGGGCCCTCCGACCGCAGCCGCGTCGCGCGACGCGCTCCGGCACGGCGCGGAAGCTGAGTCCCCGCCCACCCTTTCGCTTTTCTTTACAGCACCATGGAAACACCGGTACGCATCGTGTTGCACGGGGCCCGCGGCCGGATGGGCCGGGCCATCCTGAATGTGGTGGATCAGCATCCGGGCCTTCAGATCACGGCACAGGTGGATCAGGGCGACGACCTGGACCGGGCACTGGAGCAGGGTGACGTGTTGGTGGATTTCAGCGTGCCTGTGGCCACGGAGCGGATGCTCTCGCTTTGCGTGGCCCGCCGTGTGCCGGTGGTGCTCGGCACTACGGGCCATGAAGAGGAGGGGCGGCGGAGGATCCGCGAAGCTGCAGGCATGATTCCCATCGTTTGGGCGTCGAATTTCTCCACCGGGGTCAATGTGTTGTTCTGGTTGACCGAGCGGGCCGCGCAGATCCTGGGTCCCGGCTACGATGCCGAGATCGTGGAGATGCATCACCGCCACAAACAGGACGCGCCCAGCGGCACGGCACGCACGCTGGCGGAGATCCTCGTCTCGGTGCGGCAGGCCATGTGGGACCGTGACGTGCGGTTTGGCCGGCAGGGACTGGTGGGCCCGCGCCGGCCCGAGGAAATCGGCGTGCACGCCGTCCGAGGGGGCGACGTGGTGGGCGATCACACGGTGATTTTTGCCGCGCCAGGAGAGCGCTTGGAACTGACACACCGGGCTTCCAGTCGCGAAACCTTCGCCCATGGTGCCCTCCGTGCCGCGCGCTGGGTCCGGGTCCGGCCGCCCGGCCTGTACGACATGCGCGACGTCCTGGGCCTGCGCGCGCCGGTCTGAATCCCGGACGCAGCTTGACCATCCGCCGCGCGGCCCTAGATTCCGCGCCATGTTCGGCGTCCCGGGTTTGCTTCGTCTGTGTCGGAGTCGGAGGTGTGGTGCATGAGACGGCCGGCTTTGGGCATCATCTGGCTGACGGTCTTTTTGGATCTGGTGGGCTTCGGCATCGTGGTGCCGCTGGTCCCGTTGTACGGGCGGGAGTGGGGTGCGCACGGGTTCGTGCTGGGGCTCATCATTGCCGCGTTTTCGGCCCTGCAATTCCTTTGCGCACCTCTCTGGGGCCGCTGGTCGGATCGCGTGGGACGCCGGCCCGTTCTGTTGATCAGCACCGCCGGGGCCGCGCTTTCTTACGTCCTGTTCGCGTGGAGCAGTAGGGTGCCGGATCCCGTCACGGCCCTCTGGTTGCTGGCCGCCTCGCGGGCCTTTGCCGGTGCCTGCGGCGGAAACATCACCGTTGCGCAGGCCTACATCGCCGATATCACGCCGCCCGAACAACGCTCGCGCCGCATGGGCTTGATCGGCATGGCTTTCGGACTGGGATTCATCTTCGGCCCCGTGCTGGGAGGGTTGAGCCTCAAATGGTGGGGACTGAGCGGACCCGGTTGGCTGGCGGCCACGCTCTGCAGCCTGAATTTCCTGCTGGCCCTGTTCATCCTGGCCGAGAGCCGCCGGCCGGGGACCGCGCCGGTGGAGGTCCGACCCCACTGGGCACAGTACCTGCACACGTTGCGGACGCCGCGGGTGGGGTTGCTGGTGATGGTTTTCTTTCTGGCGACGTTTGCCTTCAGTTGTTTCGAGAGCACGCTGCCCCTCGTGGTGAGCGACAATTTCGGCCTGGACCTCACCCACGACGGTCGGGCCGCCGCCACGGTGGTCTACCTGTTTGCCTACTGCGGCATCCTGGGAGCGGTCCTGCAGGGCACGGCCGTGGGGCGGTTGGTGGCCTGGCTGGGGGAGGTGCGCCTGATCGTGGGGAGTCTGATCTGCACGGCCTGCAGCCTGGCCGTGCTGCCCTTCATCCGGGGCGAGGGCCTGCTGACATGGACCACCTTGTGGGGACCGCACGGGGGCGGTTGGTGGGCACTGCTGGGCGCCCTGGGGTTGCTTTCGCTGGGCTCGAGTCTGACGCGGCCGCCGCTGTTCGGCCTGCTGTCGAATCTGACCCGCGAGAGCGAGCGCGGCGCCACCTTCGGAGTGGCCCAGAGCATGGGCAGTCTGGCCCGGATCCTGGGTCCGGTGTTCGCCAACACCACCCTTCATTATCTACCGCCGTTGCCGTACCTGGTGTGCGCGGCTCTGCTGATGGGGACGGCGGCCGTGCTGGGACGGCGGTGGCAGCCGGCTGTCCCGGCCGAGGCCCCGGCCGGCAGCGGCTGATCCCGGGAAAGATTGAACGCGGACGCGGCCCGGGCTGTCTTCGGATGGGTGATGTCCGTCGGCTTCACGGTTCGAGCCGGCGCATGCCGCCTCTGCCGGCCAAAACGGGATGGACAGCGGCGGGAGACTGCATTATACGCAGGAATCCGTCCGATCGGTTTCCTGAAGGAGCGTGACCATGATCCGGGTCGAGCAACTGACGAAGAACTTTGGTGCCAAGCGTGCGGTGGACGGCGTGTCGTTCACCGTGGAACCGGGGGAGGTGCTCGGTTTTCTGGGACCGAACGGCGCCGGCAAATCCACCACCATGCGGATGATCACCGGCTTCATCCCGCCGACGGCCGGCCGGGTCTGGATCGGAGGACACGACATGTGGGAGAAACCGATCTCGGCCAAGCGGCTGATCGGTTACCTGCCCGAGAACGCGCCGGCCTACACGGACATGACCGTGTACGGTTTTCTGAACTTCGTGGCTGAACTGCGCGGCCTGCACGGTCAGGCGCGCAAACAGGCCGTGCACCGCGTGGTCGAGCTCTGTTTTCTGGAAGGCGTGCTGCATCAGAGCGTTGAAACGCTCTCGAAAGGATACCGTCACCGCACCTGCTTCGCACAGGCGATCCTTCATGACCCGCCCGTGCTCATCCTGGACGAGCCCACCGACGGGCTCGATCCCAACCAGAAACACGAGGTCCGTTCGTTGATCCGCCGGATGGGCCGGAACAAGGCGATCATCTTTTCGACGCACATACTCGAAGAGGTGGACGCCGCATGTACGCGGGCGATCATCATTGATCGCGGCCGGATCGTGGCCAACGGCACCCCGGCCCAGTTGCGTGCGCGATCGGAACTGGCCGGTGCGGTCACCCTGCAGGTTGCGCACGTGACCCGGGCAGAGGTCGTGGACCGGCTCTCGCAGGTGCCGGGTGCCAAACGCGTAAACGTGCTCGAGGAAACCGCGGAGCGGGTGCGCGTCCGCGTTTTTCCGAAGGAGCCCGGCATTGACGGGGCCTTCACCCGCGCGGTGGCGGAGGCGGCGCGGGGCTGGGCTCTCGAGGAACTGCGCGTCGAAGAGGGTCGGTTAGACGAGGTCTTCCGCAGCATCACCATGCCGGACACCGTCCGCGCGGCCGCCTGAGCCGTCCGAGGTGGACCGGTTGCACACGGGAATCTCAAGGATGGACGCTGAGCTATGAAGGACTCGGTAAACAACATCCGGGCCATCGCCAAGCGGGAGCTGTCGGGTTACTTCGCCTCGCCGGTGGCCTATGTGTACATCGTGATTTTTCTGCTGTTGAGCGGGTTCTTCACCTTCATGGTGGGCGGATTCTTCGAGCGGGGCGAGGCCTCGCTGACGGCCTTCTTCCTCTGGCATCCGTGGTTTTATCTTTTTCTGGTTCCGGCGGTGGGCATGCGTCTCTGGGCCGAGGAACGCCGGGTGGGAACCTTGGAGCTGCTGCTGACCATGCCCATCACCGCCTGGCAGGCCATCGTCGGAAAGTTTCTGGCCTCCTGGCTGTTCCTGGGTCTGGCGCTGGCTCTGACGTTTCCGCTCTGGATCACGGTCAATTACCTCGGAGACCCGGACAATGGTGTGATCCTGGCCGCCTACTGCGGGAGTTTCCTCATGGCGGGTTCCTATCTGGCGATCACGTGTATGACCTCGGCCCTGACGCGCAACCAGGTGATCAGCTTCATTCTGTCGGTGGTGATCTGCCTGTTCCTGATCCTGGCCGGATTCCCGCCGGTCACCAATCTGCTGGCGCAATGGTCGGCGCCGTTGGTGGAGCTGGTGGCCTCGTTCAGTTTCATCACCCATTTTGACGCCTTCCAAAAGGGCGTGTTGGACACGCGGGACATTCTCTATTTCCTGTCGGTCACCGTTTTTGCCCTGTTCACGACGAGTGTGATCCTCCGCAGTCTGCGCGCGGGCTGAACCGGATCGAATCGGTGCCATGAACAAACGATCGTGGGAGACATGGTTGTTCTCGACCGCCGGCGTGGCGGCGATGTTCGTCGTCCTGCTGGGGCTGAACGTGGTCCTGGCACGCTTCAAGCAACGGGTGGACCTCACCGCCGACAAGGCGTACACACTTTCGCCCGGCACCAGGGCGGTTTTGTCCCGACTGGATACCCCGGTGACCATCCGCTTTTACTGTTCCCGGCTCGACACGGCCACGCCGGAGACGGTTTTCCTCCGAAACTACGCCCGCCGGGTGGAGGATTTGCTCGAGGAATTGCGCGAGGCGGCCGGCGGGAAACTGCGCATCGAAAAGCTCGATCCCCAGCCGGATTCGGATGCCGAGGACTCGGCTCGGCTGGACGGGATCGAAGCCCAGATGCTGTCCACCGGCGACCGTTTCTACCTCGGTTTGACCGTGAGTCTGCTGGATGCGCGTGCGGCGATTCCCTTCCTGGCCCCCACGCGCGAACGATTGCTGGAGTACGACATCGTCCGCGCCATCAGCCGGGTCATCAAACCTGAGAAACCCGTCGTGGGGATCATGAGCCCGTTGCCGGTCTTCGGTGGACCGTCTCCCGGGTTGCCCATGGGGCCGCGCAACCAGGAACCCTGGGCGGCCATCACCGAGTTGCAGACCGATTTCGACGTGCGCCGCGTCGAAATGAACGCCGAAAAGATTGACGATGACATCCAGCTGCTGGTGCTGATCCACCCCCGCGACATCTCCGAAAAGACCCAGTACGCCATTGACCAGTTCCTCATGCGCGGCGGAAAACTGGTCGCGTTCCTCGATCCGGTCTCCCTGGCGGACAGCCGGCAACAGGGCAACCTGCCATTCTCCGTTCCGGGCGCTCCCTCGAACCTGGAGAAACTGCTCACCGCCTGGGGCCTGAAATTCGACACCACCAAGGTCGTGGCCGACCTGAACTTCAAGATGCAGTTGGTCGGGCAGCGGAACCAGTTGGTGGAAGCCCCGGCCTTCCTGAATCTGAGTCGTCAAGGGATGAATCCCGAGGACCCGGTCACCAGCGAACTGGGACCTGTCTGGCTGCCGTTGTGCGGGGCCTTCAGCGGGACGCCTGTCGAGGGCCTGAAACAGACCGTCCTGTTGAAAAGCTCGTCCGAATCCCAATTGGTGGAGGCCTTCATGGCCCATCTGAACGGGGAGAACATCCTCAAGGAGTTCCGCTCCTCGGGCAAGGAACATGCACTGGCAATCCGCCTCATTGGCAAGTTCAGGACCGCCTTCCCCGACGGCCCTCCCGGCGGGGACACCAACCAGGTCGCATCCCTGAAGGAAAGCCAGAAGGAGACCGCCGTCGTGTTGGTGGGTGATTCCGACCTTCTGTACGACCGGTTTGCCATTCGCGAACTCAACAGCCCGTTCGGCATCCTGCGCATGCCGGCCAACGCCAATCTGACCTTCCTGCAAAATGTGGTCGAACAAATGGCCGGGGAGATGGACCTGATCGCGGTCCGCAGCCGGGCCATTCCCAGCCGGCCCTTCACCCGGATCCAGAAGATGCAGGCCGCCGCGCAGGAGCGTTACCAGGCCGAGATCAAAAAACTCGAGGACAGCCTGGCCGAGACACAAAGGCGCCTGAACGAACTCCAGCAACAGAAGGAACCCGGCCAACGATTCATCCTTTCCCCGGAACAGCAGGAGGAAATCGCCCGGTTCCGAGAACAGGAGGCGCGCACCCGTGAGGAGCTCAAGCGGGTGCGCAAGGAATTCCGCCGGGAGATTGACGCCCTGCAGACCCGGGTACAGTGGATCAACATCCTGGCCATGCCGCTGGTGGTGTCGCTCTCCGGCCTGGCCATTGCGGTGTATCGTCGCAAACGAACCTCGGCACAATGAACCGGAAACAGTTCCTTTGGTTGTTGGCCCTGGTGGTGGTTCTCGGAGGTGCGGCCTGGTGGTCGTACCGCCAGGAAGGACGCACCTGGCAGCGCAGCAGTGTCACCACACAAGCCAGACTGCTGCCGGACTTGCCCGTCAACGACGTGGCACACGTGCGCATCCGGCAGGGAATCAACGAGCTCAACCTGGTCCGGAAAGACGGACTCTGGCGCGTCCGCGAACGCGGGGATTACCCCGCCAACTTCCGCCAGATCAGCGACTGGATCGTAAAGGCATCCGAGTTGAAAGCCGTGCAGGTGGAGGAGATCGGTCCCTCCCAGCTGGGCCGGCTGTCCTTGTTGCCGCCAGGGCCCGAAACCAACACCGCCACGTTGGTGGAGTTTCTGGACGCGTCCGGCAAACGCCTGGGCGGCCTGTTGCTCGGAAAAACGCAGAACCGCGCACCCGCCACCGGCCTCGGCGGAGGATCCGACGATGCTTTTCCCGTGGGCCGTTGGGTGATGACCCTCGCAGCCACCAACCGCGCCGTCATGATCGCCGATTCCCTCTCCAACCTGGAAGCCCGACCCGAACAGTGGATCAACAAGGACTTCTTCAAGGTGGAACGGCCGAAGCTGATACGAGTGGAGTTCCCGGAAGCCACCAACTCCTGGGCGATCCGGCGTGAAAAAGAAACGGATCCTTGGCAACTGGTGGATGCCCGGCCCGGTGAAACGCTGGACTCTTCCAAGGCCACCAGCGCCACCAGCGGGCTCAGCTGGCCCTCGTTCCTGGATGTCCTCCCGCCCGATACACCGCCCGGAGAGGTCGGACTGGACCGGCCCGTGAAAGTCCATGTCGAGACCTTTGACGATTTCTCCTACGACCTCACCGTGGGCACAAAAACCAATCAGGCCTACCACCTGTGCGTGGCCGTCTCCGCGAACCTGCCCGAACAACGCACCCCCGGAGAGAACGAAAAACCCGAGGACAAGGAACGACTGGACAAGGAGTTCAAAGAAAAGCGGGACAAACTGGCCGAGAAACTCGCCCAGGAAAAGAAACTCGAAGGCTGGATCTACAAGGTTTCCACCTGGACGTTCGACAATCTCCTCAAGCCCCGTGCCGAAATGTTGTCCCAGCCGGCCGCGCCGGAACCGGCCCAGACGACCAACACCGTCTCCGCGGCCAGGTCGCGCGCTCCGGACACCTCCAACGGCGCCGGGGAGGAATGGACCCGCATCCCCGAGCTGGAGTGACTTTCCCGGTTCGACGACGCCCGGCGGCGGTCCATGAGCCGCTCCGCACCCGTGGCGCCCCCCGTTGCGGCGGCCCGGCCCGGACAGCCGGGTGGGTCCTCAGATCGCCGGGTGTGAACCGGCCCCGCGTCTCCACGCACTTGCCGTCCTCCACGTCGGCGCCCGCTCGCAGGCGCCGCGGCAGCTCCCGCTTGAAAGGGCGCCGTGCATCCGATACACCGGGACCGTGTCAACCACGGTCATAGCGGTGGCCAATCAGAAGGGCGGCGTGGGCAAGACCACCACTGCGATCAACCTCTCGGCTTGTCTGGGCCGGTTGGGATCCCGCGTGTTGCTGGTGGACCTGGACCCGCAGGGCAACGCCACGAGCGGTCTGGGCCTGGAAAAGGCTCCCGGCCGCAGTGTCTACGACGCCCTGCTGACCGGCGCACCGCTCGAGGACCGCATCCAGTCCACGGCTTTCACAGGGCTGGACGTGATCCCCAGTGAACTCGACCTCTGCGGCGCGGAGGTCGAACTGGCCCGGACTGATCAGCACCTGGCGCGATTGCGTGCGGCGCTCGAGCCCCTCAGCCGTTCGGATCGTTACGGCGTCATCCTCGTGGATTGCCCGCCCTCTCTGGGCCTCCTCACCATGAACGCCTTCGTTGCCGCGGACGCCGTGCTGGTGCCGCTCCAATGCGAGTACTATGCGCTGGAGGGCATCTCCATCCTCCAGCGGGTGCTCGACCAGGTCCGAACCAACGCGCTCAACCCCCGCCTGCGACTGCTCGGCATCCTCATGACCATGTACGACGGCCGCACCCGCCTAGCCAACCAGGTGGTTGAGGAGGTGCGACAGTACTTCGGAGACCTCGTTTTCGAGACCATGATCCCGCGCACCACCCGTGTGGCCGAAGCACCCAGCTTCGGCAAACCGATCATCGAGTACGACCCTTACAGCAGCGCCTCCGCCGCATACGAACTGTTGGCCCAGGAGGTTCAAGAACGACTGGAGCGGCTTCGGCAGGGATGGGAACCCGTCCCGCCACCCGCTCCCTCCACCCAATCGCACCCGTCTCATGCTTCGTAGGACACCTTTGTTCGAGGAACACCGCCGGCTCGGCGCCCGTCTGGTGCCGTTCGCCGGCTGGGAACTGCCCGTCCAGTTCAGCAGCATCCCCGAAGAACACACCGCCGTCCGACAAGCAGCCGGCATCTTCGACATCTCCCACATGGGCGAGGTGGTGGCCAGCGGCGAGGCGGCCGCGCGGTTCCTGAACTTTGTCCTCACCAACGACGTGACCCGGCTCGCCCCCGGACACGGCCAGTACACCCTCCTCTGCAATCCCCAAGGCGGGATCCTGGACGACCTGTACGTCTTCCGCCTTTCCGAGGAGGTGTTCCTCCTCGTGGTCAACGCAGCCCGCACGGAATCGGACGTCAAATGGCTGCACGACAGGGCCGCCGCGTTCGCCCCGCCCGAATCCCTCATGGTGACCGACGCCTCCCACAACTATGCCGCGGTTGCCATACAAGGTCCCCGATCAGCCGAGGTCATGGACAGATGCATCCAGGCGCCCGCCGTTTCAGGCGCGCGCGTTGAACGCCCGAGCGCCCTCCGCAAAAATCAGATCGCCGGTTTTCCTTACGGCCACGAGGGCGTCCTGGTCTCTCGAACCGGTTACACAGGCGAGGACGGCTTCGAGGTCCTCGGCATGGACGCCGCGATCGTCTCCCTCTGGCGGGCCGCCCATGAACAGGGCCATGCTCTCGGTCTCCGCCCCTGCGGACTGGGCGCGCGCGACACGCTGCGCCTCGAGATGGGCTACCCGCTCTACGGACAGGACCTCGACGAAACCACCACCCCGTGGGAGGCCGGCCTGGGCCGTTTCGTCGCCATGAACAAGGGCGACTTCATCGGACGGGAGGTTTTGCAAACGCAACGCGCCCACGGATGGTCCCGTCAAAGTGTGGCCTTTCGGATGCTGGGCCGCACGCCGCCGCCGCGCACCGGCTACCCGATATGGGTAGACGGTACGGCGGCCGGTCGCGTCACCTCCGGCACCCAAAGCCCCTCACTCGGCGTCGGCATCGGCCTGGGATACGTGCCCACGCCGGCGGCCCAACCCGGCCGGCGCATCGAGATCGAGATCCGTGGCCGGCGTCACCCGGCCGAGATCGTCGAACGCCCCATCTACCGCAGACCGGACCGACCTGCCCCTGCAGCCTGACAACGGATTCCCGGGACCCGACTCCGCTCGGGGCGGGTGCCGTCCCGCTTTTCACGCCTCTGCAGCGCCCCGCCGGACTCGACCGCCCTGTAGCCGGCCTCCATGCCCGGCAGGGCTCTGGAGGAGCAGGGACCGACTTTTGATCGCGTACCCCGTGCAATTTCGCGCGGCCGGTGCCTGCCGTTTTCCTGGACGCCGCTGTCCACGTATAAGGCAAAAGTTTCCGCAGCTCACCGGGCGCGGTCGCACACCGTGCCAGCCTGCGCGAAGGCGTGGGGGCCTGATCTTTGCCAGTCTGCATGAGTTGACGTCCCGAGGTTTGCGCGGTTCGGAGCACGCGACCCTGCCTTGGCACGGTTTCTGCCCATGGAGTCGTGGCGATATGGCAACGAAACTCCATCTGGCCACGTTCCTGCAGGAGATCCGCAGCTACACGGCGGTGATGGACCGGCCGGCCCCGCGCACCACGGCCGGGGAAGAAACCCTGAGCCTGTTGGCCTGGCCGTCCCACCTGCCCGTCGGCATCCAGAGACAGCGGATCGAGGTGGAGTTCCGTTCCGCCAACGATCCCGTCCAAGAGGTTCCGGTGCCCATCCGACAAGTCGGTGCCAACCGTGGTCCCCGCCACCGCAAGACCGCGCGCCGCTGAAAGGTCGCGGGGCCGTGAGGAGGGGAAACACGGCCCCGCAAACGGTCACTCGGACGAGGGAGCGCCGCCGCCCGGGCGGTGGAACTCAATCCGGACTTCACGAAAACCGGCCGCCTGAAAAAACCGGGTCAACTGCTCCCGTGCCTGTTCCTCCGCCTCTTTCAAAATGCCCGCTTCGTGGGCGGCCAGACGGATCTCTCGCAGCGCCGTCTGGCGCGCCATCTGTTCCATCTCTTTGTCGAACTTCCTCAGCAAACCCGTCTCACGGTCAATCACCCGCGTTTGAGACTCGTCCAAATAGGCGTCGGTGACCCGCGGTGCCGGCAACCGCAGCACCAGACGATGCCCGGAAATCTCCACGTCGTCCGGTTGGACCCGCGAGAGGTCCACCCCGGCCTTCACCACCCCGTGAGCCAGCAGAAGCAACCGGTTCTGCCCGTACCACTTGACGTCTTCCGCCACCACCACCTTCTCCAGGACGTAGCGCACTGTGACCAATTGAGCCAGGGACTGGACCTGTCGGATCACCGCCGCGCTCGAACGAATGCGGGGCCCTTCCGGGATGCCCAACCACTGCTTGTAATGGGCGCCCACCCACAGCCCCACAACGAACAACCCCACCAGGAACAGCGCCTGTACAAATGCCACGAACGATTTCATGACAAGGCCCTTTTCCGCACTCCCGCCACTTGCACACCCCCAAGACCGGTCCTCGCCATGGTTTGAGCTTCCCCATCCCGCCTTTCTCCGTGCAGAACCCAACCGAAACCCAGACCCCGTGCGTTCCTCTCCCGGACCTTCAGTGTTCCCAGAGGAACGACTTTTGTTCGCCCACCAGATCCTCGCCGGACCACAACGTCACCCGCCACGCCACCACGTCTCCCAGTTCACGGAACACCTCCGGGCTCAGCCGAACGGAGGCCCAACGTCGGCGCCGGTTTCCGGATGAAACCGCCTGCTCCAAGGTGTGCTCGGTGGGGATTCCCTCCCTCGTCAGACCGCGAAGTTCAATCCGCAACTTGAGCTTGTCCGGGACCCCGGCCGGCCGGCGCCAGAGTACCTGCAACCGCATGCTGTGACGCAGTTCCGGGTGCCGACGCAAATGCGCCTGGTATGCATCCCGATCGAACAGGCTGGGCGACAGCGCGGCCCGCCCCTCCCGGTCCAGGTATTGGGGCAACACCTTCAGGACCTGGGCGCTGCCCTGCGCCAGCCCCGCCATCAGGATGCCCGCGCCGATCCACCGCCGCCACCGCTGCCAACCGTTCATACGCCCGCCACTATAAGGCACCCATCTCCCGTGGCAACGCCGGGTGACCAGCAAGCGCAGTGCGCACGGCTCGGGCGCTTGCTCCGAAGACTGTAATGGTGCTTGCCACCGTGCATACGCCCCATCGGCAGGTTCGGGAGATCAGTGCGGGATCGGCTGGCATCGTTTGGGGACAACCGCGCATGCGTCAACAACGTCCGGGCTCAAACTGTGTGGGACAAATTCGAAGCGGACGACCAGAGAGGCGTCTGCAGAAGCTTCGGACTCTTGGCAGGGCAGCACAGCGGGACGGACCCCGGCCGGCCTTTGCCGTGCGTGCCCCATCAACGCCAGCAGACACGGATCAGCCGCCACGGCAGCCCCTGCCTGGCGGCCAGATACTCTTTCGGCACGGTGGCCAGGAACACCGGTTGCAGGCCGGTCTGATAACGCCGTTGCCGCGGACCCGCGAACGTCACAATCCATAGATCCCCTTCCCGCCCGACGCTCTCCAGGCGCAACTCCTCCAGGCCGACCTTTGCACGAATGCCACGCGGATCGGCCGGGATGCGGGAGTTCGGATTCTCGCGCAGTTCCAACCGGAGAAAACGCGGTTCATCCACGAACAGGATCGTGCACGGCATGAGAGTGCCCTCCTGAGCGGCCGACCATCCGGCTCCGTTGAACGGAATCCCTGAACGTCGGGCGGCTTCGGCCCCCTCGTAACAACCGGCCTGCGGTAGTGCCACGGGCCGGGTCGCCAGGTGATCCTCGAGCGCCTTCAACGCCGCTTCGCGCGTGAGCGGGTTCGGAGTCCCGTAAATCCCATTTTCGAAGCTCACCTGCCAGCCCGCCCAAACGGCCCATCCCATGACCGAAAGAACCGGCGGCAACCACGCGGGCAGCCTCTTGAGCCGCCGGCACCCATCCATCCAAAGTCCCCACGCCACCAGAAAAGCCGCGGCAAAGGACGGCATGAAATCCAGCATGTAGCGCGTGGCAATCACACAGTTGCGCAGGTAGAACACCGCCAGCGCCGTCGAGCCCAGAAGGGAATAGATGCCCAGCACGGCACACAGGCCCCGGAACCCGGCGCGATCTGTCCCGGCCTCCCCGGTCGCCCTTACGGCAAGCGGCCGCAGGCGCATCCACGCGTACAGACCGACCGCCCAGGCCGGCAGCAGGGCCGCCAGATACGTAAGGTCATACGTGGGCATGCCGACTTCCCGCCAGCGCACAGTGGAGGACTGGCCGGCGAATTGATTGGTTTCATACTGACTCCAGCTGTAGCGCTTCGGCAGGAACAGCAGTCCGAAAAGTTCCCGTGCGGCCGAAGCGATCGGCTCATCCTCGTAAGGATGATCAAAACGGGTCGCGTACATCGAGCCGTAAAGCGTTTGCACGTTCAGCCGGTGGCCGAACTCGAATCCGCTGCCGAACCTGAGAAGATTCGTCAGGTATAACAGGCCTCCTGCGACGATGAACCAGGCCACGCCCGGCGCCAGCACGCGAAACCAGGTGCCCTTGGCCGCGCTTCGCGCCGATAGATCCCCGGCTCCGCGCTCCGAAGCGGCCGTCCGCCCGCAAAACCAAAGCCAGAGCCCGCCACTCAACAGAGCGGCGCCCCCGTGAAACACCAGCGTGGGCCGGACAAACATGCCGTATCCGGCAAGCAGTCCAAGCATCCCGTAGGAGCCCGGAGACGGGCGCCGGACCAGACGCACCAGGCACGCCACGAGCAGGACGCCGACAAGGTATTCGTAGGCCACCGCCTGTTCATACACGTGAAACCGGGTGTGCAGCAGCCGTAGAAAGGGCGGGAAACACAGCACCACACCCGCCGCACCGAACAGCCAGAGCAGCCGGGGCCCGATGCCGTCCTCGTCGCGGCCGGAAACTCGGAGCCCGGGATCGGTCGGAATGAGGGCGGAGGGCAGGGGATCGAGCGCTCTCAGTAGTGCATACGCCACACCGGCCAGGGCCACCCAAAGACACAACAGATCCGGAAAAGCCGGCACACCCACCAATCTTGCCGCCGCCTCGAACGGGAGCCGCCAAAGTGGTATTCCCAGCCCCCAAACCTGGTGAACACCCCCCTCGGACCAGCACTCGTCAAACCGAAGTGCGGACGGATCCCTGCTCAGTGCCAGACGACCCCGCAACAGAGCCGCCACCTGCGCATGATGCGCCGGGTTCTCCGAATACCACACCCCCCATCCGCCCACCAGGCCGGTCCCGTGCGTGACCGCCACCGCGTAGACCAGCGCCAGGTACACAGCCCAGAGCCGCGGCAGGACGCGACCCGACCCTGCAACCGAATCCATTCCCCGGTTCGTTGTCATCTCGCCTACTTCTCCGCGATCGTACCGCGCGGCCGCAGCGCCGCCGCGGCCCGGGACACCTCAAACAAATCAGCCAGTCACACTCCGCGCCGTCGCGCCGGCAACCGCACCTGCCGGAGCCGGAGTCGGCAGGGCTGCACAAACCCGCCGGCACAACCCGGCCCGGCGAGGGGGGCGCCACGCAGTGGCGGGAAAGGCAACCCGGACAGGACAAACACGCGCGGTCTGCCGCCCGCCCCAGGCGCCCCGCCGCAATGCAAGTCTCCCCATCCGGGCACTCCACAGGAAGGCCGACTCATGCCACCGGCCGATTCCGGTCCGACACCGGGCGGCAGAATCCGGAAAAACCATGAGCAAAGCCTTCGGCAACGGCGCCTCCGTACCGACCGGGCCCTCGCCCGCCGACGTCATGCACCGGAGCGAAAGCCGCCGCCCCCGTTTCTTCAGAGGAACCCGGCGACCCCCTTGCCCACCTGCAGCCATGCAAACTCGTGAGCATGGGACCACCGGATGCACGGACCGGCGCAGAATTTCAAGCCGACGGCGCAACGTCCCGTCTTCTTGTGCAAGCAAAAACACAGGACAAGCGGAACCCCGCATGCCGGCTCTCCGGGCCACCTTGTCCGCCTTTCACCGGCGCGAGTACCGCCACAAACAACACAGCGCTTCCCACCCATCCTTCAAGCGCAGTTTTTTTCCCTCGGACCGGCTCCGCGCCGTGTAACGGATGGGAACCTCCACAATCCGGACTCCCTTGCGCGCAAGTTTGGCGGTCACCTCAGGACAAAAACCGAACCCGTCCTCCTTCAGATCCAAGCCCAGGAGAACCTCCCGCCGAAACATTTTGTAACATGTCGCCTCATCCGTGAGCACAAGGCCGGTGATCCGGTTGCTGGCCCAGGTCAGCAATCGGTTGAGCCCTCGATGCCACCAGGGTGTCCGCGCACAGGCGCCGGGAGCAAAGCGACTGCCGTACACCACGTCCGCCCGGCCTGACCGGATGAGCTCCACCATCGCGCCCCAGTCCGCGGGATCATATTCCAGGTCTGCATCCTGGATGACGACGATCTCCGCGCTCACCTCCTGCAGGGCCCGCCGGATGGCCGCACCTTTCCCGCGATTCCGTTCCTGGCGATACACCCTGACCCTTGGATCCCGAGCGGGCCAGGACTGAAGTTTTTGCCACGTGCCATCGGTGGAACCGTCATCCACCACGATCACCTCGGCCACGTTCGGTTGCAAAAGCACCTTTTCGAGGATGGCATCCACGGTGGCGGATTCGTTGTAGCAGGGGATCAACACGGCCAGACAGCGGTCGCCGCCGGTGTCTCCGCTCCGACGATCAGACGCCACGGAAGAACGATCCGCCGAGTCCGTACCTCCGGGCGGCTGCCCCGGCGGAACGAACTGGGGCGCATCCGCCGCAGCGAGGCCTTCCGGAAAGTTCGCGGTCGGCCCGCCCTTGCCGCGACGTCTCGCCACGCAGGAGCAAGCCAGCACCCCGCAGGTACTCATCAGCCCCAACACCGAAATCCAGCAACCGGCCACTTCAAACGACGTCGGCCGGAGCAGGAGGCTGAGTGAATAACTCCCCGGCGGCACGCGAATGGAAATCGTTCCCCCCGGTCCCTCGGAGCCCACCGGCATCTCCCTGCCGTCGTCGAGGGACGCCTGCCAGCCCGGAAACCACAACTGCCGTACCCACAGCAGGCCTTCCTGTCCCGCTTCGACGGCCAGACGAACCTTGCGCGCCTTCCACTCCAGGACGGTGGCCCGAATCTCCGTGTTCGCTGACGCAACCCGGTTCGTACCGTAAGAGTCGGCGGCCGCCAGAGGATTCGTTCCCCGTGGTCGGTACTCCACGGCATCGTGCAGCGTACGGAGTTCGGATCGAGTCCGGGAAGGGCCCAGCCGGTATTGTTCGATCACCCTGGGAAACGTGTCCCAGGATAGAACCGCCACGGCGAGTGCCGACACGCCCAGTGCCACCCGGTGCAACCACCGAACCGGTCCCGGCGCCCCGCGCATCGGCCAGAATTGGGCCAGGAGCAGGACCGTCCAGACCGTGGCCGGCGTCAGGAACCGCCAGGCGAACTGAATCATGCGCAATGGCTTGAAAAGTTCGTAGAACCATTCGGTCACCGGAACCAGAAAACCTGTCAGAAAGAGCCCACCCAACAACCACACGAGACCGTCCCGCCCGCGCGGACCCTCGGCCGGCCGGAGCAGATGAAGCGAGTAGCAGCAGCCCAGAACCATCACCCAGGCCAGAAACACGATGAACACTCGGATGTTGAACGCGTCGGCGGCTGCCAGAGGTTTCAATGGGTCCAGTGCGGGGAAAAAGAACGTCTGGTGCCAACCCACGTCCATGGCCTCCGTCTGTACATGCGGACGCAACGCCGCGCACGGCAGCCAGTAAAACGCGCTCAGAATGACGGCCACGGCCAACGCAGCCACCGTGCGCGCCAGGGTGCGGAGCCCGAACCACGGGACCACCAGCAGCACCAGCAGAGGAAACGTCACCGAGGTCGGCAGATGCGTCAGGAACAGGCCGGTCAAACCGGCGATGGCAAAAAGCCAACCCGCCCGCTGCCCATCCCGAAGATCGAGGATACCCCGTAGAATCAACGGCAACCACACATAGGACCAGAACTCCGCGTACGCCGCCCGTTCGAACAACGTTATGGCCAGATGGAAAGGTCCCCACATGTACAGAACGGCAAGCAAGGTTGCCCGGGGCTCGGGCACCAGCCGACGCAACAACGCGCGGGCTGAAAACGCGGACGCCAACAGGGCAAGTGCGCTGGCGGCCCCCAGTGCCCGCCACACTCCTGACTCACCACCGAAGAGCCGGAGAAACAAACCACTGACCCAGAATCCGAAGGGCGGATAGAAGAAAAACGACGGACTGCCGCAACCGTGGTTCGTCTCGAGCAGCCACCGCGGGTACCATTCGCCGGCCGCAAGCTGTTCCCCAAACGCAACGGTCCACCGCGCATGATGGATGCTGTCGTGACCCCTGGACGGGAACCCATACAGCACCAGCGGCACGGCCACCACCAGCCAGCCCGGCCAGAGGAGCAGAGCCGCCGCATTCACCTCAGCGGCCCACCGTCGGCCGGCAAACCGGCGCGGAGGCCGAATCCCTGCCGGGTGCGGATCACGACTGTTCATCCCTCTCATGGCCCCCATCGCATGGACAATGCCCGGAGGCCTGTCCGCACCCGGCGGGATGTCACCGGCCGTGCGGGAAGATACAACATGACGTGCGAGCCCGGCCCGAATCGTGTGCGTGGACCCCGGAGGACGTTCCGGCACATGATGAGCGCAAAACGTTGCACCCGCCCCATTCTGCGAAGCCCGGACCGAGGATCATTTGGAGTATGGATGTGGCGTGAGAGCGGACCATGCATGGGGACAGGACTCACGGCTTGGGCGCGCCGCTGCGGGACGACCGCTGCCGCAGGGCGTAGATCACCAGAGGCACCAGCACCAGCCCGGCATAGGCCAGCCAGGTGAGGTAGTGACGCATTTGCGGGCGCAGGAAGGCGTCGTACCGCGGGCCGTTGCGGATGTACTCCTCCGCCTGGGCCAGCAGCTCCGGATCGTTCGGCCCCCTCCACGGCTCGCCCGGCTGCAACATGTACGTGGCACGGAGGAAGAGGCGATGGTTCTCGAGCCGGCGGTAACGGTAGTCCACCACGCGAGTCGGGGCTGGGACCACAGGGACCGGTTGGAACGCTTGGTCAAATGCCTCCACGTCGGTGGCGCGGATCACCCTGCGCTGCCACGGCTTGCCCGGCGCCGTGTCCATATACCGCACAAGCTCTGCATGTTTAGTAATGTGCCAACCATTGGTCAGCAAGTGCTCCAGGCAGACGTATTCATCGCTTACGAATCCGTCAGGAGTCGCTCGATTGAAAGCCAGCATTTCTCGCCAGAAATTGAAGTCTGAGAGGTTTGCGGACAAGTCCTGTTCGGGTCGCAAAAACTCCTGCATCTCGGGCAGATCCAATGTGCGGTCGCGAACCAGGCGGAGCATTTCCACGGTTTTTCCGTCGGCGCTCGGAACAATCTGCCATTGGTATCCGAATCGTCTGACATTATCTCGCGATCTACCGAATCTCGGAGCCACCAGACGTCCTCGCGAGTCCGGCGAGATGTACGCAGGGCGGAAACAATAGGCGACCCAGACGGATGAAATGTAATAGGGATCTTCGGTGTCCAGCAGCCAGAGGGGTGAGGCATAAACCGTGCCCCAGAGGACGGTGTTGGTGGCGGGCGCTTCGCCCTCCGATATGGGCCCAGGTCGGAGGGCATAGCTGTTCGTGCCATCCCAGGCGAGAATGAGCCACTCCTCCGGATTATTCACATTGGTTGCCAACAGTTGCCATCGCTCGCCAGAGAGCCTCACGGTAAACACGATCCGACAGAATTCGTTGCGGTACTCGGTGCCTTTCTCCGGGTTGTAAGTGTGACCTTCCATTTCTCCGCGTACCTCCCAACTGCTCCCCTGGGAAGAACAGGCAGCGCAAAGGAAGACACTGACAAGTATGCAAAACACTGCTCTCATGGCATGAAAGGGCAACGTTTCACGCAACGCGCAGTGGCCGGTGCGTGGATATGCACCCGCGAGTGGCGCGGAGCCGGACATTTTGAGTGGAACGCTCTGTATCTGTTGGCTCGCTGGGATGGCATTGTTCAGAAGAGAACGTCTGCCCGTGGCAGTCCGCCTCATTAGTCCGTAGGTTCCGCAAGAAGCGCATCAGGTTGCCACGGGCGGAATGAGTATGACCAGGGTGGCGGGAGGCTGGGTCCCGCCACCCGTGTCACTGTTAGCGATGGAGCGCGGATCTCCTTTGATTGAGCAACGGTGCGTGCTGGCGCATTGTGGGCGTCCAAGCGCCTACTGGGCGACGCATTTGCATGGCTTGCGCGAGTACGCAACGGTCTGGCAGGTGCCGCGCTCGTCAGAGGATGTGGTGCATTGCGCTCCTTGGTTTGCGCAGCCGTCTTCGTCTTCGTTCACCTTGCATTGTTCTGTGGAGCCGCCGGATCCTCCTCCATCCGCTGCTTGGAGGAGGATCCAGGGCAGGGTGAGGGCTGCGACGAACGCGAGTG